>Ga0068871_100000085_pt1 | contig 53374 bp, 50 predicted proteins | sample KBSMisM72_FD_72750 | JGI IMG/M metagenome (GOLD analysis project Ga0068871, IMG submission 72750) | Miscanthus rhizosphere microbial communities from Kellogg Biological Station, Michigan, USA - KBS Miscanthus M7-2 | ecosystem: Host-associated > Plants > Roots > Rhizosphere > Soil ...
TATCAGATGGCACAACCGACCAGGTAAAAGTTTACAATAAGTATTATTCAGAAAATGCTTTAGTACAAAATCAAAATGGCGTGCTTAAAATCTCGTCTTACAAAGCCGAAAAATTGGTAGTTTGGGTTACTGTAAACAACCTTTTCAACCTGTCAGTTTATGACAATGCACAAGTAAAATCTTTTGGTAAACTATCTGCTCTGGAACTTAGCGTGAATTTGTACAACAACGCATCAGCACAATTGAACATGGATGCTTATGCCGTGAATGTCAAAGTAAATGATCGCGCTAAAGCAGATATTGAAGGTGCTACTACAGAAGCAAACCTGAGTTGTGATTATTCCGCTTTTTTGAACATCAGCAATTTGAATAGCGAACACCTGGTTAAAAAAGTGAACCTGGATACCGACCGTGAGGACTATTCAACAGTAACATTGTAATAAAATTTATTCGCTATCGCTGGCTTTAGTCAAACAAAAGACTAAAGCCTTTTTTATCAAGCGCAGTAAAGTATCTATTGCTTTGTAAGTAATAAGAGTTGGGGCTGAACAATTAACGTGTCCTTGTCCACCATTTGTTTGACTATGTCCGGGTTAAAAATCCCGGTTGTAAAAATATACCCGCCGTTTGTCACACTTCCATTATGAGTAACAACGTCAAATGTCAAAAATGACATGTATAATTTACCATCTTTTATAACAAAGGGCCTTGCATCTCTGTAAGTACAAACGCTGGCGTTGTACCCCGAAGCGGGATCCATAGGGCTGCAATTACTATAACTATTTATCTTATTGGCATTCTGTGCCAGAATATCTGTCCTGCTGTTGATATATTCAAGTGTCCTCAAAGTATCAACGGCTTCTAAAATAAATCCCGACCCGGATCTTTGCGTTATAGTGTACTTCGCCGAATCTGAATTCGCATTAGCGTAAGAGCCATTTACTATAGCCGATGTATTATTTTTGAAGTTAATTCGAAGCGTGTTGTCCGGGTAAGGTTTTGATTGTACGCCAATGAAAAAATAATCCGAAACACCATGACCAGCAATATACGCTTTGATAACATCCTGGTTAGTAACCTGGCCATTCATTGTATACATTTGGACAGCCGACAAGTCCAATGAAGAGGATGCCACGTATAATCCATTAAGATCGATGGGAGGATGAAGATCGTGGGATTTTTTACAGCTATTGGTTACAAACAGGATAATAACTAAGCTGCTTAGAAATTTAAATATTTTCGGATTCATGGTGTTAATGATAAGCTATAGGCTAAAAAATCTAATAACGAAGGTATCGATTTTTTCTAGCGCTACGAATTCTTAAATAATGATTAGCTGAAACCGTCAATCTTTATAAGCCATCAAACTCATAGCCCATTTTACTCCACTCTTCCATCGCCCTTGGCAACACATATTCAAGCCGGTCATAAGCTTTCAGGCTGTCGTGAAATACCACTATTGAACCATTCTCTGCATGCCGCAATACATGCTGCAGGCAGGTTTCAGGTTTTAGTTCAACATCGAAGTCGCCGCTTAACACATCCCACATAATGATCTTCGTATCGGGTTTTGCTTTTCGGATCAATTTTGCCTGCGACTTTTTAATGCGGCCATAGGGCGGCCTGAACAGATCAGCATGAAGCAATTCATCTGCTTTTAAAAAATTTTCGACATAGGTTTTATTGTCTGTCTTCCAGCCTTTTAGGTGATTGAAAGTGTGGTTCCCGATACTATGCCCCGCATTTTTTACCTGTTCAAACACCTCAGGGTGTTTGGTCACATTATCGCCAATGCAAAAAAATGTAGCCTTTGCATTATATTGCTTTAAAATATTTAAAACATACGGTGTAACAATAGGTATAGGGCCGTCGTCAAAAGTGACATAAATGCAAGGGCGCTTGCGGCTCTTATTCCATGTCATATTGGAATAGAACTGTTTAAGCAACCATGGCGTTTTAACCAAATACATTTATTAAGACGTGAGATTTGTGTAGTTCATAGTAAATGGGTGATAGTTCATAGAACTATGGTCTAAAATTATTAATAATAATGTAATGGGTGGCCAATAATATTGCCATTAACTATTAACTACGATCCATGAACAGTAATAACCTTATGGCAAAATTTATATTCAGGTTAAAAAAAGGACTTTTAATAGCTTTTATACCAGGCCTTTCAGTTTTCAGCTTTACGACAGTCAACGCGCAACAGGTCATCAGTCTGCAAAAAGCGATTGACCTGGCAATGGCCAACAACCTGTCGATAAAGCAGTCACAGGTTACCACGGCTATTGCTACCGAAGATTATAAGCAGTCAAAATATAACTTGCTGCCTAGCGTAAGCGCTAATCCACAGGGTGGGTATTATTTTGGTAAAACGCAGATTGCCGGGCAGTTAGCCTATGCATCGTCGACTCTTAATATTAATGGAAACGTTCAGGCTACACTTACACTTTTCCAGGGCGGGCAATTGCGTAGCCAGATATTGGAAAATAAACTGTTACTTGATGCCGACAAAACTACTGTAGCCAAGGTTAAAAACGATCTGCTGTTAAATGTGGTCACGGATTATCTGGCAATACTTACGGATCAGGATTTAGTAGTTGCAGCTAAACAACAGATAGACCTTGCAAAGATCACTTTGGACAGAGCACAAAAAAACTTCGACCAGGGTAATGCCACACGTGCTGATCTTGCACAGGCACAATCGCAGGTATCAACTGCCGAACTGAATCTGACCACGGCACAAAACCAGGTTGACCTGGCTATTCTGATTCTGAAGCAATACATGGAAATAGATCCGGCTACAGATATCACAGTTGAAAAACCAGACATCAGTAAATTAACCGACATAAAAACAAACTACGATGCCAAAGAGGTAATTAAAACTGCATTTAGCGTAAATCCGGACGTAAAACTGGCAGAAATACAACAGGAAAGTTATAAACAAGCAATAAAGGTAGCGCAAGGAGGATATTATCCCACGCTTTCATTATACGGCGGTGCTGGCTCAAGCTACTCAAACCAGGTACCATTTACGTTTTATAAACAGTTTTTTAATGCCAACTTTAACCAGTACTTTGGCTTAAACCTGCAGATACCTATTTTTAATAAGTTTACAACACGCACTACGGTTCGCAAAGCAAAATTGAACTATCAGTACGCACAAATATCTACCCAACTTGCTAAAAACACACTAAGCAAAACGATTATCCAGGCAGAACTCGATCTGCAAGCAGCAGAAAAAAGCTATCAATCAGCGTTACAGACCTACGAATCAAACAAAGAAGCTTTGAACGTGACCAAGCAACGTTATGATGCTGGTTTTGTAAATACATTAGATTACAACACTGCGGTTACTAACTATAATAAATCGCAAAATGACATGATAAATGCTCGGTATACCATGGTATTTAGAAGCAAGGTGATTGATTATTATTTGGGGAATAAGATTGAGTTGTAGTGACTAGAGGTTAAAGATTAGAGGCAAGGATTTTTAGAATTTATGATTTAGATATTAGAATTTAGATATTACATACAATGGGAAAAACTACTAAATATGTTTTAATAGGCCTCGGGTCTTTGGTTGTCATTTACATTGCAGGCAAGGCAGCCGGCATTTGGGGCAAACCGCCAAAAACACAAATTGCTACCGAGAAGGCGGACACACGCTTCATTAACGAGTCGGTATCTGCAAGCGGTAAAATAAAGGCTCATGTTGAAGTAAAGATCAGTCCGGAAGTATCGGGCGAAGTAGTTGAGTTGCCAGTAAAAGAAGGCGACGTAGTGAAAAAAGGGCAATTGCTTTGCCGTATCAGACCGGATATTTTGCAATCCGATTACGACCGTACCGTAGCCGCTTACAATTCGCAAAAAGCAAATGTGGGCAACACTACCCAATTGCTGAAACAGTCAGAAGCTACTTACGAGAACCAGGCAGCTATTTACAAACGGGATAAGATATTATTTGATAATAAAGTATTAACTGCTGCTGAATTTGATGCAGCCAAAGCCAGCTATGAAGGTGCTAAAGCTCAATTGGAAGCTGCTAAGCAAAATGTAGCGGGATCCAACTATGGACTGGCTCAGTCAGCAGCATCTGTAAAAGAGTCACAAGCCAACCTGAACAAAACCACCATTTATTCTCCGGTTGATGGTGTGATATCTAAGTTATCTATACAAAAAGGTGAACGCGTATTGGGTACCCAGCAGTTTGCTGGTACCGAAATAATGACCATATCAGACCTGAACCAACTGGATGTGAACGTTGATGTGAACGAGAATGACATTAACCGTATCACATTTGGAGATTCGTCAAAAATACAGGTGGATGCCTTCCAGGGTAAATTGTTTACTGGTACTGTTACGGAAATAGGCAGCGCTGCCAACGTGGTGGGTACTACAGCCGATCAGGTAACCAACTTCACAGTGAAGGTGAGGATCGATCCGAAGTCGTACATCGCATTGTTGAACAAAACTGCATCTAATCCGTCACCTTTCCGCCCTGGATTAACAGCAACGGTTGAAATTCTAACCAATCATGCCAAAGCATTATCGGTACCGATACAATCAGTTACCACACGTCAGGATACTAAAACCGCCATCACTTCGAATAATGAAAACAAACCTGACGATGCCAGTGGCAACAAAGCTAAGATCACTACTGCTGCAAAAGAATATGTGTTTGTATACAGCGCAGGAAAAGTAAAACAGGTAACGGTAACTACAGGTATACAGGATGATTCTTATATCCAGATATTATCAGGATTGAAAACCGGTGATGAAGTGGTATCAGCGCCATACACTGCCATCTCTAAGACATTAAATGACAAGATGGAGGTAGAAAAAGTAGATAAATCCAAATTGTTTAGTGGCGACCAGGGTAAATGATGTGCAGATGTGCGAATATGCAGATGTGCAGATGGATTAGATACATAAATTGATTAGGTTATTTGATTGTTAAATACTAGAGGTCTATGCAATTGCATAGACCTCTTTTTATTTGTACATCTGCACATCCGAATATTTGCACATCAAACTCACATCGGCACATCAAATTCTTGCACATCTGCACATTAAATTCGCACATTTGCACATCTGCATATTCGCACATCAACCAAAATGCATCAGCAACATAATAAAATACTAATAGTTGGCGGGGGGAGCTGGGCGACAGCCAATGTTAAAATGCTAACCGATAACCCCGTAGAAAAAGAGGTTTTTTGGTGGATGCGTAACGAGAAAGCTGCCGAGCATATCCGCCAGTTCAGGCATAATCCCAATTACCTGAGCTCTGTTGAAATTAAAGTACCTGCCCAAAATATCTCTTCTGATCTGAAATCGCTAATTAAAAAGGCGGATATCATTTTATTAAATGTCCCTGCAGCATTTCTGAAAGAAGCGTTAGAAGGTATCACTCCTGATGATTTTGCGGGCAAGAAGGTAGTTTCAGCTATTAAAGGTATTGTGCCAGATGAAAACCAGATTATAGGCGAATTCTTGAATCAACGTTACAACATTTCTTTTGATAATTTCATGGTGATCAGCGGGCCATGCCATGCGGAGGAAGTTGCACTTGAGAAACTATCCTACCTCACTATAGCATCCGGAGATACTGAATTAGCAGCCTGTTTTGCAGGTATGCTAAGCACCCGCTACATCAACACCATCGTATCTGACGATATTTATGGCACCGAGTACGCAGCAGTGCTAAAAAACGTTTATGCGATAGCAAGTGGTATCTGCCACGGAGTGGGTTATGGCGATAATTTTCAATCCGTTTTAATATCCAATGCCATCCGCGAACTGGAGCGATTTGTAAAGGCCGTACATCCTATCGACCGTGACATTAAAGAGTCTGCATATCTTGGTGACTTACTGGTGACCGCATATTCGCAATTTAGCCGTAACCGTACGTTCGGCAATATGATAGGTAAAGGCTATACTGTAACCTCAGCGCAACTGGAAATGAATATGATTGCCGAAGGATATTATGCTGTAAATTGTTTACACCAGGTAAACAAACAATTCAAAGTTTTTATGCCTATTTGTAGTGCTGTTTACAGTATCTTGTATGAGAAAAGAAACCCGGCTATGGAGATGAAACATTTGGCCGCTCAACTTAGTTAATAGCTTAATTAATTTAAATACTTACAACCCTCATGAAAAAGTTAATAGGAGCCGCACTATTCGCTGCGGCATTATTTGCAACCGGCCAGGTGCATGCACAAAATAAAGACACTACTAGTTTTAAGGACAAAGTACACAAAACAACAAGACAGGTTGGCGATGCAGCCACTAAAATTGGCCACAAAACATCAGAAATAGCCGTAAAAGGCGCTTCTACTGTTGTTGATAAGCAATATAAAGATAAATGCGGCCCAAATGGAGAAACAATCTATATCAACAGTCATTCTGAATACTATTATGTTGACAAAAAAGGGCATAAAGTTTACCTGAAAGAATCAGAATTGAAGGACAAAAAAATGTAATTTTATATTACAGGAATTAAAGCATCCCGCCCCTATCGGGATGCTTCTCTATTTTTATTGCTATGAGAATATCCTCTTCTAAACTTTCGCACCAAAATATAGGGTTAGGCCTTGTGTGGGTTTTGCTTTTATTATCCGCATGCTCAAACCCCAGATCTAATTCAGGCTCTGGTGATGGCAGGTTACAAGGTGACTGGAAACTAAAAGACGGCGATACCAAACTAAAGATCACCAAAAAGAAGTTTGCGATGGACAGCGACCTGCAATATGCAGAGGACTATTTTGTAAAAGGTGACACCATTTACTCATCCTTTCAGGGTAATCAGCCTTACAGCAAGTTTGTCATACAAAAGCTGGACGAGCACAACCTGAAACTACTCTCCCCCGACTCTACCATTATGGAGTTCACCAAATAAAACGCGAAAGCCCCTCATCCCGAAGGTGAGAGGCCTTGCAAACTAAACTAAACCTAAAACTTATTCTTGAGTTGATTACGTGAGTGGTTAAGTGGTTGATTGAGTTAACTTATTCAACTCCATCAACTTAATCCAACTCAATCAACATTAAAACCGTCTCCGACGATCACCACCGCCGTTGTTATTACCTGAACGGTCTTCGCGGCGTTTGCCTGAGAAATCGCGAAACCCACCGCCGTTGGCTGATCCTGATTTTTCCCTGCTGTTACCGCCCTCGTGGCTGTAACCATTTCTGCGGAAACCACCTTCCCTTCTGTCGCCGCCTTCACGTCTTTTGTAGTTAGACGCGCCACCGCGACTTTCGTTACGCGAATCACCAGAAATTTCTATCCTTACCTCGCGTCCCTGGAAATCAGCTCCTTTAAATCCGTTCATCACCTTGTCTGTATCCTCATTCGGTACTTCGAAGAATGAATAAACGCCTTTCACGTCAATCTTGCCTACAGTTTTCCCGCTGATCTTGGCAGTGTTACAGATGTAACCCAACAGATCACCACGACCAAAACCGTCAACAGAACCTAAGTTGATAAACAGACGCGTAAAATCTGAGCGCATGCCTGTGCGGTTAAAGCGGTCGCCTGCGCCATCTGCACGGCGGCTATCATCAACCGGTGCGTTTAGATCAGGTGCATTTTTATAGTAATCAAGGAAGCGGTTAAACTCTAATGATGCAAAGCGTTTGATGATATCTTCCTTGCTCATGTCCTTAAACTCGTCCATGATGCGCGGAATATATTGTTCTATCTGTTGCTCGTTCACTTCTACATTGTGTACTTTATGAACTAAAGCAAACAGTTGTTTTTCAACCACGTCGAAACCAGTAGGTATCTCAGCTTTTATAAAGCGTTTACCAATTACCTTCTCGATCTGGCGGATTTTACCGGTCTCTTTTGCATTGATAATAGCGATAGACACCCCGGTTTTACCTGCACGTGCGGTACGGCCGCTACGGTGGGTGTAGTTCTCGATCTCATCAGGCAATGAGTAGTTAATAACATGGGTAACGTCGTTTACGTCAATACCACGTGCAGCTACGTCAGTTGCGATCAGTAATTGCAAGGTGCGATCGCGGTAACGTTTCATTACCTTGTCGCGCTGTTGCTGAGACAAGTCGCCATGCAGTGAATCTGCATTGTAACCGTCTTTAATTAAAGACTCAGCAATTTCCTGCGTTTCGATCTTGGTACGGCAGAATACAATACCGAAGATCTCAGGATTGAAATCGACAATACGTTTAAAGGCAGCGTATTTATCACGTGCACGTACTACATAGTATTCATGCTCGATATTTTCGTTACCTGTATTTTTGGTGCCCATAGTAAGCTCATAAGGATCGGTCATGTATTTTTTGGCGATCCTTCTTACTTCTGAAGGCATAGTGGCTGAGAACAGCCATGTTTTTTTATCATCGGGTGTAGTAGACAAAATACTGTCAATATCCTCTTGAAAGCCCATGTTGAGCATTTCGTCAGCCTCATCCAATACTACATAGTTTACACCGCTGAAATCAATAGCCTTACGGTTAATGATATCCAGCATACGGCCTGGCGTAGCTACAACGATCTGTACACCACGACGGATCTGGTGCAATTGGTCAGAGATGCTTGCGCCGCCATAAACAGCCACAACATGTACGTTGCGCATGTTTTTTGCATAATTTTTCAGATCATTAGTGATCTGCAAACAAAGTTCGCGAGTTGGGCATAGTACAAGCGCCTGCGGATGATTTTCTTCGAAATCGATAAGTTCCAGTAATGGAAGTCCAAAAGCAGCAGTTTTGCCGGTCCCGGTTTGGGCCAATCCGACAAAATCGTTGCTGCCTGTAAGCAATACCGGAATCGACTGTTCCTGGATTGGAGTAGGGTTCTCAAACCCTAACTCAGAGATGGCATTAACAATATCATGACGGATTCCCAGTTGAATAAATGGGTTCATGAATTAAAATAACGAATCTGGCAACATCGCCAAATCGGGCGCAAAGGTAGGCATTATTATTTGCAATTCAAATACTGAAGGAAGAAATGGAAAAGATGACTTTTCGATAGTAATTCATCCATGCCTACTTAAGATGGATAGAACTTTTTAAAATGCTCAATAAAACTTAATTTTGATAGATAAATATTCATGATGTATGAAAACGGCCGAGATTAAACTTGATCTGCATAATAAATATAGAGCATGCGAACTTTCAGCAGCTTAAGGAACTGTATGGGCTTATTACCAATTACTTTAACAGCAATCAATCCGTTGAAGATTGGGAGTTTCTATCAGAAGCCCAAAAGGGAAAGATCATGCAGGGCCTCGAGCAGGCAGAAGCAGGATTAGGTACGCGGGCAAAAGACGTTACTAAAAGCGCACGTGAAAAGTATGGGTTAAATGGCTAAATAGGTTATTTTAACTCCAATTGCCGTAAAAGACTTTCAAAATATTATTGACTATCTAAACTACAAATGGGATACTTCGACGGTCAATAATTTTATAGATCGATTTGAGAAACTAATCGAGTTATTATCAACAGATGCTACTGTATTCTCATTTGCTGATCGTGCCAAAAAATTCAGAAATGTTTATTAACAAAGCACAATACTTTGTTTTTCATAGAAACAGAGAACGATATTAAGATACTTACAATTTTCGATACTCGTCAGGATCCTGAAAAGCTAACTCTTATATTCTAAGAAATTTGCTCCGGTTCAGTTTCGGTTTTCTTCTCCCTCAACGAAAACAATAACCCAATTACCCCGGCAGTAACGCACATATCCGCCACATTAAAAATACCTGTACGGAAGTTACTAATGCCCACATTCATAAAATCCGTTACATGGCGGTCGAACATCAGGCGGTCGATGATATTACCTAAGCCGCCGGCGATAATAAGGGCAAACGAGAATAGTTTAAGCGGGTTATAAGTATTGATTTTAGCGAGAACATAACCGGCAAGCACCAATAGGCAAACTAATGGAACAACGCTCAACAACCAGAAGCTTACCGGTTTCGAAAGCTGATCGCCCAGGCTTAAGGCCGCGCCGGTATTTTCTACATACTCCAGGCGCACAGTATTATGTAAATAGGAAATTGGCTCGTGATACATCAGGTGCTCCTTTGCCAGGTTTTTTGTGATCCTGTCGCACCCAATAAATATTACCGACGTAATGCAGAACAATAATATCTTCATCCAATTCTTCATCCTGTTAAACTTTTAATCGTCTTCTACCTTAACCTGTCTGCCGATTTTACTAATTTTTCATCGCGCTGTATGGCTTTCGCCGCCAGCAATGCAAAAACAATGCTTATTGAGCTTAATAACGCTCCTATGCCAAAATTATTGGTATCTAAGGTCGCTCCGCCTGTATATGATTTTACAGTCTCCGCCATCCAGAAGCTGTAGCCGAATATCACCACAATATAAACATAGCACCACATAGCCTGCTGTTTGCGGTTTTTGTATAAGAATATCAGTATGAGCGGTAAAATGGCTACGACTGCCGTAGCTGCTATCAGCGCGATAAAACTTTCAGTATTTGCTTGCGCACCGTTCGCATCCTGGTAAACACCGGTTACTTTTATTGTCGAAGGCACCCCAGCCACATAAACATTATGTACCAATGGGAACAGGAAAAGTGCGAAAATAACCAAGCTGGCAACTAATAAGTAAACGCTTTGTATACGTTGGATCATTTTTATTTGGTTGAAAATGTTGTAAAGATTGTAGAGGTTGTAATGGTTGTAATTGAAATACTCTTAACTATTACAACTACTTCAACTTTTATAACTACTACAAGCTCGCGCAGCACAAAGATAAAATTGTTTGAACCAAAATCCTGATATAGGGTTAAAAACATGACTTTCAAATCGTAAATCTTAATTCTCAAATCCTAAATCAAAATTTAACTTTGCCTCGTGTCCGAAAAACAACGCTATTTTATCGAGCTGGCTTACGATGGTACCGATTTTCACGGCTGGCAAACACAGCCCAATGCTACCACCGTTCAGGAGTTGCTAGATGATGCATTGACCATCGTTCTGCGCGAGCCTATTGAAACGCTTGGTTGCGGACGCACGGATACCGGTGTGCATGCAAGGGATTTTTATGCGCATTTCGATAGTCAGTCATTGGTCAGTGCCCAGCAGTCATTGGCGAAAGCTGTCGATAGCGTAAACGCCATATTGCCTTACACCATCGCTGTAAAACGTATTATCCCAGTTCATGCTGAGGCGCATGCCCGGTTTGATGCTATATCGCGCTCGTATGAATATCATGTGCATTTTAATAAAGATCCCTTCAAGATCAATCATTCGTGGCAGTTACGCGACAAGCCAGATATTGCCCTGATGAACGCCGCCGCACGCATCATTATGGAGCATACCGATTTTAGCTGTTTCAGCAAATCGAACACACAAACGTATACCAACAATTGTAAAATAACACGGGCCGAGTGGATTTACAACGGACATTGCCTGGTATTCCACATTACAGCAGACCGTTTTTTGCGTAATATGGTTCGTGCCATAGTGGGAACATTAATGCAAGTGGGCCGTAAAGAGATTCAGCCGGAAGATGTGCGGGCAATCATTGAAAGCAAAAACCGCAGCAATGCAGGCACATCGGTACCGGCATGCGGATTATATTTAACGGAGATAAAATATCAATATTTGTAATTTTAGATTTACGAATTACGATTTTAGATTTTGAGGATTTATTTATCTAAAATGTCACAGCAATCGTAATTCGTACATCTAAATTCGTAAATTAAACAATGTCACAAGTAACCGGTAAAGCGCTTGATTGGAACCTGCTGGGACGGGTAATGAAGTATGTAAAACCTTACAGGAGTACATTCGTCATTGCTGCCTTGCTGACCATATTTTTGGCAGGCAGCGCTTTGGTGCAGCCTATTCTAATGCAACTGACGCTTGATAAATACATCCTGGCCAACAACTACAATGGACTCGTATTGATGGTGGTGTTGATGATAGCGCAATTGGCCATGCAAACCGCGGTGCAGTATTATCAAACTTATTCTACTAATGCCTTGGGCCAGTCGGTGATACGCGATCTGCGCAAGGATGTGTTCAACCACATTATGAGTTTGCGGTTAAAGTATTTCGACCGTACGCCAATAGGTATGCTCATCACCCGTACCGTATCCGATCTGGAAACTATTGCAGATATTTTCTCTGAAGGATTGATCTCCATCGTCGGCGATTTATTATTGGTACTGGCCATTATCATCCTGATGATGATAAGCGACTGGAAACTGGCGCTCATCACCCTGATACCGATGCCTTTCCTGATGTTATCGACCTATGTTTTTAAAGAGGCTATCAAATCGTCCTTTCAGGAAGTTCGCACGCAAGTAGCGCATTTAAATACCTTTTTAGCAGAGCACATTTCCGGTATCAGCATCATTCAATACTTCTCTCGCGAGGACCAGGAGATGCGCAAGTTTAAGTCGGTGAATATGAAATACCGCGATGCCAACATCCGCTCCAACTGGTATTACTCAATCTTTTTCCCGGTTGTCGAAATACTTTTTGCATGCAGTATGGCCTTACTGGTTTGGTACGGTTGTAAAAGGATTCTAACTGATCAGCAACTAGTTTCTTTGGGCACCAGGAACCACCCCGTTACACCCGGAATGATATTAAGCTTCATTGTATTGCTCAATCTTTTGTTTCGTCCTATAAGGCAGTTGGCTGATAAATTTAACACCCTGCAAATGGGAATGGTTGGCGCCGACCGTATCTTCAAAGTTTTGGACACAGATGAAGTAGCAGCAAATACCGGCACATTGCGACCTACCAGTCTGCGTGGTGCCATCGACTTTGAAAATGTGTGGTTTGCCTACAATGATGAGAACTGGGTATTGAAAAACATCAATTTCCACGTTAATCCGGGTGAGACACTGGCTTTGGTTGGTGCTACAGGAGCAGGTAAATCTTCAACCATCAATATCTTGAACCGTTTTTATGAAATTGGTCAGGGTGCGGCTAAGGTTGATGGTATTGATATCAGGGAATATGATGTAGCTTATTTACGTTCGCAGATCGCTACAGTGATACAAGATGTCTTCCTGTTTTCGGATACCATTGCAAATAACATCAGCCTGAACAACCCGACCATTACCCGTGAGCAGATCATCGCGGCAGCAAAGGATGTAGGCGCACATGATTTTATCGAACGACTGCCCGGCGGCTATGACTATAACGTAATGGAACGCGGTTCTACCCTATCATCAGGTCAGGCGCAACTAATATCTTTTATCCGGGCCTTGGTGTACAATCCCGCTATACTTGTTTTAGATGAGGCTACCTCATCCGTTGATACCGAAACCGAATTGCTGATTCAGAATGCCATTAATAAACTGATGCAGGGCCGCACAGCAATCGTCATAGCGCACCGCCTGTCCACCATTCAAAATGCCGATAAGATCATCGTACTGGATCATGGTGAGATCAAAGAAATGGGCACCCACCAGGAACTGCTTAAAATTGAACACGGCTATTACCGTAAACTTTACGACCTGCAATTTAATTCGGCGGGGATTGTGAAGTCCTAATTCGAGTTAGTAGTCTAAAGTTTTGAGTCAGCCACCAGAAACTTAAGACACCCGACTCCAGGCTTAAGACTCAAAAACTACAACTTAACAAATCGGATATTCTTCGGTCTGCCGCCTGATACATTGAGTCCATTTACTTTCCCTTGTGCGTCCCTGGTAAAGCTGATGGAGCCAATACGGGTGCTAAACTGATCGTTAATACCCAGATCGGGATCAAGCGGAACATCACCTAAACGGATCTGGTAAATAGAAAGTCTGCCGTTATCCAGTGTAACTTTGTAATCTATTTCCAGCTCTTCGCTGTGATACTTACCCACATACGCGTTCAGTTGATTGATCGTAACCGAAATCGGTACAATTCTTTTTGCAATAATATTACGATACCTGGTGGTGTATGCTTTGTCTTTAATATCACGGAAAGTAAATGACGAGCCATAACCCTGCACCCAAAATACGCTATCAGATTTAGCATCTGTAGGAAATTTATCCTCGCCATTGGCCTGGACCATCAGATTACCATTCTCGACAGTAAATGTCACATACCAGGCTGTACCTAATTGATAGCTTCCTGTATATTTTTCCAATTGCTTTTCATTCACCTTTACAGTAGGCGCATTTTGCAGGTTCTCTTTTTGCGGACCGGCTTTTATTTTGTCTTTCAAAAACACTTTGGCTATCCCCGAAGCATTTGCATCCACATCAAAATCAGCAGCATTACTTAGCAGAATAATAGAAAATTTCTCATCCGGATAATTTTTAATTAGCGTACGGTATCCTGCCCAGCCACCATCATGCGATATACTGCGCAGACCATGATCCATAACATCAATAAATAAACCATAGGCATAAGTATTTTTCGCCTGGGTAGTAAGCAGGTCGGTTTGTAGCATACGCTCTATTACCGGGTCTTTTGATTCGATACCTTTTTGAAAAAAGACCACCCATTTAGCCAAGTCCTCTGTATTGGTATAGATAGAACTTGAGCCGTAAGCAATCAGTGCATCATTAATCTTCCCTGCTCCGTCACCATTGCCATAATATGATGTAGCCAGGCGCTTGATCACCTTCTGGTGATCACTCATTACAATGGATGAGTTCATGTGCAGTGGAGTAAAGATATTTTCCTTTACCCATTGCGGAAATGGCTTTCCACTTACTTTATGTACTATTTCTGCTAATAAATTATAGCCAGTATTAGAATAAGAGAACTTTGATCCCGGTTCAAAATCAAGGTTTTTCTGATACTTTACCATCCGCATAATATCTTCAAACAGAAAGCCCTCATCCCAACGCCAGCCCGCCAGGTTAAGCGTCATCGGCCAGTCGCGTATACCGCTGGTATGATGTATCAGGTTATGTATGGTTATTTTATGCGCATACTGCGGAACATCCGGCAAATATTTATGAATATCATCATCCTCAGATATCTTACCTTGCTGTATCAGCGTCGAAATGGCGTAGCCTGTAAATTGTTTTGACACTGATGCAATATCAAAAACCGATGTCGGTGTAACAGGCTCATCGTATTCTAAATTGGCCATTCCGTAGCCTTTCTTAAATATAATTTGATGATCTTTTACAATTAGTACCGCTGCACCCGGACCGGTCCTGGTATCATATTTTTTAAAGACTGAATCGATGCTTTTTTCAATTTGATTGAATGCAGGTTGTGCCGATGCCAGCAAGCTGCACAACAGCAGGAATGAGGTAAGGTAGAGCTTCATGATCAGAAATTTGAATATCCTGAAGATAAGACCGTTGATTTTCAAGAACGTTGCGTTAAAAAGAAGTTTTAAGTCGAAAGTCATAAGTCCTAAAAACTAATCTGCAGTTTTAATCAATGAATGCATTATATTAGTTATTAAATTATTTAGCCTTATCACAATGAAATTTTTAAAGCTTAAAAGACCGGTAAATATTATCATCTTAATTATAGCTGACTTAGCATTATCCGAACTTCTCATCAAGTTATTTGACCTGAGGTTTATGGCTGGTTTTCTGACATTCCTTCTTGTCGCGTTTTTTGGAATACTTCTTTGCATCATTGCATTCCTTTTTAAAAATAGAATTCCTTTTTACGTCAGTCTCAATGCGCTCTTTTTACCGGCCTTATTCTATTTTATGCTGTCATTGAATACCCGTCAATGGTCAAAGAATCATTATGAAACTAAAAGATTTTCGGCCGGCTTATATCGATATGAATTGGACATTAATGAAAAAGCTAATACGTATTCAATTTGCCAGGCCAGGAGCCATGATTTCTCCGCATTGTACCGGGTACTTTTCGGAAAGGTTGTTCGAAAAGGTGATACGTGTTTTTTGATCAGTAAGAACAACAATCTCAAAGTTTGCAAAGACACGATGACAGGATTCCCTGGTGCCTCTTACAAAATAGTTCTTTATAATGAATAGTAGCAAGTCAGTCGCATTTTTGACTTAAGATTTTCGACTCCAGACTTAAGGGCTACGGTTGCACCTTCCCCTTTTCCATTCCCTTTTCCTTAGGCGGATTTTTTATCGGGCTTACAGGCTGTTCTTCTCTTTCATGCTTTTTGGCAATATCGCCACCATGAGGTTTATCGGCGTGATATTCTGTATCGCTGTGATGCCGTTTGGCCTTATTACCATCGTCATGAGGGCGATGAGTTGGGGTATCTGAAGGTGACGGCTTATTGGTAGAGTTTGCAGGCTTTGTCATAGTTGATGTTTACTAAACTTAACTGCGTGGAATATATTTTGTTTCTCATAGTGTTATTATGAGTTCGCCGATACTGCGCATTAAAGAAAAATATCAGGTTCAACCTCCCAGGTAAAAGGTGCCGTAAAAGTGGTCAACGATTGTAGCTTGGTATTTGGAAAAGTTTTATAATGCACTTTTTTTCGGCCTTTATCTTCATTTCCGATGGTCAATATTCGTTTGTGTGTCGAAAAATTAAAACTGTATTTGGTAAAGTCGTGACTGGCACGGTGAAGAGAATAACTATCAGCACCGATCAATTTAAACTCGTTGTTTTGAAAGCGAAATTTATAATTATTAATATCAGTATACCAGCTTCCCATGGAGTATGCGACATTAAACTTGATGTTCAATATACCCGTTTTGATAATGATTGGCTCCAACGGATCATCCATATATTTCTGCTCGTTGGTTAAAATAAATGTATTGCTTTGTTGTGCCAGTGAATAGCCAGTCGTGCGTTCATTTTTAAATACGATGGCCAGTAAGCGAGGTTTAGTAGTAACGGTATCTTTATCGTCATCCTTTACGGTTATCAATTGAACCGTATCGATATGTTGTAGCACCAGCACAACGTCAGGCAAGCCATCTTTATTTAAATCTCCTTTGACAGATTGAAGAATAGTCCACCCGGCAGGCACGAAATCATGTATACTTTTACCGGTTTTATTTATTTGAGGGTAGGAAAAAGTTTGGGCGTGAATGCTGTTTACAAAGGCAATCAGCAAAATGAACAAGGTGGAGGTCTTAAGCATATCCAAATTTAACTTAATTATCCAAGTGTTAATAATTGTTAAAATACAAGTCCAATCAGCTTGCCGGAAATAATAATAACAGATAAAGTTTTACCTTTAGTTGCAGGATTGTTATTTTCGCGACATTGAGATCAGTCGCATATCTCAAATCTAACATCTCATATCTAAGTCATATGGAAGAATTTGAAGCAAGCGGATCAGCTAAAAAGACTAAAACGATTTATATCTCCACCGTTTTTGGTATCGCAATGGTATTGCTGATGATCGGTTTGCTGGGGCTTTTACTGGTCGACGCCAACAATCTTTCACGCTATGTGAAGGAAAACATCGTGCTGAACATTTATGTGGACGAAAGCGCCCACGAAACCGATGTGTTGCAACTGCAAAAGCAACTGGACGCCAACCCGATGGTGAAGCAAACGCAGTATGTAAACAAAGAGCTTGCTGCACGTAACCTGCAAAAAGATCTGGGTGAAGATTTTGTAAAATTCCTGGGCTATAACCCGCTGTCGGGTTCATTGGATGTATACCTTAAAGCACAATACGCCAATAATACCGATATCGAAAAGTTTAAAACCGAATTGATGAAAAACCCGCTCATCAAGGAAGTAAAATACCAGCAATCGCTTGTTGACCAAATGAACCAGAACCTGACTTCCATCAGCCTGATCATTTTGGGCTTTGCGGCAATATTTGTGCTGCTGTCAGTGGCGCTGATCAACAATACTATCCGCCTGGCAATTTACTCTCAGCGTTTTCTGATCAAGTCGATGCAGTTGGTAGGTGCGACCAAGAATTTCATCCGCCGTCCGTTTATTCTGTACGGTATCTGGCATGGTATTCTAGGTGCATTGATCGCTGTTATTATTCTAATGGGCGCGCTTTATTTAGCCGAAAAACAAATACCCGACCTTGTGATCTTACAAAACTATACAGAGTTTGGTATCGTATTCGTGATAGTAGTAGGTCTGGGAATCTTTATTTCAGGGTTCAGCACCTTCCTGGCGGTAAACAAATATTTGCGTTTAAAAATTTATAATCTGTACAGATAGAGGTAAAGGGCGAAAGGTAAAAATCCTAAATAAAATCAGAAATACCCTTGACCTTTACCTTCAGATTTAACCAAAATCACTAATTCATTCATTCAAAAATTCACTAATTAAAATATAATGGCACAAGTTCAAACAAAGCCAACCAGCCCCATCAAAACATCAACAAAAGAGACAGGGCATGTTCCGGTAAAATTCGTTTTTGATAAAAGCAATTACCGCTGGTTCATCATCGCTATCGCAGTAGTTGTTTTGGGTTTCATCCTGATGTCAGGTACTACTGATATCTACAGCACCACCAAAATTGTTGTGGCCCCGGTAGTAGTTCTGGCGGGTTTTGCCATAGGCTTTTACGCGATATTGAAGAAGCCGTCTGCGAACGCGTAGTTGATTGGGTCGATTAAGTTAAGGGGTTGATTAAGTTGAAAAGACTAACCTAATCAACCCCTTAACTTAATCAACTCAATCTAACTAAATCTAACTCAATCAACCATCCCCTATGAACATCATCCACGTTATCATCCTCGCTATTATTGAAGGATTGACCGAATTTTTGCCGGTGTCGTCTACCGGGCACATGGTAGTAGCCAGCTCACTAATGGGCATCAATAAAGACGAATTTGTAAAGCTTTTTGAAGTGGTTATCCAGTTAGGCGCTATCCTGGCGGTGGTGATCCTTTATTTTAAACGCTTTATTCGCTCTGTTGATTTCTATATCAAACTCGTTATCGGCGTTATCCCTGCTATAATATTGGGACTGCTGCTAAAAAAACACATTGATAAATGGCTGGAGAACCCGCTGATCGTAGCGGTTTCCTTTGTGGTAGGCGGTATTATTTTATTATTTGTTGACGAGTGGTTTAACAAGCCAACAATCAATGAAGAAAAAAAGATCAGCCATATTACTGCTTTGAAAATTGGTTTCTTTCAGTGCCTTGCTATGATCCCCGGCGTTTCGCGTTCTGCTGCCTCTATCGTAGGCGGTATGTCGCAAAAACTTAGCCGTACTGCTGCTGCTGAATTCTCTTTCTTTCTGGCAGTACCGACTATGTTCGGCGCGACAGTAAAAGACCTTTGGGATTTTAAAAAGAAAGGCCTTTTTGACACCCCAGACTTTCACCAGGACATTAAATTCTTACTGATCGGCAGCGCAATCGCCTTTATTGTAGCGATGCTGGCTATCAAAACATTTATCACCTTTTTAGAGAAGCGCGGTTTTAAAGTGTTCGGCTGGTATCGTATACTGGCAGGCATTGTGATCATTATCCTGTATTTTACCGGGAATGCCCTGCATACGATGTGAACACGATTGAGCTGATTTAAAAGATTACCAGGATATAATTTATAGCGATGGATTTGAAATCCGTCGCTATTTTATTTAAAAACCTACCTTTGCGCAAAATTTACGCTTGAAACGAACTTTCACTAACATAGGGGAATTTGCTGAGGGGCAATTATTACTGGTAAACAAGCCCTACAAATGGACCAGCTTTGACGTGGTAGGTAAAATACGCAATGCCTTTAAACCGCTTAAGCTGAAGGTTGGTCATGCGGGCACACTAGATCCGCTTGCTACAGGTTTGCTTATTATCTGCACGGGTAAGATGACCAAACAGATCGACAATTTCCAGGCTGAGGAAAAAGAATATACAGGCACTATGGTGCTAGGCTCAGTTACCACTACTTACGATCTGGAAAGTGAGCCTGAGGAATTATTATGCACAGATCACATCACACCTGGACAAATACACGCCGCTTGTCAGCAATTTATTGGCGACATACAACAATATCCTCCGGCACATTCGGCTATAAAGATAGATGGCGAACGACTGTACGAAAAGGCGCGTCGTGGAGAAGAAGTGGAGCTTCGTTTGCGCAATGTGACTATCAGCGAATTTGAAATAACACGGATTGAATTGCCTGAAATTGACTTCAAAGTAGTATGCAGCAAGGGCACTTACATTCGCTCATTAGTGAATGATTTTGGCAAGGCTTTAAATAACGGAGCTTATCTTTCGCGTTTAAGACGGACACGCAGCGGTAGTTTTGTTATAGGCGACGCCTGGGAAGTGATGGAATTGGTAAACACAATAAGGGAGTTAAAAGCGACAGTTGAATAATGAAGATTTATCATAGCATCGACGAATTTGCACCCGTTAAAAATGCGGTTGTTACCATTGGCACCTTTGATGGTGTGCATTTGGGGCACCGCAAGATCATAGAACGGATAAAGCAACAGGCGAAGGAGTCGGGCGGAGAAACAGTTATCCTTACCTTCTTCCCTCATCCCCGTATGATCATCCACCCTGAGGACCAGGACCTGAAGATGATCAATACTATGGAAGAAAAGGCACATTTACTTGAACAACTGGGCGTCGATCATCTCATCATCACCCCTTTCTCAAGAGATTTTTCTAATCAAACTGCCGAGGAATATATTCGCGAGGTATTAGTAAATAAAATAGGCACCAAAACTATCGTCATAGGCTACGATCATCGCTTTGGCAAAGATCGACATGGTAGTCTGGCCGATTTGCAACGATTAGCACCGGTTTATGGTTATAATGTGATTGAGATACCTGAACAGGATATCCATGATGTAGCGGTAAGTTCTACACGTATACGCCAGGCTTTGTTAGGTGATAAAATTGAACTGGCCAATGAGTTCTTAGGTTACCCATTTTTCATCAGCGGCAAGGTAAACCGCGGCGACCAGATCGGGCGTACTATTGGCTACCCTACTGCCAATATCCTGATCGAGGAAAGTTATAAGCTAATACCAGGCGATGGCATATTTGCCGTGCACGTATGGCTAGGCGATCAGAAGTATAAAGGGATGGGCTACATCGGTCACCGCCCTACTATTAACGGCATCACAAGAAATATCGAAGTAAACATCTTCAATTTTAACCAGGACATCTACACCCAATCCATCCGCATGGAGTTTTTGCACTTTGTAAGGGGGGATATCAAATTTACTTCACTCGAAGATCTAACTACACAGCTAGGGAAAGACAAAGAAGCAGTATTGGGTTTGCTTGGTTGAACGGCTGAATTAGTTAGATTGAGTCAGGATGGATAACCTAAGCAACTCAATCAACCACTTTTAACTTAATCAACTAAAAATCAATGCCTGAACACATGCAAATACAACTGCTTAACGATGTGATAAAGTGCAAAGGAAAAGAATAAAATAGCAATACCTGTATTAATAGTCTTGTTGCTTATATCCAGTTTATCCCGCACATATCTTGCTGATTTGGCATAAATGAACAAACACAAAAAAGCACCCGCGGCAGAACCTACGCTAAAAATTGCAAGCGGCCATCTGCCAGTTTCTATCCATTCGTGTGTGATCAGGTAAGTGCCTGTTATCATCCAAAAAGGTATCTGTACCGGGTTCAGGAATCCTAACAAAATACCATAAGTAATACTATCACGACTGGGTCTCTTTGATTGCTTGGGCGCTTTTTTGCGATGCATCCAGGTGATTGTTCCTAAGGTGCCAAACAGCGCAACCATCACCCAGTCGATAGCAGTATCCAGGTGCACCTGCATCGACAGCCAGTCGGCTGCATTCATTATAAAATAGGTAAAGAAAAACTCGACGCATGAAAAAGCAATGATAAACTGCAGTGCCTGTTTCATACCCCGGTTAATGGTGATCTGCACCAGCGCCAGGTTGATGTTGCCCGGTGGAATGTACCCAATAAAGTTGGCGATAAGGCCAATGAAAAAGGTTAAGAAGATCATTGGGGGACTAAATTAGGCTTTATTGTTGACTTGCGGATATCCGACAGAATTTATGCCCGTTTTTTTGAGTTTTTATAGCCTGAAATCAGAAGGTTTCTATTAGGTTAACGCAGATATCCCGATTAAAGTTTGCCGCAAAAAATATAATATAAAAAGCTGAAAAAGCTTGAAAAGCATAAATACATTTGACTGATTACCAATAACTAACCTAGCATTTATGATCCCGGAAAGCAAGAAATTCATTGTTGACAACGCCCTGCAAACGACATTTGGAACCCCTCAAATTGAAGATATCCGCCAACTTACAACCGGACTTTCATCGGCGTTGGTTTACCGGATCGTTGTGAAAGGCAAACCGTATTTGCTTCGCATCATTATGCGCACAGATGAGTTTGTGAACCCAGAGCGCGAATACAATTGTATGAGGGCCGGTGCTGAGGTTGGTATTGCTCCAAAGGTTTGGTATACCAGCGTTGCAGATAAGATCGCTATTACTGATTTTATAGATGTTAAACCTTTTCCGGTTGATGAGGCGAGGGTGAAAATGCCTAAGGTTTTGAAGAAGTTACATTCGCTCCGTCCATTCCCCGCTTTCCAGTATCTTGAAGCGGCCGAGCGGTTTAACCAAAAATTTAAAGCATCCGGACTTATGCCCGAAGAAGCGATCAATGAAATATTTCGGCAGTTTGACAGGATCAACAATATCTACCCACGTAACCCGGAAGACATGGTTTCGAGCCATACCGATCTGAAACCTGAGAATACCTTATTTGATGGCGAAAAATTATGGCTGGTAGATTGGGAAGCCGCTTTTTTAAATGACCGGTATGTCGACTTAGCTATCGCTGGGAATTTTCTCATCAACAATGACAAGGATGAACAGGAATATCTTCAGAATTATTTTGAGGAGAGGTTTACTGAATATCATCTCGCCCGGTTCTTCCTGATGCGCCAGATCATTCATACATTTTATTTCACCTGTTTTAGTCTTTTAAGCAATTCGCAAGAACCAATCGATATTGGTACACCGCGACCAGGCTATCGGGAATTTCACGAAGGGATATGGTCAGGCGAAATCAGTTTGGCGGATATGGATAACCGGCGAATATATGCACTGGTGCACATGGATCAGCTCAAGCAAAATCTCCAATCACTACGCTTTGAAGATTCGATGCGGATAGTACAATCGGCTTAACATTTTCAGCTGTTAACAGTACCTTTGCAACATGTCATCCAAAAAGATCGTCTCGCTGTTGCCTGCTGCTACTGAAATTGTTTGCGCCTTAGGATTGGAAGAAAACCTGGTAGGCCGGTCGCATGAATGCGATTTTCCCTCATCAGTAAAACAATTGCCGATATGCTCCGAAGCGAACATTCCGGATAATTTAAGCAGCGCAGATATTGACATCAAAGTAAAAGAGTTGCTAACTGACGCACTTTCTGTTTATACCGTAAAGCGTGAAGTGATCAAACAATTGTCGCCTGATGTGGTGATCACCCAAGCTCAGTGTGAGGTTTGTGCCGTATCATTGAAAGAAGTAGAAGAAGCGCTGGAAGATTATTTAGATAAAGAATCAACTATTATCTCCTTACAACCCGACAGTTTGGATGGGGTTTTTAATAATATCCGGGAGGTAGCGGCCGTATTGGATGTTGCCAGCAAAGGCGAACAGTTAATCGAAGATTTGCAGGAACGCGTAGACATCGTCCGTCACAAGTTGAAGTTTATGGAAAATAAACCTACCGTAGCTTGTATTGAATGGCTGGAGCCAATGATGGTATCAGGCAATTGGGTTCCTGCACTGGTCAGCATCGCCGGAGGGGTAACAATTTTAGCGGAAAATGGCAAGCACTCGCCTTATGTAAAATGGGAAAATATACAACAGCAAGACGCGGAGGTAATTATAGTAATGCCTTGCGGATTCTCAATTGAACGCACCATGAAAGAAGTCGATCTATTGCTTCAATTACCCGGATTTGCTGAGCTGAAAGCAGTAAAAAATGACCGCTTTTATATCTCTGATGGTAATCAATATTTTAACCGTCCCGGACCACGTATAGTGGATTCTATTGAAATATTAGCGGAGGTCATTCATCCTAAACAGTTTATTTTCGGATATGAGGGCAACGGCTGGATAAAGTTCTCTTTATAAAGAGACAAAACTTTTTAAAATTTGTATAAAAGTTTATATTTACGGTTCCATACAACCTAACTTACTAAACTATGCGCCAATTACTTATTGCAATGCTGATTGTTATCGTCGGCACAAGGGCTAACGCCTCAAAAATTGAATCTCCATCGTTTAACGCTCGCGACTTACAGATAAAATGGGAGGTGGTTCAGGATGATTATCAGAATAAGGCGCAATCACTCAATTCCATTACTGTTACCAATACGGGCAAAAACACCCTGCCTGCGAGCGGATGGAAATTATATTTTAATTCGCCACACGATTTTTTACCTGTAAGCCCAACCGGAAATGTCAAGGTAGATCATATCAACGGCGACCTGTTCAGCTTTACTCCCCTGAGCGCATTTACCGAATTAAAACCCGGTGCCTCTGTAAGAATTGAATTTGTGGATACAGATAATATCGTCAACTTCACCGATGCGCCTGAAGGGTTCTACATTGCCTGGGATGCACAGGCAGACAAAGGCTATTCTGTCGGATCCGTTAATATAACTCCGTTCAAACCGACTTACAAAGGTTTGATGACACCGGAGATCATCTATAACCAAAACGCCAGTATTACCGATGTTCCTGAAAAGCAATTGACCAAAGTATTCCCTACCCCATCAAGCTATTCAGAAATTAAAGGCGTTTTCAAACTGAATTCGGGCGTGCAGATCGTAAACGATAGCCGTTTTGAAAAAGAAGCAGAGTTACTGACCGGAAAATTTCAGGCCATGCTACAAGCCGGCAGCGCGGCAAGCGAGAACACTATTAAGTTTGTTTACAAAGAAGGCATGAATCCTGAAGGCTATGCAATGGAAGTAAAGCCAAAAGCGATCGTTATTGTTGCCTCTACTCCTACTGGTATTTTTTATGGTATACAATCTCTATTATCACTCATCTCTCCTTCGGCTTATGCAAAACCGCAAAGCGAAATAAAAATTCAATGCGTGGAGATACAGGATGCCCCGCGTTTTGGGTACCGCGCATTTACGCTGGACGTAGCCCGCAATTTTCAGACCAAAAAGCAGGTTGAGAGATTGCTGGATTTGCTTGCTCTATACAAGATCAACACCTTCCATTTCCATTTAACTGATGATGAAGGCTGGCGATTGGAAGTACCTTCATTACCTGAACTGACTGCCATCGGCTCACAACGCGGGCATACTTTGAATAGCAAACAGTTTTTACCGGCCTGCCACGGTTCGGGCCCTGAAACAGGAGCTTTATCAGGGAGCGGTTTTTACACCAAAGCCGACTATATCGAAATACTAAAGTATGCTACCGAAAGGCATATTACAGTGCTTACAGAGATCGAAACTCCGGGTCATGCACGCGCCGCCATCAAAGCGATGAATGAACGTTATGCCAAATTGATGACACAAGGCAAAAAAACTGACGCGGAAAAATACCTGTTGTATGATCTGAATGACAAATCTGAATACAGCTCTAACCAGTTTTGGAACGATAATATTATGGATGTGTCGCTACCATCGACCTACAATTTTATTAGCACAGTGATTAATGATATCGTTGCAATGTACAAAGAAGCCGGCGCTCCCTTGAAAGTGATCCATTTTGGCGGCGATGAAGTTCCGGCGCATGTTTGGGAAAAATCACCTGCCTATGTTGCCCTGCAAGCCAGTCATCCTGAGATACAGAACACGGGTGACCTGTGGTATTATTTCTATGGCAAAGTGAATCAGATGCTAAAAGCCAAAGGGCTTAACCTGGCGGGCTGGGAAGAAATGGCCTTGCGTAAAACCAAACTGGACGGCAAAAACTTTTATGTACCTAATCCGGATTTTGCATCTGAGCACTTACAGACAGAGGTGTGGAACAATACCTTGGGCGATGGTAATGAAGATCTTGCTTACAGGCTGGCAAATGCCGGTTATAAAGTTGTGCTAACAAATGTGACCAACCTGTATTTTGATATGGCGCATTGCAAATCATTTGATGAGCCGGGTTATTACTGGGGCTCATTTTCAGATATCGATAAGCCATTTTCATTTATACCTTTTGATTATTTCAAAAACACAAAAGTCGACAAAAATGGCCTGCCTGTTAACCGTAGCATTTTTATAGGCAAACAGCGCCTTACCGACTATGGCAAAAGCAATATTGCCGGGCTTCAATGTGCGTTATGGGGAGAAACTGTAAAAACGCCTGAGCGTGAAGAATACATGCTGCTGCCACGATTATTGGGCTTTGCTGAGCGTGCATGGTCGCAGGACCCTGAATGGGCCACTACGAATGATACTACCAAAAGTCAGGAGCTTTACGCCCAGGCATGGTCAAATTTCCTGAACGTATTAGGCAAACGCGAATTGCCTCGGTTGGATTATTTAAATGGCGGCTACGGATACCGCATCCCGAAACCAGGTGTAGTAGAGCAAAACGGTCAATTAGTGGCTAACGAACAATTCCCGGGACTGACCATCCGGTACACTACAAATGGCAAAGACCCCGACGCAAAAAGCTCCGTTTATAAAGATGGTGTTACAATTGGAAATTCTGTGATAAAATTCAGAGCTTTTAACAACAAAGGCAGGGGTAGCAACGTTACTGAGATAGCTAAATAATAGAGCAAGGCAGCACTAAAAGTTCTCGCTGCAAATGGGAACTTTTAGTGCTCATCCAATTAAAGCATCAGCTTCAATCCTGCATAATAATTTCTTGGTGCTGCCGCATTGTAATAACGTCCTCCTACAGCATTCAGATCGTTGCCAAGGCTATATTTCTGATTCAAAATATTGCCTGCTCCGACATAAATAGCTAACCTGCTTTTATGATTTAACAAGCATTCCCATCCTGCTTTTGCCTCTACTAGATTGTAAGCAGGCGCATAAGCTGTACTGGCATCGTTGAGTGGCATTTTTGCAGTGTAGTTATATTGCCCAAATACATAAAAATGTTGCGGGAATTTGACTTGCACATTTCCAACCAATACCTGGTTAGGCACTCCTGTTAACTGATTGTGGGTGTTGTCAAAAGAAAAACGATCAATGGTGGCTGAAGCATTTATTTGCAGTCCCCTTATAAAATAAATATTGTTTTGACGGACGATCCAATCGCTGAAATATAACTCAAAACCCGGTTGTGTTGTACCACCTGCATTGATATAGTATGTTGATCCGTCAGCATTTTGCTGAGGGTCGATCGCATTGCTAAGCTTGTAGTAAAAAACAGAGGCATCCAGGAACATACTCTCATCAGCGTTACGCAGTCTGAAGCCCGTCTCATAGTTCCAACCGTCTTCAGCCTGTAAACTGGTGTTGATGGTCTGATCTGTTGGCCTTATTTCGGCCGTTGTAGGTGTTGAATATCCCCTGCTTACTGAAGCACGCCAGATAAAGTTATTAGTGATCTGGTAAGATAAGGCCAGTCTCGGCATCAACTGTGGCGTAAAGCTTCGGTTAGTAAATGTCGTTTCGTCGTTCGGGAATTCATTTCTGAATTTATAATCATAATAGTTCAGACTCAATGCTGCTTCTACATGTAACCGCTTATGAATATCAGCCAGGTAGCGCGCGAAAATAAAGTGCTGATTGGTATGTATTTTATCCTGGGTTTGAGCAGTATCCCTCACCCCCAACCTGTTGCCATAGCTACTAATATCTGAGTTGGTTTGCTGCCATTCAACTCCTAAATTCACCTTCCAGTTAACTGGCCGATCAGGCTTACCACTTAACTCAAAATAGGTTCTAAAACCATAAGTGCTTTCATAACGCTGATTGTAAGTGGTAATAAACGGATTGGAGAAATCCACATAGCTTCCAAATAGGGATGTCACATTTTTTAGCTGATCATTTATCTGCAAGTTGTTTGCAATCCCTCCTATCAGCATCTTTTGATAAACCCCGGCTTTTTGCTGCATTGAACCCGGTAGCGTTTTAGTTGGCAACCGCGCTTGTTTTGGATCAGCCTGAAATTGGGCCAATGTTAACCCGCCGGGTGTTTCATAACCCATATCAGAATAAAAACCCAGAAATTTAAGCTGATCAGCTTTGGAGAAAGTTATCTTATCTACCGCCTGAACATAATTACGATCCATGTAACTGTGCTGGCGGTAGCCACCATAAGTTTCGTAAGCCTGACTGATGTTTAATTGGTTATTGCCCGAGATATTTTGCAGGGCCGTATTGTCATGAAAAAGTCCATAGGAGCCACCATTCAATTCTGCCGATAGGTAGTTGCTGTTATTATAGCGGTTAACCGGACTTATCAGTACTACGCCACCCGAGTTGGCTCCAAATAAACTACCATCAGGCCCTTTTAATATCTCGATACCCTGCACACTATTTACATCAACCGCGTTCAAATAAGTATTGCCTCCGGCATCAGTTAGAGGTATTTCATCAAAATAGATCTTTACATCCCGTACCCCAAATGGAGAGCGTAATAAACTACCCCGAATGGATAAACGGTAGCTTCCAGGCGAACGCTCTTCCATACGTACTCCCGGAACAGTATTCATTGATGACACAAGGGAATTCTCCGGCTGTAAAGCCAATTGCGAGGGACTTAATACCGCCACGGACGCTGGAACGCTCAAAACCGGCTGCTCAATCAGGTAGCCTTTTACTGTTAATTCTGTTAAATGCCTGGTGGTATCACGCTTTAAAGTGTCATTGCCTTTTTGTGCAAGACAAACCATTGGGGCAATCAAAAACACACAAACTGATGCGTAAATTTTAATCATAGGCATTAACAGGTTAACAAATGTAATTCTTTATCCAGCAAAAGCATTAAAGAATGTCATAGACAAAGAAATACATCGCCTAAAATACTATTTTTGAAGTTGGGGTATTTGCCCGGCCAAATTTAATGCAACCTAAAAGCTTTAAACTATTCTTGTTTTTTCTATTGACATTGTTTACGTCAGGTTCTGTCGCCCAAACCTGCGCGGGCAGCCTCGGCGATCCGGTTATTTATCAAACTTTCGGTGCAGGATCCAATCCGGGCGTGGCTTTGTCCGGCGGTATCACCAACATGACCTTCATCTCCAATAATTGCCCTAATGATGGCTACTATACCATAGCAAATAGTGTTACAGGTAATTGTTACGGCGCCTGGCATAATGTTACAAGCGACCATACCGGCAATCCAAATGGCTACATGATGATCATTAATGCGAGTTATCAACCGAGTATATTTTTCACGCAAACCGCCAATGGTTTGTGCCCCAATACTAATTATGAGTTTTCGGCATACATTCTGAACCTAATGGCACTTGCCGCAGGCGGCCCCAATGTAATTCCTCCTAATATTACTTTTTCTATCGAAACAAGCGCCGGTCAGGTGTTGAAAACGTATAATACAGGTAATATTCCATCTACGGCTCAACCAACATGGAAAAAATACGCAGTCCCTTTTACTACCCCGCCAAACGTTACTGATGTTGTAGTAAAAATGTCCAATAATGCTCCCGGCGGCAATGGCAATGACCTGATACTTGATGACATTGCATTCAGGGCCTGCGGCCCAATTGTGCAAACAGGTTTTGGCAATTTGACTTCAACCGGGTCGCAAAGTATTTGCGAAGGAGGTAATGCAACCTACACATTACAGGGAAGCGTTGGCCCCGGATATAATAATCCGTCTTTACAATGGCAGATTAATAAGGACAATACCAGTTGGACAAATATTACCGGGCAAACCAACGCAACATTTAATTTAAATATCGCCAATGCTCAACCTGGCAGCTATCAGTACAGGCTTGCCGTGGGCGAGGGCACAAACATCTCCTCTCCCTCGTGTTATGTGAGCTCAGAGCCACTCACAGTTAATGTAAATGCATTGCCCATAGCACAACCTCCTGCGCCCCAAACCGTTTGCGAAGGAGATGCACTGACGCTAACCGCTACCGGAGGTGTAAGCTATACATGGTCGGGACCGAATATTGCTTCAAGCAACCAAAATCCGCTTGTTATTAATAATGTAAGCACAGCCAATGCCGGAGCGTATACTGTAGTGGCAACGTCAGCTGATGATTGTGCAAGTCTACCGGTGCAAACAACAGTAAAGGTCGTATCCAAAGTAAAGGCTGTTGTAAGTAAAGGCCCTACTATTTGTGCAGGTGAATCCACCAATTTATCGGCATCGGGCGGCCTTTACTATAAGTGGACGCCCTCCAACGGATTAGATCATGATGATATAGCCAATCCGGTAGCCAGTCCGTCACAAACTACTACCTACTCGGTTAAGATAAGTAATGATGGCTGTTATGATGACACCAAATCAGTAACAGTAACAGTAAACCAAAATCCTGTGGCTAATGCAGGCGGAGATAAAGTAATCTTTGAAGGCCAATCGGTACAATTAAATGGCACAGCAGGGGGCGACAATATTATCAGCTATTTGTGGACACCGGCAACAGGACTGGATAATCCTAATGCCATCGCACCCAATGCCAGTCCAAAAGATGATATAACCTATACCTTAAATGTGGTATCGCAAACGTGTGGCACAGCAGCAAGCAGCGTTTTTGTCAGGGTGTATAAAAAGATCACCATCCCTAATGCTTTCACACCTAACAATGATGGCATTAATGACTTTTGGCACATCGATGCATTAATTACTTACCCATCATGTCTTGTTTTGGTATTCGACCGCGATGGCCAAAAGGTATATCAAAGCACCGGCTACCCCAAACCATGGGATGGTACGCGCAGTGGCTCACCTTTACCTGCAGGCACCTACTACTACATTATTGATCTGAAAGGCAATCTACCTAAACTATCCGGTTGGGTATTAATTGTACGTTGATATTATCGGAAAAAGTAATTTAGTCCCACCTGCTCACACGTTGAGGTCATCTGGAAATAACCTCCGTTCGTAACGGATAGTCCAGTCAGGTATTGAAAATAGATTCCCCAATTCTTATGTACTTGCACGCCCAGCTTGAACAGAAAACCGTTGTCAGTTTTAAGAAAAATATAAGGGTCATTCGCCTCTATATCTGTGGCAGAGTTAGGCTGGCTTTGCGAGCCCAGGTAAGAGTTAGAGTAATTGTTAAGGGAAAATTGAACCCCTACATCACCGTAAACTTTAAAGTTTTCAGTATTATAGAAATTATAAATTACTTGAGGTGCTATAGATACCGACAGCTCATCAAACGACGCCCTAAACGGAATATACGGAGATACCTTCAGCTTGTACAAATAGTTGTATTTACTTTTTGCAACCCCGGCTTCTAATCTGAATTGCAGCTGCCTTGTGCTTGGATTTGCAAAAAAATTAACACCAATAGAAGCTGCGGGACCATAGGAAGTTTGGGACCTGCCACCACCAGCGTAAAATGCGCTGTTTGTCGGTGTAGAGAAATTATTGATATTGAGCCCGGCACCTACAAACAGGTTAAATGCAGGCCCTTTAACTGCATTCTCTTTTGCATAATCTTCTTTTGAGAAATGATTTATCTTACTTACAATCTTCAATAGATCATCTTTATTGTATCCTGCATGTTCAATATCCCATTGAAGGTTATTATCCTCCACTCCGTACTTGTTTGCAAGGGCAAATAGTTGTTTCATGTAGGTATTTTCATTTACGGTAACGCCTTTCTGACCGTTTACATCATTGCCGTTATAGTTGTAATACAGCTTGTACCCCAACTCTTTTATCGTATAACCAGGCGCCTCTGCGATGAAAAAACGCGATTTGAGCCCGTCCGTATAGGAGTACAATGCAAGGTTCTTTCCTTTTTGCAGCACCCTGAAAAAGGCTGTCACAATACTTGAACTGGTATCACGTGAATATGCTATATGATCCACATCGGTGGCATCCATACTAACTGGCCCGGTATAGCTGATATAAGCTTCCAATTTATTAATTGAAAAGGAAGTAATTTCAGCAGGCGTATACGGATTCGGTTTAGCATCAGCCAGACTGGTTTTAAAATTAATCGAGTTTGGATTCGAATGCCATTCACGGTAATCAATAAAACCTTTCAGGGTATCACCTTTCAGGTTAACAACATAACCGGGTTTGTAATTGCTTTGCGCATACGATAGCAAAGGCAGCAAAATTACCGCCAAAATAGCTTTGCAAAAAACTTTCATGTATATAGGGTTGATAATAGATTTATCTCCATTTTAAAACAGTATAACAAACAATTAAAAATGATAGGCAACACCAAATTGTTCGGTAGCTGTCTTTAGGGAGCTGTTATTAATAAACTCACCGCCGGAGAACTTTACCACGTCTGCAAAAAGTTCCAGTTTGTTATGCACTTTCACACCTGCTTTAAACATTATTGCGTTGTTTACACCGTTAGATGAAACTGGATCGTTATACTTATAGTAACTGAGTAAAAAACCAGCATCTAGAAATACTTTTAAATTTTCGGCGTGATAAAAATTATAAATACACTGTGGGACAAATGATATTGCCACCAGGTTAACTGATGCATAATCATAATCAGCAATTAAAAACTCACCCCTAAACTCCACCTTATCAGACTTGGGATTTGGGATTAAATTTATCCCGACCAAAAATTCCGGCCGAACTGATGTGGCTGATGGGTATGAATACGCACTGTTTCTGGGAGATGCGGAGAAAACATTTAACCCCGCACCAACATAAAAATTAGCCTTTGCATGGTCCGCATACTTTTGCTCATATTCAGATTCTGATACTTTGTTTATTTTAGAGACAACGCTAAGCAAGTCGGATTTTGAATATTCTGCTTTTTGAAGAAATTCTGTTAAATGATCATCCAAAACGTTGTATTTATTTGCAAGGGCAAATAATTGTTTCTTATAGGTATTTTCATTTACGGTGACCCCCTTCTGCCCGTTTACATCATTACCGCTATAGTTATAATACAATCTGTATTCCAACTCTTTTATAGCATAGTCAGGAGCTTCTCCGATGTAAAAACGCGTCTTAACATCATCAGTATAAGAATACAGGTTTACATTTTTCCCTTTTTGAAGAATTTGAATAAAAACGGTATCTATTTTAAAGCTGGTGTCTCTCCCATTAGAAATTTTGTTTGGGTCCACTATATCAGTACTAATAGGGCCTGCGTATTTTTGAAATGAAGATCCTTCGACATCAAAAAATATTATCTCTTTATTCGTAAATTTTCGAGGCGCATTATCAGCAGCAGTAGTTTTAAACTTAATTGAAGTAGGTGATAAATCCCAGTCTCTAAAGTCAATAAAACCTTTTAGGGTATCGCCCTTGGTATTTACAACATAACCGGGTTTGTAATTGCTTTGCGCATAAGACAAGGCGGGTAAAAGAACAGTGCAGAAAAGCACTTTGTAAAGATTTTTCATGCAATAAAGGTTTACAGTTGATAAAAATTATTTGATAAAAATAATCATTTTCATAAAAAAACCTAATTCAGACTAATCATAAATAGCAATTTGATACTCAAAACGATAATCATAGCCGTACTTTTATTACATGCATCACGAACATCACTTAAAAAGCTCAGATACAATAAAAGATATTGTTATAGGCATGTCAGATGGATTGACAGTCCCCTTTGCCCTGGCAGCCGGCTTAAGCGGGGCTATTACCTCATCGGGTATAGTGGTAACCGCCGGTATAGCCGAAATTGTGGCCGGATCAATTGCCATGGGACTTGGTGGGTTCCTTGCCGGAAAAACTGAGGCCGACCATTATAATTCTGAATTAAAAAGGGAATATGAGGAAGTGGAAAGAGTGCCAGAACAGGAGAAAATGGAGGTAAGGGAAGTATTCGCCGGCTTTGGTATATCTGAACATTTACAGCATGAAATAGCCGATGAAATGGCCAAAGACAAAGATGCATGGGTTGATTTTATGATGCGTTATGAACTGGGCCTGGAAAAACCCCTTGCAAATCGCGCCACGCAAAGCGCGGTTACAATCGGACTGTCATACATAGTCGGGGGTATAATACCATTATCGCCATATTTCTTTATACATGACTCCCAACAAGCTTTGTATTACTCTTGTGCCATTACCTCTTTCTGCTTGTTTGTGTTTGGCTATTTCAAAAGCAAAGTTACCGGGCAGCCTCCATTGTCGGGAGCATTCAAAGTTCTAATTATTGGAGCATTGGCCGCCGCTGCAGCGTTTGGCATGGCTAAGGTGATTAATGGGGGTTAGCGGGTTGGTTGAATAAGTTAAATTAAGTTGATTAAGTTAGATTAGGTTTTAGTTGAGCAATAAATTACTTACGATGAACCATCTTAACAACTTAACTTAATCAACCACTAACTCAATCAACTTTAAAACCTAACAAACTTATCAATCTGCTCATTGGTAAATTTCAAGGTATCTTCTTTGAAGAAATTTCCTTCGGCATCCAACTCTTTGTGAACCGATGGGATATGGATCTTTAGCGGCATCACATGCAAATGAATATAATTGCAGATGCCTGTAAAATGATCTATACCACGGATGTTGCCATATCTGCCTGAGGACACGCCTACCAATGCAGCTTTCTTTTCATAAAAACTTTCGGGAAAGGAGCAGGCATCGATAAATACCTTAAGCACACCTGGGAAACTGCCATTATATTCGGGAATAATGAACAGGAATTTTTCTGTTTTGGTAACAATATCCTGAATGGGTTCAAACTCTTTACTACGCTTGCCATACAGATCGGTTTCGATCAGGCTAGGTGGCAATACCGACAAGGATAGTAATACGGCATCCGCTCCTTTTGCCTTTAGTTTCCGTTGGTAATATTGAGCGACTTTGAGCGTTGAACTTCCAGGGCGATTGGTGGATGATATAATGGTGATCATTTTTTATTAGTGAATGATTGAGTTAGTGAATGAGTGAATTGGCGCTTCCATCGACCTAAAATATAAGTATTTGTAAACCGAATTAGTCATAATTTTGACTACCCGCTCATTCACTCATTCACTAATTCGCTAATTGCTTTTGTTTGTAATTTGCCTTAAGCTGTGGATTTCTGTATAGTTAAAATATGTATCTTTAGCCCGGTACATTACCTTTGCGAAGGTAGAAATTTCTATTTCATTTTGCGTTGGTATAAGCCTACACCTGTAAAAAAATTGGAACATACGAATGAGTAAAATTATTGCTTTAGCCAACCAAAAAGGCGGCGTAGGAAAAACTACATCCTCCATAAACCTGGCTGCAAGTTTGGCAGTTCTGGAATACAAAACACTACTGGTTGATGCCGACCCGCAGGCTAATTCAACATCAGGTATAGGCTTTGATCCGCGTACAATTAAGAACAGTATTTATGAGTGCATCATCAATGATATTGATCCGCATGATGCTATTCAGAAAACAGAAACCCCTAATCTTGACTTGCTACCCGCACACATCGACCTGGTAGGCGCCGAGATAGAAATGATCAACCTCGTTGATCGTGAGTATAAAATGAAAACCGTGCTCGACAGCATACGCAATGAGTATGATTTCATCATCATTGATTGTTCACCGTCATTGGGCCTGATCACTATCAACGCTTTATCAGCCGCCGATTCGGTGATTATTCCGGTTCAGTGCGAATATTTCGCGCTGGAAGGTTTAGGCAAACTCCTGAACACGATAAAAATTGTTCAAACCCGCTTAAATACGGCGCTGGAGATCGAAGGCATATTGCTAACCATGTATGACGTAAGGCTGCGCCTGTCAAACCAGGTAGTTGAAGAAGTAAAGAACCATTTCGAAGACATGGTTTTTGAAACAATTATTCAGCGTAACACACGTTTAAGTGAGGCACCCAGCTTTGGGATGTCGGTAATTATGCACGACGCCAATAGCAAGGGGGCCATCAATTACCTTAACCTGGCCCGCGAAATAGTACGAAAAAACGGAATGTTAAAAGGCGAAACCATAGCCACAACAGAAACTATATAAATAAATGAGTGCAGAGAAGAGAAATGCTTTGGGTAAGGGATTAAGCGCCCTTTTGAATGATTCTGTAAGCGTACTTCCGAATAAAAATGAGATTGGCACGAGCGCCGATGTAAATGCAATGGGCTCTGTCAACGAAATAAAAATTGCCGAAATCGACGTTAATCCTTTCCAGCCGCGTACTGATTTTGACCAGGACGCGTTGGCTGAATTGGCAGATTCCATAAAGCTTCAAGGTCTGATTCAGCCTATTACTGTAAGAAAGGTAAATGCCCATAAGTTTCAGCTAATATCGGGTGAGCGCCGTTTGCGCGCATCAAAATTAGCCGGACTAACACAGATCCCTGCTTACGTACGTACTGCTAATGATCAACAGATGCTGGAAATGGCGCTGATCGAAAACATTCAGCGCGAAAATCTGAATGCTATAGAAGTTGCCCTGAGTTTTCAGCGAATGATGGATGAGTGCAGCCTAAAGCAGGATGAATTGGGTGAACGTGTAAGCAAGAACCGTTCGACCGTAACCAATTATCTGCGTTTGCTAAAATTGCCGCCTACCATTCAGGCATCTATCCGCGATAACCAGATCAGTATGGGTCATGCTAAGGCGCTGATCTCTGTTGCCGATTCTACAAAACAATTGTATATCCATCAGCTGATTATACAGCAAGAGCTATCTGTGCGCAAGGTGGAAGAAATGGTGCGCGAAATGCAAAAGGCCCCTGTAAAAAAGGAAGGCAAACAACCTGAACCGCTGTCATTCCAGGTACAAAAAATACAGGACGATCTTGCATCAAAATTCAGCACAAATGTTAAACTAAAATTAAACAGCCAGGGAAAGGGCAGTATCGAGATCCCTTTTTTATCAGAGGATGATCTTAACCGCATCCTTGAAATGCTGGATTGGTAAGCATGTATAGATGTTTGTTTATTTTCTGGCTTGCGTTGGGGCTGGCTGTTGCTGCAAAGGCTCAACAGCCGGATACCGTTGCTGTGAAAAACAAGAAAGACAGCCTGAACCGGATGAAGGATTCGGTAACCTCAAAACGGTATTATCCTAAGATAACCAAAGAGAAAATTTATCACCCTGATAGTTTGCACAATCCGCATACAGCGGTGATGCACTCGCTCATGATACCGGGCTGGGGGCAAATTTATAACCACCGCTGGTGGAAAGTGCCGCTTATTTATGGCGGACTTGGCCTATTAGGCGATGTAGTGATATTTAACCAGAAGTACTATAAAGAGTTTTTAAAAGAGGCCAAGCTTCGCGAAAAAGGCATTGCCGGCACATCTCAAAATGACCCGGTTCTAGCGAATGTTTCTGATAACGACGTGGTTACTTATACCAATCTTTACCGGCGCAACCGCGATCTGGGTATATTGGGCTTTCTCGGCGGGTGGGGCATACAGATGATAGATGCATATATCGATGCCAAATTTATCAGAAGCTATACGATGGATAATAACCTATCTATTAAGGTAAGTCCGGGCACCATTGGTCAGCCTGCATACGCATTAAACAACAACACCACGTTTATTCCGGCTGTAAAAATTACTTTTACACTCAAATAAGTCTCTAAATATCCTTCCAAAACCAAGACTTAAAAAGAATAAAATATATCTTTACGCCTGCTGTTAACAAAGAATTACACGTAATGAACATTGCATTATTAGGATACGGAAAAATGGGTAAGATCATCGAGAAGATCGCCACCGACCGTAAACATAATATCATATTAAAAATCGATCACGATAATCAGCATGAATTAACTGCTGAAAATCTTAAGAAAGCAGATGCTATTATAGAATTTACAACTCCTGCCTCTGTTTTAAGTAACATACAACATTGCTTTGACGCGGGGGTACCCGTTGTTGTTGGGACTACAGGGTGGCATGAACATTTGCCACAGGTAAAGCAAGATTGTATTGCAACAGGGGGTACCTTATTATACGCATCTAACTTTAGTGTTGGTGTTAACATCTTCTTCCATATCAACAGAAAACTGGCAAAGCTGATGAATAACTATCCTTACTATGATGTGCAGGTAGAAGAAATTCATCATACCCAAAAGCTCGACTCACCAAGCGGAACTGCCATTACTATTGCCGAAGGAATAATTAACAGCATCGACCGTAAAAAAGATTGGGTAAATGTATTAACAGCAGAAGGCAATGATGCGGACGATAGCAGCCTGAAAAATGAGCAGGTGCTGATCGAATCATTCCGTATAGACAGTGTGCCGGGCACCCATACCGTAATTTATGACTCAGAAGTAGATAGCATCGAATTCAAGCATACGGCACATAACCGCAATGGCTTTGCACTGGGCGCTGTGTTGGCCGCAGAATGGGTTCATAATAAAAAGGGCTTTTTCTCTGTTGAAGAGATGTTCAATTTTGATATTTAAGATAAATAATCACTAAAAAACACCGGCGTGAGTATCATAGAACTTATCATTTTTCTTGTATTATACATCGTATTGCCCTTTGTTGGTTTTGCAAAATTATTTGAAAAAGCAGGCCGCCCGGGCTGGCAGGGTTATATCCCAATCTATAATGCCTATGTAATGATAGAGCTTACCGGAAAGCCTAAATGGTGGATTATTTTAATGCTGATCCCCGGCATCAATGTACTGGCAATTATTGGGATCACTATCGATCTGCTGAAATCATTTGGCAAGTTCTCATTACGTGACTGGTTCGCTGGGGTAGTATTACCATTTATTTACTTAATCAAATGGGGTAACGATAAGGAAACTAAGTACATTGGTCCCTCTCAAACTCCTGAATTCAGGGAGAAATACAGCAAACAGTTAAAAAAATCATCAACCCGCGAATGGACCGAAGCTATTGTTTTTGCGGTGCTGGCGGCAACCATAATCCGTACATTTTTCATTGAGGCCTACGTAATTCCAAGCGGATCAATGGAAAGTACTTTACTGGTAGGCGATTATTTATTTGTAAGCAAAATGAATTATGGCCCGCGCTTACCCATGACGCCGCTATCATTCCCATTTGCACAGAACAGCATGCCGCTAATCAATACCAAGTCTTATTCAGACATTATAAAATTGCCTTACTATCGTTTACCTGGCTTTAGCGATATCAAAAGGGGTGATGTGGTGGTATTCAACTTCCCAATGCAATCTGATTCACCTTTTTACCGGCCTATTGATAAGGAGGACAACTACATTAAACGCTGCCAGGGTACGCCGGGCGATACACTTTCTATCGTTGATGCACAGGTTTATGTGAATAGCAGGGCCAATGCTAATCCGCCGCAAAGTCAGCCATCTTATTTAGTAACTACGGACGGCAACCAGATCAATCCGCAAATTCTGACAGATCTGCATATCGAACAGGGAATGGGAAGCAACGAATGGTTGATGACACGCCAGGCTGCTGCTACTTTAAAAGGGTATTCAAACATTAAGTCAATAACGGAATACATTCAGCCTAAAAATACTTTCAATCCTGAAGAATTCCCGCACGATCCGCACCTGAAATGGAACGTGGACAACTATGGCCCGATCATCATACCAAAAGCAGGCATGACCATCAAGTTAGATAGCCTTACCTTCCCGGTTTACAGGCGTGTTATCGAGGTTTATGAGAAAAACAAACTGGAAATTAGGGACAACGACTTCATAATTAACGGCAAGAAAACCAACACCTACACATTCAAACAAAATTACTACTGGATGATGGGTGATAACCGTCATAATTCAGAAGATTCACGCTTTTGGGGATTTGTACCTGAGGACCATATTGTGGGCAAAGCTTTATTTATCTGGATGAGCACGGACTCGGCAGGTTCATTCTTCAATTCCATCCGTTGGAGCAGGATATTTAAGGGAATACATTAAGGGATTGCGGATTCAGAGTTCCAATTGCGGATTTTAGTTAAAGAGTATCATTGCGATGAACTGCCTGTGTGGTGAAAAAGCAATCCCATACTTTACAGGGCGAAAATGCATACCGGCTCTGCAAATTTCGCGATTGCCGCACTAGGTTCGCAATGACATAGTGGAAGAAACGGCGAAGAGTTAGCCCTTTAATTTTTCCACCCCAAACTTCTCCGCTATCTCATTCAAATCTTTTACCACAGCATTCACCAACGGAATCCCACTAATTTTTCTTTCCGCTTCAGCTTCTAATTCCGGCTCACCTGGGATGATGACTCTTTGATTTGGGTCGATCGTAGCGGACGATTTAAAGCGGCTGATCCAGTTATCCATGTGCTGTCTAAACTCGTCAACCGGACGGAAACCATCTACCCGCATAGCGCCTACAAAATGACCGATGCCCGTACCCACAGGATCATTCGGTGGATCGAGAAATGCGACAAACGGCGGCACCCACGGACCATAGTTAGCACCCGATAATACAGCTGAGAGGATATCAACCGTAGCGCTTAACCCAAATCCTTTATGACTACCATGATCGCGGTCACTGCCCAGTGGCAATAAAGCGCCCCCTGATTTTAAAGCATGCGGATCAGTAGTTGGGTCTCCTTCCTTACTTTGTATCCAACCTTCCGGAACTTGTTCATCCGCCCGTTGCGCGATTTCCAGTTTACCATTGGCGGCAGCTGATGTAGCCATATCCACGATCACCGGCGGATATTTCCCAGCTGGGAATGCATAACACATGGGGTTAGTACCCAATAAGCGCTCGCTTGAAAAGGTTGGCGACACCAATGGACTGGCGTTGGTCATGGCAAAACCAATCATATCTTTCTCTACAGCCTTCATGGCATGATAGCCGGCTATACCGAAATGATTTGAATTTCTCACAGACACCCATCCTGAGCCATATTTCTCCGCTTTTTCAATTGCCACTTTCATCGCGAATGGAGCGACGATCAACCCCAGTCCTGCATCACCATCTACCGTCGCAGTCGTAGCCGTTTCATGTACAACTTTGATATCGGGATTTGTGTTAATCCGTTTCTTTTCCCACAGGCGAACATAACCTTGCAACCTTGCTACGCCGTGTGAGTCGATTCCCCGTAGATCAGATTTGACCAATACATCAGCAGCCAGGCGCGAATGATCGGCACTGCAGCCCATTGCTGTAAAAATATTTTCGGTAAAACTGCGGAGGGTAGATTCGGAGACGAGCATAGGCAAATATAGCAACCTTATGCCATCAGTTTAAACATCTTCAGCTTCGAATTAATGAAGCCTGTTCGTCAGGATGGAACGATTATTTAAAGCCCTTCCCGTATGGTAGTAGATCTTTTGTACAACGCGCCCCAGAGCAGTCTTTGGTAATATTCCTGCTACTGTGCTCACCATACCTGATGATGTTATTTTCCGGATGAGGTTGTTATTAGCGTCAGCGATATATAAATTGCCCAATGCATCTACACTGATCCCGGCAGGATCATTGAAAGAAGCTTGTGTTCCTAAACCGTTTTGTGAGCCGGCTTGCCCATTCCCGGCTAAGGTAGTAACTGCGCCTGCGGGCGTTACAGCACGAATCAAATTATTGATATCATCGGTTACATATACGTTTCCTGAGGCATCGACTGTAAGACTATTAGGAAAATAAAACCTTGCCGCTGTATCTAGCCCATCTTTTGAACCTATGTCACCATTGCCTGCAAGTGTGCTGGTAGTACCATCCGGAGCCACTTTCCGGATCAGATTATTCAGCATATCTGCCACGTAAACATTACCAGTAGCATCTACCGCTACTCCGGTTGGATTATTAAAAGTAGCGTTCTTTCCAGCCCCATTGTTTGCCCCTGCACCACCACTACCCGAGAGCGTTCTTGTATTGCCTGATGGGTTCACCACACAGATCCTGTTATTACCGGCATCGGCCACATACACATTACCGGATGCATCAACAGCCACTCCACTCGGCCCCGCAAAAAGAGGTTGCTCAGTTACTGTATTACTTGTATCCACAGCTACTACTGTACCTGCAAGTGTACTTACCGTGCCATCGGGTGTTATTTTACGAATTAGGTTGTTACCTGCATCAGCAACATATACATTTCCCGCACCGTCTACCGCCAAACCGGATGGTTTGTTAAACGACGCCAGTTTACCCAAACCGTTAATAGCCCCGACATTCCCCGTACCGGCCAGGGTCGACACTGTGCCGTTGGTCGATATTTTTTGTATCCTGTTGTACCAATAATCTGCCACATAAAGATTCCCTGCTGCATCTGCTGCCACATCCGCAGGAGACGAAAAAAGAGCAGGTATCACCGCGATTGAGTCAGTTGAGCCGGTAGTTCCTGTAACACCTGTGATACCCGTAGGGCCGGCAGCTCCTGTATTATATGGAATCGGATCGTATTTACCCGGGATTATTTTAACATCAGTTTTGGTACATGACGCAATAATAGCCACCACCCACAAAATCATTGCGGCAGGTAATAATCGTCTAAAACGGAGTAAATATCTCAATGCTGATAAATAAACTGGTATTTGTACGTTGACCGCCGATCCTATGTTCACACCGGTCAACCAAAGATAATATTTTTCTTTACCGGGTCTTTCTTCATTTTTTTATTCCCATTTCGATACCTGATAATTACTGGTTATATTTAAGACACTAATTCTCAGCCTCATGTATTTCGGCAGTATCAAATTCGCCCTCATTTTTACAACCTTTAGTTTTATTAGTGCAGCAACCTTTTCCCAAAAGCCCCGTGCCCGGGACATCGGCATTCCGTTTAATGGTACTCCCGGCAAATACAATGCGATAACAGATGTGGCTGGTGTAGAGGTTGGATACAGTACTATTATCAGTGGCTCGGGGAAGGATCATATTGGCAAAGGGCCAGTCAGAACAGGAGTGACCGCTATATTTCCAAATGGGAAAGTAAACCATCATCCGGTATTTGCCAATTGGTATACTTTGAATGGGAACGGTGAAATGACCGGCACGACATGGGTAACAGAATCAGGCTTCCTGGAAACGCCGATTATGATCACCAATACTAACAGCGTAGGCACAGTGCGGGATGCGGTATTAAAATGGTTTGTAGACCGCAAATGGTATAATGAAGATTTCTGGTATACCTACCCTGTTGTTGCTGAAACCTATGATGGGTTTCTGAATGATATTTATGGCTTCCATGTAAAGGAAAGCAATGCTTACGAAGCCCTGGATTCCGCAAAATCCGGGCCGCTAAAAGAAGGTAACATAGGAGGCGGGACGGGTATGATGTGCCTCGGTTTTAAAGGAGGAACCGGGACTGCATCAAGAGTGATTACTGTCAATAATAAGCAATATACTTTGGGTGTTTTGGTGCAATCTAATTTTGGCCGCAGAGCAAATCTTACTATAGCCGGGGTTCCCGTTGGCCGGGCTTTGATGGATACTTTAAAAACGCAATTGGTGGCCCCCCCGCAATACAAAAAAGATGAAGGCCAGGGCTCCATCATTGTAGTCGTTGCTACTGATGCCCCCTTGCTTCCGCATCAGCTCAAAAGAATAGCTGAACGGGTAGCTCTGGGTGTTGGCATTGTTGGCGGCAGAGGAGAAAATAGCTCGGGTGATATATTTATTGCATTTTCCACAGCCAATACTGATGCCTTTAACCGGAAGGATAATGTTAAAGTAGAAATGCTGGCAAACGATCAGATAAACCCTTTATACCAGGCAACTGTTGAATCTGTAGAAGAAGCTATCATCAATGCAATGGTTGCCGCTGATACAATGGAGGGCATCAATGGTAATAAAGCCTATGCCCTGCCGCATGATGCGGTGATCAAATTATTAAAGCAACATAATGTGGTAAAGTAGAGACGCGATGCATCGCGTCTCCTGCTAGATATTATCTAACCGTCTCAAAATCTGCAATCCTTCATCCCATTGCCCATATCCCGAGGCCACATTAATATGCCCTGCATCGCCTATATTGATAAATTCGCTGCTCCATGCCTCAGCAAATTGTTTTGTTCTTTCAATAGTTGCGAAGAAATCATTGGTGCTCGCAACTACAATAGATGGGAATGGCAATTTGTGCAAAGGCATCGGCGCAAAACCAATCGCTCCCTCTGGGAAGGTCTTCGCTTCAGGGTCTGCTGGTGCCACAAGCAAAGCAGCCTTAATTTTAGTTTTATATCGTTCGGCCCATTTAGCTATAGCCGAACACACAGCACTGTGGCCAACCAATATCACTTTTTTAGGGTCGTGTTTTGATACCACTTTCTGAATATTGGCCACCCATTCATCCCTGAAAGGCGTTTCCCATTCCTGCTGCTCTATCCGGGTAAAGGCATATTCCTTTTCCCATAAAGATTGCCAATGCTGCGGTCCCGAGCCGCCAATACCAGGCAGGGTTAGAATAGTAGATTTGAATTGCATTATTTTTCGGTCAGTACGGTGAATTTAAAATCCAGCGGTTCAAAGTTGCGGATGAGCTCGTCGATAAATTGCTGGCCCCATTTCACGTAAAAAAGGCCAAAGTTTTCAGTACGCTCCTGCAGACTGTCTTTTGGGAAAAGTTCAGCCTTAATATGATCTATTTGCTCCAGGCGGGTATGATAGTTTTTCTTTTCAGCTCTGATCAACTTCTTCTCTAATCTGTCGATAGCATGCTCCAATCTGGCTTGTATAGCGCTTGTGGATTGAGCCAATGTAGGATCGATCTTAGAAGAGCGAAGTTTAATCTTTTCGAGGATTTGTTGCAGTTCAGTCCACTCCTCTTTTAGGGAAAGTTCGTGATCGCTATGCTGCTTTATCCAGTTGGTTTTGATGGCGTCTGTGCTTTTGAATAATTCAGCCAACGACAATTCCATCCGCGCAACTTTGGATGCTGATTGCTTTGGAATAACCAAACCAGAATTGCGTAGTATTAGTATTGGAAAATCAACCTTATAATATTCAAAGTTTGATTTCAGCTCCAGCCAATACACTACTTCGGCACCACCGCCTACATAAGCGATATTTGGTAAAATATATTCCTGATAAAGTGGCCGCATCACCACGTTTGGACTGAAGTGTTCAGGAGTAGTCTGAATTTCTTTCTGTAATTCTTCTTTAGTGAAGCTGAGCTCAGTATTGAGTACCTTGTAAACACTATCTTCGAATACTATACGCTCACGTAAACCATCGCTGAGGTAGAAGAAATTGATCTCGCGTGGATTTACCTGTATATGTACATGAAGTTTTTTTAATTGCTCATTGGTGGTCTCGATATTTTTTGAGCTATACTGCCCGATGATATCTTCCTCAATAATATGGGCAAATTGCTTTTTCAGATCATGATCGTCAGCATCAATGATAACCAACCCGTATTGCCCGAATAATGCATTAACCAAATAGCGGGTAGCATCAGCCAGTTTATCAAATTTGGCATATGCATTTTCAACAATCTCAGCCAGTTCTTTGGCATGATGATCCAGTCCTAAAACACCTTTATATTGGTTCAACGCCTGGCGCATACTAACCGGATCAATACGCCCGGTTGCTCCCGACGCTTCGTACCACCAATGAACTTTCTTGCCGCCTATATTGGTATAATTGATCTCGGCAAAGTCATGATCCTCCGATGCCATCCAGTAAACGGGCACAAAGTTTTTATCCGGGAATTTCTCTTTTAACTGCCGCGCCAATTTGACCGCCGTAACGATCTTATAGATAAAATACAACGGACCAGCAAAAATATTCAGCTGGTGACCGGTAGTTATAGTATAGGTGTTTTCTAATTTGAGAAGATCAATATTATTCTGCACCAGTGGTGAATGGTGAGTGGTGAGCGGTGAAATAGCTTGGTATTGCCCAGTCAGAACCTTGGCAAGCAGGTTTCTGTCAGCCACAACTTTTTTAGCTTTTAAAAACTGAGCGAAGCCATTAAAATCGGGGCGGTAACCATAAAACGGACGTAATTCGGGCTTATCTTGGAGGTATTCATTAACCGTTTGCGAGAAATATCCGGTCTCTTTGTAGCTTATACAGGCTGCATCCATTTGTTTGATTTCGGATTTTGATGACACGTCGATCATCACAAAATAATTTGATTTAATCCCGAAATTAGATTTTAAAATCTGAAAACAACAATTGCCCGTCTAAAATCCGGTTATTTTACAATTTGTCCATAAAGATCGAAGTCTTCTGCGCTGTCAATCTTTACGTTAACAAAGCTGCCCACCGTAGCGTAGTGTTTTTTGGCGTCGATGAGCACCTCGTTATCTACCTCTGGCGAATCAAACTCTGTACGGCCTACAAAATAACCACCATCTTTTTTATCGATTAGCACTTTGTAGGTCTCGCCTACTTTTTCCTGGTTCTTTTCGTATGAAATTCCCTGCTGTAACTCCATTATGACATCGGCGCGTTCCTGTTTCACTTCTTCCGGAACGTCATCTACCAATGAGTAAGCGTGTGTGTTCTCTTCGTGCGAGTAGGTGAAGCAGCCCAGACGATCAAAACGGGTTTCTTCAACCCATTGCTGCATTTCTTCAAAATCCTGCTGGGTTTCGCCCGGGTAACCGGTAATCAGCGTGGTGCGCATCGCTATATTCGGCACCTTATCGCGTATGGCATTTACCAGGTCGATGGTCTTCTGCTTGGTCGTCCCGCGGCGCATTGATTTCAGCATATTATCACTGATGTGCTGCAACGGCATATCCAGGTAATTGCAAATGTTTTCGCGCTCGTTCATCACATCGAGAACTTCCATCGGGAAACCGGAAGGATAAGCGTATTGCAAACGGATCCACTCTATGCCATTCACATCAGATAAATGACGAAGCAACTCGTCCAGATTACGTTTATTGTACAGATCAAGACCGTAGTAGGTTAAGTCCTGAGCAATTAGAATCAGTTCTTTTGTGCCGTTTTTTGCCAGGTGCTGTGCTTCCTTCACCAAATCTTCAATCGGTTTGGACACATGTTTACCACGCATTAAAGGGATAGCGCAAAATGAACAAGGGCGGTTACAGCCCTCAGCAATTTTAAAATAAGCAAAATGAGTTGGGGTCGTTAGCAACCGCTCGCCTACCAGTTCGTGGCGGTAGTTAGCGCCTAAAGTGCTCAGCAGGTTTTGCAGATCATTAGTTCCGAACCAGGAATCAACATTAGATATTTCAGCCTCAAGTTCCGGTTTATATCGTTCAGACAAGCATCCGGTAACGATCACCTTACCTACTTTCCCCTGCTCCTTTAGTTCACTGTATTGCAGAATGGTATCTATTGACTCTTGTTTGGCATTATCAATAAATCCGCAGGTATTGATCACAATGATATCATCGCTGCTTACTTTTTCAGCCTCGTGTACAACATCAAAATGATTGCCTTTAAGCTGGCCCATTAAAACCTCAGAATCGTGAATATTCTTAGAGCAGCCCAGGGTTACTACGTTAACTCTTGGCTTATCTATTTTTTGAGGCTGATTAATTTCTTTTGTTTTCATATCACACTGTATCTATCTGCGGAATCGCTTTGATCGGTCGGTGTCATGCTGAGGCTCTCGAAGCATAGCGGGCAAAGGCCTTTACGCACCGCACTTCGAGTGCCTCAGTGTGACACCCTTTTTTATTGTTTGAATAAGGAATCTACAAATGCCTTGCGGTCAAATAATTGCAGATGCTCCACGCCTTCCCCTACACCTATATATTTTACCGGGATCCTGAATTGATCCGATATACCGATTACCACACCGCCTTTAGCCGTTCCATCCAGTTTGGTTAATGCGAGGGCATTTACTGCGGTTGCTTCAGTAAATTGCTTACATTGCTCAATGGCGTTTTGCCCGGTTGATGCATCTAACACCAGCAATATCTCGTGTGGGGCACCGGGCACCACCTTTTCCATTACATTTTTGATCTTCGTCAACTCGTTCATCAGGCCAACTTTATTATGCAAACGACCGGCAGTATCAATAATTGCCACGTCATCGCCATTGGCCACTGCCGAGCGCAAAGTGTCATAAGCCACCGAAGCAGGGTCCGAACCCATTGCCTGGGCCACCACTTTTACGCCAATGCGTTCGCCCCAAAGCTGAATCTGTTCAACCGCTGCGGCACGGAAGGTATCCGCAGCGCCGATCACTACCTTGTTACCGGCTTGCTTTAATTTATGCGCAAGCTTACCAATCGTCGTAGTTTTGCCAACACCGTTCACACCCACTACCATAATTACATAAGGCTTATGGTTACCGTATTCAAAATTAGTAAAATCGTTACTGTTGTTTTCAGCAAGTAAATGCTGTATCTCGTCACGAAGCAGGTTGTTTAGTTCAGAAGTACCTACATATTTATCGCGGGCCACACGGTCCTGTATGCGTTTAATGATCTTCAGGGTGGTGCTTACACCCACGTCCGAAGTTACCAGTACTTCTTCCAGGTCGTCAAGCACATCATCGTCAACGGTTGATTTGCCTGCAACTACTTTGGTGATCTTTGAAAAAAAGCTATCCTTGGTTTTTTCCAAACCGGTATCCAGCGCCTGCTGTTCCTGCGGCGTACTTTCCTTCTTCTTAAAAAAATCGAATAATCCCATTTTCTAAGTCTTAAATTTAGAGTCGGAAGTTAGAAGTCAGAAGTCAGAAGTCAGATTAATAACTTAGAACTTTCGACTTGAGACTTAGGACTCAAGACTAACAAAAAAAGCCCTCTCGTAAACACAAGACGGCTTTTATATATTTTTCAGATCTGATTAGTGACCTTTACCAGCGTTGATCGCATCTTTAACGTGGTCGTTATGTACGATTACTTCTTTGAATGAATAAGCACCAGTTTTTGGCGACTTAGTCATGGTGATCACTTTTGAATATTCTTTGCCTTTTCCTGTTTTCAGGGTTGCAACTACTTTCTTTGCCATGCTCTTTTAGTTATTGAGTTAGTGAATGAGTGAATTAGTGATTGAAACCAATCGACCTATCAACTTAATCAACCAATTATTACTTAATTTCTTTATGAACGGTTACTTTCCTTAATACCGGGTTGAATTTTTTCAATTCCAGTCTTTCAGTAGTATTTTTCTTGTTCTTGGTAGTGATATAACGAGACATGCCTGGCAGTCCGCTTTCTTTATGCTCGGTACACTCTAGTATTACCTGAACCCTGTTACCTTTTTTTGCCATCTTCTTATTTTGTTGTACGTATTACGTAGTACGTTATACGCTATTTTCAAATTAGATTTACATCGATGCCAAACGTAAAACGTATGACGTCAAACGTATAACCTACTAAATGTATCCTTTTTTAACGTATTTATTGATACAAGCAGTTATACCATTCTTGCTGATGGTTTTAACAGCCGAAGTAGATACTTTCAAAGTGATCCACTTATCTTCTTCAGGAATATAAAACTTCTTCAGCTTTAAATTAGGGTGAAACCTGCGTTTGGTCTTAACATTTGAGTTAGAAACGTTGTTACCAACCAGTGAACCTTTTCCTGTTAAATCACAAATTCTTGACATGACAATCGATTTAATTCAATCCCTTTTCTTAAAAGAGTTTGCAAATATCAGGATTTTGAATCAAATATTCAATAGGGAATTTAAAAATATTTTTGAGGGTGATGCGAGGCGGTTGGCGCGTGGTGTTTGTCTGAACCATGATTCGCTTGATTAAAGGATTTCATGATCTTAACTGCATACTGCTAACTCAAAACTGCAAACTGAAAAAAGGGTGTCACACTGAGCTCAGTCGAAGTGCGGTGCGTAAAGGCCTGTCCTGCATATCGCCTGAACCATGATTCGCTTGATTAAAGGATTTAATGATCTTAACTGCAAACTGCCAACTCTAAACTGCCAACTGAATAAGGGCGTTCCCCGCTGATAGAAGCGGGGCCGGGCTTTCCACTCATACGCCCTCAGGCATTAGACGCAGGGCTGTATCCGTTGCAATCCCTAACGCGAATTAATGGTTAATAATAGGTGATTTTGCGGGTTACAGTGTCGATAAACCTGAATTTCGAATTTGGGATAGGATAAGATTGTTTTATTCTTATTTTTTTTAACCAATTTCCTTTGCTATCGAAAGATTTGTATTCGATCAAATAATCAAGGCCATGTCCATTTTGATCTGGGCTTTCTATTTCTTTTACCAAAAGCCCTTTTTCGTTATATCTATATACCATTTTAAGAAAGTACGTTTCCTTTCCTTGCTCAGGAATTGACTCTATCAAATTCCTATTGCTATCGTATTTGTAACTTTCTTTCCCTCGAGACTTGTATCTATTCCAATGAATCTCGGATTCTACAATATTCCCGCTTTTGTCATATTTATACGTCCATATGCTGTAGCTGTTACTGCCCCATTCCTTTGGAAATAAAACAACTGCTTTTGTCTTACTTCCCTTTGCATCATACTGATAAACATACTTAATCCGTCGCCATTTCTTTTCCCAGATTTCCATTTTCCGTTGTGATACTATATCGCCTCGTCTATCAAAATCTGTATTAGTAACAAATGCTAATGGATAATCAGATTCAGCAGTATGATTATGTTCTGTTTCAATCAGTTGCTGTACGCTTCCATTTAAAACCTCCAAATTATAATTAAACAACCTTGTTATTTTAGGTTTATCATCTTTTCGGAATGATAAAGAAAGTAAAGTAAAAATTATCAATATTGATTTATACATCTTCATGGCTTAGGGTCATATTATAAAATTATTAATTTATCCTACAAAACGCACCCCTTTCCCAATAAAATTGCTAATTTTCGCTCACCAATTTGCTATTTGATATTCCGCTGTGCTTAGTGAAACGTTCGGTCATTGAGTAACAACAAAATTTATCAATAAATACAACCATGAAGATCACTTCTTTTGAAGAGTACCAACAAGTCTATCAGAAAAGCGTTGAACAACCCGAAGAGTTCTGGGCCGATATTGCCGGGAATTTCCAGTGGCGCAAACCCTGGCTAAAGGTGCTGGAATGGAACTTTACTGAGCCCAACATCAAATGGTTCAGGGGAGCCAAACTGAACATTACCGAGAACTGCCTCGATCGTCACCTGGCAAAACTGGGAGATAAACCTGCCATCATCTGGGAACCAAACGACCCAAATGAAGACCATCGTGTGCTGACCTATCGTCAACTACATGAAAAGGTTTGTGAGTTTGCCAATGTGCTAAAAAACAACGGCGCCAAAAAAGGCGATCGCATTTGTATTTACATGCCAATGGTACCTGAGCTGGCAATTGCAGTATTGGCTTGTGCCCGTATTGGCGCTATTCACTCCGTTGTGTTTGGTGGTTTTTCGGCACAATCTATTGCCGATCGTATTAAAGACGCCACTTGTAATGTTGTGATCACCGCTGATGGTGGCTATAGGGGAACAAAAGAGATTCCGTTAAAATCTATTATAGATGATGCGTTGGTACAATGTCCATCAGTTAAAAAAGTAATCGTGTTGACCCGCAGCCGTACGCCTATCTCCATGATAAAAGGTCGCGATGTGTGGTGGGAAGACGAGATCAAAAAAGTAGAAACCCAGGGCAATATCAACTGCGAGGCCGAAGAAATGGATGCCGAAGACATGTTGTTCATCCTGTACACTTCCGGCTCCACCGGCAAACCCAAGGGTGTGGTGCATACCTGCGGCGGTTATATGGTTTATACTGGGTACACTTTCGCAAATGTATTCCAGTATAATCCGGGCGAGATCTTTTTCTGCACCGCAGATATTGGCTGGATCACCGGGCACTCTTACATTGTCTACGGACCTCTTTCGCAAGGCGCGACAAGCTTCATGTTTGAAGGTATACCTACCTGGCCAAGTCCGGGCCGTTTCTGGGAGATTGTAGAAAAACATAAGATCAATATATTATATACTGCACCTACCGCTATCCGCTCGCTGATGAGCTTTGGTACTGATGTAGTAAAGAGCAAGGACCTGAGTTCATTGAAAAAACTGGGTTCAGTAGGCGAACCGATCAACGAAGAGGCTTGGCATTGGTTTGACGAGAACGTGGGACACAAAAACTGCCCGATAGTAGATACCTGGTGGCAAACCGAAACCGGTGGTATTATGATATCACCTATTGCCGGTATAACCAAAACTAAGCCTACTTATGCTACTTTGCCGCTTCCGGGTGTTCAACCAGTGCTGGTTGATGAACACGGACAGGAAGTACACGGTAACGGTGTGAGCGGATTTTTATGCATCAATTTTCCATGGCCAGGCATGCTACGCACCACTTATGGCGATCATGAACGCTGCCGCCAAACCTATTTCTCATCCTACCCGGGCAAATATTTTACCGGCGACGGTTGCCTGCGTGATGAGGATGGCTACTACCGCATTACCGGTCGTGTAGATGACGTATTGAACGTATCCGGTCACCGTATAGGTACGGCAGAAGTGGAAAATGCCATCAATATGCACGCCACCGTGGTGGAATCTGCAGTGGTAGGTTACCCGCATGATATAAAGGGCCAGGGCGTATATGCATTTGTGGTGAGTCCTAATATGCATGGCGACGAGGAGCTTACCCGAAAGGATATTTTGATGACCGTAACCCGCATCATTGGTGCCATAGCCAAACCGGATAAAATACAATTCGTAACCGGCTTACCCAAGACACGTTCAGGAAAGATCATGCGCCGTATTCTGCGTAAAATAGCTGAAGGTGATACCTCGAACTTAGGCGATACCACTACCCTGCTCGACCCGGCTGTGGTGGAGGAGATCAAGGCGGGAGCGCTGTAAATAGTCGTTGGTCACTAGCCATTAGTAAATAAGCGGTCAAATGACCAATGACTAACAAAAACCAAATGTTCTTTAGCGATGTTCTAACAATACATCTAACTAAAAACATCATGGATAAATTAGAAATTAAAGGCGGCTGGAACGAGATGAAAGGAAAAATAAAACAAGCCTACGGTGATCTGACTGATGATGACCTGGTACGCGAAGAGGGCAAAGACGATGAGATGCTGGGAAAACTTCAAAAGAAAACCGGCAAAAGTCGCGACGAACTGGTCAAATGGATCAACAGCTTATAAAGACAAGCCCCGTGAAAACGGGGCTTTGTTGCTATATTTCAATCTACCTAATTAATAAAAAACTAATTTTGACGCAAATGAAATCTACCAAACCTACCATACTGGTTGTTAACGACGATGGAATTACCGCCCCAGGCATTAAGTGCCTGATGGATGCGATGAAAGAAGTTGGCAATGTTGTAGTGGTTGCACCAGATAGCCCGCAATCAGGAATGGGACATGCTATTACTATTGGCAGTCCGTTGCGCTTGGATAAGGTGGATATTTATGATGGCATTGAAAGTTATCGCTGTTCAGGCACGCCCGTTGACTGCGTGAAACTAGCGGTAAATAAAGTATTCAAAGGCAAAAAGCCTGACCTGTGTGTTTCTGGCATTAATCACGGCTTAAATAACTCTATTAATATATTATATTCAGGTACCATGTCTGCCGCGGTTGAAGGGGCCATTGAAAGTATACCATCTATAGGTTTTTCATTGGATGACTATACTTTGCAGGCCGATTTTAGTCACTGCGTTAAATATGTAAAGGAGATCGCTTTACAGGTTCTGCAGAATGGTTTACCCGCTGCTACCCTTCTCAATGTTAACTTCCCGAACACCGCT
>Ga0068871_100000088_pt1 | contig 52878 bp, 28 predicted proteins | sample KBSMisM72_FD_72750 | JGI IMG/M metagenome (GOLD analysis project Ga0068871, IMG submission 72750) | Miscanthus rhizosphere microbial communities from Kellogg Biological Station, Michigan, USA - KBS Miscanthus M7-2 | ecosystem: Host-associated > Plants > Roots > Rhizosphere > Soil ...
GTACGCTCCCACTCCTTGCCGCTGGTATCATCGCCAATACGGTTCATCTCAAACACACCAGCAGATAAATGACTCATTGTATTGCATCCTATTATATACATGTCTCCGGCCGTCTCACGAATAAGGTGATAAAGGTTATTGATGATCTCAGCAGTTGTCCGGCTATTATTATGAAAGTGCCAGCCGGGAACCGTGAGTGTATCATTCATCTGCATACCCCATTTGCCCATGATGTCATACGTGGTATAATCATGTTTTACCAATTTATATCCCCATTCTTTATAGGTGGCTATATTATGTTTTATGCGTGCAAGGTTTTCATCAATAGTGGGATCCAATATAGGCGCTTTCGGATCATCACGCCCCGGAATTTTTGGTAAAAGTAAATTGGCTTTGTCTTTATAACTGGCGCAAAGTGGCCTTGTCCACAAACCCGGTTGCATGCCCAGTTTCTCGATATCCAAAGCCATTTGATGCATATCCTTGAACTTGTCGTTTGGTTTGGAGAAATCATCCATAAACCCGCCGTCGTCCGGCAACAATGGTGAATAAGTAGCCCACCCTGCATCAATCACCGAAAATGGCCGGTTATTAGTATCCGGAGCAAGGTCGGTCATTAAAGCGGTTATTTGTTTGATCAGATCTGCCGAATTATTCCCATAAGCAAAATACCAATCGTTAATACCATAAACCGGTTGTTTAGGCAATCGGGGTTTAGGGCACATCATTTTGCAAAAACGTTGCGCGGTCCTGAAAGGCGTTTCTCCTTCCGAACTTTTCATCGTAACTATCTCAGCAGCATGTAATGGCCTGTCGCCTAATCGCACGCCAACACCGCCGGATTGTGTATCCATGGTCAACTCTAGCATTTCGGCTCCGGCGTTCCACCAGCAAATGGTATTGGCACCTGCCTTTACACCAAAACAAGCCGTGTCTTTGCCATCATTCAACAAAACATACCATGGATTTTTGTGAGAAGCGTCAACATTTCGCCACGCCAGGTCGCCATACGAGCGTTCATAATGGTCACCTAATACTTTTGCACTGTTTCCTGTGCGATGTTTCCATTTTAACTTAATGGCATTTAACTGCATACCTGGCGACCGCGCCTCAACCGTCAGCACATTGCCTATTTGTTTCATTACCACTAGAATAGGTCCGTGGGAATAGGATAAGGCTAAAAGATGATTGAGTTTAAACCATTGGTCACCTGATTTTGCCCAAACTTCATCGGGGTGGTTTATTATTGAAGAATTATCAGCGGCAAAAGAAGTTACCCTGCTGAATAATAAACTTGCAGATGTTAAGGCTGATAGTTTTACAAAATGTCGTCTGTTCATAGGATTAAATTGGTGCCCTGAAAATAGTGATTTAACCCAATATTTAAATTTTTCGACGTAACATGTAACGCTTTTGCATCTTTTATTATCTTGCAATTGCATAAGCCTTCCCCGGGCTTTTCAATAACCAATTATTTTTACTTAATAGAATAATATCATGTCATCTGATCGCAGAAAATTTATCAAGCAATTAGGCAGTACTGTCATTCTTACTTCAGCAGGTCTTACTTCATTGGCCGCACAGGAAGAACATGAAAGAAGAATCCTTCGTGCCGAGAAACGTATTTCAGCAAATGATAAAATACGTATCGCCACTATCGGAATGGGTATTATGGGTTTTAATGATACCAATGCTGCGCTTCACTCACAAGGTGTTGAACTGGTAGGATGCTGCGATTTATATAAAGGGAGACTGGACAGAGCTAAAGAGGTTTTTGGGCAAAATATTTTTACGACTAATGACCATCATGCCATTCTTGACAGAAAGGATATTGATGCGGTAATTATCGCGACCAGCGATAACTGGCACAGCCGGATTGCAATAGATGCTATGCGCAAGGGTAAAGCCGTTTACAGCGAAAAACCAATGGTACATTATCTGAGTGAAGGCTTAGGAGAGATACAGGTTCAAAAAGAAACAAAGATGGTTTTCCAGGTGGGCAGCCAGAGAGTAAGCAGCCTGGCATTTAAAAAAGCTAAAGAATTGTATCAGGCGGGAGCTATCGGGAAGTTAAATTCTATACAAGCATCATTTAATAGGCAAAGTGCATTGGGTGCCTGGCAGTATACCATTCCACTGGATGCCTCGCCATCAACGGTGGACTGGGACAGATTCCAGGCAACAGAACAGAAAAAATATGCTTACGATAGCAACCGCTTCTTCCGCTGGAGAAATTACAGAGAATATGGCACTGGCGTAGCGGGCGACTTATTTGTGCATCTGTTGTCAGGCATACATTATATTACTGATTCCAAAGGGCCCGACAAAATATTCTCGGTGGCTGACCTTGCTTACTGGAAAGATGGCCGAAACGTACCAGATGTAATGACAGCAGTTATTCACTATCCCGAAACAAAAGAGCATCCATCATTCCAGGTGTCTTTGCAAGTGAATTTTATCAGCGGAGAAGGCGAAGTTGGTTATACCCGGATGATCGGTTCCGAAGGAGTGATCGATATTTCTGATGAAAGTGGCTTTACTATACATAAAAACAAAATGCCTGTTGCTCCCGGCTACGGCGGCTGGGATTCATATGAAACCTATCCGTTAGCTATGCAAAAAGCCATTGCCGACGAGTATAATAAAAAATACTCCGACGCAGATAAACAAGCGCCAAAAGGTGAAACTATTAGCTATCAATCACCTGATGGATATAACTCATCATACGATCATTTTGACAATTTCTTCGACTCTATGCGTACCGGGAAGCCTGTAGTTGAGGATGCCGAATTCGGCTTCAGAGCGGCTGCCCCTGCCCTGGCTTGCAATGAAAGCTATTTCCAGAATAAGGTCATTCATTGGGATCCGGCCAACATGAAATTGGTCTGAAAATTCGAAAAAAATATCTTTTTAGTTAAAAAATAACAGATTTAATTTCAAAAGTTAATAACTTCGCAAGTCATATCAATTGTATCAAGATTGTTATGTTCCAAACTAACTCATTGATTTTTAATTAGGTAAATTAGCATCATAGTTATTTTAATTAGTTTTATCACCTATTAATTTATACTAAAACCCAAGCCCTATGAGCAAGCTTGTGCTTATTGATGATGAACCTGTTTTTCATAAAATAGTTCAAATGACCATCAAGAATACGGAGCTATCAAAAGAAGCGACCTACTCGTTTGACGGTGAAGTTATATTGGATTATCTTGAAGAAAAAAAACTGGAATCTCAGTCTCTCCCAGACTATATTTTTGTCGACCTGTACATGCCCATGTTTGATGGATGGGATTTTCTCAACAGGTTTCAACAACTATATAAATCTTTAGAAAAGAATATCAAGATCTATGTTGTAACTTCATCTGTCAATCCTGCAGATATCAACAGATCAAAACTTTATCCGTTTGTCACCACCTTTATATCCAAACCTATAATGAAGGATGTGTTTGACGATATCGCTTACGCCTGACCCTCCTTTTATTTACAGCTAAAGCATTATCTTAGCTGTGAAAACATTACTAAATGCAGGGAATTAAGTATACTGCCAAAATCTGGCTTTACGGTCTATTATTTACTCCTGTTATTTACATCTTTTTAATTACTGTATTCTCAGGCTTTCATTTTCCCAGGCCTTTTGACGCTACAATTACTACTTATGTTCTTCCTTACGCACTTTTGATGTCTGTATGGGTAGCCTTGGGATTATTAACTATTATACTATCTGGCTATTCTGCATCTATCAAGCGAAATTTATTAATCGCGGGTTTTATAGCACCATTTATAGCAATGTTGATGATTAATTCCATCAATGCGCTTCAGAATTATGGCGGCGGTTATTTGTTGGCATTGGCATATGCCATTAGTACGACTTTATTTATCTGGTTTCATCCTATTAGTCTGTCAGACACTAAGGCTAACAATCCGGTTTTACAGTCAATAAAAGATGCCCTAATCTATGGCTTGACAGTATGGTTGTTTACTTTTCTATTCTCCACTCCTGCTTCCGTATTTGCCTGGATAGGCACCAAAGATTTCAAACCAGCATCAACTTTAAAAACTGCCCAGAATATATTAGAACGATACAATTTTCAATTCAGCTTATCAATAGCTTATTTTATAACAGTTGCACTTACTACCCTTATTGTAATCAACCCGGATACTACCGAAAATAAAAAAAAAACAATAATTTTCTTATTTGCCTTCCCGATAAGTTTTCCGGTATTATTTTATTATTTGCTGTTTAGCGGCGAGATTTATGCACACGGAATATTTGAATTATTCAAGCTGATCTTCCCTTCAATAGTCGTTTCTGCACTTAGCATTTGGCTCATTGATATTATTCCAACAACAAAAAAGAAAGGTTAACTATCCTTTTCCTTCATTCTTTCTATTCTCATGCTCTGCCCTGCTTGCTGCATTTGCGGCGCGGGATTCTGCAATATCGTATTCCAGTTCGGCATCAATGTTACTTTCCTCGACTCTTCTTGCCTTTTCCAGCAACTCTTCGTGATGATCCTGAAGCCATTGAAGCTGTTTTTTCCCATAGGAGAAGCGAGTAAACAGCACAAATAATACCGGAACAATGAAAATAGATATCGTCGATGAAGCGATCATCCCGCCCAAAACGGCAATGCCAATAGTATTCCTGGACTCTGCTCCTGCACCCGTAGCAAATACCAGCGGCAATACACCAAAGATAAATGACATAGATGTCATAATGATCGGCCGGAAGCGCAGGCGTACGGCTTCGATGGTCGACTGTAACAATGGTTCTCCGCGATCAACACGCAATTTGGCAAATTCAACAATAAGAATGGCGTTTTTTGCCGACAAACCAATTAGTGTAATGAGCCCGATCTGGGCATAAACATTATTGGTAATGGTTGGGGCCATCCACAAAGCCACGATCGCCCCGAACGCACTTATCGGCACCGCCAGCATTACAGAAAATGGCACCGACCAGCTTTCGTATAGTGCGGCCAGAAAGAGAAATACAAAAATGATAGAGAAAAGGAATATATAAATAGTAATATTCCCGGCCTTGATTTCCTGATAACTCAGGCCGGAAAATTCATAGGTATAACCACGGGGCAGTACTTTGGCCGCAACTTGCTTAAGCGCCTCTAACGACTGGCCGCTGCTATACCCCGGCGGGATAGAGCCATCTACTTCCGCCGACCGGAAGATATTAAAGTGAGATATAGATGTTGCTGTTGCGTCTTCCTTATAATTTATCAGGGTGCTTAACGGCAGCATCTTTCCGCTTTGGTTACGCACATAATATCTGTTAATATTGCTAATCAGCGCGCGGTACGCAGTGTCAGCCTCAATAACGGCATGATAGGTTCGATTGTATAACGTAAAATTATTTACAAATAAGCTGCCCATAAAGGCCTGCATGGTAGAAAACACGTCGGAGATGTTTACACCAAGCTTTTGACATTTTTCTCGGTCGACAGTAACGGTATAACTTGGCGTATGAGCAGTGAAAGAGCAGAATGCGGTTGACGTGGCCGGCATTTTTTTGGCAGCAGCGACAAACTTTTGGACATTTTTTTCAAATGCGTGAATATCATCCGTTGAGTTTCCCTGTTCTATCTGCATTGAAAAGCCAGCCGCAATCCCGATGCCTCTTATAGGCGGCGGTTGAATAGCAACAACGGTAGCATTTTTTATACCGGCCTTTGCTACGCGCTTTCTAATATTGTCCATAATCCCCTGCACTGAGGTTTGCGGGGTGGTACGCTGATCCCATGGGGTTAACATACAGAACATGGTGCCGCTGTTATTACCGCCACCACCAAGTATATTGAAGCCCGATGAACCCACAAAGTGCATTATACCCGGTGTTGAACCCACTATCTTCATCAGTTTAGCCAGTACCTGGTTGGAGGCTGTGGTTGATGATGCGTCTGGCATAGTATAAGTTACAAACAAGCGGCCACCATCTTCTGATGGCACAAATCCGGAAGGTTTACTTCTAAACAACAGCCAAGCACCTACACAAATGCATACCAGCAGAATAATAATGTATTTGGCCCCTTTTATACTTCGTCTAACGCCGTTGGCATATTTGCCGTTCAGCTTATCGAATATCCGGTTAAAACGGTCAAAGAAAACGCGGTCGAACCACGCAAAAAATTTACCGGCCCAGGTGGTTGGATTTTCGCCGTGATGTGAGGGCCTCAGCAATAGCGTACAAAGGGCCGGTGTCAACGAAAGTGCTGTAAAGGCCGAAAAAATTACCGATATAGCTATAGTGATAGCGAATTGTTGATAAAGCCGGCCAACAATGCCGGGAATAAATCCAACCGGAACAAATACCGAAGCCAAAATGAGTGCTATCGCAATAACAGGTGCTGAAATTTCCTTCATCGCCTGGTAAGTAGCTTCTTTAGGCGACATATGCTGCTCATCAATATAATGCTGGACAGCTTCCACCACAATGATGGCGTCATCGACCACTATCCCGATAGCCAGCACAAACCCAAACATCGTGAGCGTGTTGATGGTAAACCCTAACGGGATAAAAAAGCAGAAGGTAGACAAGATAGACACCGGGATAGCTAATATGGGTATAATAGTGGATCGCCAGTTTTGCAGGAAAAGGAATACCACCGCAGCAACTAATATCAGGGCTTTAACCAATGTACCTATAACCTCGTCCATAGATACTTGTATAATTGTCACGGACTCAAAGGGAACAACGTACTCGACATCCGACGGAAATGATTTTTTTAATTCTGCCAGCTTCGCATAAACGTTGTCTGCAGTTTGGAGTGCATTGCTACCCGGCGATTGGAATATCATCAACAGCGAACAGCGGTTACCATCTACAAAAGAGCCACCTGAGTAAGTGAATTTGGCAAGCTCAACACGACCAATATCTTTCAGGTAGATCATTTTATCTGTTCCGGGAATGGCCCTTACAATCAGTTTTTCATATTGCTCTGGCTTACTCAGCATACTGTTTACCAATATGCCTGTTTCGAAAGCCTGTTTTGGATTTTGTGGGGGTGCGCCTATGGAGCCGGCAGCAACGTACACATTTTGACCACTGAGCGCCGTGGTTATATCCGATGGCATCAGGTTATAGGAAGCCATCTTATCAGGATCGAGCCATATACGCATTGCGAACTGGTCAGTACGGGCCGACACATCGCCTACCCCCGGTACACGTAATATCGCATCCTGGATAAATGTATTGGTATAGTTATCGAGAAAAGTGATGTTATGTGTCTTTTTCGGCGAGTAAACAGCCACCAGCATCAACTGGTCTGGATTACTGGCACGTACGGTAGCACCCAGCTTACTTACTACAGTCGGCAAAAGGGGGGCAGCAATGCCCACACGGTTTTGCACGTTAAGCGCGGCGATCTGGGGGTTTGTGCCAACATCAAAGGTCACCCGTAGGTTCATGCCGCCACTGTTGCTACTGCTGCTTTGCATGTATTCCATGCCAGGAGTACCATTTACCTGCTCCTCGATAGGGATAGCGGTGGTTTGTTCAACAGTTTGGGCGTCGGCGCCAGTATAGCTGGCATTTACACTTACGCTCGGCGGCGAAATATTAGGATACTGATCAACAGCCAGGTTGAAAATGCATATTATCCCTGATATCATCAAAACAATCGAAATGACGATAGCAGTTACCGGCCGTTTTATGAAAGTATTAGCAATCATTATTATGCTGGTTTATGCAGTTCGCGTGATTTCTGTAACTCAAATTCAAGCTCCGGATCGATATTTTGTGCTTCCACCTTTTTCGCTTTTTCCATCAGATCCTTATGGTGCGCTTTCAGGTATTCTAATTTCTCCTTACCATAAGCCGCACGGGTTATCAATACGAACAATACAGGAACAACAAAAATGGCAATTGTAGATGCTGCAAACATACCACCCAACACGGTCAAACCAATTGTACGCCGTGCTATTGCCCCTGCACCACTTGCAAAAACCAACGGGAGTACACCCAATATAAAAGCCAGGGAAGTCATGATGATCGGGCGTAAACGAAGGCTCACGGCTTCAAGGGTCGAAGCAAGCAGATCTTCGCCACGATCGACCCGGACTTTGGCAAATTCTACGATCAGGATGGCATTCTTGGCTGCCAGGCCTATCAGGGTAATTAAACCAATTTGAGCGTATACGTTATCGGTAAGGGAAGGCACCAAATACAAAGCTAAAATAGCTCCAAAAGCCCCTATCGGCACCGCAAGCAATACGGAAAACGGAACCGACCAGCTTTCATAAAGCGCCGCCAGGAACAGGAAGACGAAGGTGATAGAGAACGCGAATATGTACATAGTTACAGACCCGGCTTTCAACTCTTCATAACTTAACCCCGAAAATTCATAGGTGTACCCTTGTGGCAATTGTTTTGCAGCCAATTTCTGTAACGCCTCGAGTGCATCGGTCGAACTGACACCTGGTGGAGATGAACCGTCTATCTCAGCCGAGCGGAAAATATTAAAATGCGATATCAATGGAGCCGCCTCGACAGGCTTAAAACTAATAAGCGAACCTAAAGGCACCATTTTACCGCCGGAGTTACGTACATAGTACTTCTCCACATCAGACATTAACGCCCTGTAAACGGTATCGGCCTGCACTACTACGTGAAAAGTACGGTTATAGGTGGTAAAGTCATTGATATACAAACTGCCGGTAAAAGCTTCTATAGTTGTAAATACATCAGAAATACTCACACCCATCTTCTCACATTTTTCCCGGTCAACCGTAAGACTCATATTTGGTGTGTGGGCAGTGTAAAAGCTAAAGGCTTTAGTGATTGCCGGATTTTTATTGGCAGAGTCGACAAAGCGATTAACAACCCGCTCAAAATCCTGCAGGTTATCGTTAGTGCTCCGCTGTTCTATCTGCATACTGAAACCTACCGTCGAACCAACACCCGGAAGCGGTGAAGGCTGAATTACCTGAACCGATGCATTGGTAACACCGGCATCTTCAATACGTTTTTGCATTACCTTAATAATACCCGGCACCTTCTGATCATCGCCTGAGCGCTCATCCCAGGGTTTCAATTGAACATAAATAGTACCGTTATTAGAATTAGTCGCGTTAGTTACTACGTTAAGTCCCGACAGCGCGGCATAGTGACCAACACCTGGTGTGCTTGCAACCACCTTCATCAGTTTTGACATGATATCCACCGACTGAGCTGTAGATGATGCCGGCGGCAACTGGTATGTTACGTATAAATTGCCATCGTCTTCTGAAGGAATAAATCCGGTTGGTTTCTCTTTGAACAGAAAGATAGCGCCAATACAAACACATATCAAAAGGATAACGATATACCGTGCTCCTTTTATGCTCTGGCGCACGCCTTCTGTGTACTTTGCTGTTACCCTGTCGAACCAATTATTGAATTTGGTGAACCATTTGGCAAGCCCTTTATTTTTTGCACTTTCGTCTGTTGGTTTTAGCAACATGGTACACAATGCAGGTGTTAAAGAAAGTGCTATGAAAGCCGAGATAATTACCGAGATCGCAATAGTTATCGCAAACTGCTGATACAGCCTGCCCACAATGCCAGGAATGAACCCAACCGGTACGAATACGGCGGCAAGAATGAGTGCGATGGCTACAACCGGCGCCGAAATATCCTTCATCGCCTGGTAAGTGGCTTCCTTAGGCGACATTTTATCATGGTCGATATAATGCTGTACAGCTTCTACCACGATGATGGCATCATCCACCACAATACCAATGGCCAACACGAAGCCGAACATGGTCAGCGTGTTAATGGTAAAGCCAAGCGGGATGAAAAAGCAGAAAGTGCCAAAAATAGATACAGGTATAGCGAGGATAGGAATAAGTGTGGATCTGAAGGTCTGAAGGAATAGGAAAACTACAATAGCCACCAGTCCAAGCGTCATTAATAACGTGTAAACCACATCAGTCATCGAGACTTTCACAACAGTAACAGACTCAAATGGGACGCTGTAAGCTACATCTGTCGGGAACGTTTGTTTCAGCTTCGCGAGCTCTGCATAAACACCGTTAGCGGTTTCGAGCGCGTTACTACCCGGTGCCTGATATATCTGGAGATATGATGCCCGGTGACCGTCAACAAATGAGTTACTCGAAAAAGTGAATTTACCCAGTTCTACACGGGCAACATCTTTCAGGTAAACCAGTTCACCCTTTGACGGGTTATTTTTTACAATGATATTTTCAAATTCAGGTACAGTACTTAAGCGGCCGTTCACCAAAATACCAAGCTCATACGTTTGCGTTGGCGCTTGTGGCGGCAAACCGGCGGTACCGGCGGCCACTTGTACGTTCTGTGCAGTAAGGGCGCTGATAATATCCTGCGGCACAATGCTATGAGCAGCCATCTTTTGCGGGTTCATCCAAATGCGCATACTAAAATCGTCAGTAAAGCGGCTTATCGTACCAACTCCAGGTACACGTAAAAGCGCATCCTGCACGAAAATGTTAGTATAGTTATCCAGAAAAGTAATGTTATGCGAATCTTTGGGTGCATATATCGCAACCATCATCAACATACTCGGGTTTACCGCACGTACGGTAAGACCTAACCGGCTGGCTGCTGATGGCAATAGTGGTGTAGCAATACTAACGCGATTTTGTACATCGAGCGCAGCTACATCTATATTAGTGCCTATTTTAAAGGTTACATTAAGCTGCATAGCGCCATTATTGGTGCTGTTGCTTTGCATGTACTCCATCCCCGGCGAACCGTTAACCTGTTCTTCAATAGGCGTTGCTACGGTTTGTTCTACAGTTTGGGCATCGGCCCCAATAAACTGCCCGTTCACCTGTACCACTGGTGGAGTAATGTCAGGGTATTGGTCAATAGGCAGCAGTAAAATACTAACCGTACCGGTAATTACCAGAACAATGGAAATTACTATTGCAGTTACTGGCCGCTTTATAAAGGTATTAGCAATCATTCTTTGTAAAATTTAAAGTATGGGGTCTGATGTCCTGGATGTTAGATCCGAAATCACTTGCCTCGCTTGCCTCCACCAGGGCCTACTTTATTTGCCGTTGTAATACGGGCGCCGTCGTGCAATGATTGTAAACCATCTACCACTATCCTGTCGCCGGCCTCAACACCGCTCTTAATAACAATATTAGGCCCTACGACCTGGCCGGTCTTAACCTTTTTCTGTACCGCGATCAATTTTGGTTTATTTGCATCGGCAGCAGCCTTTCGATCCATTTTCTTCAGGCTGTCGGCACTTACTTTTATCAAAGTATCTTTTGCGACATATACAAAATACTCGCCCATTTGCTCAATAACTGCTTTGTTTGGCACCACCAATTGCGGCCCAACATCCTGGTTATGTACACGCACAACACAACTCATGCCCGCCCTTAAAGCAAAATTTGGGTTATCAAAAACCAGTCTTATGCGAATAGAACCCGTTTGCGGATCAACAGCCCGGTCTATAATAGAAAGTTTGCCTAAATGATCGTAAAGCGAATTATCCGGCAGCAAAAGGGTGAAAAGAGAGTCGACTTTTACTTTTTCTCGCTGCAACTTCTCGAACATTGCCAGGTTTTTCTCGTTGATGATAAAGTCAACCGCCATCGGGTCATCAGTAGACAAGGTATCGAGTGTGGTTACCATAGGTGTAACAACTTCGCCCTTCCTCACCTGGCTTATACCAATTGTTCCGGTAAATGGTGCGTAAACTATTGAATAAGACAAGTTAGTTTTGGCCGATTTTACCATCTGCTGCGATGCCTGTACAGTGCTCTTTGCCTGTGCGAGGGCAACCACAGCGTGGTCATACTGTTGTTTGGCTACCGCATTGTATTTATTAAGATATTCATAACGGTCGGCATCCTGCTGCGCTTGAACAAGACCGCTTTTGGATACATCTAAGTTGGCCAAAGCCTGGTCATAAGCTGCCTTGTATATGCGCTCGTCAATCTCATACAGTTTCTGCCCCTTTTGTACTTTGGTGCCCTCTGTAAAAAATATACCTGTAACTGCACCCGATACCTGCGAAAGTAAATTCACCTGGTTTAATGCACGCGTGGTTGCAGGATACTTATCGTAATACAGCACAGCCCTGGGTTCGAGTTTCAATAAATTAACCGGCACCTCTGGATTCTGTGGGGGTTGTTTCTTTTTACAAGCGCCCAAGATAAGGCAGCCAACAAGAATTGTGCTTAACAATACTCTATTCATAGAGGAGGGTTGGTTATAGTGCATTAGTACGTAATATTTCCCATTGCTTTTTGCAGATCGATCTTATTAGACATTACCTGGAACAAAGCATTTAAATAACTTATTTCTGATGATATTAAATTCGATTCGGCTGTGATCACATTCAGGTACGGAACGATGCCCTGCTTGTATTGAAGTGTTACCACAAAATAAACACGGCGCGCCATGTTCACATTCTTTTGCAAAAGTTGAAGGTTATAAAAGTTTCCCTTATAATTACCTAAAGCAGTAGCATACTCCTTGTATATCTGCGATTTTAAATCGACTGTATTCCAATCAATAATCTTTTGCTCCAATCGCGCTTTTTTCAGATTATTAGTACGATAAAACCCGGTAAAGATCGGAATACTGAAAGATACGCCTACTAACTGGTTTGGATATGATTTATTAAACAGATCGGAGAATTGGCTATTCTGAAAAGCCAGGTTATAATTATAAAAGGCTGAAAGCGTAGGCAGGAATGAATATTTATAATAATGAATGGTTTCATCCTGCAGATCGTGCGCCGTTTTTACCTGCTGATATTCAATGCGTTTTTCATATTGCAACTGCTGCAAAGTATCGATATGGATATTTTGCTCCATTTCGGTAGTGTCAAAACTTACATTGAATTGCTTCTGAGGCGGATAACCCATTAATTGTTTTAACGCTGCGTATTGAGGTATTACATTCTCATTGGCCTGCCTTAATTGCGCCATGGAGTTGTTAAGTGTTATAGTCGCCTCTTCATAATCCGTTTCGTCAACTATTCCACCTTTATATTGATGATAAGCGTCCCGAACGCTTTTGCCTAAACGTGCTGTATCCTCTTTTAAAACATTAATTTGTTCTAAAGTAAGAAGCACATTATAGAACGATTTACTTACGGACGAAACCAGGAATATTTTGGTACTGTCAGTGACTTGTTGCGCTTGCTTAATATATAAGTTAGCACTCCTTGCAGCATATAGCAGGCTTGGGCTAAATAAAGCCTGTGAAACCGAAACACCGGGAATAAATGTATTTCGGTTAACTGAACTGCCTGAACTGCTTATCGCTGTGGAAGACCCGCTGGAAGAGGTTTGAATATAATGATTCAACGTTCCCTGTGCATTAACCTGTGGCAACCAGCCCGATAAGTTGATAGCGTTGGTAGTTTTGGCTACATCTACGTTGATCAACGCTTTGTTAATGCCCGGCTGATGCTGCATAGCATAATCAATGCATTGCCTCAATGTAAGAGATTCTGCACCTGTGCCTGTACTGTCCTTTACCACTACTGGTGCTAATAAATTGTTTTTGGTTGTATCCGGAGCGGTTACCGGCGGGGCTATTGAGTTGGTTGTTGTCTTTTGTGCTTTGGATATACTTGCGGCAAAAGATAAAACCAGGGTGAATAATAGCAATCGGATCCGGTTCTTTTTGAAAGTGAACTTTTTCATATTTAAAAAACCACCGGCTATTTTACAGAATTAATTCTCATAAAATATGTATTGACAAAGTAATAATATTATAATAATCAAAAGATTACACCACAATATCACTTATACCATCAAAGGCCAGATGTGTTTTGCAAAAATGACAAAAACATACTTTGATCCAGGTAACAATTCTGTTAACTTATTATAATAAGGTTAGAAACTATAATATTGTTACTTAAGGCTTCCATATTCGAACCATAATATTTTACCTGCGTGTAAAAATGTATCAATCTTCCCTACTTCTGTATAAATCCGTCTCTAACCGGCCATCTAACTTTGACTTATCAAATAAAAGATAAAAACAATGGCAAAAACAATTTTTATAACAGGCGCTTCAAGAGGATTTGGTAAGATCTGGGCAGAAGCATTTCTAAAAAGAGGTGATAAAGTAATAGCTACTGCACGAGATTTAAACGCTTTAAATGATTTAGTAAATCAATATGGCGATAATATATTACCACTGCAACTCGATGTAAATGATCGCGATGCTGATTTTGCTGCTATTAAAAAAGCAAAAGAGCATTTTGGAGGCATAGATGTGCTGATCAATAATGCAGGCTACGGCTTATTCGGAAGTATTGAAGAAACAAGCGAGAAAGAAGCCCGCGATCAGATGGAAACCAACTTCTTCGGTTTGTTATGGCTCTCGCAGGCTGTAATACCAGTAATGCGTGAGCAAGGTCATGGACATATCATCCAGTTATCAAGCGTATTGGGTTTGGTTGCACTACCGGTGCTGGGTCTTTATAATGCATCAAAATTTGCAGTAGAGGGTTTGAGTGAAACTTTAGCAGCCGAAGTAAAAGGCTTTGGCATCAACGTAAGTTTGATTGAGCCAAACGGCTTTAGTACGGACTGGGCCGGTGCTTCTGCTTTCCATACGCAAAGCATGCCTGAATACGATAAAGTAAAAGCCAATTTCCAGGCAAGTTCAACTGAAGAGGGGATATTTGGTAAACCAGAAGCTACAGTCGATGCTGTATTAAAACTGGTTGACAGCGAAAATCCTCCGCTTCGTTTATTCCTGGGCAAAATGGCGTACCCATGGGTAAAGCAAGTTTATGATGGAAGACATGAGGAATGGGAAAAATGGAATGAAGTGGCTACGGCAGCACATGGGAACTAATAATGAATAATGTTTTCTAACTGACAAATCTGCGCTGGCATTCGGCGTAGATTTGTTTTGATAAAATCATCATGAAGCATTTCAAAACATTAAGCGATATGCACCGGGCAAATGGCTTTGCTCCACCACAGCATCCGCTGATCGGGCTGCAAAGATGCAATGGATCATGTCCATTTAGTGGCACGGAACTCACTACCGATTTTTATATGATATGTTTTAAGAAGATAAAGTCTGGCGTCATTTTGTATGGCCGGACAAAATATGATCATGAAAATGGGTCGATGCTGTTTTTTAAGCAGCGCCAGGTGGTTGAATTCAAAAATCTTGAATTTGAAGAAGACGGCTTTTTAATTTCCATTCACGAAGACTTTCTGAGTGGCTCCGTATTGCACGATGAAATACAGAAATATAGCTTCTTTGATTATGAAACTAATGAAGCTTTGCACCTTTCGCCCCGTGAAGAAGAGATTATATGGGACCTTTACAGCAAAATTGAAGCGGAGTATAAAAACAACACGGATGAGTACAGCCGTGATATTATTCTTACCCATATCGATTCGATGCTGAAATATTCCCAACGCTTTTATAAACGGCAGTTTATTAATCGTTCTGAATTATCAGGCAAAACTGTGTCTAAATTCAATAATGCTTTATCTGCATATTTCGATAAAGGATTATTGCAAACCAAAGGCTTACCTACAGTAAATACTATGGCATCTGAATTGAACTTATCAACAAGATACCTAAGTGATTTACTAAAGCAGGAAACAGGTAAAACAGCTATTGAATTGATCCATATCTTTCTTGTTAATGAGGCAAAGAACCTGTTGATAGGTGAAAAACAGAATGTTTCGGAAATAGCCTACACGCTTGGATTTGAGAATCTGCCCTATTTTTCGAGACTATTCAAGAAAGAAACTGGTTTAAGCCCAAATCAATATAAAAAGCAATTGGTAAATTGATCGCATGAATTTTGCTGATCGTGTTATCCAATTCAATAAGGAATTAACCTATACAGGCGGTCCTCTCCCAAATGGCATCCGCATCATGAATCCATTCCGGGAGCACGATAATGTAATGGGAATTGTTGAAGCTTTTTATCATAAATATTACAACGATAATAATCAAAGACATATCATTCTGGGTATCAATCCGGGTAGATTTGGCGCCGGTTTAACGGGTATCCCTTTTACAGACCCAAAGCGATTGGTAAACGAATGTCGCATACCTTATATAGGTAAATCGTCACACGAGCCTTCCTCAGTATTTATTTATGAAATGATCAACGCATATGGTGGCCCTGAGGTTTTTTATAAAGACTTCTACATCAACTCTCCTTGCCCGCTTGGGTTTACATCAATGGATAAAAAAGGTAAAGAAACCAACTACAATTATTATGATAGCAAAGAGCTAGCCGAAGCTGTTTTAAGTTTCATGATCGAAAACATTCACAAGCAGATTGATTTAGGGATTAATACCGATACCTGCTTTTGTTTCGGAACTGGCAAAAATGAAAAGTTCCTAAAGAAGCTAAACGATGAACATAAATTCTTTGGGAAGATCATCGCGCTAGAACATCCGCGGTTTATTATGCAATATAAAACCGCTTCGAAGCAGTTTTATATCAATAAATATCTTGAGGCTTTCAATAGTGTACTGGGCCAATGATTAAACCTGGTTGTACCGGTTAAAAGTTTGCCAATATTTGTCTTTATAAATGTCATAATCAATATTGAGTCTGTTGCTATATGCTGATTTAATCTGTTCTAATGTTTTTGATGGCTTTCTGAACTCCCTACATGCAAAATAGATTTGCCGGGTGCTGTCAGCGGTTTCTCTCCCTATATTAATGTAACCATCTAAATCCTTTAGATTTTCCGAAATACTATCTTCTATTTCTCCCAGTAACTTATAATCGTCGTCATCTGGCATACCGTTATGATTTTCACCATCATACTTGATCTCAATACTCAAAATCCATGGATGTGATGCTTTCGCTTCCAACTTAACACATCAGTATTGATTATCGCGAGTGCAGGATTACCGTTTTCTAGAGTCGCTGAGTATGAACCATGAGAATCATCCTCAGTGTCACGTCTTACTCCTTCGTACCGTTCAATAAATTCCTTCTGGCGCCAATGCAAATAATCTTTTAATTTACTTATCGGTATTAATTCATTTTTTGCATTGTCCTTTCCGATGATTGATAAGTTGTCTATCATTTCAACTAGCTCTAATTCACCTAGATAATTTTCAAGGAAAATGTTTGTGCCTATTACTATGTTATTTCTATTTTCTTCAGTATAATCATTGTAAACAATCGTCAAATCAATTTCGTCTGGATAGGTCGCGTGTTCAATTGGATAAAAACTCAGGCTGTCACTATTAAACTTATGCCCTGCCATTTGGATATCAACCCCTTTAATATCCATTGCCGGCTTAAGTGCTGTAAACTTCCAGCCATCGATTTTCGGGGCCGAATTAACAAGCTCTTCGACGAAAACTATATTCTTGATTGTACCATCTGCGGTGATTACTAATTCACATGTGTGCTCACCAACCATTCCCACCAAATAGAAAAACCCTTGTTTTAGTTCATTTAGTTTTGGTGATAATTTGTCAAAAAAGACTTGTTCAAAATCTCCTCTGTTTTTTATTACATTAAAAAAGGGCCTTTCATTGGCTCGGAACCAATTCCAAAAGTCTTCGTAAGATTTGATAGCTTCTGTCTTTTTACCAAACAGATTTTTAATGAAGTTCATAATGTGATAAGTGTTTATAGTAACTCAAAGAAAGTCTTTCTTTTCTGAATTTACGAGAGTATATAATGAATTTTAGTCGATTGTGACAATAAATTATAGCTGATCTACCCTCACCCACTTCATACCAGCTGCTTCAGCGGATACTGTTCCTGCTTCACCATCTTCAAATACAAAGCAATCTTTTGGGTCGATATTTAATAATTCAGCTGCTTTAAGGAATGGATCGGGATGAGGTTTACCTTGTTCAGTTTCCCCTGCACAGACCATTACTTCAACCAGATCGTAGATACCAAGCACTTTCAACGTTTTCTCAACCGCGGGTCGTTTGCTGCCTGAGACAACGCCGATTCTGGCCTTTTGTATGTGATTTTTCAAATGCTCCACCACATGCACTACCGGAAGCGTGTTTTCTATATAATGATCCAGGAATAGCTTATATTTCAGATCAACAAATTCCTGCGGATCGAATGAAGTATTATATCGTTTATTTATCTCTTCGATCACTTTGATCACCGGCCAGCCCGCTAATTCATCTATAATATCTCCCTCAATCTTATGGCCTTTATCTGAAGCTACTTGTATGTAGGTTTCCTTATGCGCGCCCATGTTATCTGCAAGAGTACCATCGCAATCGTATAGATATGCTTTATAACCTTGGCTCAGATTGGTTAATTTTTCAAGTTTTGTATTGATTTCGTCGAAAGAGGCCGTCATATTATTTTTAAAGCTTCATTATATACCTAAAAAAAAAGCTCTAACTATTGTCAGAGCTTTTTTTTGTAGTCGGGGTGGCAGGATTCGAACCTGCGGCCTCCACATCCCAAATGTGGCGCGATACCGGGCTACGCTACACCCCGTCGGGGCTGCAAAAGTAAGATTTAATATTTTCTCCGCAAATATTTTTTAAAAAGATTTTTATAAAAATTCAATACTAATATCTAGTTAGCTGATAATTAAAAAGTAACGTAAAATTCATCTTTGCTTTATTTAGTAATTACTGTTTCAGCAAGCTTGCCTAAACTGGAAACGCCACTACATTAGGTACTAAGTTGGTTTACTATGTGGGCACCGAGATTTGCTCCAACCTATGTCTCTTTAATTATTCAATGTTTTACAGCTTCACCCTTAATAGCTGTCAAAATGGTTATTCCGGCATACTTAATGGTTTCATCTGCATATTATGCCATCAGTTGTCTTCTGAAATTTGAGTAAAAGAATTAAAAAAATGAAGATCACAATTTTAAAGGCATGTTTGATAGGGATATTGACGGCCTTCAGCATTTCAGCATATTCCGGGCCAACCGCCAGCGACTACGATAAGATCGTAAAGGAGTATATTGACAGTCACATGAACGGGAATTATAAAATATTAAAAAAAATAATGAACGATGATGCCACGTTTAAGATTCCCCGGGCAGAAAAAGTTGTTACTCAAAACAAACCTGACATTGTTGACGCCATGAAAAAAGGCGGTGACATCAAACAAAACTGCCAGGTTAGTTACGAGGTGGTTGCTAAAAGTAGTGCATTAGTCATGGTTCGTGTTGACTTTTGTTATGACAACTGTATGCAGCAAAACTTCCTGGTAATTGAAAAAGATGACGATAAACAGTGGAAAATTGCCGAAGTGTACAAGATATTCAATGACAAAGAGCCTGGCATGACCGCTCCTAAAGTAATTGCAAACAATTAACTGATCCATTATTCTCTCACACATTAAAGTCACCTCATTTATGGGGTGACTTTCTTCACAAAAACCTCATTTTATTAAGGTATTCCTGAAAAATACCATTATTTCATTGAAAATTCACCCAAAAGGGGGTATACACCACCCCCTTTTTCCATGTTATCTTTGGTTATTCTCTTGGTATTAATTGATCTCACCATTACCGGTTAACACATTGCGTACCTGCTGATACTGCGTTTTCCGATACCAATAACCAACTATTACAGTGAATTTATCATGAAAATCAAATACATACCCATATTTACCGACGATATAGAGAGCCAGGTAAAATTCTTCATAGACAACCTTGGATTTGAAGTATGTGATAAGAAAAACCTCCTCACCTCGCGGGAGTGCGTCATCATGCAAACCACAAGCGCTGATATATTCATACTGATCGCTAAAGATTATGGCTACGGAAACAAAAGATGTAACATAGTAGTCAGCACAGATGATTGCCTGAATGACTACCACCACTTAAAATTAGCCGGAATTCAATTTTATAACGAACCACAATATACCCCAACAGGATTAAGGGCTGAATTTGCTGACCCATCTGGCAACCGTTGTTTACTAATTGAAGAGCGTAATTATAATGATCTGACCTGAGATGGAATACTTAAGAACACTACGGAACAACAATGTTATATATAGCGGCACACGCAATAACTTTAATCAGCAAACCACGTCTGATTTTAGCATTCGGTTTGTTTTTAGTGGCAACGAGCGATATAACATCGGCAAGAGGCAACTTTCTATTTATACAGATTCATTTCTGATATTGAATAAGGGAACGCATTATACCAGTACAGTAGAAAGTGCCATTCCCGTACAATCTTTCGGGATAAGCTTTGACGATAAATTTCTGCAGGACTTTAAAAACAGCTGGCAACTTAAAGATGATACCTTGCTCGACCTAAACAAGTATCCTCTTATTAACAGGTATGAACATGATTTTGACGAGACCATCTATCCGTTCAGGGGTGATCTTTTTTTCAATGTCAACCATCTGAAACACCACCTCGATCGTGGTATACAGGATGAATTGCTGATAAATGAATACCTGCACCATAGCTTGATCAACTATTTCCAGATATTTAATGAAGAGATTTTTCAGAAAGCACAGCGCCTTAACTTTTTGAGCAAAAGCACAAAAATTGAAATATTGCGCAGGCTAAACCTGGCTAAAGAATATTTGTATTCCAACTATAATACCAATATCAGTCTTGATGAGCTTGCTGAGTATGCCTGTTTATCGGTCACGCATTTACTGCGTACTTTCAGGCAGGCATTTCATCAAACACCGCACCAGTTTTTGGTGCAGATCAGATTGCAAAGAGCCAAAGATCTGCTAAAAAACACCGACTATCCTGTAAATGAAATAGTTAATATGATTGGATTTGATTGCCCCAGTTCATTCATACGGCTTTTTAAAGACCGTTTTCAAACAACTCCTCTTAAATACAGGCTAAGTTTTTAACAGGATATCTGATTGATAACCTTCCCGATATGCGAAAGTCACACAATTATGGTGATTTTCGCATATCGGACTCTATCCCCATTCTTTAAAATTGTTGCGGGCAAGTTTTTAGTCCACTGATCTTCTCATTATTGCCGCTCATAGCAAACCCATAACCTCGACATTTCACTATAAAATGAAAATCAAATACATACCTGTATTTACCAATGATATTGAAAAACAAGCAGCTTTTTTTACCGAAAACTTAGGGTTTGAGGTTTGCGGCAAGAAAGACCTTTTACCTGATCAGGAAGGCATATTGGTAAAGACCAATAGCCCCGACCTTTTTATAATTGTAATGATAGCTCCTGACAGAGCGTACGCCAGGAGCCAGATCATTATCAATAGTTTTGATTGTTTAAGCGACTACCACAACTTAAAAATGGCCGGTGTCGTGTTTTTTAATGAACCACACTATTTACCATGGGGCCTGGGCGCTGAATTTTCCGACCCCTCAGGGAACCAATATTTATTAATAGAAGAGCGAAGTTACAATAACCCGGCTTAACGCTCCGCCCCATATAAGTTCATCATTTTTTAACCCTGATATGCTAAAATTATCAAAATGGCTGTTTTCGCATATCGGGTGGCGATTCCCGCACATTCCGTCCAGCTGCCAATAGCTAAAATTGTCTCAAGACATTAGCCTGGCTAATGGATAATATGAAAAACAAACCTTTTCATAAGTATTCCCCCAGATTGGTTTAGGCAATATCTATAATTCTCGATCATGCTCTCACGTGATAGAGTGTAATTAACTGATGATAATAATATGCAAAGCGACCAATTGAGTTATTCAGTTTGTGACTTACCCCCTTTTTTATGCTATAGGGAATTAGTCAGCCTGCCTGAAATATTCTTTGAAGATGGTTAGTTGCATTCAGTTATCATCGGACGGTTAACAAAATCCTTCATCGGATACCTGGATGCCCTGGCATTTGCGACTGTCTAAATTCGAATAATCAAATTGAAGATTTCAAATATCGGCTAAATGAAAAAAAATATACTAACATGTTTGCTTCTGCTTTTATTATGTGTAGCACAAGCATATGCGCAAGATCGCAAGGTTACTGGTACGGTAACCTCAAAAGAAGATGGATTACCAATTCCGGGTGCAACGGTAAAGATAAAGGGCACCCAAACGGGAACTCAAACCGATAAAACTGGCCAGTACACTTTAATGGTTCCTCAAAACTCAATAATTGTTTTCACTTTCCTTGGATTCACTTCAACAGAAGAATCCATTCCCGCATCAGGTGTGTTAAATGTCGTACTCTCCAATGAAATAAGGGGGCTCAGTGAGGTTGTTGTGACCTCTCAAGGTATCAGGAGGGAAAAAAGGACGTTGGGATATTCCGCCCCTACAGTGAACAACAATGAGTTGACACAAGGACAAAACCCAAGTGCCCTTACGTCATTGACAGGCAGAGTAGCGGGTGTAAACATTACGTCAGCTTCAAACACTCCGGGTAGCTCAACCAGGATAGTTCTTCGTGGTGGGTCGTCTATCACCGGTAACAACCAGGCTTTGATGGTGATTGACGGTATTCCTATCGATAATTCAAGTATTGTCAGTGGCGCTAGCAGTTTAACGGCGGTTGACTTTGGAAACAGGGGTAATGATATCGACCCGAATGACATCGAATCTGTCACTGTACTGAAGGGGCCAGCGGCGGCGGCACTTTATGGCTCAAGGGCATCCAACGGTGCGCTTATGATCACTACCAAATCGGGTGCAAACCGTGCAAAAAAATTAGAGATAACACTTAACTCTACGGCTACATTCTCATCAGTGCTGAAATTGCCAACTTTTCAAAATGAGTACGGTCAGGGGTATATGTCAGGTTCGGCTACAAGTGCCGGATATGTTACAGGCATAGATGATGCCAGCGACAACTTTAGCTGGGGCGCACCTTTTACCGGGCAAGTACAGCCGTGGGGGCAGCAAATTGATGGCATTAACCAAATGAAGCCATATTCGGCCTTGCCAAACAATATAAAAGACTTTTTCAAGACTGGTTTTGCCGCTGATAACAATTTAGGCATTTCATCGGGCGATGATAAAAGCAGCTTCTACCTGGCTTTAAACTCGTTAAACTCCAATAGTATATACCCGGGCAGTAGCGATACTTATAACAAATATGGGGTACGTTTTAACGGCAAAACTAGCCTTTCAAACAATTTCACTGCAAGCGTGAATTTTAATTACAATAAAATCCAGGCAAATACCCCTTCAAATGGGCAAAATGCAAACGGTATATGGAATGCCTTGATGCAAACGCCAAGGGATATTGCTATCGACAAGATGGGGGACCTGAACAACAAGTATAACGGCTATAATCCAATTACTAATCAATATGGCTTCTATGGCGCTTTTACTTTAAACCCATATTGGGTTCTTCAAAACTTCAGCAATCTGGATGATGTTAACCGTGTTACCGGCGATGTTAACCTGGCGTATAAACCTTTTAAATGGTTAAGTATAGTAGAACGAGTAGGTATTGATTCATACTCGGACCGCAGGAAACTTATTTCACCAAAATACGATTTTAACCCGGCTGACGAATCCGGTTCCGGACTATGGATATCGGAAACTAATAATGGATCGTACCAACTTGACCAATATAATGTAAACGAAGTGGTACATGATCTAATGATCACCGCGAGTCACAAGTTTGGTAATGATTTCAACGTGTCATTATTGCTGGGAAACAATTTCAGGGAACGCTCTACCACTTCCAATTTAACAAGCACTAACACCAGCGGCGGTTTAGTAGTGCCAGGATGGTATAACCTTGATAATAGCAACGGGCCTGTAAACGTAATTCTGGATAATATATCTATAAGAAGACTTGTTGGTTTTTATGCTGATTTAAACCTTTCGTATAAAGATTACCTGTTTTTAGAAGGTACCTTAAGAAACGACAGGTCTTCAACGTTACCTTTGGATAACTACTCTTATTTTTATCCAAGTGTAAGCGGTTCCTTTGTATTCAGTGAACTGCTGAAAAATGCCGGTATTGGTGACTTTTTAAGTTACGGTAAACTGCGTTCGAGTTTTGCACAAGTTGGTAGCGATACCAATCCATATTCATTGTTAACCACTTATGGAAAAACCACTGTTAATGGATCCTTTGGCAGCACGACATTCCCGTTTGGCAATGTTACCGCATTGCAAGTTGGATCAGTGCTCGGCAATGCTAAACTTAAACCGGAGCAAACAACCTCGTTTGAAATTGGTACAGAGTTAGCATTCTTGCAAAGCAGGCTTTCAATCGATTTCAGCTATTACGTTAATGACTCAAAAAATCAGATCATATCTATTCCGATCCCTAACTCGACAGGATACGGTTTCAATACGATCAATGCAGGGGAGATCCAAAATAAGGGCATAGAGTTAAGTATGCGCGGAACCCCAATTAAAACAAGTGATTTCAGCTGGGAGTTATTCGGCACATTTACCAAAAATAAAAGTAACGTAGTTTCCCTGCCGGATGGCGTTTCGCAGGTAGTAATAGGAGGCTTCAGCGGCATGAGCATAGTTGCAGCTAAAGGATATCCCTATGGTGAATTCTACGCAGTAACAAACCAAACAGATGCCCAGGGAAGAACTATTATCAATCAGGCTACCGGGCAACCAATACCTACAACAACAGGGCAATATCTGGGGTCCTATGAGCCCAAATACCAGGCATCACTGGGCACAAATGTTAAATACAAAGGGTTTAGTCTGAATGTATTATTTGACGTTAAACACGGCGGCAAGTTATTTTCAGACACCAAATCACTCGTGGATTTCGTAGGTACAGGTATTGAGACCGGCGGTCCACGATTCGGCAATCAGTTTCCTAATTCGGTTTACCTGGATGCCAATGGCAACAGTGTTCCAAATACAACAGTACCCTACTCGGTGTATAATTACTTTACAAGTGTAATAAATAATACTCCTGGTATGTTCGTTGTTGACGCCTCTTACGTTAAACTGCGCAGCGCCGGCATCTCTTATACTTTTAATAAAGCACAATTAAGAAACTTGCCGTTTGGTGCGTTAACCGTCGGAATATTCGGTAACAACCTATTCTTATGGACACCAAAATCCAATGCATACGTAGATCCGGAAGTGAACTCAAGCGGCGCCGGAAACGAGCAGGGCTTTGATTTTGCCGGAACACCATCAGTGAGAAACTATGGTATCAACTTAAAAGTTTCATTTTAATAGCTCCTATCATGAAAAGAAAATATAAAAATTTAAAACGGGCCCTGTTTATAGTGCTTGTTGCTGCATTTGGATTTTCGGGATGTAAAAAGATCCTGGATGTAAATCAAAATCCAAATAACCCGGACCATGCCGACCCTGTATTGCTTTTGCCTACCACACAGGCAGCTATTAGCCAGGTAGTGGGTAATTCTTTCCAGGTATTTGGTAATATATGGGCTCAGTACTGGACACAAAGCCCCGTTGCTTCGCAATATAAGTCGATGGATCAATATGCCCCTATCTCTACCAACTTTGACAATCCGTGGCTTAATTTATACCAGGTAGCATTAGTAAACTCCGACCTGATCATAAAAAGCAAAGAAGCAGGATTAGACAATATTAAAGGTATTGCCTACCTTATGAAGGCTTATAGCTACCAGTTAGCCACCGATGCTTTTGGAGATATACCTCTTTCGCAGGCATTACAACCATCTGCATATCCAAACCCCAAGTACGACACCCAGCAGGCGGTTTATGATAGTATATTTATGTATATTCATAAAGCATTGCCCTTACTCAATGCAAATGCCGTGTCGCCTGGCGAACAGGATATGATATTCCAGGGTGATATGACCAAGTGGGTAGCTTTTGCAAATACACTTGAGCTTAGAGCGTATTTAAGATTGTCTAATATCAATCCAAACGCTGCCAGCGCTGGTATCGCGGCATTGTACCAAACCAATCCGACATTCTTGACTGAAGATGCGTCGATTACCTATACATCTACTGGTGGTAACGAGAACCCCTTTTATAACGAAGCGGCCAGCCCTACATTAGGCAAAATACAAAATGTAGTGGCAAGTTCAACTGCTGTAAATGCTTTTAAAAATAACAATGATGCTCGTTTAGTACGTTTTTATACACTGTTTATAGATAAGGTTAGCCCTGTTGACTCCCTGGAATCTATTCAGCAGGGTAGTTATATTCAATTTCCCAATAAGAAGGTCTCTACACCGTCTCCGTTAGTTGGAGGCCAGGCAAATGACCCTACATCTGCTACAGCACCGGTTAAATTGTTATCGGCCGCTGAAAGCTACTTTTTGCAGGCTGAGGCCGTTGCAAGAGGATGGGCTGCAGGCAATGCCAGTTCTTTATACACACAAGGAATACAAGCCAGTTTTGCCGCTACAGGCGCCGGTGATCCGACGACATATATCAATACAGCGCCAGACGGATTACCTGCTTTGACTGCTGCGGCTACTGTTAATGATAAGGTTAAAGCTATCATTACGCAAAAGTATTATGCAATGTGCGGTTTCCAGGGTTTTGAGGCATGGACCGAATGGAGAAGAACGGGTTATCCTGTCTTCTTTGTTCAATCGGCAGCAACGACAATCGCCGCCGGACAAATGCCATTGCGTATGCTTTATCCTAACACAGAATTAACTTCAAATTTGAATTATCCGGGAACTATCCCGATTTACACACATGTTTGGTGGGGACTACCAAACCCATAATTGTCAGAAATTGGTAAATATAAAAGAGTCTATCTCAAAAGGATAGGCTCTTTTGGTTTGCACTGAATGTATTTTTCAATTGCAGATACCGCTGACAAAGGCAAATGTCAACCCGAAAATTATCCAAGACCCGGGTTTTTGAAGTGTTTTAGGCGATTTTCGCATATTGGGAAAGTCGCCCATATCATATGTTTGTAATGGCCTGATTGCTTATCGTTAAGACATTTGGTCAGTTAATAGTTAATTAAAAAAGTCAATTACGCGAGGTAATTGACTTTTTTTGCTTTATGAGGAATTAAGAGATCTCAGATGAGTTTATTCTTGCGGGCAACGTGAATAGCATTGGCCCGGGAATGAACGTCGAGCTTGACGTAGATATTTTTGATGTGGGTTTTAACCGTCTCTAACTCTATAAACAGGTCTTCGGCTATTTCACTTCGTTTTTTGCCGTCAGCTACCATGCGCAGGATCTCCGTTTCACGTTTAGAAAGCGGCGAATCCTGGTTTTTTTGGAAAGACCTGATCACCATCCTGGCAATGTTCTTGCTCATTGGGCCACCGCCATCTCTTACTTCCCACAGGGAATCAATTATTTTTTGGGAGGAAGAATCTTTGGTGATGTAGCCTGACGCACCATTAGAAAGCGCTTGCATTATCTGCTCTTCGCTTTCAAAAACAGTTAACATCAATACATGTGTTCTGGGTAGCTGTTTCTTAACAAGCGGTATCGCTTCAATACCGCTCATTCCCGGCAGTTGAATATCCATCAGGATAACATCAGGCTGGTCGTTTGCAATATACCTTTCAGCATGCTCAAAAGAGGTGTAGCCATTAACTACAGTTATCCCCTCCTCTTCGCCTATTAATTGCTTGTAGGTTTGAAGCAAAATCTTATCATCCTCAATAATAACTACGCGTATACATCCATGCATCTTAACCGGGAATTGGAAATATAACCTGGCTGGTGGTGCCTACGTTGATATTAGAATCGATCTCTAATTTCCCGTTTAGCCTTTTAGCGCGGTTTTGCATATTCCGAAGTCCGTTGCCTGTCGGTACTAAGTGCTCTTTATCAAACCCACGGCCATTATCGGATATCGTAATACAAATCTGTTTATAAGACGTTATCCCTATGGCAAGTGTTACAGTTTTTGCCTCCGCATGTTGTAAAATATTATGCAATAATTCCTTGCAAATCAAAATTATGTTCCGGCCGGTCCCCAATGGAAGGCGAATCTTCTTATAAGCCGTGTCATTATCAGAAACCTGGTATAAAACATCGGAGCTATCAAATAACTCTCTCCCGAAATTCGCTATCAATTCATATACATCATACAGGTTGTCGTTATCAGGATTTAGCGCCCACAGAATGTTTTTGGTGCCTGAATACAATTCGTCCACGCTGGTTCTGATGTGTTGTATCAGTATTTTTTCATCGGGTTTATCTTTGGTTATCTTTCTGTCTAAAAGTTCCGATAAAAGATTGATCCTGGTAAGTTTATTGCCAAGGTCATCGTGAAAATCCTCAGCTGTTTGCCGACGGACAAAGGCCTGCTCCTCCAGCTTTAAATTCTCAATGTATAAAGCTTTCCGGTTATTTTGGTAGAGCTTATACCGATAAATACCATAAGCCACCGAGAAGAAGATAACAATAACTAATATTTTAAAAGTCGCACTTTGAACAAATGTAGGTGTTATGGTAAATGAAAAAACGGCCGGCGTTTTATAACGACCGTCACTATTAACGGCTCTTACTTTGAAAGTATACTGCCCAGGCGGCAGATTTGGATATTCTACATAATCGCGGGGTTCTGCTTTACCATAAGTTTTATCAAGACCTTCCAACTGATGTTGATACAGGATGTCGCGATTGTCAGAAAAATCAATAGCCTGGAACTCGATCTCAATGTGGCTTTTATCCGAAGACAAGGATAAATTTATCGGTAGCTTATACCCTTTTTGATAGCCATACCTTACACTGTCCTTGACTTTTACAGGCAGCCAAACGCTTTGAATGACCGTATTAGGAACAGGAGCTGCTTTTTCATCCTTGTTTGTTTTATATATAAATACGCCACGCGTTGTACCCACCAAAATATTGGTATCGGTATGCAGTATGGCGTTCTGATTACACTCAACTATCGGATTAAAAATACTTTCCTTAGCCAATGTCATCCGGCTATGGTTTGTGATCCTGAATTTATTTATGCCCTTCCCTGTTCCCAGCCATAACGCATCTTTTATAATGTCAATACTATATATCGTGTTCGACAACAAACCACTTTTTGTATTGATGTTATTTATTGCATTGGTTTTTGTATTCCAGATATATAGCCCATAGTCATTTGTTCCGATTAAAAGAAATGGACCATGCGCAAGTAATGTAATTACGTTTTTACCTGCTACGGAACTCAGATTGAAATTGGGGTCCAGTTTTTTATCCCGGATCAATTGAAGACCATTTACTGTAGCAATAAAAACGGAATCGGGGCCTTTAGCTAATATAGCAGAACAAAAATGAGTGGAGGGTACTTTATTCATTTCACCATTTTCAAGATAAAAGCAGCCGCCTGCTGTTGCTATCCAAATAGTTTTTAACGGATCTTCGGCCATATGAAAAAATATCTGGTTGTCCTTTACCGAAACGGGAGCATAAGCGGATCTACCCTTTTTCTTTACCCATAGCCCCAGGTTATCAGTTCCTACCCATAAGTTGTCCTCGCTATCACTTAATAAACAATTAACCCGAAGCTTAGATGATTCTCCGCTCCTGACAATTTCCTGTTTAAGCCTATGATTTGCAAACGACCACAATCCGCCCCCATTGGTACCCCAATATAGTTGTCCTTTTGAGCCTTTCGCCATGCTCATTACCGCTTCGTTATTTAATCCCTGCGTTTTGTCGTAAATAATAAAATCATCATTTTCATAGCTGTATAGCCCATCCCCATCTATGCCAAACCACATACGGTCATCCTCATCACAGTACATATTAAATACCCGTTCGTTGGTAAATCCGTCATACTCATTGAAATATTTAACTGATTGCCCGCTGATCATGAAAGCGCCTTTATTTGTTCCGACCCATAAATTCTTATGATGGTCTTGCCTGATACAGGTGAGTTCATTGACTTCAGAAAAGGAGGATGGAATATCGATCTTTTTCATATGATTGCTGTCGCATTGAAACAGACCCATATTAGAAACAAACACGACCGCCCCCGGCGTCCTGTCACTAAAAACAAAATCTTTAATGAATTGATCTTTTACGCTGATCACTAGCTTCCAACTGCCTTTATCCAGTTTATATATCCCGGAATGATAAAGAGAAGCATACAAATTCCCTTGCTTATCCGTTTGCAGTGAGCTCACATAATCCTTCTTTGCGATGATGTCCTGAGAAACAAGCTGGCTATCAACTAATTTAAATAATTTGGAAGCCGCTACCGACCATATATTATCATTTTTGTCAGCTACTAGCTTGAAGATGCTCCTGACATTAACTTTGTCCTTAAATTTGTAATTGACGATCCCTTTATTAGTAAAGGCAGTTAATCCCGTATTTCCACCCCACCAAACGTTGCCTTTATGATCACTGGCGATAACAAAATTTGAATTAGACATAAGCCCGTCTTCTATAGAATAAGAGCTGAACTTTTTACCGTCAAAGCTATTGATCCCACCTAAAGTTGAGAGCCATATTTGTTTTTCTTTATCCTGGCATATCGCTAAAACTTGTGATTGCGCCAGGCCATTGGTCAGGTCATAATGGTGAAAATTGTATTTCTGAGCATATAAAACAGAAGAGCAACCAATAAGAAAAACAAAAAAAGCTTGCTTCAGGAAAAATCTTTTGACTTCAATATATAGAAACACCGAAAGTCTGAATATTGCTGAAGAATTTACAGGAGTTTCACTACCGGCCGGGGCTATCGGTATCGATTTGATCATTGTTGCCAATTATAGAGAAATGTAAATTTAACACTTGGATGACAAAAACAAATACCCCTTTTAGGGGTATTTGGGGGGTCAATATTTAATTACAAAGTAGCTTGTTTTGTGCTTAAGCTCGCCCCTCGCTTTATATTCCAGCAGATAAAAATAGGTGCCGGGTTTCTGCATTTCTTTGGTAATGTTTGAATGGCCGTCGAATACTTTACCCTGATTATCATAGCCCGCTATTTGAAAAATAGTGGTGCCATTGCGGTTCATTAAGGTAACTTTATTGTCAGGATAGCTTTCAATATTATCGATCTGTAGTATATCATTTATTCCATCACCATTCGGTGACACCGCCTGCCTGACCGACGGCTCTTCGACAGGCGCATAGGTTTCATGCAAAGGATTAACAACAGATACAAGCGCTGCAGTTGACGGATTGACAGTCAGCGTACCGGCCACATAGGTAATGGTATAGTTGGCATCAACTGCCCCGCTTGGAGTAATGGGATATGTCCCAACAGGTGAGCTGGTGGTAGCAGTAGTTGTCACTGTCGGCTGCGTTGTCAGGGCAGCATTGGTTTCGCCATTCACAAAGCCGCTATAGCTTACCGTTAATGCTGGGTTAGTATTTCCCTGTATCTTAACTTTATTATTAGCTGTTATCGTCAGCGGCACCTTGCTTACTGTAATATTGCCCAAAACATAGCTGATGGTATAATCAGCAGCTATGAAAGTGCCTCCCGTTGCAGCCGATGGGGTTACCGACCCGGAGTAGCTTCCTGCTTTGGATGTTGCAGTTGCACCCGTGCCGTACGCTATAGTTACGCTGCCGATGGTTTGCCCATTCTTCAAACCGGATGAGGTAAAGGCCGTCGAACCTGTGCGTCCGGTAATCGCCGTGCCGTAGTTCTTGGACGCATTATTGGCTGTGATAGTTAACGTCGCTTTGTTCACAGTAATGTTTCCATTTACATAAGTGATCGTATAGTTGGCGGCTACAAATGTTCCTCCGGTAGCTGCCGATGGAACTGCTGTGCCGGTATAGGTTCCCACGGCAGCAGTCGCAGCCGAGCCGGTACCGTAGGTATTAGTAACACTGCCTATAGTCTGGCTATATACTAGCCCGCTGGAAGTAAATGCAGTTGAACCTGTGCCGCCGGTTAACGTTGAGCCATAGGTCTTGGTCACACCTCCTGTAATGGTCAGCGATGCTTTGGTTACCGTTAGCGTTTGCTGCAAACTGGTTGTACCGTTGCTTGCTGTGATCGTCGATGTTCCTATGCCAACGATATGAATATTACCCGATACGATAGTTGCCACTGAAGTATTGCTGCTGGTATAGGTAATAGTTCCTGTAGTAGTAGTAGCGCCCGGACTGAAATTGACAACACCGTATACTTTGGATGGAATTGCGTTAAATGTCAGCGTACTGGGAGTCGTCACAGTAAGCGTACCCGCCACATAGCTAATGATGTAATTGGCGGCAGCCGCACCACTGGCAGTGATAGGATAGGTGCCCACCGGCGAGCTGGTAGTTGCGGTAGTTGTCGCTGTTGGCTGAGTGGTTAATACCGAATTGGTTTCACTATTGACAAAACCGCTATAGCTAACACTTAACGTCGGATTAACTGCCCCTTGTGTTTTGGTTTGATTACTAGCTGTAATAGTGAGCGCGGCCTTGGCTACTGTAATATTACCCTTGTTATAAGTAATGGTATAGTTACTTGCCGTTAATGTACCGCCGGTTGCGGCTGACGGGGTTACCGAGCCTGTATAAGAGCCTGCCGCTGCGTTTGACGCCGATCCTGTGCCATAAGCAATGGTGACAGTACCTATAGTTTGCCCGTTAACCAGGCCGCTTGAAGTAAAGGCTGTTGAACCTGTGCCACTTGTCAGCGCTGCACCATAGGTTTTGGTTACACTACTGGCGGTAATAGTTAGCGTGGCGGCTGATACAACGATATTACCGGTAGTATAAGTAATGATATAATTACTTGAGGTAAATGTACCTCCTGTTGCTGCAGATGATGTTACCGATCCGGTATAAGTACCTACTGCTGTAGTGGCAGCTGAGCCTGTACCGTAGGCTACTGTAATACTGCCTATAGTTTGACCATTAGCTAAGCCTGTTGCTGTAAAAGCAGTTGACCCCGCACCACCTGTAATTGTTGAGCCATAAGCTTTAGTAATATTATTAGCAATGATATTCAGTGCGGCCGCACTCACTGTAATATTACTCTTGTTATAAGTAATGGAATAATTACTTGCTGTGAATGTACCGCCCGTCGCAACCGATGGCGTTACCGAACTGATATAGGTACCCACTGCCGTTGTAGCAGAAGCGCCAGTACCATAAGCTATCGTCACACTACCTATTGTTTGACCGTTGATGAGGCCGCTTGCTGTAAAGGCCGTCGAACCTGTTCCCCCGGTCAATGTTGCACCGTAAGTTTTAGTCACATTGTTGGCTGTAATGCTCAATGCGGCCGTTGAAACTATAATGTTACCCGAATTGTAGGTGATGGTATAATTACTTGCTGTGAATGTGCCACCTGTTGCTACTGATGGTGTTACCGCTCCGGTATAGGTACCCGCGTTAGCCGTTGCAGCTGAACCAGTACCATAAGCTATAGTGACGGTACCAATAGTCTGACCATTAACAAGCCCGCTTGAGATAAAGGCAGTTGATCCTGTTCCACCAGTAATTACTGTTCCATAAGTTTTGGTTGTATTATTTGCAGTAATGGTCAGCGCTGCAGGAGTAACAACAATACTGTTGCTTGTGTAAGTAATGATGTAGTTGCCTGCTGTAAATGTACCGCCTGTGGCTGCTGATGGAGTTACTGATCCGCTATAAGTGCCAACGGCAGTTGTCGCCGCCGAGCCCGTACCGTATGCTGTGGTAACACTGCCAATCGTCTCGCCATTGACCAATCCCGATGATGTGAAAGCTGCTGAACCCACGCCTCCGGTAAGGGTGCTACCATAAGTTTTATTTATACTATTAGCGGTGATACCTAAGGCTGCAGGCGTTACTGTTAATGTCTGCTGTAATATTGTCGAGCCATCGTTAGCTGTAATGGTTGAGATACCAACACCGACAATATGAATATTGCCCGATACAATAGTTGCTACAGATGTATTGCCGCTGGTATAAATTATAGACGAAGAACTCACGGCACCCGGATTAAAATCTACAGTGCCATATACTTTCGATGGTATTGGACTAAAACTTAGAGCGGTGCCAGTTACCGTTAAAGTGCCCTGTACATAGCCGACGGTGTAATTAGCACCTACCGCCCCACTGGCGGTTATCGGGTAAGTGCCAACTGGTGAACTTGTAGTCGCCGTGGTGGTTACTACAGGCTGAGTTGTCAGGGCCGAATTGTTTTCGCCATTTACAAAACCACTATAACTTACAGTTAGCGCCGGATTAGTTGCTCCCTGTGTTTTAGTTTGATTATTCGCTGTGATTGTCAGTACTGCTTGGCCGATAGTCAATGTCCCGGCCACATAGCTGATCGAATAGTTTGCATTAGATGCACCGCTGACCGTGATCGGGTAAATACCAACCGCTGACCCGGTAACTACAGTTGTGACTATCGTCGGTTGTGTCGTCAAACTGGCTTGGGTGTCGCCATTTACAAAGCCGGTATAAATTACGGTCAGGACAGGGTTGGCCGCTCCGTAAGTTTTTGATTTATTGGCAGCGGTAATGGTTAAAGATGCTTGTCCAATAGTCAATGTTCCTGCCACATAGCTGATCGAATAGTTATTAGCCGCGGCGGCGCTTGCACTTATCGGGTAAGTTCCCACCGATGAGCCGGTAAGCGCAGTTGTAGTTATTATAGGTAGCGTACTTAAAGCAGTTTGCGTTTCACTATTAACAAATCCGCTATAAGTTACTGTCAGAGTTGGATTAGCTGCTCCATAAGTTTTCGACTTATTTACGGCGGTAATGGTCAATGCAGCCGGGGTTACCGTCAACGTCTGCTGTAAACTGGTAGTTCCATCGTTCGCCGTTATGTTTGAAGTACCTGCGCCAACAATATGGATATTACCCGAGATGATCGTCGCGACAGCTGTATTACTGCTGGTATAGGTTATAGATGACGTACTTGTGGCACCCGGACTAAAATCGGCGGTACCATATACTTTTGACGGTATCGGATTGAATGTCAAAGCAGGAGCAGTTACCGTTAGGGTACCGGGCGTGTAGGTGATATTATAATTAGCGTCTACTGCCCCACTGGCTATGATCGGATAAGTACCAATCGGCGAACTGGTAACAGCTGTAGTAATTACCGCAGGCTGAGTTGTCAGGGCCGAATTGTTTTCCCCATTCACAAATCCGCTATAGCTTAGGGTTAGCGTTGGATTGGCAGTCCCTTGTATTTTGCTTTGGTCGTTAGCCAGGACGGTCAATGCAGCTTGACCGACTGTCAAAGTTCCTGCAATGTAGCTGAGGGTATAATTAGCGCTTGCCCCTCCACTAGCGGTGATCGGATAAGTTCCAACCGGAGAGCCTGTCAATGCCGTTGTGCCTATCGATGGCAGCGTAGTCAAACTGGCGGGAGTATCACCATTTAAAAACCCGTTATAACTTACAGTCAAAGCTGGATTAGCTGAACCATAGGTTTTGGACCGGTCATTTGCTGTAATAGTAAGAGGCACACGTGTTACTGTCAACGTCTGCTGCGCACTGGTACTGCCGTTGTTTGCTGTAATCGTTGTGGTACCTGCTCCTACGATATGGACATTCCCGGATACAATTGTAGCAACTGCAAGATTACTGCTGGTATAAGTAATCGACCCACCGCTTGCACCTGCATTAAAATCAGCTGAACCGTAAGCCTGAGATTGAATAGGATTAAATGTTAAAGCTATTCCATTTATGGTCATAGTGCCCTGAACATAGCTTATATTGTAATTAGCATCTGCTGCTCCGCTCACTGTGATCGGATAGTTACCCGGCGGCGAATTGATAGTAGCCGTCGTTGATACGGTAGGCTGTGTGTCCAGGCCGAGCGCTGTTTCGTTATTCATGAAACCGGAATAGGATACTGTTAAAGGCGGATCAGGATCGCCGTATGTCCTGCTTTGGTTATTGGCTTTGATAGATAGAGGAGCTTTTGTTACCGTCAATGTCCCGTTATTGTAAGCAATGTTATAGTTCGGGTCTGCTGCTCCATTTACCGTAATTGAATAAGTTCCGACTGCTGAGTTTCCATCGGTATTGGTCAATATTGCCGGTAAAGTGCTCAGGTTCGTTTCATTTTCTCCATTCACAAAACCAATATAGCTGATAGTCAAAAGCGGATTGTCTGCACCATAAGTTTTGGTTTGATTATCTGCATTAATAGAAAGTGTTGCAGGCGTAATTGTCAGCGTTTGGTCAATACTTGTTTTGCTGTCATTAGCGGTAATAGTTGAACTACCGACCCCAACAATATGTACATAGCCGTTGACGATAGTAGCCACCGACGTATTACTGCTGGTATATGTTATGGGTGATGAACTATCAGCACCGGGATCAAAATCAGCTCCGCCATAAGTTTTGGATGGTATCGGGCCAAAAGTCAGGGCAAGGCCCGTTACGGTTAAAGTACCAGGCGTGTAGCTGATATTGTAATTGGCATCCACTGCATTATCCAGCGTTATTGGATAGTCGCCCTCGGGCGAATTAGTAGTTGCTGTAGTAGTAACTGTGGGCTGACTGGTTAAATTATTTTTTGTATCCCCGTTTACCAGCCCGTAATAGCTCACCGTTAAAACCGGGTTTGCACGTCCCTGTATTTTAGATAAATTATCGGCCGTAATGGTTAAATCTGCGGGGGTCACAGTCAGCGTTTGGCTTGCGGTACTGCTGCCATTATTGGCTGTTATCAGCGTCGTACCAACAGATTTAATATGGATATTTCCTGCTAAAATTGTTGCAACCGAGGTATTGCCGCTGGTATAAATTATAGGTGAACCACTTGTTGCTCCCGGATTAAAATCAGCACTGCCATATATTTGAGAAACAATGGGATTGAATGTAATCGGTACCGCATAGATGGATAATGTCCCCCACATATAATTGAAAGCATAATTATTATCTACAGCCCCACCAACTGATATGGGATAACTCCCCACCGCTGATCCGGGAATAGCTGTGGTGGTAGCTGACGGGGAAACGACTAAACTTTCTGATGTTTCATTATTTACAAAACCACTATAGCTTATTGTTAAAGCAGGGATCTGGTTGTCGAAGGATATGCTTTGGTTATCTGCAGTTACAGTTAACACAGCCTGGCCAACCCAATCGGTGCCATTCACTAATTGAACTGTATAATTTGACAGATCCGTACCCTGTGCAGGTACAGGTGCCGAAGGTATTATTGCATAGTTGGCTGCCGGTGCAGATGCAGGCGCACCTGCGCTGGTTAAGGTAACTCCATTAATACCGTCGCCATTCTTTAATCCTATCGCTACAAACTCCGTACCTGCAAAAACCTGGGTGGCCCCGTACACTTTGCTACTGTTACTGGCCGTGATAGTTAAAGCTGCTTTTCCGACGATGATATCCCCCGGTACATAGCTAATGCTGTAATTATTGGGATTAAAGGTCCCTCCTGACGCTCCTAACACAATTACTGAACCGGCATAGGTGCCTGTTGATGCATCTGCCTCCGCTCCCGTATCATAATCTATAACAACATTGCCGATGGTTTCACCATTTTGCAGACCCGAAGAATTGTATGCATTTGAAGTGTTACCTCCGGTTAAGATTGCGCCGTAGGTCTTATTTGCATCGTTGGCCGTGATGGTTAACGGAGCAGCTGTTACAGTAAGTGTTTGTGTTTGAATGACATTGACAGAAGTTACAGTGATGGTTGAAGTACCCACGCCGACAATGTGTATATTACCATTTACGATGGTTGCCACAGCAGCGTTGCTGCTTGTATAACTGATCGTGGATTGACTTGTTGCTCCGGGATCGAAATCGGCCGCGCCGTAAACCTGGGCAGGAATTGCAGCAAAGGTCAGGTTTACCCCGTTTACGGTAAAGGTACCGGGTGCATAGTTTATGTTGTAATTTGTTAACCCTCTGCCGGTTGCCCCGCTTGGTGTAATCGGGTAAGTTCCCACATCGGCCAATGCATCAGAACCGCTGCTTTGTAATGTTACCGAATTTACCGCATCTCCCTGCACAAGTCCCGTTTGCGTAAATTCTGTACCATCAAACACGAATGGCGACCCGTATATTTTGTGCTGGTCTTTTGCTGTAATAGTCAGATCAGTTTTATTGACTGTCAGCGTTTGAGTCACATTTTGGGCTGTCATAAAATTGGCAGTAGCGGCTTCGCCAGCTGTAATGTTTACCGCTCCAGCTCCAACAATCGTCATAGTGGTGCCTGAAACGGTCGCAACAGAAGGGTTACTGCTGATGTAAGTAATGGTTGCTCCTGCATCCGTGTTGTTACTGGTAGCGGCAAGCGTAATTGGTGAGTCACCATATGTTGCAGTAACTAAAGCACCAAAGTTGATTGTAGCCACCCCAATCGGACGCGTTACTGTTACGGTATAGGTCTGAGTTGTGGAACCATCCTGTGCGGTTACAACTGAAGTGATAATATTGCTCCCTGTAGCAAGGCTGACTGGCGTCGATGCATTTCCGGCAACAACTGCAACACCATTAACGGTAACTGTCGCGTTTGCTTGATTTACAGATGGTGTTAAAGTGATGGATGAGACACCACTGCCCACATTAACCGCATAACTTGTAATACCACTGGCAAAAGAAGGAGACAGAGTGCCGCTACTGATAGCAAGTAATGACAATGTAGCGTCGGTTGATGCTGCCCTGGTTACCGTTACAGTATAGGTATTGGTAGAACCATTTTGCGCAGTTACCACTGTTCTGATAATATTTGTGCCAACCGCAAGACTGATCGCGCCTGAGGCTGTGCCAGATGTAACCGGTATTCCGTTCACTGTTACCGTGGCGTTAACCTGATTTACTGTCGGTGTTAGGGTGATAGAGGAAACAGCATTAGCTACACTTGCTGTGTAATTACCTGTACAGCTGCAGAATGTTGGACTGAGAGTTCCGTTGCTTAGGATCATACTGCTCAGTGCAGCATCAGTAGAAACAACTCCGATATTGATCGTGGCCGAACTACTGCCGGCCGTATTAATAGCCGTTATCGTATAGTTTGTCGGAGGCGATCCGCCAGGTGGTGTTCCGCTTATAGTACCTGTGCTTGGATTAATGGTTAATCCCGTCGGGAGTGTTGCCGTAAATGAGGCTATACCGCCCGAATTAGCCGGCGTAAACGGAGTTACAGCGGTCCCCATTGTAAACGTGTACGCAGACGGTGAATAGCTGATATTAGGAGGTAAAACCGTGAGTGTGCATGTCGCCCATAAAGGATTAGGCAATATGTTGGCGTTTAAACCTGTGCTGGTGGTATTTGTCGACCATCCGGTGGGCTGAAAAGCGGTCTTAGGGTCGAACCAAAAATTAAAAATGCTGCCGGAGGGTTGAATACAACGGGCGCTGTTATTAGCAATTGTAATGTTTGATGATGATGTTCCGGAATAATTACCAAAAGCTATGGCTACAGAGGTATATGATGCCTGAGCAAGGTAGATCGTATTATAGGACATTTCAATATCGTGTCCACCCTGAACCTGCGCACCAACGGCCCCTGTGTTCACAAAAATATTGGAGTCGACCCTTTGATAACCTCCGCCCAAATCGCCGGCGACCACACCGGCATAACCTGTACTTGGTGGATTTGTACTGCCATTAAGTGCTTGGTTGCGGCAAATTCGTATAGGCGAGGCAGCCGTGCCAGTACATTTATAAAGCGAAAATTGATCGCCCACGCCTGAGCTTGAAATATCATGATACGACCTGTTGTCTAGAATCTGTATGCTTGTACCTGTGCAATTATTCAACTGTACCGAACTACCGCCGCCGTCAGTTGTTGTAACCTTCACGTTAGGGTCAATGATATTATAGAAGAAATTATACCAGATATGGATATTGTTCGTGGCCCCAAGCGCATATATGCCGCGGTATCCTGATTGAAAAAAGCAGGTATCGATCGTTATATTATAGCACCCTGAGTTTATGTAAATAAGCCCATTAGCAGTAGTTGAGTTTAGTATTTTACATTTGGTGATGTGGACATCGTGTACGCCTGCCGGGATGGTTATCCCTGGTGTTGCTGCACCATTACAATCTATAGAGAATCCCGATATAGTTGTATTTGATGTTGCAGTGACGGGTGTTTGAGCCACGTAATTGTAGCACCCGGGTACAGATTGCCCCAGGCAATATAAAGGTAGAAGGAATAATAAAAAGATAAGGTATCTCATATCTCTTCTCCTCAAAGCGGCATCTCTGCCCTTTCATCACAAATTAAACAATAGCATAGGGTCTCAGGTAATATAGGGCATACATTCAAAAATGCAACCCACAAAATATTCCGGTTAGTTACTTTCTTAGCTGCTTTTCTTACAAACTTCAGGGCATTATTTTACTTAATTAGCTGTATTTCAATACATTTATTTCGTCCTAAAAAAGTAGATATTCCTGATTGCATTAGAAACAAATCATAAAAGAAGTTAATCACATTTATGGATAAGTTATTAACAAAATTTACCTTTAACTTAACCATGGATATAATTGATAATCAACTAGAAATTATCAAAAACAAAAAGCCTTTTTAATGCATAATTTGATGAGGCACCGAAATAAATATTAAATAAACACTTTAATAAATTATGGGTAATTGCTGGAACAGGAACACCGCCCAATGCTTAGCTTGCACGAGATCATTACCACCTCGCGACTTTTATCAATCGTAGTTAAGAACATTAAAAAAAGCGTTCCGGATCTCATCCCGGAACGCCATCAATTAAACCGCACAACCCACCAGATCTTGGTTACATAGTAAAATAGCTATGAGCCCCTGTGATGAGGCTCCAATTGTTGTCTAAAAAAGTGTATGGCATCATTATTAAAGGCAACTGCATAAATGACACCTTTTGCTGTATGCAGTGCTTTAATATCCCGAACCTCGCCCCGAAGAAATAATCCGGATGAGACTGCAGGTATATACCGGTTATTACCGTTCTTATTTATTAGCAGCACATCGCCATAATCGGCGTCGTATCTGCCTTCATAAGGGGCGACGCCCCAAAAGTTCCCGGCTGCGAGCAAACCCTTTTCCCCCCCACTAAAAGTTGCAAAAGCGAATAATGGTGAAACTTGCATATTTCGTGGAAAAGCACTGAATTCGAAATTGCCCTTACCTTTGTTGTAAAAAATACCAGATGAAAAGCTGGTTGCAATAAGTGGTTTTACGCTGTGTAGGGAGTTTCCAAATAGTTCTTGAACGGTTTTACCGGCAAAATCGTGATAATACAAGTATTCTTTTTTCAATACAGGTACTTGTTTTTCTATATCGCCCTTACCCAGAAAGGTGTAATCCCGCCCTTTACTGCTGATGGTGAGTAGTGGATCGATTGTTCCGTTTTTATCGAGGTCAGTTAGAAAAAGCTTTACCGGATTGTTAGGGGTTGGCATTAGCTTGCTGTTTAACCCATAGTTTCCGGCAATTATATCTGTAAGGCCATCTCCATTTACATCCACCAACACAATGCGTTGCCACCAGCCACTTTGCTTCGCCATATCGCCTGTGGATTGTCCCACTAGTTTACCATGTTGATTGATGAATATTCTGATAGGCATCCATTCTCCGGCAACCACCAGGTCAGGCCAGCCATCATTGTTGAGGTCCGCAAATGCAGCTGAATGCAATACGCCGGATGTCCTAAGTTGTGGAACTTCGTTAACGGTGAAACTGCCATGCCGATTATTCATCAAAAGGTATGAAGCATAGGGTTTGCCAAAATGATCTGATTCCGGTGCACCGCCAACAAATACATCCGGAAAACCGTCATGATCTACGTCTGACACTGCAATTGCAGATTTATTTTTCCGGATTGAAGGTAATGCCGTTGATTTGTTAAAATGGCCATGGCCATCGTTAATATAAAGGCGATCTGCCAATTCGGGTGAACCATCGGGCAACTCGTTGCCCCCGCTTGCAACATAAAGGTCAGGCCAACCATCTCCATTAAAATCTGAAAAAACGGCGTCGATATCTTCACATTGTGCATCTGCACTAAAAGCAGGTTGTACAGATCGAATAAATTGCCCAGAAGCTGTTTGCAGGAACAAGGTGCCTGCCTGCCCTTTTGCACCGCAGGCATAAAAATCATCCAATCCGTCTCCATTTACATCGGCCACAGCCAGTCGCGGGCCTTCCGTAGACAGCATATGAGGGATAAGGGGCTGCTGGTTAAAGTCTACAAAATCATTTTCCTTATGTTTCCAATCAACTTTAACCTGTGCAGTAACATCAGTAAAAAGCGGCTTTACCGAAGGAAAGAAGTGATCATAATCAAAATTCCCCTTGGCGTTTCTCTGATCAATGATAATTGTCTGGTTAGCTTTTATATCTTTTAATAACTGAGAGCTTTGATGGGGCCAGACGATCAATATACTGTCGACCTTGCTTGTCTGACCTAACCCAAAATGCAGTTTAGGTTCAACAGACGATTCAAAGCCACGTGTCAGCATTAACTGCTGGTATTGTATTTTCTTCCCGCTGAAAATATATGCCTTCGCGCCGATACCAAAATAATTATCGGGGTGGCCGCGAAGCTCCAGGCTCAGCACATTGCCCTTTGGAGACATATTACGATAAATGCAGGCTTCATGATTAACGTTATTTGTGATCAGGTCGAGATGTCCGCTATTATTCAAATCGGCATAGGCAGCTCCGTTTGAAAGTATTATTTCGGTCATACCCCAGGCATCGCTTTCGTCTTTAAATTGTTCACCCGGTGTGCCTTTGAAAATAAACGGATGCATTTCACCGCGGGGCATTTTATCAATGGCCATGCTATCCGCCCCGGTTCCGTGATTCAGCATATAGCGTATGGCATTATTTGACGTAAAGGTGATGTAATCCATATCTGTCGGGCGACGCTTGATGCCGTTCGCAAAAAACAGATCTTTGATTCCATCCTCGTCAAAATCGGCCAATAAAGGACTCCATGTCCAATCGGTGGCGGCAATGCCCTCCATTAATCCCCTTTCACTGAATGCCCGGCCATTGCCGAGATTTTTTTGAAGACAGTTACGCGAATATTGATACTGAAAGCCTCCCGCCAGTATTTTAAATTTATACTGATCATAGGATTCATCGCCGCCATAAGTTTTCAGAATATTTTCATTAGCCGGAAGCATATCTGCAGTAACTACATCCAATTGACCATCGTTATTAAAATCGGCGATATCATTACCCATGCTAAAACGGCTATAGTGATTAAAATGTGCCGCCCCACTTTCTGTAAATGTGCGGTTGTGGTTATTGATGTAGTAATAATCGTTTTCGTGAAAGTCATTACCTACGTAAATATCTTCCCAGCCATCGTTATTAAGGTCGGCAACGGCGACGCCAAGGCCATAACCTAAAGCACTGCTGTAAATGCCCGATTTAACAGTGACGTCCATAAAATGACCATTTTTATTTAAGTAGAGCTTGCTGCCTGCTTTAGAATCAACATTATGCCGAAGACTTGTATCACCATAGCTTTCAACTGAGTGGTGCGACTGATTTAGCAAAAAGCAATCTAATTGCCCATCATGATTGTAATCAAAAAAAACAGCCTGTGTAGAATAACCAGAAAAGTCAAGCCCGTATTTCTCAGACGATTCGGTGAAAGTACCATCATGATTATTGATATACAGTAGATTATGGCCATGCAGGTTCAATTTGCCAGCAACCACGCAAACGTAAATATCAAGCCATCCATCATTGTTAACATCGGCCATAGTGACGCCGGTGCACCAATCGGCAGTGCTTGAAACACCGGCTTTTACCGTAATGTCTTCAAAACGGTAATTGCCTTTATTTAGATAGAGCTTATTGCCGCCTTTCTGATTTGCCGTAAAGAAAATATCTGGCAGGCCATCGTTGTTAATATCGCCGACGGCTACGCCGCCACCGTTGTAATAATACAGGTAATCAAGTATGCCGGGCTTTTCTTTATCACTGATGCGGTTAACAAAATGGATATTGGTTTGGTTAGATTCAAGAAGCTTGAATAGTGGCGTCTTTTTTTCGTTATGGCAACCAAATAGCAACGTTAATATTATCCAAGTAGATATCTTATACAACTGCCCACTTTTCAAGCAATTAAAACGCAAACTCAGCTCTCCAAAATAATTGGCAGCATATCTGGATAGGATAATATTGCACATCAAATAGTTCATATTATTTGACGTACAATATATTTAACAAGTTGAGCCTTCTTCTTAAATTCAATTTAATCCTTATTAGAATGTTACCACCTTTTTAATTCCATTATATACAACTGCTTTATCAGGTTTTGTTATCCCTGTGCCAACACCATGATTTGATTTAACTACAATCACATTAAAGGTTCTGCTTTTTAGCATGCCCGGATAACTTCCTTTGCGGCTATCAATTGTTAGTGCTTTTGTTTTATCATTCCACTTTAGCTCAATAGTTGAGTAAATGTGCTTTTCGTAATTATAATTATCATTTTCATCCTCATAGATGGTAAATGTGCCATCAGCTCCGGGATATATCCGTAGCTCAATATCTTTAAGACTCTTTTCGTTTGTATACTGCTGAAACGGGCCCATTGGGACAATCGAGCCAGCTTTTACATACAATGGTAGCATATCAATTGGCGTTTCCTTTTCAACAAACTGCCCCCCTTTGATCCAATCACCTGTCCAGAAGTCAATCCAGGTGTGATTTGCAGGCAGATACACCCGTTGGGATTTGATATTATCGAAATTGGTTTTACTGCTAACCTTGCTCGTGTACATGGAGTCGGTTACCGGGCAAACCAGGAAAGCTTTGCCAAACATATATTCATTATTGATATCGAGTACTTTTTTATCCTCCGGAAAATCCATTACCAGCGCCCTCATCATTGTTGAGGCATTGGCTGTAATGCCCCATGAGTTTGAATAATTGTAAGGCAATAAACGGTAACGCAGGTTGATGTATTTTTCAATGGCATCATAGGCCCAGGTTCCTTTTTTACCAAACTGGTAAATTTCCCGCGGCAGATCTGTACCATGCGAACGCATCATCGGGCAAAATGTACCGAACTGCAGCCATCTTACATATAATTCCTTGAATGCCTCATCAATGCCCTTATGGTAATGCCCATTAGCAAAGAAACCACCTATATCGGTATTCCAGTATGGGATACCACTCAGGGAAAGATTAAGGCCCCCTGATATTTGATTACGCAGAACACTCCAGTCTGATTGAATATCGCCAGACCATACTGTTGTAGCGTTGCGCTGCTGCCCGGCAAAGGCTGACCGGGCCAGGATAAATACGCGCTTGTCCAAACTTGTTTGGCGTTGGTGGCGATATACACCCTCAGTATGCAAAAGCGGATAGGCGTTGCGTACTTTCCTGAAAGTCCCCAGAAAGGTAGGTGTGTTGTCGTCACTTTCTTTCGGGTTTACGTGGTCTGGCTCCGTAGAATCAAGCCACCAGCCATCCATTCCGAGGGAGAAAATATTTTTATTGGCATAGCTCCACCATAAATCCCGGGCTTTGGGATTAAAAGCATCATAAACCTGTACGACGGGTTTCGGCGGCCATGTTACGAAGCTGTTACTGTATAAGAACCCTTTATCCTTCATATCGGCCCATATTTTGGTTTTATTACCAAAGGACGGCCATACGGATATAATAATATGAGCATTCAACTGGTGGACACTATCAACCATAGCCTGAGGGTTTGGATAATTGGGATTGCCAAACTCGGTAGAGTTCCATTGTTCTTCATCCACGCCCCAATATTGCCAGTCCTGTACCAAGCCATCAAAAGGTACTTTTAGTTCGCGGTATTTTTTGACGACACCAACTGCTTCCTGTTGGCTTTTATATCGCTCACGACTTTGCCAGTAACCAAACACCCAGCGTGGAAACATAGGAGCCTGTCCGGTTAAATACCTGAAACCGGCAATCACTTTATCCGCATTACCGCCGTATATAAAGTAATAATCGGCACAATTACCCACTTGGGATGAAAACGAAGTCCCTGATGCATTATCGTCGAAAACGGTTGTCGAATAATTATCCCAAAACAAGCCATAGCCATTTGATGATTGTATAAACGGTATGCCTATTTGCATATTTTCATTCTTTAATACAACCTTTTGATTGCGCTGGTTCATTTGGCCTGCCTGATGCTGTCCTAGTCCATAAATTGCTTCGCTTGGCTTCAATTGAAAAGCCTGCATTACTGTATATGTATTTTCAATAGAATCTTTGAAAGGGATAAACTTTACCCCTTCAGATTGTTCACCTAACAGTTGCCTCCCCTTAACGTCCGTAAAGGTTATCTGTCCGCTCAACTTATTCAATTTTACCTGAACGGCATTGCTACTAATGGTAATATTAGATTCATCTGCATGAATATTTAATTCTTGCTTTTGTGGACTTTGAACAACGCACAAACTGCTCTTCACCACAGTTGTCCCTGACGGTGATTTTAATACCCTTACAATCCTGGGAGTAAAAAACTGGATTTCAATATTGGTACCTTTTGCCGATGCTTTAATGCCAAAGAGTGTTCTTGTATAACTTTGAGCTTTTACTGACGCATAGAAACAAATAAAGGGTAGAACTAAAATGTATTTTATTTTCTTCATAAAAATTCGAGTGCGAAAAATTTGGTTGAGTAAGCTTCTATTTATTAGACGATTAAATGTTAATTCTTTTTGATTTTCATTTGCAATTTGTTCAACACCAGTTGTCCAACATGCTGGCCTTCCTGTGTTCCAACTACGCAGGAGTTTTTGAAATGAATGCCACCATAAACACGGGACATTCCAGCTTCTTTTGCGGCTTCTCTAAAAGACTTAAAGCTACGTGGTGCTATCCCAAACTCACTTTCTGATGTATCGCGGTATGCAAAATTATCACCGAACTGGTCGGTCAAAATCTCAGCTGCAGCAGCTGAGATAACCGCATGGCCACTTACATATTCAGGGAATGACGGTGTTTGGATATACGTTTTCCAATCAGGGTCCAAATATTTTGTAATGATGGTCTCAGGTCGTACTAAATTGTACTTGTATTTGAAATACCAGCAGTTGATAAATGCATCAAATAATGCAATTGATGTTTCGGTATATGCGCATACTGTATTGCTAAAATCGGCCTTGCAGCTTTCTGAGGCGATCCCCACGATATTCATCCAATGCCCTCCGGGCGAGAATTTTTTTGTCCCAAAAGTTGCATGTCCGACTACATTTAACTTAAACGCATTGTCATCCCAAAAATCCGCGATGTGTTTCTGTTCTTCGGTAAGGCGTGCACCAATTGACTTTACATCCAGTACATCCTGATAAAAGGGACTGTTTATATCCTTTATATTAAATACAGGTGGTGGAGGGGGAGCCACTTGCGAAGCAGAATCGAGTATTAAGGGCCGGATCTCTCCCCAATGCGGCTCCAATGCTTGCGAATACATTGGCGGTGTAGGTACCCAACGTCCTTCTTCTTTGGTAACCGTAAATTTACTGGCCGACCGTGTTTGGGCATAATGATCGGTTTTACTCCATTTCATGATGTGTTTTGCAACCACATTTGAATAATTCACTGAATTCTCAAATACATCGGAAGGCATCCCTGCATCTTTTGCTTTTTGTTTTAATGCGTCTACATACTCATCCATACTTCCCTCAGGGAAGGTAACGGCATTTCCTACATAGCAAAAGGCAAGTAATGCCGTAAACGGATAATCAATTTCAACACCCGGAGCAGGTTTTGGCACAGCAGGCATGTGTTTGATCTGGCCTGCCAGTGAGCGGAACTTTTTAGGGTCCTGGGCGGATATTACCTCGTATGCGGCAATGTTAGCATATGCATAATTACGTGAAGCAATAACCGGCGGAAAATTATTTTCAAGTACAATGTCATTTAATTTTTTTTCCGTAACACGGTACAACTCCGGATCATCAATTACTTTTTGATAATCGGGCTTTTTGCAGGAGCTGAACAAAATAATTGTCCCTGAAACCCAAAATAAAAAACGATTCATAGAATTTCTTATTTACTAAATGACCTAATACGATACTATAACTCCCTTAACCAGATGTTCCGGTAACTTATAGGCTCACTTTTATCCCCGTGAGCCTGTAATTTAATAGGCGAAGGGCCATGTTTGCGATAAGCAGGCTGACCTATGTATGGGGTATCACCCTTTAATTCGTAATTGTTTTGAACAAGGATTCCATTATGAAAAGCAGTTACCCGGGCAGGTGATTTTAATGAGCCATCATCATTGAACCGCGGGGCAGTCCAAATAACATCATAAGTTTGCCACTTACCGGGCGGCAAAGCTGCGTTAACCAATGGAATAGATTGTTTATAGATACTCCCCACCTGTCCGTTCACATAAGTTGGATTATTATAATTGTCGAGCACCTGCAGTTCATATCCGCCTGCACCCCACGGAAGGGCCGCTAAAAAGATACCGCTGTTACCCCGCGCCTGGCCTGATCCGGTTATATTGGACGGTATCCGGTATTCAATATGTAGTTGAAAATCCATAAACTTCCTTTTAGTTTGGATATCTCCCACACTTTTATCAACAGTTATTATACCGTCTGCGACTTTCCATTTGGCCTGCGACGTGGTGTCATTGGTTAATACCCATTGAGCTAGATTTTTGCCATCAAACAGCACTACAGCATCAGATGGAGCATCCCTGAAAGTATTGCCGGGAGTTATAACTTTCGGAACTGGTTTCCATATTTCGGTATCTTCAGGTTTTGCAGTTTGCTGAGCGTTAGCTATAAAGCAACTACCTGCTAATATTGCTGTACAGATGATATTGTATTTCATTTGAGTAATTGTTAGGTTAATAATTAAATTCTATCGTTTAAACATGGAGTTTATATATTGCCTTTTTTTAACTCCCCTACGGCATAATCGGCTGCACGCGCAGTTAGCGCCATATAAGTGAGTGACGGGTTCTGGCAAGCACTCGAGGCCATACAGGCCCCGTCGGTTACAAAAACATTCTGTGCATCCCAAACCTGGTTGTGTGCATTAAGAACGGATGTTTTGGGGTCCTTACCCATACGTGCGGTTCCCATTTCGTGAATACCCTGGCCAATGGAATAATTCTTGTCCCAGGTAGTGACGTTTTTGATGCCAGCTGCTTCATACATTGCCACCAACTCTTTGATAATATCTTTACGCATCTTTAATTCATTCTCTTTTAAACCTGCATCCATTGAAAGTACAGGCAGCCCCCACTTGTCTTTCACATTTTTATCAAGCGTTATCTTATTATCGTGGTAAGGCAATATTTCGCCAAAGCCAGTCGCGCCGATATGCCATGCACCGGGTTCTGTAAGCGCTTCTTTAAAATCAGCACCAATATTCATTTCTGCTACATCCCGGCTCCAACCCTCTCTGCTTGCACTACCCTGATAACCATAGCCACGCAGAAAGTCTCTTTTGTCACCAAATAAATTGGCAAAACGCGGGATATAAAATCCATTCGCCCGTCGCCCGAAATAGTATTTGTCTTCATATCCTTCTATTGTTCCCTGTGCACCGAGCATGTAGTGATGATCCATAACATTATGGCCTAATTCGCCGCTGCTGCTGCCCAGTCCTTCGGGCCAAATTTCAGTCGCGGTATTCATTAAAACCCATGCACTATTTAGGGCAGATGCGTTCAGAAATACGATTTTGGAGTAGAACTCATAGGTTTTATTGGTTTCTGCATCAAGCACTTCCACTCCTGTTGCTTTCTTGGTATCTTTGTCATACAAGATTTTGGTCACGATTGACCATGGCCTTACAGTAAGATTACCTGTTGCAACAGCTGCTGGCAACGTAGATGATTGGGTACTGAAATATCCCCCAAAAGGGCACCCCTCCCAACAACGGTTTCTATATTGGCATAATGTTCGGCCAGGGATAGGCGCGGTAACATGAGCCACACGCCCTATAAACATGTGACGCTGATTTTTATAAAAAGCTTTTATTCGTGACGCAACATCTTTCTCTACACAGTTCAGCTCCATGGGAGGCAAAAAATGCCCATCGGGCAAATGAGGCAGCCCTTCCATTGACCCGCTTATTCCGGCAAATTTCTCCACATGATCATACCATGGGGCCATCTCTTTATAACGAATGGGCCAGTCAATGGCGATGCCGTCTTTTGCATTGGCTTCAAAATCAAAATCACTCCACCGGTAACTTTGCCGTCCCCATAAAGTGGACCGTCCACCTAACTGGTATGAGCGCCACCAGGTAAATGGCTTAACCTCCACATAAGGGCATTCTTTTTCATTTACCCATGAAGCCATTAGAGGCTCCTGCGCAGCAGTTCCATACATCGCCCAATCCCGGGATATGACAGGATTATCTTTCTTTTGCTGCAATGTGGCCGCTCCCCTGTGCTTAAACTCCCATGGATTTTTGGTTGCAGTAACATAATCTTTGATATGTTCGTAATTACGTCCGCGTTCAAGCATTAAGACTTTCAGGCCTTTTTCAGTTAATTCTTTCGCAGCCCAACCGCCGCTAATACCCGAGCCGATTACAATGGCATCATAGGTGTTTTGAATTTTAGCTTTGGTATTTACATTCAATGAGTCGATTGGCATTTTATTATATTGGGATTTTAATGTTCACTTAAATTATAGTTCAGCAATTTCAATTTTGCGATAATAAATTTCTGCCCCTTCGGATTGTATAATTATCCGCCCATCATTCAACGACGGTGATTCGGCCGTATTTACTACTACTTCATTTACAACGTAGGTAATTTTACCCTTATCAGCTATTATTTCCACTGTGTTCCATTCGCCGTTAGGTTTTTCCGCGTTCTTCTTTTTCACTATGCGATTAAAGTTTTTGGGAATACTCCGTTTTCCGTCAGTGACCAAAGTAGCGCTGTCAATCAGCCAAATATCACCCACATCACCTTCCTGTATTTGGCATTCAATAGATTTTGGCCAAACCTTATCAGATATATCCGTTTGCACATAGTACAAAATTCCGTTATCCCTTTTGATCGTATCAGCGTCTCTTGGCGGGTATTTTTTTATACCCCATTTGAATTCAGCCACCAAATGGAAATTCTTATACTTATTTTCCGTGCACAGGTATCCAAACTCTTTGCCTGTAATATGCAGCAAGCCATTTTCTACCGAGAAAACTTTTTCGGGATCATTATTTTTCCCTTTCGATGCCAGGAAGCTGTACCATCCTTTAAAATCTTTGCCGTTAAAAAGAGGAGTCCCTTTTACTGCTGTTTGCTGTGCATTAACAAAACCACAACCGATGAGGCCTATGGCGAACAATAGTTTTTTCATGAGTTTGGATTAAAAGTTCTATTTAATAGCTTCATTTTTATCCGGAGCCTTTACCAATATTTCTGTTTTATCATTATTTTTAGCGACGATCAGAAGTTTGTTTTTTCCGGCTTTGATCTCTTTGATATCGCGTACCGCGCCTTTGATCATAATACCACTTGTTTGTGGTTTGACTGCTGTAAAGTCACCTTTACCATTTCCTTTGAGCAGCAAGCCATAACTGGCATCATATATCCCCGCTTCGGGCTTTGACTGATAAAAATTACCCCCCAGCAGGATGTCCTGCTTCCCGTCCCCGTCATAGTCCTGTACGGTTATACCGAATACCGTTGAAAACTGCGCCTCGACCGGCAATGCCTTCATCGTAAAGCTGCCGTTCCGGTTGTTCATCAGCACACAGCTCTGCATTTCGTAAGCATCCAGTTTATCCATCTTTTGCAGCAGGTCCTTGCCAAAGATGTCTTCCATCGTTTGTTCCTTGTACTGGGCATACCTCAGGTATTTCTTCTTCAGCAAGGGCAGCTCTCCTACCAAATCATGCCTTAATACCATCGGGTATTGCTTGTCACCGTTATAACAGCATACGATCTGCTCTATAGTCCCGGTACCGCTGAAATCCCCTACATACATGCTTACCGGCTTTTGTCTTGTAGCCTTAAACCTGGAATTTAACCCGTGATTGCCCGCTACGATATCCGGATAACCGTCACCGTTTATATCTGCTATCTCCAGCCTGTTCCACCAGCCGTTGCTCCCCACTGTTCCTGCCTGGCGGCTTACTTCTTTCAGAAACCCTCCTTCATTATGGAATATCCTTATCGGCATATACTCCCCACAGACCACCAGGTCCGGTTTCCCGTCCCGGTCATAGTCAAACCATTTGGCATCCGTCACCATTCCCAGTTCTTTTAAGCCAGGGGCTACTTTATCGGTTACATCGGTAAATATACCTTTGCCGTTATTCTGCAGGATATAGCCTTTGCAGGGGTAGCCATACTTGCCTGGCTTTAAGCGCACACCTACAAACAGGTCCTGGTCACCATCCCCGTCAACATCCCCCGCCGTTACGCAGGAACTGCTCTCAAATTGAAAAGAAGGAAGCACCTGTTGCGATTTGGTGAAATGCCCCTTGCCATCATTGATATACAGCCGGGAGATCAGTTCGGTGGAGTTGGGCGAAAACTCGTTGCCCCCGCTGCATACATACAGGTCCTGGTCCCCGTCTCCATCGGCATCGAAAAATAAACAGTCTGTATCCTCACTGGCTTTATCCTGTCCAAACAGCTTTTCATTGCTTCGCTTAAACCGTCCCCCCGGAGTCTGGATATATAAGGCTCCGGGCTGATCCTTTGCCCCGCAGATGTAAAAGTCTTCCAGTCCGTCCCCATTTACGTCTCCTTTAGCCATCCGCGGACCGTCGGTCGAGTGCATCTGGAAGATCAGTTTCTCCCTGTCAAAATCTACAAAGTCATCTTCCTTGTGTACAAAGTCTATCCCATGATTATCTGCGCTCTGTTCAAAAAGGGGTTTTGCTGGTGCAGGGCTGCTATTTGCATTCTTTGGTATTGCCGACTCGATTTCCTTAACGGTGATCGTTTGGTTGGGTTTTACTCCTTTTAATACTTTTTGCTTTCCACCAGGCCATTTCACTACCACCGAATCGATCAGCTTTGTTTTACCCAGGCCGAAGTTCAAACGGGTATCTACGCTCGATTCAAACCCCCGGGACGGTATCTGCTCCTGGTAGCTCAGCGTATGATTATAGTACAAAGTCACCTGTGCGCCCACGCCAAACCGGTTTTTACCTTCGCCCTGGAGGATCACCTTCAGGTACTTATTCTCCGGATGCAGTTTCCCACCATTGTTGCGGTAGATAAAGGCCGGCATGTTCACATTATTCACCACCAGGTCCAGCGCACCGTCATT
>Ga0068871_100000089_pt1 | contig 52827 bp, 55 predicted proteins | sample KBSMisM72_FD_72750 | JGI IMG/M metagenome (GOLD analysis project Ga0068871, IMG submission 72750) | Miscanthus rhizosphere microbial communities from Kellogg Biological Station, Michigan, USA - KBS Miscanthus M7-2 | ecosystem: Host-associated > Plants > Roots > Rhizosphere > Soil ...
CAATACCTTCTCTTCTAAGCTGGTGGTCTTAATCATATTTAGTTAAGTAGCAATATCTATGCCCAAATAGCGTTGATTATCTTGTTTTTCCGTGCGTTGCAGGCATAGTTTTTAACATTCTGACAATGATGAAGCTTAACAGAACCAAACTCAGAAAAATAATGAAAGACCCGGCATTAGCTGCCGCGGCCGTTGAGTTGGTTTATGTTTCCAACCAGGACGCCGGAATCAGCCGTGTGAAGAGCGGAAAATCATTTTCTTACTTTATTGGCGATTCAAAATTGACCGACAAGGAGCACTTGAAGCGTATTAAGAGCCTCGTCATTCCGCCGGCCTGGGAACAAGTGTGGATTTGCCTGCTGCCAAATGGTCACCTGCAGGCCACGGGTCTCGATGTGAAACAAAGGAGACAATATCGTTACCATCCAGCATGGAATACGTTCAGGAATGAGACAAAATTTTTTCACATCCTTGACTTTGGAAAATCGCTTCCCGATCTGAGGAAGAAATTGAAGAAGGATCTCGACCTCATTGGATTGCCACAGGATAAAGTGCTGGCCGTGGTGGTAAGTTTGATGGAGATGACGCACATCAGGATTGGAAATAATTTTTACGAGAAGTTATATGGTTCATTCGGACTCACCACGCTGAAGGATCGTCACGTAAACATTAAGGGGCATACCCTGGCCTTTCAATTCAAAGGGAAAAAAGGGGTGCAGCACACCATCAGCATCAAGAACAAGAAGCTGGCGAACATCGTACAGAAATGCAAGGATATTCCCGGAAAGGAATTGTTTCAGTACTATGATGAAGAGGGTGCAAGAAAATCAATCGACTCAGGAATGGTGAATGAATACATCAAAAAGATTAGCGGCGGCAATTACACAGCTAAAGACTTCAGAACCTGGGCTGGCACAGTGCGCGCCATTGAGGCATTGCGGGAGCAGGGAGCCTTCGAAACCGATTCGGAAGCGAAGTCGAAAGTCGTGTCTGCACTAAAAGTTGTATCTACGCATTTAGGCAATACTCCAAACGTTTGCAAGAAATATTATGTCCATCCAAGAATCTTCGAAATGTACCAGCAACGAAAATTAGATCAATACCTGTTCAATTCCGACAAAATTTCAGAAATCGAGAATAGTGAGCATTGGAGTGTGGAGGAAGAATTAATATTAAGGATACTCTCTTAGAATATAGATGCCAGATACCGGATACCAGATACCGGATACCAGATGCCAGATAGCGCGAGTTTGGGAGTGGTACACACACTCACCCAAACTATCCGGTATCCGGTATCTGGTATCCGGTATCTGGTATAATTTTTTCAGCGATTCTCCTAAAAACATCATGTCAATCAAGAAAAATGAAGCCACAAGGCAACGCCCGGCGGGCGATCGTTTCCTGGACAGCCCGGCACTCGTTGTAAACCTTCCGTCCTGGCTGGATCAGCTCATGCGTGAGGAATCTTGGAAAGACAGTGACCGCAATGCGGTAACCGTTGCTAAATCTGATCGTATTACAGTAACGCTTATTGCGTTACATGAGGGCGCCATGATGGGCAACAAGGAGCTTGAACGTTTTTTCATGGCTGAGGTGTTGGCTGGCAACGTGCAGTTAGAATTGCAGGGTGGTGAAGTGAGACTGGAAAAGGGAGATCTGATTGTTTTGCATCCTGAAGTGGATCATTTGATCCAGGCCAATTCCAATGCGTGCATACTGCTTACCAGCATGGCCACGGAAGCCCAGGAAGGATTGGAAGGTGAGGCCCTTTTCCCCTAATCGTGGAATTGAAATGAGTGAAAGACCTGAAATCTACCCAATGCCAGCTATTATCCACACAATTTACGGTGGCCGGGTATTTGTAATGTATAACATTCTTAATTACATGGATGACGCATGACAAGCCAGCATATCATACCCTGGTAGTAGATGACGAATTAGACGTTTGTTTTCTTTTAAAAAGTATTCTGAAATTGAAGGACACCTCTGTCGCATGTGCAGGTACCATCAACCAGGCAAAGGCCGAATTGAGCCGTCAACAACCAGACATTGTTTTCCTCGACAATTATCTGCCCGACGGTGTTGGTATGGACCTCATCCGATACGTCAAAGACAATTTTCCGCAAACAAAAATTATTATGATTAGCGCCCAGGATAGTGCCGCTAATCAGCGAAGGGCGATTCAATTTGGCGCGCAGAAATTTTTGCCGAAACCATTCATAGTCGATGAACTCGACAACACGTTGCATGATTTGTACGATTAATATCCGCAGACTGAGGATATATTTCCCCGAAAATTCATATTGTCTTTCAATTGTTACCCAAAAGAAATTGGCACTCTATTTTATTTATTACAGTAAATCTTTTTGAACAAATAAAACAACAGTTATGGGAAATCTTCTCTATTTAATCGCGGTGATACTTATTATAGCCTGGGCCATTGGATTTCTGGGTTACCATGCAGGTGGCCTTATCCACATTTTGCTGGTAATCGCGATTATCGCGATTTTGCTTCGCGTTATTCGTGGCGCCGGCAGTTAGTTCACGGCAGGAAGGAATAAAATGAATTCGGCGCCCTCGTCCGGCTTTGCCTGGGCGATGATCGTGCCCTGGTGGTTTTCAGCAATTTTTCTTACTATAGAAAGCCCGATTCCCGTCCCCTCGTATTCCTTCCTGCCATGTAATCGCTGAAAAACACCGAATATTTTTTCATTATATTCTTGTTCAAAGCCAATCCCATTGTCGCTTACAGTGATTTGATAATATTTTGCTTTGGTCATCGGCAAATTTTTTCCATTCATTGCACCTTCGATGGTGGTACAATAGATATTAATCACGGGGTTCACATTCGGCCTGGAAAATTTCAGCGAATTCTCAATTAAATTCGTGAAGAGTTGTTTGATCTGAAAAGGAATTGCTGGTAGAATGGGAAGTCTTTCCACATGAAGAGTAGCCTTCTTCGCTGCGAATTTGTCAGATAATTCGTCCCTGATCTGATCGATGATATCATTCAAATTGGTTTGCTCGAAATATTTCTCACCTCTCGATGTTCGTGAATAGGACAAGAGATCACTGATCAGCATTTGCATGCGCTTTGCAGATCGTTCAATCCTTTCAAAGTCCTGGAGCACCTCCGGCTGTAGTGTTTTGGATTCAGTAATTCGCCCCAAAAAGATCTGGATCTTTCTCAAGGGTTCCTGCAGATCATGCCCCGCGATATATGCGAAGGATTCTAATTCCTCGTTCATTTTTTCGAGGTCTTGATTTTGCCTTTCCACGGCAAGATTCCGTTTTTCCAGTTCTGTGTTTTTGTGGGAGATCATCTCAGTCATTTGCTCCTGACTTTTTTGAAGCGCTGCTGCATCGCGTAGAGCGCGTGCGAGCCTTCGAAACGACCAAAACAGTGCGAACAAAGAGAGTAAACTAAGGAACAGGATCGTCGCGGGAGTTAATATGAACTGACGCTTCAACGTGTGTGTCCTCGTTTCCAGCAAGATATTTTCAACCATGGTCATTCCACCGATTTCCCTTTTTATTCCGGTCATCAATCTTTTCCCTTCTACGATTTGTTTCTGAAGCCCCGGTTCGATGAGGGGTTCATTAAGCCTGAGAACGGAGTCCAGGGCTTCAACCCTTGTATTTATTCGTTTGCGCAGGTTTTCAGATGAAGCAACCTGCATCGGGTTGTCCGCAACTAGAGAGTCAAGCAATATAAAATTCTGATTCAGATCCGCCAGGGATGCAGCCCGCAAAGTAAGGAAGGAACTGTCGCGGCTCAGGAGGTAACCACGCTGGTTGCTTTCAACACTGCTTATATTCCAACCCAGCTTTTCAAGGTTTTCTTTTACCATATTTGTATGGTTAACCCATTCCGAAGCTTTGATCAGCGCATTTATTCGCATATACGAAATCGCGGTCACTGCAATGACCGTGAGCGAAGTCCAAATAAGTACCCGGTTGATAACACTGTTACTTTGCATGAATCATTTTAAAAATACTTTGAATTTTTTCTTTAAATTCTCCTTTCTGCACCGATTGTATCAACCACGAAAGCGCTTTGAATTTCAATAAACTCAACGTAATTTCATTAACCTTATTCTCCGGTAAGGCTTTTTGGGGAATTACTTCCCCGAAGTGCGACAATTGCTGCTTAGCTGAATAAAGAAATTCACAACGACTCGCCATATCTACAAACTTAATGAACGGGAATTTTTGGATCGAAAATTTATTTATTACAGTTGCAGCCAAAACGGTTATCATGGAATTATATCGGTATGTTATTTGAATTGACGAGCTAAATTTGCCCCATGTACGGCGTCAGTGGAAGCATAAAAATATTAGTGATTGAAGATGATGAGGACGATTATTTTCTGACCACGCAGACGCTTCGTTCCATTCCGGGTTCAGAAAAATGGATCATCGACTGGTGCTACAATTACAAGAATGCGCTCCAACACCTTTGTGAAAGGAAGTATGATCTGTATTTCATTGACTATTTCCTGGGTGGGAAGACCGGGTTGGACCTGCTAAAAGAAAGTATCACCCAGGAGTGCATGGAGCCCATCATTATGCTAACGGGTCAGGGTAACCGGGCGATAGACATGGAGTCCATGCGTAGCGGAGCCACCGACTACCTCATAAAAAGTGAGCTGAATCCCGAAAAATTGGAAAGAAGCATCAGGTATGCGCTGGAGAAATCACACCACATAAAGAACCTGAGGACAAATGAGCAAAAGTACAGGTCGATCTTCGAGAATTCCATGGATGCCATTTTCCTTTTGGACGACGAATTGAGACTGGTGACTGTAAATAAGGCGACAACGGGGATGCTAGAATATACCGAGGAGGAATTGAAAGGCATGTATGTCACTGACCTGATTGAAGAGTTTGAAGAGGCGGAGCAATTGAGTAAACAATTTCAGGCGCTTCGTGAGGTCAGGGACAGGGAAGTAAAGCTCGTTTGCAAAGGTGGTGATGTAAAAACCTGCCTGCTCAGTATTGTCACCAGTTCAGGCTACAGCGAAAAGGAGTTTATCCAGGGCATACTTCATGATATCACGCAGCTCCGGATTGCTGAAAAGTCTCTTCTTCAAATGGAAAAGACGGCCTTGTTCAGCAAATTGGTGCAAACGCTTGCTCATGAAATCCGAAATCCACTTAACAATGTCTCGCTGGCCTCACAACAACTCGGGAAGGAGGATCACTACGAATTTCAGGAGCAGTATTTTGATATGATTATTCGGAACAACAACCGAATAAACGCGATCCTGACCCAGCTCATGTTTTCCTCGGGAGAGCAATTGGGTAAACACGAGCCAACCACAATTCAAGGTATCGTGAACGATGCAATAGATGGCGCCAGGGACAGGCTTACACTGCGCGAAATTGAATTGGAATTAAATTATCCTGATCGGGAGATACCGGTTGTTGCCGACAAGAGCCAGCTTTCCATCGCACTTCTAAATATAATTACGAATGCAGTTGAAGCCATGGAAAACGTAAAAGGAAAATTGGCCATCGAGGTCGAAGTCTTGCGCGACTTTTGTGAAATTCGCATTAGTGATAATGGCTCGGGTATTACAGAGGAAAACCAGAAGCGATTGTTCGATCCATATTTTACGACCAAACGCAATGGCTTGGGATTTGGTTTATCGGCCACATTGAACATTCTTCAGAGCCATCGCGCAAAAATACAGGTAAATTCAACTCCAGGGGAAGGAACGAGCTTTCTCGTTTCGATTCCCCTGTTTGAAGAAATCCAGGAACAAGTGTCAATTAAGTGATGTGGCCATGCAATGACCCTGAAAAGTTTCGCAGCAGTCGGCACAGGTGGCGATCCAGTATTTTGCAACTTCACCTTCGTGTTTGCTGAATCCTTCGACTACTTCTTCAATTTTCATCGCTGAAAGCATCAGGATGGAAGTGATCTCCATGTTTTCATCTTTCAACAACAGGCCTACCGTTCTAAGGCAAACAGAGCCGCAGATTTTGCAGGCTTCGATGAGCTGCAAGTCCGGGCTGGCTTTATCGAGTTCGAATTTTTGAACGACTTCTCCGATCAACCATACCTTAATCGCCGACCTGGTTAGCGCATCGGCTACTTCGAATCTTGATTCTGTTAGTTTCATAAAATTAAGTTTCTTGAGTTGGTGAATTCATAGCCGGGTCAAACTAAACTCGTATTGGCTATCAAAAATGGCGTGCCAAAATTCATTCAGGCTCTGTCAGGTGCGCCAGTGCACCATAATCTGGATTTTTCGACAGTTTCAACCAGAATCTTCCAATTTTTTTGGGGAACCGCGGCAACAGCATGGGGAAGTTGGCTCAGTTTTTACATTAAACTTGCCATGGCGTTAACTCCTAACCAGTTCAGTCCGATGCTCGCAACGCTTGCGGATCAACCCATTGATGCGGAAGGCTGGCTTTATGAGGTCAAATGGGATGGTTATCGGGCCCTTTCCTTCTTAAAGGGGGAAAAGGTTGAAATCCGTTCAAGGAATAACAAGTCGTTCAATAATAAATTCTATCCTGTAAGAAACGATCTGGCGCGCATGAAATTGGAGGCCGTTTTTGATGGCGAGATCGTCGCTATTGGGGCATCGGGTATTTCTGATTTTGGTCGATTGCAGAATTGGAGAAGCGAATCAGACGGGGAGTTGCGATATTATGTTTTTGACATTTTGGAATTCAAAGGTAAGTCGCTATTAAAGCAGCCGCTTTCCAGTAGAAAACAGTTGCTGGAAAAAATTCTTCCGGAAAGTAACATCGTTCAGCTTAGTAAGTCATTTAATACAAAAGGGAAGGCGTTCTATAAAACCGCGTCTGAACTGGGACTGGAAGGAATTGTGGCAAAGCATGCAGATTCAGTATATACGCCGGGAATGCGTTCGCGCGAGTGGTTAAAAATAAAAATCGGAAACCGCCATGAGGTGGTCATTGGAGGATATACGGCAAATGAGGGAAGCAGTAAGGCTTTCAGCTCCCTTTTGGTAGGGGTCTTCACGAACGGTAAATTAGAATACAGGGGCAAGGTCGGAACCGGTTTTTCAAATGCGCTGCAAAAGAAATTGCTCCAACAATTCAAGCCACTGATAAGAAAAACTTCTCCTTTTGTAATTGAGCCGGACATCAATAGTCCTTCAAGATTTCGCCCCAATCCACCTCACGCCGAAGCAGTTTGGATACGACCTGAACTGGTTTGTGAAGTTGAGTATACGGAAATGACAGCAGATGGTGTGATGCGCCATCCTTCGTTTAAAGGGATGCGCAGTGATAAAGCAGCTGTGAAAGTAGTGGATGAAAAACCAGTTGCGGTCGAAAATATTCGGACGATGAAAAGAAAGGCAGGAAGAATTATTCCGCGCGCTTCAAAAGCAGAGCGAAAAACCTTGTTGAATCCCAATGAGACCACCCAGGTCAAAAAGGTAAATGGGGTTGAACTGAGCTTTTCAAATCTGAATAAGATTTTCTGGCCAAAAGAAAAATATGAAAAAAGAGACCTTATCAACTATTACTACCAGGTGGCCCCATATATCCTGCCTTACCTGGAAGGCCGGCCTCAGTCGCTGAACCGGTTTCCCAACGGCATCAATGGGAAAAGCTTTTATCAAAAGGATGTAACTGCCAAGATACCGGATTGGATAGAGACTTTTCCATACCATAGCGAGAAGGACGAGCGGGATAAGAAATTCCTGGTCGTTTCAAACGAGGCCAGTTTGCTTTTTATGGCCAATTTGGGATGTATTGAGATAAATCCATGGAGTAGCAAGGTATCAAGACCCGATTTCCCTGACTGGTGTGTGATTGATCTTGACCCTGACGGAAATGATTTCAAAAAAGTTTTGGAGGCTGCGCTGGTCACAAGAGAAGTATTGGAACATGCGGGGATAGAAGGATATCCCAAGACATCAGGCTCCACCGGCATCCATATCTATATCCCTCTTGGAGGTAAATATGATTATGAACATTCAAAGGAATTTGCGAGACTGATAGCAACGCTTGTACATCGGCAAATTCCTCGTTTCACCAGTATTGAACGGGCCACAAAAGACAGAAAGGGGAAAATTTACATTGACTTTCTCCAAAATCGCCCACAGGCCACTTTAGCCGCGCCTTATGCCCTGCGTCCAAAGCCCGGCGCACCCGTTTCCACGCCCGTTACATGGGATGAGGTGAAAAGGGGGTTCAAGATCACTGATTTCAATATTAAATCAGCCATACAGCGATTCAAAGAAACTGGCGATTTGTTCAAAGGCGTATTGGGAAAAGGAATTGATATGAGGAAAGTTCTCCAAAAGCTAACGGACTAAGTTTATTCCACTTCCCCTAAAGTTTGCGCAGCTGCGCAAGAGATTCCACATTATTCTACATAATGACGAAAGTAACGAGGGCCTTTTTTATCGTTTTCAATTGACCCCAATGTATTAATGGCCTTAAAATCAACACAAATAAAATTTTGGTGAGATATGAGATGAGAATGGGTACGCGCTTTGAAATAAAACGTTAAAAGTCAGAAATGAAAGATCATGAACTAAATGTTGAATTCATCAGATCAAAGATTGACGAGATTAAAAGTGCTCTTTTTTCAAACCTCATAGAAAACGCCTATAGATTTCCAACTTGTATTATTTCTGCTATAAAAGTTGATTCAAATGGCGTAATTTGGTTCCTCATGACCAAAGCGGGAAGAATCATTCCTCCCGATGAAACCAGCTTCCCTGCTGAACTGATTTTTTACAGAAAGGGTCATCCCTTTTCCCTTAGAGTAGGTGGTATGGCATCTGTTATTGCAGATCCAAAAATGATTGAAAATTTCCTTGACCTTGAAGACAGTCGTGATATTTCTAATATTCTGCTTATGAATATAAGAATGTCGAGGGCTGAATACACGGAAAAAATTATCATTCGTACACAAAACTGGTTGAAAAGAATGTGGAGCAAACTCGAGGCCTTTGTTTATCCGATCAAGTATAAAAAAGAATTTTCAATAAATTTATCATCAGCGTATGAAACAATTCTCCATTGAAAGCAAGAGGCTGAAGTCAGCTCTGGCGCTAGCCAACCACGGTATTTTTAAATTCAATGATCTCCCTGCGGCTAAGCGGGAGTCCATGATTGTGGAATTCATTGCGTTGGATAACCATCACCAAATCTGGTGCAATTTGGTATCCACGAACATTGAGTCAAAAACTGACAGGTTCGGGGTGTTGAAGTTGATAAATAAAACGCGCGGCAGGTTTGTGCGAATCCTAGGTAAAGCATCGTTATTACCTGGAAGCTGCTCCTGCACCAGCGCGGGGGATGGAAACTTCATCCTTTCACGTGAACCCGACTCGAGTGGTAAACGGGTGTTGAAAATTGAAATCATGCACATGGTGAATTACGTGAAGCGCACCGGAAATATTGAAGTGTATGCATAAGGGTTAGAACCTTCTCCAAATTTTACGGGATATACAATAGAAAATCAAGCCTTGGCTATGGATAGTAATGGTAACCAACGGCTTGATTTCTATTTTTTGTGGTGTCGATCTTAAGCCGTTTCATGAAAAATGGAAAATCATTGCGGAGTTGCTGGCCCACACTTTGATACGACCATTTATCTGTTTAAAAAAAAATGTGATGGCAAACGAAAAAGCATTTCCTGAATCAAGAACGGGTTACGCATTAATCACTGGTGCAACCAGCGGAATTGGTTACGAGTTATCCAGGTTATTGGCGGCAGATGGATATAATTTGATATTGGTGGCCCGGAATCATGATCGGCTTGCAAAAGTAGCTCATCAATTCAGCACTGCTTACGGAGTTGTTGTTGTGCCCATAACAATGGATCTTTTTAGGCCCAGTGCAGCGCAAGAAACCTACAATGAAGTGAAGGCGCGCGGACTTGCTGTGAGTATATTGGTTAATGATGCAGGGCAGGGTCAATGGGGTGAATTTGCGGAAACGTCTTTACAACGCGATTTGGATATCATACAATTAAACGTGGCTTCGCTGGTCGGGATGACCAAACTTTTTTTGCAGGATATGATTGAAGCACAAAACGGGAAGATTCTTCAATTGGCTTCAGAAGCTGGTACAACACCCGTACCATTGTTGGCTACCTATTCGGCAACTAAGGCCTTTGTCATATCATTTTCAACCGCACTGTCCAATGAATTAAAAGGGAGCGGTATTACCATCACCACTCTACTTCCCGGTGCTACCGATACCGACTTCTTTCATAAAGCCTGCCAGGATGATACGATAGGCTATCGAGAACACAAGCTTGCTTCGCCTGCAGATGTTGCGCAGGATGGCTATGAGGGGCTGATGAGGGGGGACACGACGGTCATTTCCGGTTCAAAGACAAAAGCGCATGTTTTCCTGAATGATTTGCTCGGCCACATGTTCAGCGCCGCAAACAATAGGAAAATGATGGAACCAAGCGAGCAACAAGCGTCACCGAAATGGCCAGGTCACCTGCCTTCTGCGGAAGAGCGCGAACAAATTTTGCGGGAAACAGGAAGGAAGCAGGGCGATTATGGTGGAAGGAGATAAAAGCACGGGAGAGACCCCGCGGGAGACCTATTAATTAATTTTTTTATAGAAATAATTAGGTTATATTGCTTAGGACTGGCAAATCTGCCACGACAATCATTCCCTATCTGGGTTTCTAGTCACCAAATCCGATTTAAATTTAGTGAAAGCGCCTTCATATCCGGCTGATGCCTGGATGTTCTGACATTTCGTAAGAATGTTGAATGCAGCTTTTTCTCTTGTTCACATAATTAAACTCCTCGCCTCGATGGTAAAAAGAATTCTTTTGATTGATGATGATGAGGATGAATATGCCATTTTCAAAGAGGCTCTCGCAGAAGCCCGGCTTAATGTTGAATGTATAACCGTAGGATGTAGCAAAACTGCGCTACGGGTTCTTGAAACGCTTATTCCTGATTTTATTTTTGTCGATTACAATATGCCTGCTGTAAACGGGGTGGAATGTATTCGTGAAATCAAGAAAATAAAAGCCGCGTCACATGTACCTATTGTAATCTTTTCAACAGCCATGAATGATGCAATAGAACATTCGGCAAGAGCATCCGGTGCTACTGCCTGTATAAGAAAAACAGATTCAATTTCGAAACTCTCGTCAACTTTGGAAAAATTGATGTTGGGAGCATGATTCTGATTTCCCCATTGCGGGTAAAATATTTCCGGGGCAGAGGTGACGAAGTTCCACAATAGTAAACCCGGTTCTTTACCGGCTCAAGCGACCCATCAGGTGCCGTTTTCTCAGTTTCATAAGTCGTTTACGTTTATCTGAAACCAAGCCGTCTTCGGTTACAATGCCGTGGAAATCATAAAGTAATTCTACCGGTGGGGAAATAAATTCAATAAAAAATGCCGGAGGAATCCGGCATTCTGGAAAAACTAGACCTATGACTGGATCGCTGAAAAAAAGGTTAGCTCAGTTTAATCAGAGCATCGGTTTGGCTTAGAAACGGGAAATAATTTCCTAAAACCTTTCAGTAAACAGTCTCTGTCTTAATAATAATAAAATTTGATGCCAACCTGCCTAAAACGCCCCGGCGGGTGAGCGATTCTGGTTCAGAGATCAAAAATGACGCTGATAAACGCCGGGCCCTAGTCCCCTCAATTGCTGCGTTTTTCTTTCACATGCACAGCCTCGGGTCTTTTCAAACTTGTGTCAGCGGGTCCGGTCAGGACTTCTCCCTTTACAGAATATCTAGCGCCATGGCAGGGGCAATCCCAGGATTTTTCAATCCCATTCCATGTAACCTGGCATTTCATGTGCGAACACGCAGGATCTATTGCGTAGAAACTATCCTTGCCATTTCGATAAAACGCTAGCGTTTGTCCATCTGCCCTGAAAATGCCCCCTTCATGCAACTCCAAATCATCTTTGGACTTAAGTGCTTTTGCCGGCCAGAATTTGTTTACAATCTGGGAAGCGGTATCCACGTTTTCCCGGATGAAAGATTTGGCAGATGCTAATATTTTGTGTCGCTTAGGTGAAAACAATGCAATGCATGGATTTTCAATTTCGTGCAAAATGTCATGAAACAACAAAGCCGAAATGGTTCCGTAGATCATTCCGTTCCCACCAAAGCCGCTGGCAGCATGTATGCTGGCTTTGGAAGAATTCAATTTCCCGATGAACGGTAATCCGTCCACCGATTCAAAATATTGGGAAGACCAGCGGTTGGAAACAGTTTGCACATTGAAATGCTTTTTTACCTTTTCCTCCAGCGTTTTGAAAGGGTCTTCCGATAATCGTTCGTGCCCTGTCTTATGATCTTCACCCCCGACGATTAGGTAATTCTTTCCATCAATCATTTGAGTGCGATAGTAGTGATAGGGGTCGTACATATCGTACGCAAGGCTATCAGGATATTCTCCGTCAACGGGAAGGGCAATAGCATAAGAACGATAGGGCGCGCATCGAAGATTGAGATGTGTGATACCTGGCGGAATATGGGTGGCATAAACGAGATGATGCCCATAGATTTTTCCAGAGGGCGTATCGATGAGGATAATTTCTTTGTAGTCTGCGTCCCTCACCCTGCAATTTTCCAAAATGAGTCCGCCCATTTCCTCAAAGGCTTTTGCCAATGCAATTACATATCGCGTGGGATGAAATTTGGCCTGCCCTGAAATTTCAAGCGCTTTGCTAAATTGGAAGGGCCAGGGTATTTTGGTGAGGAAATTTGTCTCCACTCCAACTTTTTCGCAGGAAGCCTGAATTTCGTCAAGCTGTTTCTCCTGTTTTTTGTCTTCGGCAAATAAATATGCGCTTGTTCTTGAAAAATCACATTCAATTTGATAGGCCGCGATATTATTCTCGATGAGTTCGATGGCTGCCTTGGTGTAGTTTGCAACCAACCTTGCGTTTTCCTCGCCGAAGTTCCGAATGATGTCGGAGTAGGGGGTATCTAACAGAGTATTCAGGTGCGCCGTAGTACCACCTGATGAGCCAAAGCAGAGTGTTTTTGCCTCAAGCAGCACACAGCTCATACCTGCCTTTTGAAGCAGTACTGCCGTCGTCATTCCCGTAATCCCGCCTCCCACGACGATTACATCAAATTCTTTATTAATGAACTGCCGTGTGGACGAAAACGCAGATGTTGTGCTCTGCCAAAGACTCACAGCATTGCCATCTCTTGCTATCATATACTCTGTTTTGAGTGTCTAAGCAAAATACCGGCCCGGAATATTATGGAAGGAGTTGATAAATGATCTTGAGCAGTTGGCTGGTATGAGAGTTGCAGATATCGCCCAGAAAATCACCAAAATTTTAATTTATGCCTAAGTATTCACAAAAAGCGCAGGATAAGGTTGAAAGAGCCATGCATGAAAGAAAGCAGGGTACACTTAAGAGTGGCCGGAGCGGAAAAAAAGTAACCAGCCGCAAACAGGCGATTGCTATTGGGTTGTCTGAAGCCCGTGAAGAGGGCGCAAAAGTTCCTCAAAAAAAAGGTGCGAAGAAAAGCACGGGAGCCGGAAAATCAGCAAGCAGGCGCAAATCTGCAGCCAAAACTGCTAGCGGTAGCCGTTCCCGCGCGGGTGCTAAAAAATCAGCAGGGCGGAAATCAACGCGAAAGAAGTCAGCTTCTATGTAATTATTGCAGGCCGTTTTATAGTTAACAAAAAAGCTTCCAGTTGCTGATTGTGGATGTTCTCACAATCAGCAATTGTTCCCTTATGTTATTTATTTTTCTTGATTGCCAGCTTTTGTGATTTTTTGGAGCTGTGAATCTCCATGGCTTCTTCAAGAGAATGAGATGCCTTGATATCGTCTTCCTTTTTTGCTAACTCTGAAAGCTTGATATAAAACTTTTTAAGCGCATTAATTTCGTCCTCCGTCAGGTCTTCTACGTCAATCAATCTATTGCTTGCTTTTTCGTTACAGGCGATGAGTTCATTTAATTTAATCTGCATCGCAATAGTGTCTTTGTTCTGCGACTGCTGAATCACAAAAACCATCAAAAATGTGATGATGGTTGTTCCGGTGTTGATTACCAATTGCCAGGTATCGGAAAATTTGAATATGGGGCCACTGGCTGCCCACACGATGATGACAGCCATGGCAATCAGAAAGGCGGTGGAGGACCCTGTGGCCCTGGTAATTTTGTTGCTGGCCTTGTCGAAGAAGGTTTTTATGGAACTTCTCTTTTTTTGCTTATTCATTTTGTTGGAATTGAGGATTACAAATAGTAGTCGTAGTTTATTGTCGAGCAAAAAGCCGACCCCATCTAAATGACAAAAAACAGACGTTCCTTTGACTGGCCCTAAAAAGTTGCTACGGACTTCCTGGCGATGTTTACAATCGCCAGGATAGTCCGTAGCATCATATATGTAGAGTATATGGAGCAATTACTAAAAAACTCATGCCAGGCCGGTTTCCCGTTGCGGGCATCATGTTTTTAGCTCTTTGGTCCATGAGCCTGCCTGAAATCATCATTCAAAAGATCAGGAAGGAGGGTCCGATCTCTTTCAGGGATTATATGGATCTATGCCTGTATCACCGGTTGGGTTACTATCGGTCTTCCAGCCTCAAATTCGGCGGGGAGGGCGATTTTTTTACAAGTCCGACCATTTCTCCAATCTTCGGAAAATTGATAGCCCGCCAGTTAATAGAGGCCTGGAAGGTTTTGGGCAGAAAAGAGTTTACAGTAATGGAATGGGGTGGTGGAGACGGTACCCTCGCGAAATCCATACTGGAAGCTTCGGCTTCACACCCTCAATTTTATGATTCGCTACACTACGGAATGGTGGAACGAAATTCACTTTCTTGCGCTGAGGAAGTAAAACTGAGCCGATTCGCATCTTCGGAAGCCATTCCTGCTTTCGATGGATGCGTGCTTTCCAATGAACTGGTCGATAATTTCCCCGTTCACCTGGTTGAAATGAATGAAGTGCTGATGGAAGTGCACGTTGATTTCAGGGGCGGAAAATTTATCGAAATACTTCGGAAAGCCCCCCAGGAATTACTTAGCCATTTTGAAGCGTTGAAGATTCAATTGCCGGTTGGATATCGGACGGAAGTCAACATGGACTTGCGCAATTGGATCAAGGTCATGGAATCGAAACTAAAGAGGGGATTCGTAATCACTTTCGATTACGGCGGCCGCGCGAATGAGATATATCATCCCAATAGAAACCGCGGCACCCTGCTTTGCTTTCATCGGCATAAGGTACACGACAATCCCTATGTTAACATGGGCCAACAGGATATAACAGCAAGCGTTGACTTTACGTCGTTTATGCGTTGGGGTGAGGAGCTCGGCCTGTCAACCACCGGCTACGTGAGCCAGCTTAATTTTCTTCGTGCGCTGGGACTGAACCAGTTCCTACATGAATTAGAGAAAGATCAACACAAGTTTTCAGGCTCCAAACAACAAAATTGGCTCTTACAGCATTTCATCATAGAGATGGGTAATCGCATTAAGGTGTTGGTGCAGCACAAGGGAGTTGATCAGCCCCGTTTATCCGGGCTCATGTTTTCGAAACGCGATCCTGTAGAAATTCAATTATAGCTGATGAGATTTTTTGTGCCCGGTCATTTTTTTTACTCTGCCGGGAAAGTGAGCTGTCTTGGCGCCGGTAGAAGGCTTGGCGTTTTGTTTTTTTGGCCTCGTCAGTCTGGCGAATGTAAAGGTGACCAAAACTGCTCCTCCCAGCCAAAACCAATTGCTGGTTGTCCATGGACTCGAGGGTTGTTCATCAATTTTTGGAGAATTTTGAGCTAAGACAGGAAGTTCTGTAAATAGAAAATCAAGGAGCAATAAAGGCACGCGGTAGAATCGCATCAATTTGTTTTGCATGATCGAAATTTTTGCGGCGCGGATTGTCTGGAATTTATTTCACGATCAATTGAGAGCATTGTTCTGCATCATCCGCGCAGGCCTCGGAACAAATCCTGCAATGTTCCATATGGCATGCTTTGCGCATTTTTCCGCACATTCCTCGCAAATTTCACTGCAAATCCCCAGGATTCTGTTAACAAATTGTGATTGCCGATTTGCCAAACCAGCTACCACGGTACATATGGCTGCGCAATCGTGATCCAGTGCAATACAGTTTGTGAGTTCGCCTATATTCGGCTAACCCAGGCAAGCAATAGCAAAGCGGTTACACAGGTTGGCGCAAATCTCCAGCGCATTCACCAATACCTCACGCTGGGGTGTGAACATATTAACCGGGTTAGCTGGAATAATTGTGTAAATTTTAATGCCAGCCGATTTGAGGAAAAACTTCCACACCGTACGGTGCTTGTTCATTTTCGAACGTTCTAACGCCTATGCATCCCCGAAATACATTAACAGTCAATTACTTACAAAATGGTATGGGCGTTGCGGCGAAACCCCATCATACCTTTAGCCATGCTACAAACCTATTTTAAGATCGCCTGGAGAAACATCACCAAAGACAAACAGTTCACGATACTGAATATTATCGGCCTCTCAGCGGGAATTGCCTGCACGCTGCTCATTTACTTCTGGGTTTATGACGAGCTGAGCTATGATAAGTTCTTTGAGGATAGTGACAGGATCTTCCAGGTCATGGAACAGCGTAAGTCGGGAGGTGATCTGCAATTGTCTGATGAGTCATCCGGACTGGTGAGTGAAACCATTATGCCTATTGCCCCTGAGATAGCGTATGCTGCTCCGGTAGCACCACCGGGCTGGTTTCAACCCTTTACGCTTTCAGTGGGCGAGAAAAACATCAAGTGCGTTGGACAGTATGCCGGTAAAGATTACTTCTCCATCTTTTCCTTCAAATTGTTGGAAGGACAGAAGGGAAAAGTATTAGCTGATAAAAATTCGATCGTGATATCTGACCAGCTGGCAACAAAATTATTTGGCAGAACAACGGATCTGATAGGCAAGGCCATTAGCTTTCAACACGAACGGGACTTTTTTATTTCGGGTGTTTTTGAAAAAATGCCGGCCAACTCCTCCCAGCAATTCGATTTCGTGCTGTCATTCGATTACTACAGCCAGGTACAATCCTGGGTTAAATCCTGGAGCAATATCGGACCCCACAATTTCGTGCTTTTGAAGGAAGGTGCGGATGTATCGGCTTTAAATAAGAAAATTGCTAAGGTGGTTACTCAAAACCTGGGAGATTCGACCCGAAGCCTCTATGCAACCAAATTTTCGTCAAATTACGTGCTGCACACGTTCAATCATGGCACAAGAACAGGTGGTCGCGCCGAATATGTGAAATTGTTCTCCTTGATTGCGCTATTTATTCTCGCTATCGCATGTATCAATTTCATGAACCTGTCTACTGCAAAAGCTGCCAGGCGGATGAAAGAAGTGGGTATTAAAAAAGTGATCGGTGCAGGCCGGGCTCAATTGATCATACAATTCCTATCGGAGTCTATGCTCATTACCATGTTGTCGGTGGTCATTGCATTATTCATCACATGGAGTCTACTGGCTCAATTTAATTCATTGACGGGTAAACAGATCAACATTCATTTTGACTTGCGATTGGTTGAAGGCCTCATTGCGGTCACTTTATTTACAGGCCTGCTTTCGGGAAGCTACCCTGCACTTTATCTTTCGAGATTCAGTCCCATGACCATCCTCAAAGGGAAGTTAAAAACCGCCATGGGAGAGGTTCTGGCTAGGAAGGGCCTCGTAATTTTCCAATTCACGCTTTCGATTATTTTGATCGTATCGGTGCTCGTGATTTATCAGCAGACACATTTCATCCAAACCAAAGATCCTGGTTACAACAAAGACAATATCGTGAGGTTTGATACAGACGGAAAATTGCAAAACAACCAGGAGAATTTTATCGCTGAGCTCAAAAAAATTCCGGGTGTGGTGAATGCAAGTTTCACATTTAATAATATGGTGGGCAGGAATTTCGGGACACCGGGCATTCAGTGGGAAGGCAAGGGCCCCAACGATTATGTTTATTTTGAAGGTTTTGGCGGAGGATATGATTTTCTGAACACGATGGGTATCAGGGTCATTGAGGGCCGAGACTATTCGAAGCAATTCAGTGACGAAGGATCGAAAATTATTATTAATGAGGCAGCGGCGCGGGCGATGCATTTTGAGGATCCGGTTGGGAAAACCATCAAACTCAATGATCGTCCACTGCAGATCGTCGGAGTTGTCAAAGACTTCCATTTCGAATCACTTCATGAAATTGTGAAACCGGCTTACTACAGGCTGATAAGCCAGGAAGCTAATCCGTGGTATAAAATCCTTGCGAAAATAAAAGGCGGTCAACAAAGGGAAACACTCAATAGAATACAGCAGCTTTATGAATCTTATAATCCCGGTTTTCCTTTTACCTATAATTTCCTGGACGAGGCATACCAAAAGCAATATGAAAACGAATGGAGAGTGGCGTCTCTATCAAAATATTTCTCAGCGTTGGCCATTTTGATTTCCTGCCTGGGCTTATTTGGCCTTGCAGCCTTTACAGCACAAAAAAGACAGAAGGAGATTGGTATCCGCAAAGTAGTTGGCGCTTCTTTCAGTAATATCACGTTCATGTTGTCAAAGGATTTCCTGAGGCTGGTTGGAATCGCCGTACTGATTGCCTTTCCTTTTTCCTTCTGGTTAATGAGGTCCTGGCTTCAGGGTTTTGCATATCGTATCGACGTCAGTCCCATGGTATTTGTACTTGCAGGATGCTCGGTCATGTTCATCACGCTATTGACCGTTAGTTACCAGTCGATCAAATCGGCTCTTGCCAATCCGGTTCATTCTTTAAGATCTGAGTAGTGGCCTAATTGACTGAAAGTTGATTTCCGGATGGGGAAAGGGGATGTACATATAGGTTAAGGACCGACTATCATCTTTTGTTAATGGATGGGGGAGTTAGCTCTTCCTTTTGTCTACATTTGTATCTTCCCTGTCATACTGTTACCAGAACCTGGTAAAAGCTAATGGTATGGACTTACTCGAACGGGATATATTTCTTGAAACACTCCAATCTAAGTTTGACTCCGTTAAGAAAGATGGCGGACATTGTGTATTCATCAATGGAGAAGCCGGTCTTGGCAAGACTTCACTGGTGAAAGTCTTTTGTGAAAGGATTGCAGATGAGGCAGCCGTATACCAGGGCTTTTGTGATGCCCTGTTCACGCCCAGACCCATGGCACCCCTTGTGGATGTAGCCATGCAGCTGCAGGCAGAAGGAGTGGAGACAAAATTCAATTTTGCAGACCGGACGGAATTTTTCAGCAATCTTTTCCTGGCACTGGGTTCCATACGCAAGACGGTGGTGCTGGTGTTTGAAGACATTCATTGGGCTGATGAATCCACGCTTGATTTTGTAAAATTCCTTGCCCGGAGAATTTCAAAAATATCCTGTTTTTTCATCCTCACGTATCGGGATAATGAAATTCATTCCCACTTGGGGAATGTGACCGGCCAGTTGCCGCCGGATTCATTTTCGAGATTGCGGCTCACGCCGCTTTCCAGGGAGGCGGTGCAAAAATTGGCACTCAGGCGTGGTTATCCCGCGGACGAGTTATATGCCATAACGGAAGGGAACCCCTTTTATGTCAATGAGATTTTGGCCAGCTACAACATCGGCATTCCCGAAAACATCAAAGATTCCATTCTTTCAGTATACCTGCGCGGTGATGAACTGCGGAGAGGTCTTTGGCAACTGTTATCGGTTGTTCCAACAGGCCTTGAAATTCCTTACCTGGAAAAACTGGCCCCCGGTGCAGAACAGGCACTTCAGGATTGTCTTGCAATGAAGGTGTTGATCCAGGAAGGGCGGACACTTAGATTCAAACACGAATTGTATAGAAGGACGATTGAAAATTCGCTGTCGCCATTACTTAGGATACGATTGAACAGGAAGGTGGTGGATTCGCTTCGTGAAAGCTTTGAACAGAATAACGAGTTGGAAAGAATTGTTCACCATGCAAAGAATGCCAATGAGCATGACATGGTGGTGCAGTATGCGCCCCTTGCAGCCAGGCATGCAGCGCAGGTAGGTTCTCACCTGGAAGCCTCCAAGCTATTGTATTCGGCGATTGAGTATTACCAGGGCAATGATGTCCGTAAACAAATCGAGCTTTACGAATCTTACGCGTTTGAATGTTATCTCACCAATCAGTTCAGGGAAGCGGTCATCTACCAGGGTAAGGCGCTTGCCTTGCGCAAGGAACTCAATGAGCCGGCAAAGACCGGTGAGTCGATGAGAATGTTGTCGCGCCTTTGGTGGTTCATGGGTGACAGGAAACAAGCGAAGTTTTATGCGGAGGAAGCGATCAAACTGTTTGAGCCGTTGAAACCATCCTGTGAGAAAGCGATGGCATACAGCAGCATGTCACAGCTTATGTTGTGCCCGGGCACAGTAGACAAATGTATCTATTGGGGAGAGAAGGCAAAAGCCATGGCCCGCGAGATCGGCGACGACAAAACCTATTATCACGCGGTAATCAATGTAGCATCGGCAAAATTTGATAAAGAAGAATTGTTGCAGGCATTAGAGGCCTCGTTAAAGGGAGGGTACCAGGAAAATATTGCCAGGGCCTATGCTAACCTGGCCTGGAACGAAATACGAATGGAGGATTATGAGAGTGCCGCCAAAACAGTTGAAGAAGGGATCCGCTATTGCGAAGGAAGGGATCTTGGTTCCTGGGCATTCTATATTTGGTCATGGAAAGTGCGGATGTTGATGGAAACCGGGAGATGGAAAGAAGCTATGGAAATTGCCGAAAGGATTTTGAACGACGAAAATCAAATGCCTGTTGTAACAATGGATATCCAGACCGTAGTTGCAACCATCAAAATGAGAAGGGGTGAAACTGGCGCATTGCGTTTGTTGGAAAATGCAAAAATAAAGGCTTTTCAAATCGAGGAATATTATAGAATCGTTCCGGTGATCGCTGCTTTCCTGGAATACGAATGGCTGACAGGATCTGTGATTTTATCGGATGCAGACCTCAACCGTGCACTGGTCCTGCCTGAAAATCACGAGTATGATTTTGATCCGGGCGAACTTTCATATTGGCTGCGGAAGACACGGGGGAAAACGCTGAAGTATGCCAATGCGAAGCCCGGGACGATGTTGAGTAAGAAATCTGAATCATCGCGTACAGCAGCAGACTTCGAAAAACTGGGTCGGCCTTATGAGAAGGCGCTGAAGTTATTTGAAGGCACAGACAATGACAAGCGCAAGGCGCTAACGATTTTACAAGCCCTCGGGGCAAACGCTGTTTATGAAAAGCTAAAGTCTGAAATGCGTTTGACCGGTATTCGCCAAATCCCGCGCGGCCTCCGCAAGACGACTTTGTCCAACCAGGCATTGCTGACGAGTCGCGAACTGGACATACTCGGACTTTTGAAAACCGGGCTGCAGAATAAAGAAATCGCATCAAAGCTGTATATCTCTGCAAAGACCGTGGATCATCACATTTCGGCAATTTTATTCAAGCTGGATGTCAATTCCAGGGTAAAGGCCGTTCAGGAAGCCGTGACCCGCGGGATCCTAAAATAGGGGATAGCGGCACCCAAAATGGGGAATGAAATCAGGTTGAACAAGTTTTGATGAGATAGATTTGTATAAAACGTTCACAAAAAAATTACACAAATGAAGAAGTTCGTTGTGGAGAGAAACCTACCGGGCGCTGGAAACCTGTCCATTGAGGAATTGCGTACCATTTCACAGGCCTCCTGCAAGGCCATCAATGAATTGGGTATGCCTTACCATTGGGTGCAAACCTTCGTCACGGATGACAAATTGTATTGTATCCACATCGCCGAGAGTGCAGATGTGATCAGGGCTCATGCCAAATTGGGAAATTTTCCAATCAATATGATTTCTGAAGTCAGAACCATTATAGATCCTACCACCAGCGCAGAAGTGCACAAAAAGGAATTTGCGGCGCACCCTTTCTAGGGTTCCCGCAACTTCAGTTCCATCTGGATATTGCAACGCTTATAGGGGGTGGCGCGACCAAACACTTTTTTGAAGCCGAGTTTTTGGTACAGGCTGATGGCGGGCTTCAGGATGGTATTGCTTTCCAGATAAAGATAGCGGGATCCGAGTGATCTCGCTTTTTCGACAATGGCATTTCCCAACAGCCAACCGATACTCTTGCCTTTCATGTCTGGACGCACTGCCATTTTTACCATTTCATATTCATAAACCGGATCATTCATTTTCAGCAGCGCACAAACACCTACGGGCTCATTGTTGAAAATTGCTACCACAATATGGCCTCCCTTTTTGATGATCTGGTTTTCCGGATCATTCAAAACTTTCCGGTCTTCCTCTTCCATTTCAAACCAGGTTGAGATCCATTCTTCATTGAGCTCCTTGAAAGCTTTGCGATACTTCGGCTCATAAGGTACAATCTTCACGTCCATACTTTCCCGCTGCTTTTTGAGCGACTGTACGCGCTTCAACAAAGATTTCTCCTCCAGCAGAAATTCCCATTCTTCGAGGGCCTTCCATAAATCATATCTTGAATTCGACAAAATCTCTTCAATGGCGTTTTCGACATCGATGTATTGCGACCTGATTTTTTCGGCGGTTTGACGACCCTTTGCCGAAAGGCAGATCACATTTCTCCGTCCATCCTGCTTGTCTTTCTTCTCGGTGACCACGCCCTTCTTCGACATTTCTGAGACAATCTTACTAACGGAAGGGTGAGAGTGACCAATTTGCCCGGCAATACCGGTGATGGTTTGCTCGCCCTGGGTGAGGGTATAGAATACGGGGAACCACTTGGGCTGAAGGTCCACTCCGTACAATTTATAAAGCTGGGAAGCGTCTTCGGTGATCTTATCGTTCAGCATCCTCAGCCGGCTGCCGATGGCTTTCTTGCCCACGTGGTTGAAGAATTCCATAATAAAAGTAATTACGTAACTGGTTACATAAATATACAAAGGAAATTCAAAATCCAAAAAAAATCAGGGATTTTATCCCGATGCCTCATTTTCAGTGGAATTTCCATGCTTTAATGGGTTCCCTGTATTAATTTAATAGCTCAACAACAACTCCAAAGATCATGCGCAGGCTCCTTGTTCCGATCGCTTTGATTTTCTCTTCTTCGCTTGTCCTTGCCCAGCAGGCAAGCGTGTCCGTTAGTGAACCCGCTACGAAGGTGACGATTAGTAAGCACATTTATGGCCATTTTGCGGAGCACCTGGGCCATTGCATCTACGGTGGCTTCTACGTGGGAGAAAATGAGAAGACAATTCCCAATTTAAATGGTGTGCGAAAGGATATCATTGACGCCCTGCGAAAATTGAAAATTCCTAACCTGCGTTGGCCGGGAGGCTGTTTCGCAGACACCTATCATTGGAAAGATGGGATTGGCGCTAAGGACAAGCGCCCTACCATGGTCAATAAATGGTGGGGTGGCGTCACAGAGGATAATAGTTTCGGCACGCATGATTTCCTGAATATGTGCGAGGCACTCGGCGCTGAGCCTTATCTCACGGGGAATGTAGGCAGTGGCAGTTCGCAGGAACTTGCTGATTGGGTGCAGTATGTAAACTTCGATGGAAAGAGTCCCATGAGTGATTTACGCAAAACGAATGGAAGGGAAAAACCCTGGCAGGTAAAATTTTGGGGCATCGGCAATGAGGCCTGGGGTTGCGGCGGCAATATGCGCCCCGAGTACTATGCGGATGAATATCGCAAATATGCGACGTTTATGAGCGATTGGTCAAATTCGGGGGGGCTTGTGCGCATCGCCTCCGGGGCTAGCGATGCAGACTACAATTGGACTGAAACCCTGATGAAGAATATTCCGAGGCAAATGCTCGGCGGAATGGCCATGCATCACTATTCCGTGATTGAATGGAATAAAAAAGGGCCCGCAACCGGTTTCACCGAGGAGCAATATTTCCTCATCATGAAGAGTGCGATCCTGATGGAAGAATTGGTTACCAAACATGCGGCGATCATGGATAAGTACGATCCAGACAAAAAAGTGGCATTGGTGGTGGACGAGTGGGGAGGATGGTATGACGTGGAGCCAGGTACCAATCCTGCATTCCTTTATCAACAGAATACGATTCGCGATGCAATGATTGCCGGTGTGACGCTGAATATTTTCAATAACCATGCAGACCGTGTGCGGGTGGCGAACCTTGCCCAGTGCGTAAACGTGCTGCAGGCCGTGATCCTGACCAACAAGGAAAAAATGATTTTGACACCCACCTACCACGTGATGGAGATGTACAATGTACACCAGAATGCAACCCTGTTACCGGTGAGTGTTACCAGTCCGGATTATAATTTCAACGGATCGAAACTACCTGCTGTGTCGGTTTCCGCTTCTCGTGATAGCTCCGGTTTAACGCATGTGACGATCGTGAACATTGATCCAAAGGTTTCACAAACTGTGACCGTCAATTTTTCAGCAGCAAATTTCAAAAGCGTGAAAGGACGGATACTCACCGGTGGCCTGCAGGACTACAATTCATTCGAAACACCCGATAAGGTCAAACCAGCTCCATTTAACGGAGCAAGTTTGAGCGGGAAAAATCTTAATGTTAAATTACCTCCCCTCTCTGTGGTTGTTCTGGAATTGAATTAGCTTTTCAGTATCTTAGTAAGAGCAGGGAACTGATTATTCTTTGCCGGATTTTTTGATTGCCATATAAAAGCTAATGACATGAGAAACATGTTGTTTGCCGCTATCGTTCTATTGGTATCGGCGACCGGGTTTGCTCAAGACCGGGATAAAGGGATTTATCTCACCGAAAAAGATTTTGAACAAAGCAAACTGAGTTACTCCGGGTCGGAAGGCATCGGCCGCTTTCGAATTAAGTTTAACGAATTTTTCAGGAAGCCATATATCACGGTAAGCGGGAACGGGGAGAAAAAATACATCTTCAAAGACGAGATTTTTGCTTACCGAAATAAGAAAGAGGTCGTTCGCGTATGGGAAGAGGAACCTTATGTGTTTGTTGAGAAAGGGCCGATCTGGATTTATTATCGCGACTTCAATTTCACGAAGGGTAAGGGCTACAATTCCGAGCGCCGTTATTTTTATTCTGTATCAGGAACCGCAGGCATTTACCCGCTAAGCCTGAATAACCTCAAGAACTCATTCCCCCCGGGACATCTCTATCATGAGATCCTGCAATCCAACTTCACGCACGATATTGAGCTTGCGTTGTATCATTTCGCAGGAGGAAAATTCAATGTTAATTACCTGCTCGAGTCCACCACGGCAGGGATGTGATTATTTCCGGAGAAAATGAATGGCAGAATCCACGATGGGGTCAATTCCCTGGATTTCATCAATGGGTTCTACAAATACAAACTGACCAGGATATACGCCCTGCTCGATGGGCTGGAGGCTGGGCGAGAGGGTAATGCTACCGGTATAGTTTAAATGCCAGCCGTTGGAAAGAATGTATTCATAGGGCAAGCCGCCACCTCCCCCCGTTTGATCTCCCATTATCGTCACGTTAGGAAGTGTAGACATGAATGAAGCGAAGTCGTTGCAAGCGCTATAACAAGTCCTGTTTGTCAGCAACACAATCGGCATCTTATAGGGTAAACCTCCCGGTTTCAGGCTATGCGGTCGGGGATCTGAAAAATCGCCATGTCCCTTCCCGGTCTTGGTGCGCTCATAATAAACAATACGTTCCTGGTCAATAAATCGCCTGCAGAGTTTGTCGACATTATTTGAATTTCCCCCAAAATTCGCCCGAACATCCAATACCAACCCTTTCGCAAAATGTAACGCGTCAACCAGGCTATCAATATCGGAATCAGATATCATGTCATTAAAAGAATGATAATAGGCATATCCAACGCTATCGATGATGTTGAATTTAATTGGGCCGAAATGTTTTGCGGAATCCGTCAAATAAAGGTTTTCAATATTGATGAGGTTGAAATTGCGGGGGTAGGGTATATAGAATCCCGTATAAACTGAAGTGTCAAAATTGCTGATCAGCGACACGTGTCCGTCATGCACTGTTTTCAGCATGTCGGAAATCGCTTTGAACAATTCCTTTTCCGTCATTTGGTCGTTGATTTCCGGGCGGAAAGCATCGTATTGTTCTTTCCAATCCACGTTTTTCAAGACGAAGAAACTGTAGCGCTCATCCATGATCTTCCAGGCTTCATCAAATACGGCCACGGGATTTGCCGCAGGCTGTTCAAGAAAAACGTTCTTCTTGCAGGAGGTAATAAAGACAATTACCGCCGTCATCACAAAGAATGAAAAAAGATATTTTGGTTTTTTGTACATGTTTAGAAACGGTAAGCATAGTTGATCTCAAGAAAATGTTGCGCTTGTGAAATTTCCCTGAGCGTTTTAACAGTATAATAATCCAGCCGGTAAGCCATTCCGAGCCGATGCCTGGTTCCAAAATCTTTTTCAAGCTTCAAAAGATTTGAGATGCTCTGTACAAGCGCCCAGCTACCTGTTTGCCAGGTTCCTTCAGTTCCACCAAGCTTTGGTTGTTTCAATACACTAAGAAAGGGTAACCTGAATTGATCGGTCAGGGCCAATTTCTTCGGACCTTTTTTGATTTCGTATCCCAACAACCCAACCAGGTTTGCGGAGGCAATGAACTCATAGGATTGATAATTGTTAACGAATTCATTGTACGTGCGGCTGGCTTCCAGGAAGTCTGCGCCGGCACCCGCACTAAGAATGAATGCAGTTCTTTTCGGATTGGTGATCCTGTAAAGATAGGTGTAGTTGCCTTTGAAGAAGAATTGATCCATGGTTTGTCCTTCCATCGATTCTGCAGCAGTGTGAGCAGCATTGAACCACCATGAAATTTCGTGTGTGCTTTTGCGTTGGGTGAATCCTGCCCTGACGGCTGCGCCAAAAGCGGGCCCGGTAAATGGAATAGCACTAAAATAATTGTCGGTTACGGATGCATTTCCAGATAGGACACTAATGCCCACATAGAATCGCTTTGCTGAAAGTGAATCCTGAGAGAAGAGGGGATTAACAAAAAAGAGAATTATAAGTATTGGCAAAAGGGGCCATTGGCGCAGTTGTAATCTTGGTTGCCGGTGGGTAAAATGCATGCAGGAGGGTGAAATTCAATTGTCTTTCTTCCACAATGTACTGTTTTAGACAAATTATATCTATTTAATGCTGCAATGCAAAGCCCTCCTTTCTGCCTTTCACCAAAATAAATTTTGACAATCGGAAACTTCGAGCCATCTTAGTGTACTATTTAACTAGTACACTAATGGTACGGATAGAAAATTTGACCTGCGGTTATGGTAAGAAGATCGTATTCCGGGATCTGAACCTCAATTTCCGGAACGGTACCATTTACGGCTTGTTGGGAAAGAACGGCACGGGCAAAACAACACTGTTGAATACCATTGCGGGCCTACGATTTCCCGAAAGTGGCCGGTTGGAGGTGATGAAATACGCGCCTTCGAAAAGACAACCCACCTTTCTTGAGGATATTTTTTTTATCCCCGAAGAGTTTCAATTGCCGCCCTTGTCCATTGCGCAATACCAGAGATACTACTCTACCTTTTATCCAAAATTCAATTCATACGAGTTTAATGACTACTTGAAGCTATTCGAGATTTCGATCGGGGATAAATTACAGGAACTCAGCTACGGACAGCGAAAGAAGGTACTTGTCAGTTTTGGATTGGCTGCCAATACCTCATTGTTGTTATTGGACGAACCTACGAATGGCCTGGATATTATGGGTAAAAGCCAGGTCAGGAAAATCATTGCCGGCGCTTTCACCGATCAAAAATGCATTATCGTGAGTTCGCACCAAGTCAAGGACCTGGAGAATTTGATTGACCATATCGTGATCATCGACGAAACCGGCGTCATTCTGAACCAATCGCTTGCGGACATCGGCGAAAAATTATCTTTTAAAATTTCATTCGACCCGGGAGATCTCGAGTGGTCCATTTATCATGAACCCATTCTCAGGGGACACGCGATTGTGGCAATGAATACGGATGGAATTGAAAACAAAATTGATCTGGAGCTGCTTTACAAGGCGACAGTGAGCAAGCCCAAACTCCTGAATTCAATATTTAATGACTAGTTCATCATGCAAGAAGTTTTAAGTTTTAAGCGATTGATCAACGTTCTTGGAAAGAACTGGTACGAGTACAGAAAACCCTATTTACTTTTCTTTCTTTCAGTGACCATTTTTATGGCGGGGTGGTTCATTTTCTCGCTGGTGGTTTTTCGAAACCAGATGCACATGAGCCCCGGCGACCAGGCGGCTATTTATTTCATGGGGCTGTATGTTTCCGGCTGTCTTTCGGCTAGTTTCCTATTCCAGGATTTCTCTTCGAAGGCACGCGCGTTCAATTTTCTCAGCTTGCCGGCGTCTGCGCTTGAGAAGTTGTGCTGCATACTTTTTTACGGGGTTCTCATATTCTTCATTGTGTACACGGCCATTTATTTTTTGACGGACTGGGTGGCCGTCAAAATTGCGGGCAACCTATATTCGCCGGAATGGCAGCAATCCCATGGGATTACCCAACCCTATTTTCGATTTAATGTAGCCAGTCCCTTTTCGCTAAATGCAGACCGTTCCATTTTTTATGCGGGAGACAATTTCGACTTACTGGCAGCATTTTTTCCCATTCAGGCCTGCTTTGTTTTGGGAGCCCTTTACTTCTCAAAAAACAGCATTGTTAAAACGGTCATCATCCTGTTCCTTCTATTGTTCCTGTTCCTAACGCTGGAAACAAGAGTGCTGTTTCCGAGTATGCCCTGGGGAACCACGTCGGTCAAATCATTTTCGGCATACATCATCCCTGGAGCCGACGGGAATGAATTGATTGTTGCACATCCATCCTGGATCAGGAACGTTGTCATTTTTGCCGCGAGATTTTTGATAGCGCCGGCAATCTGGCTGGCCTGTTATTTCAGAATAAAGGAAAAACAAATCTAAGCGTAGTGTAATCATGGAATTCAGAGAATCACAGTCCATTTACCTCCAGATCGCAGACTATGTTTGCGAGCGCATATTATTGGAGGAATGGAAAGCAGGTGAAAGAATTCCGTCAGTCAGGGAACTGGCCGTGCAGTTGGAGGTAAATCCGAATACCGTCATGCGAACCTACGATCACCTTCAGCAACTGGATATCATATATAACCAGCGTGGGATCGGGTTTTATGTATCAGTGGGTTCGATGAAGGCTGCCCAACAATACAGAAGAAAGGATTTTTCAGAACGGGATTTGCCCAATTTTTTCAGAAATATATACCTTCTGGAGATGGACATGGGCGAGTTAACGAAGCTCTATGATAAATACAAGAAGCAACATTTCTCATCGAGCAAATCAAAAGATTAGATTATGGCAAAATTTGAGATTAACGTGGAAGGGATAGGCCCTGTTCCTGTATTCAGTGGAACGGTTAGGCGGAAATCACTTTCCTTCTTGTTCCCCTGGAAAAGATTAGCGAGTGATGTTCGCAAAGGCTATGTGGTCATCCTCCCTGGCGATAAGAGATATCATCTGAAACGGTCTTCAAATATGGGATGGCCAAGCGATAATGAAGAAGACATGTCACGGGCGGTTCTCGTGGGCAAAAAATGGGTGCAGGTTGAAACTGATGAAACGATCCTGAAGATCAGGACCGCAATCGACGAATTTGAAAAAAATGAGTCATGAAGGCAAGTGACAGAGTTGTTTTAATCGTGGTCGTAACCTTGTTTGGTTACTTGATTCTGAGCCATGTTGCGCTGCACGCGAAGTGGAAGCGCGGGGATTTTGTAAACCCGACTGAAGTGGGCAATTCGCTTTACGCCGATTACCGTCTTCCGGCATTCAAATACCTGAAGTTGCTCAGCCTTTCGGACTGCAGGCTTTTTCCTGCGGTGCAAGGCAGGCTGGAAATTGAAAATGGAATTTTTGACCTGGTCAAGTATCAGCTTTCTGGCGATACCTTAATCGTTGACGGAAGTCTTGCGCCATCTATGCGCTCAAGTTTCGGAAGCGGTCAATCACCGCAAAAGGTGAAGATTTATCTGCCACCAGTGATGCGAATTGAGGCGGTAAACAGCAGGCTGGATGTAAAGGGCGAAACAAAAAGGGAAAATGGCCGGAAAATGGAATTCTTGCTGGATAAGAGTTTGTTAAATACCAGGATGCATTTTGAGCTGGATACCTTGCCAAGGTATTACGACAGTTTTATTGTTCACGCCAGCAATCGCAGCGAAGTCTTCTTATTCAGGAAAGATCATTTCAATACCATTGATGTTGATCTCGCACAATCCAATTTTTATGGACGAAACGCAAAGGGAGAGAAGTTCAGTATTCGTGCAGACAGCAGTTCCATGGTGGTATCGGGCGGAAACGATTTTCAGTTGATCATAACACAATAGAATTTGCCCGCGCAAGCGGGGGGAAATTATCACTTAAACATATCAATGGGATGTTCAAAACCTGTCCAAGGGCGGGATGAGAAGCCATTGCCTAAATTCAAGAAAATGCGGTTAGTAATTAATTCTTTATCCAAGACTTATCCCAATGGTGTGCAGGCGATCAAGCAAGTCTCGCTCACACTGAACGAAGGAATGTTCGGGTTGCTGGGTCCGAATGGGGCTGGGAAGTCCTCACTTATGCGCACCATCGCCACACTGCAGGAAGCAGACGAGGGTACCGCGTACCTGGACGAAATAAACATCATGAAAGAGAAAACAGCCCTGCGCCAGGTATTGGGTTATCTGCCACAGGAATTTGGCGTTTATCCAAAAATTTCTGCCGAACGAATGTTGGACCATATTGCGCAGTTGAAGGGCGTGGCATCGGGGCCGGAACGCAGAGAGATGGTAGGTTATCTCCTGAATAAAACAAACCTCCACAGGGATAGAAAAAAGTTCCTGGGCACTTTCTCGGGAGGAATGAAGCAAAGATTTGGCATCGCCCAGGCACTAATTGGCAAACCCAGACTCATTATTGTAGATGAACCCACCGCAGGGCTCGATCCCGCAGAGCGAAATCGCTTTTACAATCTTCTGAGCGAAATCGGTGAAAACAATATTGTAATCCTTTCCACCCATATCGTTGAGGACGTGAGTACACTTTGTACCCAGTTCGCGGTCATATGCAATGGTGAACTGCTTCACGCCGGTGATCCCGACAAATCGGTGATGGAGTATGAGGGGCGTGTTTTTGCGAAGTCGATTGCCAAGCAGGACGTGGAAAAATATAAGTCTGAATATTCCCTGCTTTCCACTCAGCTCAAGTCGGGACGATTGTTTATTCGTGTTTTGTCTGACGCACCACCCGGTAACGGATTCGAACCGGCTTCGGCAACATTAGAAGATGTTTACTTCAGCGCGATCTCCAGCAGGGTGGATATAAACACGATCTAAACTAACCTGATTCATTTTTAAAAGCAAGTTTATGTTCTGGAAGATATTTCAATTCGAAATTCAATACCGGCTTCGCAGACCGGCCGTTTATCTGTGTTTTGCGCTGAGTTTCATCTTTGTGTTTCTCTCTTTTGCACATGGTGCCATGCCGTTGGACGAAGGTCAGTGGATCAATGGCACATCCGCGCTGGCTTTTTTTGTCGCGATCATGAGCATGATGATGATGGTCGTAAACAGTTCCGTGATGGGCGTCGCGCTGCATCGCGATATAGAATACAACACGCGTGATTATTATTTTTCTTATCCCATCACCCGGGCCGGATATTTTTGGGGCAGGTACCTGGCTTCTTTTATGATTGTAATTGCTATCAATGTCTCTGTGCTCCTGGGTGCATGGCTGGGTAGTATTTCAGGGGAGGCACTGGGTTGGTCGCCGGCAGCTTCTTACGGCCCTAACCATTTTATCAATTACCTATATCCTTTTGTGACGATTGCGATTCCGAACCTGTTTTTCAGTGCTTCACTTTTTTTTGGGCTTGTTGCCGTTACTCAAAATATCAAAGTGATTTATTGCAGTGGAATTTTTCTGTTCCTGGGCTATATGATTGCCAATTTTTTTATGAGGACTTCTGCAAGCACAAATGTGATCTACCTCGCAGATCCCTTTGCCGTAAACCCCCTCAATTTTGAGAAATTGTCACAAACGCTGAATCAGAAAAACACGCATCTGGTCAGCATCCACGGGCTCCTGCTTTGGAACCGCGTGCTTTGGATGGGGGTTTCGCTGCTGGTCTTGTTGATCACTTATTGGCGATTCAGTTTCCAGAAAAATTCTTCTGCCAGAAAGATTCCGGTTGATCGTGATAAAGCGCTGAATTTCCAGAAGCCCCTGGCGGTACGTTTGAATTTTTCAAAGAAATACAGTTGGCGAACCTTTCTGACATTGGTAAGGATTGAGGTTGCCAATATTACACGCGATGCCTATTTCTGGATGATTTTGATTGGCGGTGCTATCTTCCTTGCATTTGTTTTTTCCCATGGCCCTGGAAACCCCAATGCCCGTGAACTTCCGCGCACCAGCATGATATTGTTTCTTTTCAACCAGATCTTCATGCTTTTCGTTTATTGTATCATTGTTTTCTATGCGGGAGAAATTGTGCACAGGGAAAGAGATACCGGTTTTGCCATCATCAATGATGCGCTGCCGCCCTCCACTTTCGTACTGCACGCGTCCAAATTCACCAGCCTCTTGCTTCTAACCTTATTCCTCTCGTTCACACCCATGATCATAGGCCTAGGTGTTCAGCTTTGGATGCGATTCCCATTCCTGAATATCCCGCTTTATTTGTCGACACTCGTTGGCATCACTTTCCTAAAAGGCATTGTAATGTCAATGCTGGCCTATTTCCTGCATGTAGTGATCAACAGGAAATTCTTTGCACTGGGTGTTGCCATTGCTTTCTGGATTTTGACGGTGCTTGCTGAACAATCGGGATACCTGACGTATCATTTGTTTCTCTATGCTTCCACGCCATTTTATGCGCCTTCAGATCTCGATGGCCTCGGGCACATGTTGAAGCCGGTCACCTTCTTCAGCCTTTATTGGTTATTGGCGGGTAGTCTGCTTGTCCTGGTAGCCTTTCTCTTTTATCCAAGAGGTTTTCTTTCAGGCACAAAAGACAGGCTGCAGCTGGCATATAAAAGATATGGTCGTTCTTCGGCCCTGGTTTCTGTTGTCCTTTTCATTCTTTTCGTGTCATTGGGTGCGTTCAATTATTATAACATCAATGTAAAGAGTCGTTATTATACGCTTAAAGAAACCAATTTACACGCCGCCCTGATTGAAAAAAGGTTGAGGCATTGGAAATATATACCACAACCAAGGGTTCGGAGGGTGGTATTAAATGCAGATTTATATCCTTCCCGTCAATCAGCGAATTTTAGAGCAATTGTGACACTTGAAAACGGGGGTCAGGAACCCATTGATTCCATTTTACTTGACGGTGATAATATAAATGAATTTCAAATTTCTTTAAATGGAAAGCCGTTGCCCTTCGTATGTCCAATGACCTTTTCCCGGGGAAAGTACAATTTCTTATCGCCTGCCGTCGACTCTTCGGATTACAGGATTTACAGCTTTCCGAATGCGCTGCAACCCGGCGATTCAATCCGGTTGGAACTGGTGTCGGCTGTCAATCACCCCTACTTCGCAAATGACCTGTATGCCCCAGATTTGCTGCACAATGGGACCTGTACCAGCTTGGGCTTACCCGGTTTAGGATATGACGAAGAAGAAGAATTGCGCAGAAATGATGAACGAAAGGAATTTGGTTTGCCTAAGCGGGAAGAAGAATTTCCACTTGATGGGGAAGCCGAAGGCCGGAACAAATTGCTGTCGGGTGTCACAGGCGTTACGAGTTTTTTGCTCACGGTGAGCACGGATGCTGATCAAATTGTCATTGCTCCCGGAAATAAGATTTCAGAATGGAAGGAAAACGACCGACAGTTTTTCAAATATGGATTTGATGCCCCGGGAATTTATGGGCCATTTGTGCTGATTTCTGCGCGGTACCAGGTGAAAACAGAAAGCGTTCAATTGTCAAGCGGGAAAGTGGTTGGGATCAATATCTACTACGATCCAAAGGGAAGTTTGAACCTGGAACGTTTTGCGAAAGCAATTAAAGAAAGCCTTAAACATTATTCAGCAAACTATGGCGAATATCCGTTCGCACAATTCAACCTGGTTGAAACTTCAGGCTACACACGAGGAGCACAGTCCACGGCTGCCCTGGAGTCTTTTAGTGAACGATTTGCCTGGAGTTCCAAATTCAGCGATGATGCAGGTTTTGATTTCGGTTACTATATAGTCAGTCGCGAGGTTGCCTACCAGTGGTGGGGCAACCGCGTTGTACCTTCGCATACGCGTGGCAGTGAAGTCATCAGCGCGGGTTTACCCATCTACTGTGCGCTGGCACTGTCGGAAAAAAGGTTTGGAGCAGAACACATTCAGTCTGTGATCAGCGAACTAATTGATGAGTACAGATGGAGCAGGGGCTCTGCGGTTTACAACCAGCGTCCGCTTCTAAAGGCAACCAACTGGTATGACTACAATCTGCGGGCCTCACTTGTACTCTTGGGCTTGGACGACTTGATTGGAAATGAATCCATGAACGGCGCATTGCGCGAATTCCTGGACTCTTTTTCGTTTAAAACATCGCCACCTTACGCGAGCACTGCGGATCTCTATGCGATTTTGGAGAAACATACGCCGGACTCTCTCCGTTATTTCCTGCGCGACAATTTTGAAAATGTTTGCCTTTACGACAATCGCATCAATAAGGTGAGCAGTATGGCCCTGGGTGGAGGCAAGCAATATAAGGTCACCATCGACTTCAGCGTTTCCAAAACTTACCAGGACAGTGTGGGCAAAACGATCGCAACGCCACCCATGGACGACTGGATCCAAATCGGCGTTTTTAGTGATGGCGCAGTAAACAATGACAAAACGCGAGTGCTGGATTTGAAAAAGTACAAGTTGAAAGGTGGAAACCATCGGTTGGAACTGATCGTGGATAAGAAGCCGGCTTACGTGAAGCTAGATCCTTATATGCGACTGCTGGATCTGAACCAGGCTGACAATATGAGAAGTTTCTGATGGCGTATCATAAATTTGAATGCCAGGTTGACGAGATGATTGATCATTTCGGCTGGTAGATCTGTAACACAATTCCGCAATCAAATACCTTTCCTTCGACCAATTTAAAAGACATTTTCTGTTCCAGTTTGCTAAAGATGGATAACCCTCTTCCAATGGCACTGGGATTGACAAATAAATAGAGCTCGTCGATTAATCCGGCATCCAACAGCGAAGACACATATTGTACGCCGCCATACACGATGATATCTCCCCCGGTCCTGCTTTTCAATTCGGGAATTTCCTTTTCCACAGGCGACCTGGCAATGGATGTATTCTTCCATTCGGCCGGACTTTCTTTTAAGGTGCGGGAGAAAAACAGTTTTTGGGTTTCGTGCATCTTTTTTCCAAATTCAACCTGGGGATCTTTAGGATCTGAGGCCACTTTTTCCCAATAGGGTATGAATCCCTGCGCCAGATTTTTTCCCATGACGATGAGGTCAACGGGAACGTGTAACTGATTTACGTAATCCTTAAGTGAATCATCCCAGTTCCATTCCATGAAATCCAATTCACCTTTTGGTCCGCCCACAAAACCATCTATAGATTGTTGCATTTGCAATTTTAGCTTTCTCATCTCAATTGATTTTTTTAATAAAAATGGTTGGTTAGATACTTGCTGCGATTAGCCGTAACCGATACTTTTTGTGATAGTATATATAGGAACCAGCAGCCAGTGAAAGGGGTATCACCATGAATATCCAATTGGCCACAGGTGCGCCTGATGACATGATGGAATAGGTTGCGCCGATCAGGTCGATCGTAAGGCCTGCATAAGCCCATTCCTTCAGGCGGGGTAGGCCTGGAACCAGGATCGCAATGCAACCTAACAATTTCGCAAAACCCAGGAAGGGAACCAGGTAAGCGGGATAGCCGATTTGTTTGAATCCTTCTACTGCCATTTGTGCTGAGAACATATCGGGAATAGCAGAACCCAACATCATGAATGCAAACAAACTTGTGAACACCCAGTAGATCATCGTTGTCTTTTTCATTTTTTTTGTTTTAGATTTTTAGAATCGAATTGACAATACAAATCTAAAATGCAAAATTGCCTTGCGTGAGGTGCGTTGCGGACAAGTTTGGGGTTGTATGCGACAAGAATAAGTAAAAAGTAAAAAGTAAAAAGTAAAAATTCAAAAGCGGGAAGTTCGCACTTTTGAATTTTTACTTTTTACTTTTGAATTTTTAATTTTCTATTGCTCGGGAATAATTCAGCAACCAGTGAATGCCAAACTTGTCTGTCAGGTCACCAAAAAGCGCTCCCCAGAATGTGTCCTGCACGGGATAGCTGGCGAGGCCTCCCTCGGAAAGATTTGAATAAAGTGTGCGAATCTCGTCTTCGCTACTGCAATTCAACATTAAGGAAACGCCATTTCCACGGTTCAGGCCATTTTCGGCCACCATATCTGAGCCCATAATGACCACATTTCCCGATGTCAGGCTCGAGTGGAGGACATTTTCTTTCATTATGGCGGGCATTTGCTCACACATCGGGGACTCGCCCACGGTTTGCAAAACCAGGTCACCGCCCAGCACTTTCCTGTAAAAATGCATGGCCTCCCTGCAGTTGCCATTGAATGAGAGATAAGGACTTATATGCGTCATAGGTTCAATTTTTTGATTGTTAAAAAAATGGTTGGTGAAATTTCATCTTTCGGAATGAATGTTGAGGACAAATCTATCTTGGGAAAAAATCGTAGGGGGGGTGTGGTTGGGACAATTTAATAGGTTGTTTGCGACCTGATTGTTTTCTAACTTTAAAGCTATTGCGCCAAAAAAACGAAATCCGATATGAAGCACGTTTCCATCATCATTCCAAAAGACGCGGTACTCGCCAGCATTAACGATCCCCGGACGATATTCACGGCTGTGAATGACTTCCTTGAACTCGCAGAAAGGCCACCATTGTTCAAGATTCAATTGGTGGCGCTTAGCAAGGAAACGGATTTGCATGCCGGGTTGTTTACGGTTCACGCGGATGCACTGATTGACGAAGTAAAAAGGACGGATCTTATTATTATACCTGCCATAAGTGGCAATATTTCAAGAGCACTCGAGATCAACAAAGATTATGTTCCATGGATTGTAAAGCACTATCAAAAAGGTGCTGAAGTAGCGAGCCTCTGTATCGGTTCCTTTCTGCTTGCTTCAACAGGTTTGCTGAACGGCAAGGAATGTTCCAGCCATTGGTTAACGGCTCCTGAATTCAGGGAAATGTTCCCCGAAGTAAAGCTTGTGGACGGTAGAATCATCACGGAACAACATGGACTTTATTCCAGCGGCGGCGCAACTTCTTACTGGAATCTTTTGCTTCACCTTATAGAGAAATATGCGGGAAGAGAGATAGCCATCACCGTGTCTAAAGTGTTCGCCTTGGAAATTGACAGGAAAACGCAATCCCCTTTCATGATGTTCAACGGTCAGAAAAAACATCATGATGAACCCATCAAGAAGGCCCAGGAGTTTATCGAGAATAATTTATCAGACAGGATATCTGTCGAAGACCTTGCCTTGAAATATGCAATTGGGAGGAGACATTTTGAACGCAGGTTTAAGAAGGCCACGAACAATACCCCGGTCGAATACATTCAACGTGTAAAAATAGAAGCAGCAAAAAAGAGCTTCGAAAGCAGCGATAAAAATGTGAATGAAGTGATGTACGACGTGGGTTACTCCGACACCAAGGCTTTTCGAACCGTCTTCAAAAAAATCACAGGACTTTCTCCCATTGAGTACCGCAATAAATACAACAAGGAGGCAGCGGTTTCCAGGATGTCGTAGTTAAAATTCAACTATTTCTTGTAAATATTACCCACCGCAACCTGCCGCTCATAGTCCGCGGCTTCTATGGCCGGCTTGAGTGCCGGATGTTCCTCAATTAATTTGAAGTCCACGTTGCCCTGATTCTTCAGGTATACGATGAGTGAATCGAGTTTCTGCGCATCTTCCGGCTGGCTGAACATAAAGTCGTGCGCTAAAATGACGATATCATTCGGGAATTTTCTTTTTGTTTGCAGCTCTTCATCGATATCCTTCAGCAGGGTTGTTACGTATGGAACCCGGTGTGTGGAATTGTTGAAATGCCATTCTACATTCCAGCCCGTGACATATTCCGTATTCTTCATTTCCAGGAACTCAACGGTTGGCATGATTTGTTTTGTTCCCTTACGATGGAATTGCGGCGTTATCCAAACATTGTTGCCAGGCAGCCGGGTGATATTCGACTGTATACCCAGCACTTCCTTGTTCTTTAAAATATCTTCCCAAACCTTCTCGGGTTGCTTATAAAAACTAGCATAATGATTTTTGAACGCGTGGGAATATGTATGGTTGTAAATCCTGAAAAGCGGATTTGTTTTCAATTCCTCACCAATCTTTTTGTATTCAGGATTCCAGGAGTATTGATAACCTACTTCAAAAAAACTTGCAGGCACATTTTCCTGTTGCAAAATATTTTTTACTTCCAAAGTTCCGGCGTGCGGGCCATCATCGAAGGTGAGATAGATCCTCAGTCTGTTGTCTGGCTTCTTGGCAGGGGCTTTTGTGATGGTCACAGGCTTTGGCCAATGATCGGCCAGCTCTGCGGGGTGATCTTTGTAAGAAGACAATCCACAAAATCCAGTCAGGAGAATTAAGATTTTCTTTCCCGGTATCAAATATTGTTTCATCACCAATGACTATGGGTTACACGAGGTTCGTGAATTCCTGATAGCAGAGATTTTGAAGCGTCAGAAGCAACTAGTGCATCAAAGGATAATAGATTGGAGCTATGCTGCATGTTTGGCAGCAGGGGCGTGAATGTGTGGACAGAGCCAAATGTACAATAATTCAGCGCGGCCCGAAAATCATTAACGAAAAATTAGAGACCTCTCAGAGTATGCCTTTGATGACCTCCCAAACATTATCGGCAACGATTTTGTGTCCTTCCACATTGGGATGAAGTCCGTCGCCCTGGTTCAGGTTCGGGTTTCCGCCTACCCCCTCTAACAAGAAGGGTATCAGCACAATATCATTCTTTTGCGAAAGCGATTGAAACATGGTTCTGAATTGGGAAGTATATTGGTTGCCGAGGTTGGGAGGTAATTGCATGCCGGCCAAAACCAGTTTGGCAGTCGGATATTTCTTCTTAACATGGTCCAGGATTTCCTGGAGGTTTTCAAAGGTCAACTTAAGCGGGATTCCCCTTAAACCATCGTTGCTGCCCAGTTCCAACACAAAAATGTCTACGGGTTGTTGCAGGATCCAGTCAATTCTGCCCAATCCGCCGCTGGATGTTTCGCCACTTAATCCGGCGTTCACCACGGTGTAGGGTAGCTGCAGCGAATCGATTTTTTCCTGGACAAGTGCAGGGAAGGCTTCGTCGGGCGTAATCCCGTATCCAGCTGTGAGACTGTTGCCAAAAAAGATGATTCGTTTCCTATTTGAAGCGATGGGTTTCGATTCATGAGGCGTGACCTGTTCTTTAGAAGTGGTATCCTTTCTGCTCGAACTGCTTTCAGACTGGCCGCAAGAAAGGATTGCTATCCAAACAATCGCCAGGAAATGAACTTGGTACTTCTTCATAGCCAGTCGTTAAATTTACGATGAACTTTGATTGAGATTATAAAATTATCACTCGTTTTTCGGAAATTACCACCCTACACCAATATCAAATTAAGATTGCCCGGGCATTTGAATTGCGGGCACTAACGTCAAACAGATGGAAGAAAATATTTTAAGTGTACAAAATTTGGGCAAAGTCTACAGAGGTGGAGGACGCGAGCTGACCGTTTTGGAAAAGATTAACTTTTCTGTGGAAGCCGGATCCACCATTTCCATAGTGGGCCCTTCGGGAAGTGGCAAAACCACGCTACTGGGTCTGTGTGCCGGACTAGATCAATCTTCTACTGGAACCGTTGAGTTAAATCACATCAAACTCGATAAACTGGGAGAAGACGAGAGGGCCCTGGTTCGCAATCGTTTTGTTGGATTCATCTTTCAAAATTTTCAACTCCTGCTCACCCTGACGGCGCTTGAAAATGTGATGGTGCCTATGGAATTACGGGGCGAGAAAAATGCAAAAGAGCGGTCCGTTGAACTGTTGGAAAAAGTAGGTCTTGGCGCACGTCTCCATCACTATCCTGCGCAGCTTTCCGGCGGAGAGCAACAAAGGGTTTCGCTCGCAAGGGCTTTTTCAAATCGTCCCAAGATCCTCTTTGCCGACGAACCCACCGGTAACCTGGATGCCGAGACCAGTGAGATCGTGATTGAATTGTTGTTCAACCTGAACAAAGCCGCAGGAACAACACTCGTTATTGTGACTCACAATACCGACCTCGCTGCGGCCACCCAAAGAACCATTAAACTTAAAGGCGGACATATCATTTCAGACGAAAAAAATTAACACCTCCAGGCCACAGTGATGGCCGATAGAACATGGACAGAGAGCGATTTCAATTCAACAGGCATCTAAACTTCCCCTGGCTGGTGAAAATGGCCATCAGGGACAGCAGGCGCAACAGGTCTCGGTTGTTGCTTTTTATTTCTTCTATCATTCTTGGAATTGCTGCCCTGGTTTCAAGTTTTTCATTCGAATACAATCTAAAAAAAGATATCGATGCACAGGCCAAGGAATTGGTGGGCGCCGACCTGGTGGTGTATGCCAACAAAGTGCCCGACAAGGCGGCGAAAAATCTGCTTGATTCCTTAGGTAAAGAAAAATCGCTGGAGCGAAGTTTTGCATCGATGGTTTACTTCGTCAAGTCCGGAGGCACCAGGCTGGTGCAGGTTCGCGCGCTACAAGGAAAGTATCCTTATTATGGGAAGTTAGAGACAGAGCCGGCAGCGGCAGGTAAGAATTTTCAAAACGGACGGCAGGCGCTTGTGGACAAGACGCTCATGTTGCAATTCGACGCTAAAGTGGGCGACTCTATCAAAGTGGGTGATCTCAATTTTGTAATTGCGGGTGTGCTTGACCGTATGCCGGGTAGAAGTGGTATATCGACCACCATCGCTCCCCCGGTTTTTATCCCCCTTGAATACCTGGAACAAACCCAGCTCCTCAAAAAGGGTAGCCGCGTAAGTTACACGTACTATTATAAATTCCCTGAAGATGTAGATGTAGAGAAGGTCGTTTCCGCACAATCTGTGAAAATGGATAAGTTGAGCTTGGATTATGATACGGTGGAATCCCGAAAGCGAAACACCGATCGTGCATTTGAAACCTTTGGCCAATTCCTGGCATTGGTTAGTTTTATCGCACTTCTATTGGGATGTATTGGCGTAGCCAGCTCGATACATATTTATATCCGTGAAAAAATCAATTCCATTGCAATTCTGCGCTGCCTGGGCATGCAGGGGCGACAGGCCTTTCTGATTTATCTTATCCAGGTAGTTGGCATCGGTTTGTTGGGATCCATTGCAGGTGCCATCCTGGGTAGTTTCATCCAACAATTTCTGCCGGCAGTATTCAAGGATTTTTTACCCGTCGATGCCAGTATGAGTATTTCCTGGAAAGCAATTTTCCAGGGTGTTGCGCTGGGTTTGCTTATTTCCATTTTGTTTGCCTTACTGCCGTTAATTTCAGTTCGAAAGATTTCGCCACTCAATGCCATCAGGATTAGTTATGAATCCGGCGGCGGCGCAAAAGACCCACTGCGATGGATCGTGTACCTGCTGATCCTCGGGTTTATTTTCTCGTTCACATATTTTCAGATCAAATTATTCGGTAAATCTGTTGTCTTCACCCTTTCTGTTTTTGCGGGATTTCTTTTCCTGGCTGCGGTGGCAAAGATCCTGATGTGGTCGGTGAAACATTTTTTCCCGGGCAGTTGGCCCTATGTTTGGCGGCAGGGTTTTGCCAATTTATATCGTCCCAACAACCAAACTTTGATTCTTATCATTACAATAGGCTTGGGAACTTCGTTTATTGCCACGCTTTATTTTGTGCAATTCATGCTAATGGATCGCATAGCCTTATCCGATAGGAACAACCAGGCGAACATGGTGTTGTTCGACATCCAATCCACACAAAAGGACGCTGTTGCGGCAAAGGCGAGGCAATATCACCTGCCCGTTTTGCAACAGGTGCCCGTGGTGACCATGCGCATAGAAGAAATCAATGGAAAAAATGCAGAACACGCCAGGAAAGACAGCACGGACTCTATTCCTAATCGTGTATTTGAAAATGAACTTAGGGTGACGTATCGCGATTCACTAATCAGTTCCGAGAAAATTGTCGAAGGGAAACTCTGGGCTGGCGTCGATTCGGGGCAGCCCATCAGGATTTCGCTGGACGAGCGATATGCGAAGTTCAATCATCTCAAAATTGGTGATAAAGTCGTTTTCAATGTACAGGGCATGTTGATGGAGACAGAGATCGGGAGTTTCAGGGATGTAGATTGGCGAAGGGTGCAGACCAATTTCCGGGTTGTCTTTCCATCAGGGGTGTTGGAAAAAGCACCGCAATTTCATGTGCTCATTACGCGCGTACCCTCAACTGAAGCGTCGGCAAGATTTCAGCAGGCCGTCGTAAGAGATTTTCCGAATGTTTCGATTATTGATCTTGGATTGGTGCTTAGCGTAATGACTGATATTCTTGAAAAAATCGGATTCGTCATCAGGTTTATGGCCGGATTCAGCATAACCACAGGATTGGTGGTATTAATATCATCGGTCCTGATCAGCAAATTCCAACGTATCCAGGAGAGTGTATTGTTGAGAACGCTTGGTGCAACACGCAAACAAATTCTTGTGATTACAGGTTTGGAATATTTTTTCCTTGGCGCTCTCGCTGCAGCAACCGGAATCATATTGGCGATGGGGGCGAGTCTTGCACTTGCGAAACTAAGCCTGGAGACAGAGTTTCGACCCCACCTGGCACCGATACTGGGGATTTTTGCTTCGATTGTTGCACTAACAATCGTGATCGGGTTGATCAATGTCAGATCAGTGATCAATAAACCGCCTTTGGAAATCTTGCGGAGAGAGGGATAACCGCGCTAGGTCTTTTTGACGACGGCAGCGGTTACCAGCAATTGCCCCGTATGCCTCATACAGTGTTCGGCCGAATGGAATAAGAGTCCCAAAACATTGGACGGTAGTTGAGCCCTGCCCACACCTCTCGGTTGCAATAGGTCCTGCTCATTTATTTGCCTTAATTGATCTAAGGATTCATTCACTTTTTTTGAAAAGATGTCAACCAATTGTTTTGAGGATAAACCATCGGGCTTGCCCTCGGCGGACAAATTGGCCAGTTGTGCGCTTGAGAGCGTTTCTCCCCTGGCATAAGTGAACAGACGATCAAGTACGCCCGTAAGGTGTTGCAGGTGAAATCCGACAGCGGCCATGTCAGCAGGTTTCTCCCAGAGCATTGAATCCGGAAAATCCTGCAATGCTGACTTCACTTCTCTTTCTGATTGCGATAGTGCATGAGCTACCGGTTGTAACCAGGGCGTAATCCCTTCGATAGGTCCGCTGAGCCAGAATTCCCGTTGATTCATTCGACCCCCCGCACTTTCATCGGGAGAATGTAGATCCCTTCCGAAGCCGTAATGAACAATATATTTTTATTCCTTCCCCCAAAACAAACATTGGCCGTCCATTTTTCCGGAATGTCGATCTGCGCTATTTTTTCACCCTTCGGGTTATAAATCTTTACGCCTTGCCCCGTGAGGTACAGATTCCCTTTTTTGTCAACGGTCATGCCATCGGAGGCCTCGTCACAAAAGATTTCGCGATTGGATAGTTTGCCATTTGTACTGACGCGGTACTTGAAAGTTTTCCAGCGTCCCATGTCTGCAACATATAAATATTTACCGTCCGGACTGCCGGTAATTCCGTTTGGTTGAACGAGATCTGAGTCTGCGAGCTGCGCGCTTGCCTGATTTTTTGCAAGGTAGTACAGGCGCTGGCCGCCCAGGGCGGAATCGGGATGTTTTCTTTCCCAGTAGTCGCGCTGATAATATGGGTCTGTAAAGAAAATATTTCCTTTGGCGTCGATCCACAAATCATTTGGACCGTTGAAGGTGTGGCCGTTAAAATTGCTCAATAACACTTTATGTTTGCCGGTCTTGTCGATCGACCATATTTCTCCCTTTTCGTCTGCACAGGTAACGAGATTTCCTTCGGGGTCAAAATACATGCCATTTGACCTGCCGGTTTTGTCGAGAAAGACAGACAGCTTTCCATTCACGTCGTATTTCCAAATTTTGTTGTTGGGCTGATCCGTGAAGTAAACATTTCCTGATTTATCAACTGCCGGGCCTTCAGTAAAAGTAAACTGATGCGAAATCAATTTCGGCTTTCGTGCAGGATCGAAAAGGGTCGTATCTGTATGCTGCGATTTGGCATGGAGGGATCCGTACAGCAACGTCAATAAGAGAAAGCAGGTTATTCTTTGCATGTACTAATTTGAAGTTTTTGGTTTAAATAGAAACTGGTCCAAACTGTAGTTGCCGGGGCCGGTGAAAATAAATACCAGTGCCAACAATACAAAAAGGAAAGGATGTTGGTCTTCATACCAAACTTTTCCGCCACCTACAAAAAAAGTAATGTAGCCAAGCGTGCCCATGATCATCATCGAGGCGAACCTGGTGAACAGTCCGAGGAACAAGCAGATGCCGGCAATAAGTTCCAGTGATTTGCCAAGGTAGGGCAGGAATGATTTTCCCACACCTTTGAATGTGTCCCAGGTTTCATATTCATGCATCTTGACTTTGTCAAAGACCTCACAACCGTGATAGATGAGAAAACCACCGACGATGATTCTTAAAAGAAAAATTCCATTCTGCTGCCAAATGGGGGAGGGAGAAAGGAATCGTTGCATGATAAAAAGATTCAGGATTCAGGATTCAAGATTCAGGATTCAGGATTCCGGATATGCCAAGTTAAGACTTGAATCTTGAATCTTGAATCCTGGCAATTACGCCTTAACCAAGAAACTTTCTTTGATTTTTCCCAACAGATCCTTGTCGATCATCTTTTGAGCCAGCGAGATCATATTCTTGAAAGCAGTTGCATGAGAGATGCCATGTCCAATGATCACTGGCTTGGCAACGCCCAATACGGGAACGCCGCCATAAACTTCAAAATTGAAACGTTCAAAATATTCATCGGTTATCCGTCTCCGTTGTACGACGTCGTAGATGCTTTCGGCCAGTTTGAGAATCACGTTGCCGGTAAAGCCCTCACAAACCATCACATCGGCCTTGTCCAGGAAAACATCCCGTCCTTCAATATTGCCGATAAAGTTGAGTGTTTCATTTTCTTTCAGCAATGGGAACGCCGCCTGCGTGAGCAGGTTCCCTTTCCCTTCCTCTTCACCGATGTTGATGAGTCCGACGCGCGGATCGGGAATGTTGAGAATGTATTTTGCGAAGAGATCGCCGAGAATTGCGAATTGAAGCAGGTTCTCCGGTTTACAGTCTGCGTTAATACCCGCATCGATCATCAATCCGAGTTTGCCATTCTCGCGGGGCATGTAAGCGCCAATGGTAGGACGGCTCACGCCCTCGATGGCTTTGATGCTGTACAATGCACCTACCATCATGGCGCCGGTATTTCCTGCGCTGATGAATGCATCGATCTTGGCAGAGGCCAGCAAATGAAATCCAATGGAGATGGAGGACTGGGGCTTCTCTTTAAGTGCCCTGGTAGGACTCTCATGCATGCCAATGATCTGGGGAGCATTGACGATACGAAATTGTTTTTCGTCCAAACCCTGTTCCTGCAGAAGTGGTCGAATCTTTTGTTCGTCACCCAGCAGCGTCAGGGTGGCCTGTTGCTCGGTTTCCAATTGGTAAAGCTGTATGCCCTTCACAGCTTCAAGCGGAGCATAATCACCACCCATCATATCAATACCAATATTCATTGCGGGGATCTAAATTAAAATTCCAAACCCCAAAGTAAGATATTTATCTCACCCTGAAATTTGGAACTGCTAAATTTTTAATTACTTAATCGGGGACTTCTCGGCTACGAGCTTCCCCTTGTAGTATAATTTGCCTTCGCTTACGTGTGCGCGATGACGTACGTGAGTTTCACCCGTGGTGCTGTCCTTCGTCAGTGTAACCTGCTGGGCCTTATAATGGGTTCTTCTTTTGGCGCTGCGCTGCTGTGAGTGCCTCCGTTTTGGATTAGGCATAAAAACTGATTTTAGTTGTTCTTAATTATGTAGAGCCTTTCGGCCTTAATTCTTCTTGTCTTTAAATTTTTCCAGCGCTTTCCAAACCGGGTTCACCGTTTGATTGTCCTGCGCATTCATCTTCTTCAACATGGCGAGTACTTCCTTGTTGCACTGCGGTCCGCCCATTTCATCTTCACTGCACATTTTTTGGAGCGGTACACTCAGGCAAACGAATTCATAGATCCAATCGGAAATATGCAGATGGCTTTCTGTGCGTGAGATGTAATAAACGTCGGGGTCTTCTTCCTGTCCGTTCATCTCATCCGGATTTTCAACCAGTTTTACCACCATGTTGAATTCGTCCCAGAGATCCTTCGTCAGTGCATTGCCGCAGCGGTCACACACCACATCTACATTGCCTCCCACTTCAAACTTGAGCATCATGAAGGAGGTGTTTTTTTCCAGCTGCAGTTTCACGTGTGCCTGGCAATTGCTGAAATCCTGGTCGCCGTATGCTGAAAAGAACTTGTCCTTTATTTCGTAATTGAATTCATGGACTCCCGGCTTTAACCCCACAAAAGCGATCTCATATTGCCTTCGGTTGGCCATTTTACTCAATTTAAAGGTTTGCAAAGGTAGGGAAAATATTCGGAAAATCGGCAATAAAATGATGCCGGCAAGGGAAGTTCCGGTTTCTGTCCAAATTTAAATAATATATTCAATTTCATAATCTTATATGGCGTTAAAAAGCGAAATCCCTGCCTTCCGGCGAGAGAGATTTTCCTTCATTTCTGTATTTTTACGGGCTATGGCAAAAGGCAGGAAATTCAGGGTCTGGTGGTTATGGCTGTTATTGGCATTTTTTATTCTGTTTATAAAACTGCTCACTTCCTACCCCGGCGCGATTGAAAACAACTATTCAACGGGCATTTATCCCTACATCGGCGGATTCTTCAGAACACTTACCGGCTGGTTCCCTTTTAGCATTGGAGACCTGCTATACATAGCCGCAGCCATCTGGCTATTCGTCAAGCTGGCCAAGTATATCAGGTTGGCAGTTTCAAAAAAATTGGATAAAAAGGCGGCGTGGTCGGCGGCAATTAACCTGGTTTTGATATCGGCATTGATCTACATTTTTTTCAATCTGAATTGGGGATTGAATTACAACCGGAGGGGAATCAGCTACCAGTTAAGATTTGATAAGAAGCCCTATTCAACAAATGAGCTCGCGGAGTTGGACAGCCTGCTGGTTCAAAGAATCAATTTGACGAAGAGAGCATGGATCAGATCGGGTGCTGTATATCCGGATAACGCAGAAATGTTCCGCAAAACAAAAGAGGCCTATGCAAACCTGCAGAAGTCTTATGCCTGGCTGGATTATTCAAGGGTTTCATTGAAGCCATCGATGTTTGGCTGGCTGGGAAATTATATTGGATTCACGGGCTACTACAATCCATTCTCGGGAGAGGCGCAAGTGAATACCACGGTTCCAAAATTTCTGCGACCCTATGTTTGTTGTCACGAAGTGGCTCACCAGCTCGGTTATGCGAAGGAGAACGAAGCCAATTTTGTAGGTTGGCTGGCCGCATCTTCTTCCAACGACAGTTTATTTCACTATTCAACTTATTTCGATCTATTTCTTTATGCAAACCGGAATTTGTACAGTGTTGACAGCGCTTTGGCGAGACATTATCGCAGTCAGCTGGATACGGCGGCCAAGCAGGATTTGGTAGAATTGAGAAAGTTCCTGATTGAGCATGAGAACCCCGTTGAACCATTCATACGCTGGATGTATGGAAAATATCTGGAGGCCAATCAACAACCCTCCGGAGAGCTCACTTATGATGAGGTTATTGGAGATGTGATTGCGTATTATAAGAAGTATGGGAGATTATAAGTACTAGGTACTAGGTACTAGGTACTAAGTACTAAGTTTTGTTTTTGAATTCTTCAACTTAGTACTTAGTACCTAGTACTTAGTACTTTGAGTTACCAATGATTCTTCCACATCATACTCTCTACTGGCCGGTTGGGTTGACCGCTGTATTTGGCGTTGGGCTTCTTGTTGTAAGCAAGTTCAACCTCCCCGTCGACCGGGAAATAGATCAATTGTCCAATAGGCATGCCTTCATATACACGTACGGGCAACTTGCTGGAGATTTCGAGCGTCCAGTTGCCGCAGAAGCCAACATCGCCCTTGCCTGCTGTAGCGTGGATATCAATTCCGAGGCGGCCGGTAGATGACTTGCCTTCCAGGAAGGGAACATGGTTATGTGTTTCGGTATACTCCTGTGTTACGCCCAGGTAAAGAGTTCCGGGTTCGAGAATAAATCCTTCCGCGGGAATTTCAAAATGTTTAATCGTATTATGCTTGCGCGCATCAAGAACTTCGTCGACATATACTGCCAGGTACTTTCCAAGATGTACGTCATAGGAATTGCTTCCCAGGTATTCTCTATTATAGGGTTCGATTTTTATAGTTCCTTTGCTGATCTCTTCAAGAATGCGCGTATCACTTAAAATCATGGGCGGAATGTATATTTATAGCTTGCGAAAATGATGTTTAGTTTTGAATAATGCCTCTGTTTTATCAACATAATATTAACGAGCTCACAAAATTAGGCATTTGGAAGATCGAAGAGCCAGAGTCTTTTTACCTGGAGGAGGTACCCTTGCAAAGATCGATCACGCATCCCCATAAAAGACTTCAGCACCTGGCTGGCCGATGGATGCTCAAAAGGCTATTCCCCGATTTTCCCTATGACCTGATCCAAATCGCGGATACGCGCAAGCCGTATCTGGCGAATGAAGCTTATCACTTCTCCATTTCTCATTGCGGTGATTTCGCAGCGGCCATCGTGAGCCGCGACCATCGGGTTGGAATCGACATTGAGCTGCCTACACAGAGGATTGAAAAGATCAGCAGAAAATTTTTGAACGACATTGAACTGGTTTGGCTGGAAAAAATCTCTTATGCGGGTGCCAGTGATGAAATCTCCGACCATACTCGTTTTCTCACATTGTTGTGGAGTGCGAAGGAGGCAGTTTTCAAATGGTATGGAGACGGCGAGGTAGATTTTCGCGATCATATTCAATTGCAGGATTTCAATTGGCTGGAGGAGGGCGTGCTTAATTGCGAATTCAGAAAAATGTTAACCGTGGATTTGGCGGTGAATTATCGGATGTTTGAGAAGATTTGCCTGACGTATGTTTATAGTTGATTAGGTTGATTGGGTTGATCACTCAATTAACCCAATCAACCTAATCCACCTGGTCAACCTTTACTAACCGGATAATTCAACGGATCCTGATTCAGCACTTTGCTCAACGCAGTATAAAGGTCCGGGAAGACTTTCATCATCCTGGCCGGATTTTCAAAAAAAACCTCGATACTTTCTGCCCAGAATTCCTGGTAATTTTCCACGGCCTGATTTGTATAAAGCGTGCTCATCATCATTTTGCTCTGCTCGAAAATGGATTTGCCTATTTGTTGAAAGGCGGGAAAAGCGTTACGAAACTCTTTGTCTACCTGCACCTCAGATTCGAAGTTCTGATAATAGAGCGCGTGGGCCATTTCGTGCAGACCAACATTCTGGCTATCGGCCCCGCTCTTGTATCCTGCCAGAAAATGCGTCCAGGCAATATTGATCGTATTTCCGGTTACGTTTCCCATGAGTATGCGAAACGGTTCCAATCCGACGAATTCCTTTGGATAGACCTGTATCACCGAAAAATGGGAGAGGCCAAATTTCTTCAGGCCAAGTGTCAATTGAATGGCAGATGCGCTGATCAGGATCGGCATTTCGCGAAAGCCGAGCTTATCGTGTATGATGAATGTCTTGTTTTCGACAAATTTCTTCAAACGCAAGCGGAATTTCGCCTGGTCAAAATCCATCAGCCCTGCATAAAAGCGTAAATGTTTGGTGAGAACTTTGTGAATGACGTCATCGGAAAATTGAAGGTCTGCTCCGAAGTATACCAGCGGTGAATTGATGACTTCGCCGCCACCCATTTTGAGATCCATCGGGGGATCATCGGAGGTGGGTAATTCCACCTTGGCCTTTCTCTTGACATTGTACCAAATGAGGAGAGCAATTACCAATAAAGAAAGCGCAAGTTGCACCATGAGATTGGAGGGTTACGGGTCATATTAAACGCTTTAGCCATCCAATAAATTATCTCCATTCGATTCTTCTTCAATGTTAAAATCGATGGTATGTTGTCCTGCAATGCCTTCAATGGAGCCATGGATATGGGCTGCATTGAGAAGCACTTTTTCTAATTGTTTTTCTCTTGACTTCCACAATTTTTCCATGGAATCACGTTCCCGCTGGATTGAGATTTTCATGGACAGAAAACCTTCGCGAACCGCCTTCCATTGAGAGGAAAATTCCTGGCTGGTGAGGTAGTCATAAAGCATATGGACCTTTTCTCCCTTGTTTTGCTGGGATTTTGCCACATTAGCGATTTTCATAATACCATCCCTCAATGCATGGACAAGCCCCCTGACCTCGGAAAAGCTGCAGATCCAGACGCCATTTCTCTCGCCCATGTGTTCCATGTCCTTCGGGCTTACCTGGGTGACTAATACCGCCACATCGGCCCCCTGGCTGCGCATATCTGCTTTTAGTTTCTCGATCCACTCATTCGAAAAATCCTTCCTTCTCTTGCTTTCAAAAATGATCTTGCCACAATCCTGGCCAAACTGGTTTCTCACAGTTTGAATGCAATCGGCCCCGCGAACACCTTTGCCTACTTCTGCAATGTCATCGAAGGGAAATGAATTGCGCAACATTTCTTCCAGTTCCAGCTCCTGCACTTCACCTTGTAGTTGGGTCGAGCCTTGCTCTGCCCTTCGTTTCATATCCTCGGCGAGTTTTCTCTGATCGTCGAGTTGCTTCTGCATTTCCCGCAACCTCATTTGATATTCGGTTTCCTTGGCTTGCAAGCGTTGTTCTTCGAGACGTTTCAGTTCTTCTGCCAGCTTTGTGCGTTCATCCTGTAATTTTTGCTGAACTGAAATTTCCAGCTCGGCTTCTTTATTTTTCAGTTGGCTTTCCTTTTGGAGAAATTCAACTTCTTTTTGGCGGGACAGCTTCAGTCTTTCTTCATTGTCTTTGTTGGCCTGTTCCAGCATTCTCAGTTGCACTTCATAATCCTGTGCCACAGATTTCCTTACCTGTGTTTGGATATCGGCTTCCATTTTCTGTTTTTCCTGCAACAGTTTTTGGCGAAACAATTCGTTTTCCCGGTTTTTCTTTTCTTCGAATAGCTTTTGCTCGTCCAGGAGTTTTGTCCGTTCCGCTTCCATGCTGTCGGCCCATTGCTGCTGCTGGGTGCGATATTTTTCCTGGAATTTTTGTTCCAGTTCCGTCGCGACCACATTCTCCACGTCGATCGTGTTTCCACATTTCGGGCACTTTATCTCATTGGGCATTTTGCTAAGTTTTTGTGCAATTTAGGAAAGATTCAGCTTAAGCAAAGTGATTTTTACACGTTATAAGTTTCCGCAAATATTTTGATTGACGAAAGATGATTAATTTCGCCGAAACACTTTTTGATGGAATTATTATATCAATTTGACCCCAATTTACCTACCTTTTTTGAGGACGAGTATCCTAATAGCTGGCAAATGACAAGATGGGAAAAATTCGCGTTTATCTCATTGGTAAATAAATTAAAACCGGAAGTTGCTATCGAAATTGGAAATGCCGAGGGTGGCAGTTTGCAAGTCCTTTCAAGGGTTTGCAAGAAAATTTACGCATTAGATTTTGACAACAAAGTTCACGAAAAGTTAAAGCCACAATTTCCAGACGTAATTTTTCGAACCGGCGATTCCAAGGCAATTATGCCAGATTTGCTTTCAAATATTCAAAAAGGCAATGAGAAATTGGGTTTCGTATTGATTGACGGAGATCATTCTACTGACGGTGTTCGAGCTGACATAAATTCAATTCTGAATAACTATACTCCAATTGTCGACTTAGTCATAATATTTCACGATAGCTTTAACCCTATTTGCAGGAAGGGAATTTTGACAGCTTCATGGCAGGAATGTCCTTATGTGCATTATGTTGATGTTGATTATCTTCCAGGTGCTTTCTTTAATGAATCATACAAGAATTCCGTAAAAGGCTCCATGTGGGGGGGCCTTTCGTTGGCCCTTTTGAAACCTGAGAAGAGATCCGGTCCCCTTGAAGTGAGGCAGAGCCTGCTTCCGATGTACGAAATCCTTTTCAAGAAATCTAGGTACAATTCGATTCGCTTTAAGACCAGAAACTTGATCCAATCCAAGTCAAAATAAGGGCGTAGAGTTTTTTAATCTTCAATTCATCACGCTTTGGGCTAAGCGAAGCATTAAATGGATTTAATATTGGTCTTGTATTTATAAGTCCTTTGATGATTTACGGATGATCAAAAGGTTTAATGTTTGGATCGGACAATTTTTTCCACAATTACACAATTCGGACTATAATTGCGCAGTTTATAAACCCTGAAACTAAGACTTCAATTATGAAAAAACTGCCAATCTTTTTGGTGATCGGCGCTTTTGCGTTCATTGCCAGCCTTTCTTCTTCTTGCAAAAAAACGGTCTTTGTGCACGACACGGTTGTCAATACCGTAATTCATCGTGATACTGTTGTTGTACCACCTCCACCAACGGTATACAACATTCCGATGGATACCCTGCATTGGACGCTTGTTCAATTCACTTCATTGACAAA
>Ga0068871_100000091_pt1 | contig 52582 bp, 44 predicted proteins | sample KBSMisM72_FD_72750 | JGI IMG/M metagenome (GOLD analysis project Ga0068871, IMG submission 72750) | Miscanthus rhizosphere microbial communities from Kellogg Biological Station, Michigan, USA - KBS Miscanthus M7-2 | ecosystem: Host-associated > Plants > Roots > Rhizosphere > Soil ...
GATAAGATGCACGCGCGTTCTATCGGACCGTACAGTCTTATTACCCAGCAACCGTTAGGTGGTAAGGCGCAGTTTGGTGGTCAGCGTTTCGGTGAAATGGAAGTTTGGGCACTCGAAGCATACGGTGCATCCAACATCCTGCAGGAATTGCTTACCATTAAGAGTGATGACATCATCGGTCGCGCCAAAACTTATGAGGCCATCGTGAAGGGTGATAACATTCCTCGCGCTGGTGTACCCGAATCCTTCAATGTGCTGGTGCATGAACTGAGGGGATTGGGGCTTGATCTGAAATTTGAATAAGATTGTGGATTGTGGATTGTTGATTGTGGATGATGCAGAAACTAATGTTCATCCACAATCAACAATCCACAATCCGAAATCAGTACTTACATCTTAAAACTCATATTAACTATAATATGGCTATCAAAAAAGAAAACCGCCCCAGGTCCAATTTTTCGCAGATTACAATTGGACTGGCATCTCCGGATATTATCCTGGAAAGATCTTATGGTGAAATATTGAAGCCTGAAACGATCAACTACCGCACCTACAAACCTGAAAGAGATGGTTTGTTCTGCGAGCGGATTTTTGGTCCGGTTAAAGACTATGAATGCGCATGCGGTAAGTATAAGCGTATCCGCTACAAGGGTATCGTATGCGATCGTTGCGGTGTGGAAGTTACCGAGAAGAAAGTGCGCAGGGAAAGAATGGGTCACATCAAACTGGTGGTGCCCGTTGTGCATATCTGGTATTTTAAGTCGCTCCCTAACAAGATCGGCTACCTGCTGGGTATGAGTTCGAAAAAACTCGAGACCATTATTTATTATGAAAGATACGTGGTTATCCAACCGGGTATCCGCGCAGACAAAAATCAGAATGTAAATGATCTGTTGACGGAAGAAGAATACCTGGAAATTCTGGAAACCCTGCCGAAAGACAACCAGTACCTGCCTGATGATGATCCCAACAAGTTTATCGCGAAGATGGGTGCAGAAGCCGTTCATGATCTGTTGGGTCGCATCGACCTCGACGGACTGAGCTTCAGCCTCCGTAATGCAGCAGCAACAGAAACCTCACAGCAACGCAAGGCCGATGCGCTGAAACGTTTGAGTGTGGTGGAGTCTTTCCGCGAAGCCAATACACGCATTGAAAACCGTCCTGAATGGATGGTGATGCAATATATCCCGGTGATTCCGCCGGAGCTTCGTCCACTTGTTCCCCTGGATGGTGGTCGTTTTGCATCTTCTGACCTGAACGATCTCTATCGCCGCGTGATTATCCGCAACAACCGTTTGAAGCGTTTGTTGGAGATCAAGGCGCCCGAAGTGATCCTGCGTAACGAAAAGCGTATGCTGCAGGAAGCCATCGATTCACTTTTCGACAATAGCCGTAAATCAAATGCGGTAAAGGCTGAAGGTGGTCGCGCTTTGAAATCTTTGAGTGATGTGTTGAAGGGTAAACAGGGACGTTTCCGTCAAAACCTGCTTGGTAAACGTGTTGACTATTCCGGTCGTTCTGTAATCGTGGTAGGTCCTGAATTGAAATTGCATGAGTGCGGATTGCCGAAAGATATGGCAGCTGAGTTGTTCAAGCCATTCATCATTCGCAAATTGATTGAAAGAGGTATCGTAAAAACGGTAAAGAGCGCCAGGAAACTGGTGGATCGCAAGGAAGCCGTTGTTTGGGATATTCTTGAAAATATATTGAAAGGGCACCCGGTTATGTTGAATCGTGCCCCTACACTTCACCGTTTGTCTATCCAGGCATTCCAGCCCAAATTGGTGGAAGGTAAGGCGATCCAATTGCACCCGCTCGTGTGTACGGCGTTCAACGCCGACTTCGACGGTGACCAGATGGCCGTGCACGTGCCGTTGAGCAATGCCGCCGTATTGGAAGCGCAATTGCTGATGCTTTCATCTCACAACATTCTGAACCCGCAGAATGGTACGCCGGTTACTCTTCCTTCACAGGACATGGTACTTGGTCTGTACTACATCACCAAGGGTAAAAAATCTACGCCAACTGAAAAAGTTCGTGGAGAAGGCAAGGCATTTTACAGTGCTGAAGAAGTGATCATCGCGTACAACGAAAAGCAAATTGATCTGCATGCTACAATCAAGGTTAAAGCCCTTGTGCGTAGTGATAAGGGTGAATTGGAAAGGAAGCTCATCGATACCACCGTTGGTCGGGTGATCTTTAACCAATTTGTTCCCGTGGAAGTTGGGTTTGTGAATGCACTGCTCACCAAGAAATCACTTCGTGAGATCATCGGTGACATCATCAAGATCACCAACGTTCCCAAGACCGCGAAATTCCTGGATGATATTAAACAACTTGGATTCCGCATGGCATTCAAGGGAGGATTGTCATTCAATATTAATGACCTGATCATTCCTGATGTTAAACAGGAAATGATTGATAGCGCATCCGGCGAAGTAGACGAAGTGTGGGATAACTATAACATGGGGCTGATCACAAACAATGAACGCTACAACCAGATCATTGATATTTGGTCTCGTGTAGATACCCGTGTAACGGAAACGCTTATACGTGAACTAGCCATCGACAAGCAGGGTTTCAATTCCGTGTACATGATGCTGGATTCCGGCGCCCGTGGTAGCAAACAGCAGATCAAACAGCTGGCTGGTATCAGGGGTCTGATGGCGAAACCCCGTAAGAGTGGATCTTCCGGTTCTGAAATTATTGAAAACCCGATTCTATCCAACTTCAAAGACGGACTGAATGTATTGGAATATTTCATCTCCACGCACGGTGCGCGTAAGGGTCTTGCCGATACGGCTTTGAAGACCGCCGACGCCGGATACCTGACGCGTCGTCTGGTTGACGTTGCACAAGACGTGGTGATCAATGAAGAAGACTGCGGAACCCTCCGTGGTATCGCAACCTCTGCGTTGAAAGACAATGAAGATATCGTAGAGCCTTTGTACGATCGTATCCTCGGACGTACTTCGCTTCACAATGTTTTCCATCCGCTGACCGATGAACTGATTGTTTCAGCAGGTGCTGAAATTACTGAAGAAGTTGCACAGCGAATTGACGAAGCGGGTATTGAAGTCGTTGAAATCCGCTCGGTGCTGACTTGCGAAAGTCGCCGTGGTGTGTGCGTGAGGTGCTATGGTAAGAACCTGGCAACGGGCTATACTGCACAGAAAGGTGATGCAGTGGGTATCATCGCTGCACAATCCATTGGCGAACCTGGTACACAGCTTACCCTGCGTACATTCCACGTGGGTGGTGTTGCGGGATCAGCATCCGTTGAGTCTGCGCTGACCGCGAAGTTTGAAGGTACTGTTCAATTCGATGGCTTGCGTACGGTTATGACCGAATCCGGTGACGGTACAAAGATTCAGGTTGTCATTGGACGTACGGGTGAAGTAAGGATCATGGACGTGCGGAACGATCGCCTCCTCATCACCAACAACGTGCCCTACGGAGCTACCTTGCAGGTAAAGGATGGCCAGAAAGTAAACAAGGGGGATGTGATCTGCACATGGGATCCGTTCAATAACGTAATCGTATCTGAGCTGGGTGGAATGGTAAAATTTGAAAATGTAATTGAAGGGATTACTTACCGCGAAGAGGCCGACGAACAAACGGGTCACCGCGAGAAGGTTGTAATCGATACCAAAGATAAAACCAAGATCCCATCACTGTTGATCGAAGGCAAGGAAATCAAATCTTATAACCTGCCCGTAGGATCACACATCGTGGTTGAAGAAGCCGAAGATGTGAGAAGCGGACAGGTAATGGTAAAGATTCCGCGTATCCTCGGTAAGTTGAGGGATATCACGGGTGGTTTGCCACGTGTAACAGAATTGTTCGAAGCGCGTAACCCAAGCAACCCCTCCATCGTTTCAGAAATTGATGGTGTGGTTTCATTCGGTAATATCAAACGTGGTAACCGCGAGATCATCATTGAAGCTAAAGATGGTGTAGTAAAAAAATACCTCGTTCCACTGACGCGCCAGATCCTGGCACAGGATGGCGACTTCGTGAAAGCGGGAACAGCGCTGTCTGATGGTCAGACTTCTCCTGCGGATATTCTTTCAATCAAGGGTCCGTTCGCAGTACAGGAGTACGTAGTGAACGAAATCCAGGAAGTGTATCGCCTGCAGGGTGTGAAGATCAATGACAAGCACATTGAGGTGATCGTACGCCAGATGATGAAGAAGGTTGAAATTGTAGATGCAGGCGACACAAGGTTCCTCGAAGGTGATACCGTAGACAAGTTTGAATTCAATGAAGAGAACGACTGGATTTTTGACAAGAAGATTGTAACCGAACCAGGCGAGTCTGCGAAATTGAAACCCGGACAGATTGCAAGTTTGCGTGACGTAAGGGAGGAGAACTCCGTATTGCGCAGGAACGACAAGAAACTGGTTGAATTCAGGGACGCTCATCCTGCAACTTCACAGCCGTTGTTGCTGGGTATTACTAAGGCTTCACTCGGAACACACAGCTGGATTTCTGCGGCTTCCTTCCAGGAAACGACGAAGGTATTGAGCAGCGCCGCCATCCAGGGTAAGACCGACGAGATGATGGGATTGAAGGAGAATGTGATCACTGGTCACCCGATTCCGGCAGGTACGGGTCTGCGTGACTTCGAAAACATGATTGTGGGTAGCAAGGAAGAATATGAATTGCTGCAAACAACCAAAGAAGTGATGACCTTCGACGAGGAAGAATAATTCATAAAATAATATACAAAGAGCGGGGTCGATTGATCCTGCTCTTTTTTTTAGTTCATTGTTAAGTCTTTTGTAAAGTTCAATGCTGCAAAGGGGCCATGGCGCTCATATGATAACTTGCCAAAAATATCCTGCATGAATAAGTTTTTACTCGGAATCGTAATCCTGCTAGCGGCTTTGGTGGGTTACCTGTTTTATCTGCATTTCGATCACCTTAAGAAAATCGAGCATCTCAACCAGGTGGTGGGCATCAAAGATTCCACGGCAGAAAAGAGTTTGCGGATTGCCTATGTTGATCTTGATTCCATCGAGGCGAAGTATGATTATTACCAGGAAAAGATGAAGGAGTTTGAAAAGAAGAAGGACAATATTGATCAAAGCCTGAACGGCACATATCAAAGGATTGAAAATGAAAGGGTAAACTTCCTGAAGAAAGGAAATGCCATCACCCAGGTGGAAGCCGAAGCCTTCCAGCGTGACTATACGCAGAAGATGCAAAACCTGGAAGCCCAAAAACGAAACATGGAAGAGCAAATGCAGCGCGAAACCATGAGTGCAAGGGATGAGGTGAAAAAGAAAATTGATGCCTTCCTCGAAGTGTACAATAAGGACAAAGGCTTTTCATACATTATTGCCACCAGCTCTTCCATGGATATTCTCTTTTATAAGGATACAACGTTCAACATTACACGGGAAGTGGTGAACGGCCTGAACGACAACTACAGGAAGAATAAGCCCGCAAAGCCCTGATACAATATTGATGAATTTACATATCTTCCCGTTTATCATTCATAAACGGGAATTTTTATTTATCACATATGAGTAACCAAACCGGATTCAAACCCACGTTGGGCCTTGTTGACTCAACAATGATCGTTGCGGGCTCCATGATTGGTTCAGGTATTTTTATTGTGAGTGCAGAGATGCTTCAGAATGTGGGTTCTGCAGGATGGTTAATATTTGCGTGGGTGTTGACCGGATTGATGACGATTACAGCGGCGCTCAGCTACGGCGAACTTTCAGGTATGTTTCCAAAGGCCGGTGGCCAGTATGTATATCTAAAAGAGGCTTTTAATCCACTCATTGGATTTCTATATGGATGGAGTTTTTTTGCGGTGATTCAAACAGGAACGATTGCAGCGGTAGGTGTTGCCTTTTCGAAATTTGCAGCCTATCTCATTCCGGCTTTGAGCGAAAAAAATATCCTGTTGGATTTGGGTTTTCTGAAAATTTCCTCGGCTCAATTGGTATCCATTCTGCTAATTATAGTCCTTACTTATATCAACACCAAAGGTATCAAGGGAGGAAAGGCAATTCAGACGGTTTTCACCCTTACAAAATTGTTGTCACTTTTTGGTTTGATCGTGTTTGGATTTATTCTCGCGGCCGACATCAAAACGTGGAGTGCGAACTGGACCAACGCTTGGGCAATGAATAAATTGACGATGGACGGAGATCAATTCTCAGCAACCAAACTGCTCGGCTTTGCGGGCTTCGGTGCAGTGGCTGCCGCCATGGTGGGTTCGATTTTCTCGAGTGATGCCTGGAACAACGTCACCTTTATTGCCGGCGAAATTAAAAATCCAAAAAGGAATATTGGATTGAGTTTGTTCTTGGGCACGCTGATCGTTTCTGTGATCTATGTTTCGGCGAATTTCATGTATCTCTCCGTTTTGCCGGTAAATGAAATCGCATTTGCAAAAGATGGCCGTGTGGCCGTTGCTGCTTCGCACTATATTTTCGGAAACTGGGGCACCTATGTCATTGCCGTGATGATCATGATTTCCACTTTTGGTTGTAACAACGGCCTGATCCTGGCAGGAGCCCGTGTTTATTACACCATGGCTCAGGATGGGTTGTTCTTCAAGCGCACCGCCAATCTGAATAAGTATGCGGTGCCTGCGTACGGCATGTGGATTCAGTGCCTTGTTGCCTGTCTCCTTTGTTTGAGCGGTAAATATGGCGACCTGTTAAACTATGTTTCCTTTGTTGTGATGATATTTTATATCCTAACGATTGTGGGTATTTTTATACTGAGAAAAAAATATCCGGATATGGAAAGGCCGTATAAGGCTTTTGGATTTCCGGTTCTACCCATTGTGTATATCATCCTTGCAGCAGTTTTTTGTTTGTCGCTCGTGATTTATCAGCCCAAGTATGCACTTTGGGGTTTGGCAATCGTTTTAATCGGTATCCCGATTTATTACGTCGCACTTCGCAATCAAAAAAAGGTTTAAACCTTTCGGATGAACGATGTAGAAAAATACAATAGGCTTTTCAATACCTTTTCTGAACTCAAGGTTGGCGTCGTAGGTGACGTCATGCTGGATACCTATATGTGGGGCAAGGTAGACCGGATCTCACCCGAAGCACCCGTGCCAATTGTTGCGCTGGACCATAAGGAATACAGAATTGGAGGAGCAGGTAACGTTGCCTTGAATGTAGCTGCTTTGGGAGCAAACGTATGCATGCTTTCAGTGACCGGCAATGACGAAGATGGTGCGTTATTGAAGACAATGCTGGAGTCGAAGAATATCCGGACTGACTTTTTGCTGACCAGCGGAAAACGTGTCACAACCAATAAGACGAGAATCATCAGCAAGAACCAGCAGATGATGCGCCTCGACAAGGAAATCACTACCGATTTGGGGTATGAAGACGAGAACCGCCTGATCCTTGCAGTTCAAAATTTCATCGCGCAGGAAAAACCTGATGTAATTATTTTTGAAGATTATAACAAGGGAGTCTTGACTTTGGGGGTGATTGAAAAAGTGATCGGCCTCTGCAAACATCACCAGATCATTACAACGGTAGATCCCAAACGAAAGAATTTTTTCTCCTATAAAGGCGTCACCATTTTCAAACCCAATCTGAAAGAAGTAAAAGAAGGATTGAATATTATCGCCGATGGGGTAGACCTGGGTGCGCTAAAAGATATTCACGCTCAATTGCAAGGTGCACTGGGACACGAAATTTCCTTTATAACGCTTTCTGAAAAAGGTGTTTTTTACCAGAACAGCTCAGGCGGCGACATCATCCCTTCTCACATCAGGAACATCGCCGACGTAAGTGGTGCCGGCGACACGGTGATTGCAGTAGCATCTCTGGTTTATGCCGCTACGAAGGATGTAAGGTTAATGGCCGAGATCGCCAATATTGCCGGCGGGCTGGTTTGTGAAGAAGTGGGTACCGTCGCAATTGACAAGGAGAAACTGTTGTTGGAAAGTTCCATGTTGCTGCCGGAAGCCGGCTAATTTTGAAGCTGGCGTTGTGTCAATTTGATGAATGGCAAGTCGCGGGCCACGCGAATCAAAATCAATTAATTTTTTATCACCCTTTCGTTACCAGCTGGAAGCAGGCGGCAAAAACAAACATGCGGGTGGCATGTTTTTCAGTTTAACCGGGCAGTTGCCTTCGTTTGCCGGCTTTTTGACCGACGGTGCCGAATTATCATCGTTTTTGACGAAGCTCTATTTACTTTTGTATTTCAAACCCACATCAAGTGTCAGAGCAGAAACCTCAACCAGCAGCATTAACCGGTTACCAGAAATTGGTGATCTTTTTATTGGCCACAACATCGTTCACGGTGATTCTCGATTTTATGATTATGTCGCCTCTGGGTGATATGCTGATGAAATCAATGAGCCTTAGTACTTCACAGTTTGGATTTGCAGTTTCGGCTTACGCGCTGAGTGCCGGGGTGTCTGGATTTTTGACCGCAGGATTTGCCGATCGTTTCGATCGAAAGAAATTACTCTTGTTTTTCTACACCGGCTTCATTGGCGGAACCATTTTCTGCGGCCTGGCCCATACTTATCCGCTATTGTTAGCTGCACGAATCATTACAGGAATTTTTGGTGGCGTGATCGGCTCGATTTCGATGGCCATTATTACGGACATATTTTCTCTTCAGCAGCGTGGTCGTGTCATCGGATTTACCCAAATGGGCTTTGGCGCGAGCCAGGTGCTGGGCGTACCAATCGGTTTGTTCCTGGCTAATGCATGGGGTTGGCAGGCGCCCTTTCTGATGGTTGCCGGACTTGCGGTGGTTATCGGATTCATCATCCTCACGCAAATGAAGCCGGTTACGGCGCACCTGGCCTTGCAACACGATAAATCCCCCATACAGCACTTGTATCACACCATCGCGAAGCGAAATTACAGGATAGGCTTTTTGGCGACGGCCCTGATGTCGATTGGTGGTTTCATGATGATGCCATTCGGAAGCGCGTATGCGATCAACAACCTGCACGTGACCAACGAACAGTTGCCGATCCTGTTTATGATTGGTGGCGTAAGTTCCCTGTTCATTATGCCTGCAGTGGGAAAGCTTAGTGACAAATTCGATAAGTTCAAAATATTTGTCGTTGCTACTTTGTGGATGATGGTCACGGTCATTACCTACACCAATCTTTCATCGGCTTCTTTTGGCCTGATTATCGTGTTCAACATTCTGATGATGATGGGTATCATGAGCCGCATGATACCTGCTACAACCCTGGTAACTGCCATTCCTGAAATGAGCGACCGGGGGGCGTTTATGAGTATCAATTCTTCTTTGCAGCAAATCGCAGGCGGGATCGCAGCAGCGCTTGCGGGATTCATTGTCGTGCAACCATCGAAGGCGAGTCCGATTCAACACTACAATATACTTGGCTATGTAGTGGTAGGCGTTTCATTGCTTTGCATCTTTCTCCTATGGAGAGTGAAGGTTGTTGTGACTAAGAAATTGACTGCTAAAAGTCAGCCTGTGGTCAAGGACGGCGCTGTTTTGAGTGAAGCCGTATAAAATCTATTCCTTCTCCTCTAAATTCTTCATTATTTCCTCCTTCGTCAACAATGCGGGTCGCAGTTTCTTGGCCGTCATCAAATCCAGTTGATCACCGACATGGGTGGATCCGTTTTGTGTTGCATTTCCATAACTAAGCGAAACGCGTGCTATTACCCTGGGGCCGAATTCCACCAGCGCAACATAACTGTCTCCTGCAACACCAACCATGGTTTTGTCTTTATCGGCGGAGAAATACAAAGTGCGGTAAATGCCGAATTGATCGCCGGGCCCACCATTCCCAGGAACGTCATGCTGTTTGATACGAAAGCGAAACACATCTCCGTAAGTCGCATCGAGCCGGCCAAAGCGTTTACGTGTTTCCGCAACCGCCTTTTTTAGTATTTCAACGGCAGCTTTAGGATCCTTTAAACCTTTCGGAGTATTAAATGGATCTTTTGGATCCCAGGGTACGGCTACTGCATTTTCATCCATGCTGCTGAACCAAATCATATAAAGAATGGTTCCCTTGCTGTTAACATCCGCGCTTCGATCCCATGCCCTTAGCACGGAGATGGCCTCAGTAAGTGCGGTGTCTGGAAATTGGTTCGCTGCCGCAAGCAGTTCGTCAAGCCAGCGATCGGCCGCCTCAAGTCCGGTGTTCATTTTAATATCAGCCAAATCGTCCAGCGACAGTTTATCTTTTTTCAAAACCAGGTTCACGCCACGCTGTGGGCGAAGTGATGGTCTTTCGAAAGGCGCCATGTAAGCCGGAAATTTAGTATGATCTAACGCTAACGGATAAGTGCAGGTCCAGGGAGCGTCATTCGCGTTTGCAACGAAGCCGCCAGTCGGGTTCAATACGCGGGGGAGATCTTTATAAGGATGCGTTTTATTCCAGATCAGGGATGATTTGGTGCCATCAACGGGTGATTGCCAAAATTGCCAATCGCCAGTGGGGCGAATGGGTACATTACCATTGAAAAGATACAGGATATCACCCTGTTTATCCGCATATACTACGTTAAACATGGGTATCTGCAGCATCTGGAGGGCTTTCTCAAACTCAGTCCTGTTCGATGCTTTAGCCATTGCATGCCATTCGGCCGCGACGAGAGCATTGCGCAAACCAGCGATTCGAATTGCAAAAGCCTTACCATTTTTCTCCCCTAAAACCGGGCCCTGGGCACTGTACTTACAGGCAATGTCCCGCTCTTTAAGATGGTTGCCGGCTTCTTTCACTTTTATTTTATAGTGTATGGTCTCAAACAGTTTCACTTTGCCATCCAGTAAATAGCCATTATCCTTTTCCGTTAGTATGTAGAGATCCGAAGCATCGATGGTGTTTACCGTGTGCGTCCAACCCAGGTTTTCGTTGAAGCCAATGTTAATGACGGGTTGTCCCACCAGGCTGGCGCCATACACCTGGAAGCCGGGTGCATTGAGGTGGGCTTCAAAAAATAAGAAGAGATCCGACCAGGGGAGATGCGGATTGGCCATCAACATAGCATGCCCGCTCGTTGAACGCGAGGGTGCAATGGCAAGCGAGTTGGACCCAGGTTTGAGCGCATCCATTGCATAGCCTAAATCTCCGCCGGCAACAAAAACCTCACTGATTTCCCTGGCTATATGTGCCAGCACGTCTGCGGCCTTGATCGGCAGAACTTGTTTTACCGCATCACCAATTTTGTCCGGATGCGCTTTGGCATAAGCGTTCATGCCCGCAACGAACGCATCCAGTATCTTTTTTGACTCGGGTGTTTGACGTGCATAAAGGTTTGGGGCTTCCTCGGGCAAACGAAGAAGATGGGTCAGGCGATCGGATTCTACGAATTGTTCGCCCCAATATTCGGCGGCTCTTCCTCTTGCGGTTCCGTACAGCTGAAGTATAAGGTCGGCATGGTTATGCATCTGTGCCCAGCCGAATCCAAAATAAGTGTCCTCAATCGTCTTGCCGTATATATGAGGAACGCCGTAATTGTCCCAGAGTATTTCCGGCTTCTGTTGGGCTTGCAGATCCAGGAAAAAGGTTATACAAACAATTAGCAACAGTAATTTTGAGGGGTTGGGCGGGCGCATGTTCATGGTTGATGGTTTTTATTAGCGAATTCCACAATGTCGAAAGAAGTGGTTATTCGATATGTATTTTTCTGAACCCAATTCCAGTCAGGAAATTTTCCATGAGTTGTCGTCCCTTTGCACCTGCCCTGTTCAATATACCCTGACCGAGTGCCCTTTGTACCATTTTGTCCCTCGCTTTTATTTTCACCAATGTAACGGCTTCAGGAGTCCAGTCGCCCTCTTCGGTGAAGGTATCAAAATCAGATGGGTTGAGTATAGCATCTAATATCTCGGGTGGAGGTAACCTGATAGATATGGAGTCTGCTTTTATTCGGATATCGTTCGCCGTTATTTTTTTCAGATCGATTCCCGCAATGACGCGTCCCCTGCCGACAAGGACAATTCGATCTACTGAATTCGTAATCGAAGGCGGGAGGATCGGCAATGGCATTACGTTCGAAATATCGTTGTGCGAAATCCTGAATGAATCTGCAACCACTTCATCAAAAGACGCAACTGTAGCGAGTTGCGAAAGCTCATTAATCTCTTTAATCAGGATGGGCGTATTTTCAATGATGACAGGTTTAGCTTTGAAAATATCAGACAGCGAGGGCAGCCAATTGAATTGGCGTGCAAGGAAGATAAGTACAACAATTGCGATAAGGATGGCGATATATCTGATGAGCGTTTTTCGCATCAATTTAAGTGTAGCTGATTGTCTTGTGAACCGAAACTTACCCTGATCTTCTCATACCCCATTTGGTGAAGCATATTGGTGATGAAAAGCGCCGCATTGTTCTCAGACGTTTGAAGAATGCCCAGCGCCTCAGCCGAACCTTCGATTTGTTTTTGTGCTTGCGCCGCCAATTGATCCCTTTCCTGCGTAGAAAATTCGCTTCGCAGGAAACCAATGTCCTTGTATTCCACTTTCAAATCTTCTGGTCTGATGTTCAATGAAAGCAGCCGTGCATGAGGAAGTTGCAGCGAAATGTCTTTGCCGGAAATGATAATATCTGATTCACTGATTTTGGAAAAATCGATCCCGGCTTTCAGACTGGCTTTGCAACTCATCAGGATCTTTCTTTCTCCAAACTTGTACCAGGTCTTGTCATCGCTCGCCCTGATGATTTTTGTGACGACGTATTCGACGGTGGCGAGGTCGCTCATCTCTTTCAATGCCAGGATCTCCTGCTTTTGCTCAAGATTTTTTTTCCTGCATCCATAGCAGAGCAAAATTAAAGCCGTCACAATCAGGATTCTTGCGAACATATTGCAAGATAAGGCATTGGAGTATTAGGTATAGGGTATACGGTATATGGTATACGGTATACGGTATACGGAATATCGTATACGGCATGCGATTCCACCACCCTATACCATATACCCTATACCAAATACTAAGTAAATTCGACAAATGAAAAAGTTCGCGATTATTGTGGCCGCCGGCACGGGTACCCGCATGGGAACTGACATGCCCAAACAATTCCTGGAATTAAAGGGCAGAGCCATTCTTGAGCATACCCTGGCCAGGTTCCTGGAGGCCTTCCCCGACCTGGAAGTGATTCTCGTGCTCAACAAAGAATGGATGCAAGAGGGGCGGCGGATTGCAGATAAAATGCGCGATGCAGCACGTATCAAAATTGTAGAAGGTGGTGAAACGCGATTTCATTCCGTCCAGAATGGCCTGGGTCTCGTGACCGAACCCGGCCTTATTGCGGTTCACGACGCTGTGCGCTGCCTCGTGTCGGTTTCGCTTATACGGCATTGTTATGGTCAGGCAGGGGAGCATGGGATGGCTATTCCAGCGGTTCCGGCAAAGGATAGCATCAGGGTCGTGGGTGAACTGGGCGCAGTGGCGATTGAGCGGGACCAGGTGAGAATGATTCAAACGCCGCAAACCTTTCGCAGTGCGATCTTATTGACGGCGTTTGACCAACCTTATGACCCCACCTTTACCGACGAAGCCACCGTAGTGGAGAAAACGGGGGTTACCATCAAACTCGTTGAAGGAGAAGAAACGAACATAAAAATCACTTTACCTATCGACCTCCTCATTGCGGAAAAAATATTGGAAGAGCACGCTAAGATTTAAACCAACTGAAAGGAGGAGGCAACTTGTTGTGTTTAAGAAAATAAAACGGTTGGTCTGTTGCACCGAATTTTTTGTAGAACCGGGCCACACCCGGCAGGGTCGAACCTTCAAAATCAAGAATCAGTTTTTGTCCGCAGAATTCCCTAATTGCCTGGTCGACCAGAAAATGGTTGGCTTGTAATGTCCGTCCATTGGGCAATGTAACGGGCAATAAGTAATAAAGCCTTTCCCGGTCGCGCGCAAAAACGGCCATTGCCAGTTGTTCACTGTTTGCTCCCTTCACTTCCCGAACGACGAGCTGGCTCCGGGATTCCAATTCTGAACAAAGACTTGCAAATCTTCCATAGTCCTCATCGTCTACATGGGGCGTTCGATCCCCATAGAGTTCACGATAATTGCTGATCACCGACTTGAAATCCTGTGTCTTTCCATAGCGAAGCTCATAACGTTGTGCATATTGAAGATTTCGAACCAACTCTTCATTATACTGAGCACAGATATTTTCATAGGCATCGTTCAGTGACAGAATGAAATTAGGTTGCGGGGCAAAGGGACCTTCGTTAAGGTAATTCAGAAAAATTTCTGCAAAAGAAAATTCTCTTTTCAGCGCCGCAACAAAGGCTTCAATCGTTTCGCTGTTGACCGGAGTCAAAGAGAAAATGCCAAGCTGCTGGGTAAACGAAGGTTGGTATAGGTAACGCATACCCCATTTTTTTCGCCATGTGAGCGGCATCACCTGCTGATAATCTCCCGTAATCAGTGCATCCCAGTCGCCTGCCATTTCGTCCAGGAAAAAACTTTGCGCGTAGATGAGACTGTTAGCTGAATGGTCAATACAGCGATCCCATTTTTCCTTATCGATATTGTCTTGCTTTATGTATTGTGGAAATGGTTGCATGACTTTTTTTTACCAGGCAGGGAGATTCAAAATCTTTCTCAGCCTGGCATTTTGGAAATCAATGCTAAATGAGATTCTTTGCCAGAAATTATTGTTCGGGTGGGAGCTGAAATAATCCTTGTACACATTACTATAGAACAGGGGCACGTAAATATTGAGCATGTTTTGGAACAGGCTTACCTGAACCCCCGCATCGTAGAGAAAACGAGGTTCGTTGGATTCCTTTTTCCATACCTCATTAAATGTGCCAATATCTGTGAATATCTTCAACGGGATCTTGATCGGGAATATGGCCAGGGGGTTAAAGCGGTCAGGAATATCCATTGTAAAGTTGAGTGTGCTTAACCAGTCATCCGTTTTTCCAACTTTCGCGCCCAATAAATCTGTTCGAACTTTGAAAAATCCGTCTCTTTCCATGATCTGCTGACTGGGTAAGCCTTCAAATTCATTCCTTCCAAGAAAATAGTTGGAATAGGTGTAGTCTTCGTCACCCTTTGGGCCGGTCATGTTAAGATGATAGCGATCGGTCTCAAACTGCCTGACTTCCGTTTTGCCAGTATAGTAAAAGAATTTACCGGCGAAGAATCTTACATTGATACCGCCCTTCTTTTTGAAATTGAAGAAGTAAGTAGCGAGCAAATCCATTCTTCCAAAGTCAGATGCTGACTCAAACTGCCATTCCACATGGTAGGGATATAGTTCCCGTTGATTGTCGACAATATATCGCAATGAGCCGATCGTAGAATAATTGTTTTTCTTGCTCACCGTTTCAATATGCGTAATCGTGTCAGTCTGGAAGAGAAGACTTTGATCACGAAGCAGGAATATCTTAAGTTGAATTGCGTGCGACAAGGTGCTTCGGGGATCTCTCTTTTTGAAGACCAGCTTCGTTTGTGGTACAAGTCTGCCATAGTTCAGGTATACTGTTTTCCCTGCCGAATCGGTATAGGCGTTTTGATTGAAAAGAGCGCCCGTTACGGCCAACTCAATACTCTGAAAAACATTCTGCGGGTAAAAATTATAACTCAGCCTTCCCATTCCCGTAAGATCCTTACTCTTCGTGGCATACATGGGAGCAACGAAGAATTGCAGTTTCGTGGTGGGCAAAGTATAGTTGTGAATGAGGCCGCCCACCATTAAGCCGTCATAGGTATTGAACCCGAGGGCAGGCGATAAGAACAAATAACGTGTGTGGTCCGCATCTTCATTCAGACGCACAAATGGAGCGAGCTTCAGCTTCTTTTTTGAATTGGGTTCAAGGCTCCCAGTTTGTTGGAGCAGGTTAAAGACGGAATCGTTATTTGTTCCACTGACACTATCTACCAGCTTCTTAAAATCTTCGGGATACGGGTGTTTAAATTGCCATTTTAAAAAGTAGGCCCGCATGCATGAATCAAAAGTTTTTTGACCTAGTGAAAATTCGAGACCCTTCATCCAGTCTCCCGTCTTTGTATAAGCGATGTAGTTATAATTGGCTGCTGTAAAGTCTGTACTGGATGTGGCAATGGGCTGATCCAGGTGTTGTGCGATGAGCGTCTGGTAAATGATTTTGTCCATTTTGTCCTCTTCGAGATCTTTCCACAAACCGCCGCCTGAGGAAGTTGCAGGTGAATATTTCCCCTTGCGATAACGATTGTCAAAGTAGGTGTTCATGCCCTCATCCATCCATGGATGATCACGTTCATTGTTACCCAAAATGCCGTAAAGCCAGTTGTGACCAACTTCGTGTTCAATGGTCATTTGTAAGTCTATTGGATTGTCAAATCCCCTGATGATCGAGAGCGTCGGATATTCCATGCCTCCGGTACTGTAACCTTGCACAAGGCTGATGGTGGTATACGGATATTCTCCCAACCATTCATTTCTTTTTTGAACGGCGTCCCGTAGTCCGTCCAGGCTCTTGTCCCAATTGTTTTTTTGCCATGGCGGGAAGAAGGAGTAGAGTTCAATTTTCCTGCCTGATGCGAGTGTCATTTCGCCATGTCTTACGAGATAGCGTTTGTCGGCAAACCAGGCAAAGTCGTGTACACGATCCTGGTAGTAATGAACTGTTTTTGTTTCCGTGGAAGAAGGTGGGAATTGGTCCTGTATGGTGACTTTTTTTGCGCCCCATTTCTGCGGTTTCTTTTTTGGGGCTTTTGTCTCCGGTAAATTATTCCTGGTTTCGAGCCATGCCTTTTCTTTCTCATCCTGCAAATCGCCTGTGGCAGCTACCACATAATTTTTTGGAACGGTTATTTCAACATCGAAGCTGCCAAACTCGCCGTAAAATTCGCCCTGGTCCAGGTAGGGCATGGGATGCCAGCCTTTCTGGTCATATACTGCGGGCTTGGGATACCATTGAGTAATCTGATAGGACTGACCCACATGGCCACCCCTCGAGCTTATTTCCGGCAATTGTACGTGAAAGGGTGTGGTGATGGTAGTGGAATGTCCTGGCGGTAATGGTTTGGGAAGAATCAGCTTTATCACATCAATGTCTTGCGGATGGTCTTCGGTCCTGGCAGACACTTCATCCACTCTGAAGTCTAGCCGGTTAATATAACCCCGGTAATCTCTTCCACCGAAATAAAATTTGGTATCGCCGTTCTGGAGCATTTGTTCACTGAATGCCGTGCGATCGTTTTTGAATGCATTGGGCCAAAGGTGGAACCAGATGAAAAGTAGCGTGTCGGGAGAATGATTGGTATACTGAATGCTTTCAAAAGCATCCAAACTTTGATCGTGGTCGTTGAGTTTTACCGAAATTTTGTATTGCAGTTCCTGTTGCCAATATCCAGTTTGCGCCGATGCGGAAAATAAGGTGCAGCAGCAAATCAAGGCCAGGACTAATTTTTTCACCAGGAGCAGTGTTTGGGCAAAAATACTGGATTTTAGATTGCAGATTGAGGATTGTGGATTTTGGATAAAGTTTTTGGCTATTAGATATATGATGTTGGTTTGGGATATTGATCCACAATCTAAGATCCAGGCTACTTCCCCTTTCTCAAGAAAATAATCCTCAACGTATGTAGCATGATCTTAAAATCAAGCGCGAGGGAAATGTTTTCAATATAAACCAAATCATACTGCAATCGCTCGATCATCTGATCGATATTCTCAGCGTATCCATACTTAACCATTCCCCAACTGGTGAGTCCTGGCTTCACCTTGAGCAGATATTTGAAATAGGGCGCCTTCTTCATGATCTCATCAGCATAATATCTTCTTTCAGGCCTTGGTCCTACCAGGCTCATTTCACCTTTCATCACATTCCACAATTGAGGCAACTCGTCGATTCTCCATTTTCTCATGATACGCCCCCAGGGCGTGATGCGGGCGTCGTTGTGTGAAGAAAGCTGCGGACCATTTTCTTCCGCATTTTTGTACATCGAACGAAACTTATGAATCTTAAATGGCTTGCCTTTATAACCCAAACGTTCCTGCAAAAACACAACCGGGCCTGGCGATGAAAGCCTGGTGCGAACTGCGTAATACAGCAGGAATGGTGAAAGAACAATCATGCCTATGACCGAAAAACTGATGTCAATAAGACGTTTGAAATTTTGTTGCCAATCGGGCATCAACCCCGTCTTAATGTCCATGAGCGGCACGCCGAGTACATCGCTCGTTTTTACAGAGCCGGAAAGGATGTCAGCGGTGTCGGGCACAATTCGAATGTCAACGTCTATGTCCCCAAGACGACTGATCAATAATTCTCTTGTCCCCGATTTCTCAAGACTTAGAATGACCTTCTTGATCTGCTGATCCTCGATTACGCGTTCCAACTGGTTAATGTCGCCAAGGCAGGGTAGCATGGAATCGGGCATCCTGCCATTATCACTTGCCGTTAGATAGCCCGAGATGCGGTAGCCGAGCCATTGTTCGTTTTGTGCGATATCATTTACAAGCTTTAATGAAGATTCATTGTTCCCAATGATTAATGTATTGAACCAAATTTTTCCCTCCAGGAGTTGTTTCCTGGCCCTGGACAAGAGAATCAGCCTGGCAGTAATGGTCAGTGTAAAATGAAGTGCGAGAAGAATGAAAAAGGCCTTATAATAATAAGTATAATCGTCCTGCACGTCATCGAGTATGAAGACGAAGAAAAGAACGATAGATCCGATGATGCTGCACACAAAAGTGCTCAGCAATTCGTTCACGCGGCTTTTCTTATAAAGTGAATGATAGGAACCAACCAGTAGAAACAATGCGAGCCATCCCAGGGGAACCAATAAGACGCCAAGCCAAAATGTGCTGTTGGATTGAAAGTTGGATTGTCCGAATTCCAACCAGAGAATTTCTTTCCGGATTCGATTGAAGAGCGCCCAGGCCAGCGCTCCCGTAAGATAGTCGCTGATCACATACCAGCCAATATGTATCGGGCTTTGCCTTTTCATGATGTAGCGGCAGGCAAAATATTGCTTTGGATCTTATGCAGGATCTGATGTGCCACGTCCATGGCCATGAGTCCGTCAACTTCCGAAACAACCACTGGTTTATTTTCCAGGATGGAGGCCGCAAAAGCTTCCAGTTCGGCACGGATGGCGTTTGTTTCTCTGACTTCCGGATTCAAGACCGCAATCGTTTTGGTTCCATACCGACTTTCGATGTCGAACGTGAAAGCGTTCTTGTCGTCATTTGTATGGAGTTTGATAATTTCTGTTTTCTTTTCTAAAAAGTCAATTCCAATATAAGCGTCTTTCTGGAAGATTCGCATTTTCCGCATTTTTTTCATGGAAATGCGGGAGGAGGTGAGATTGGCCACACAGCCATTATTGAATTCAATACGCACGTTTGCAATATCGGGTGTGTCGGTCATGACGGCTACGCCACTTGCTGAAATGTTTTTTACATCACTTTTTACGAGGCTTAGAATAATGTCGATATCGTGAATCATCAGGTCAAGGATCACACTCACTTCCGTGCCCCTTGGATTGAACTGGGCCAGGCGGTGGACTTCTATAAACATAGGATTCAACTGCACGCCGGCCAGGGCCAGGAAGGCGGGATTAAATCTTTCAACATGTCCTACCTGAAGCTTGATATTGGCTTCCTTTACCAGCTTGACGAGGTGATGGGCCCGCTCCATGTTTTCCACTAATGGTTTTTCTACGAAAACGTGTTTGCCCTTTCTGATGGCGGCAACGCAGAGATCAAAATGGAATGGCGTAGGAGCAACGATGTCAACTGCGTCAACCACCGCGATCAGTTCTTCAGGCTCCCGGAATCGTTTCAGCCCGTATTTTTTTTCGACGGGCACGGCATTGCCGTCATCAGGATCATAAAACCCTACCAATTTCGCGCCTTCAATTTCTTTCCAGTTATTCAGGTGAAATTTACCGAGGTGACCAACTCCAAAAACGCCTATTTTTAGCATAGCCTGAATTTAGATTATGGTGCAAGATACAGCTTTGAATAGAGGTTAAAGGTAAAAGCCTGTCTGCCGCAGGCAGGGTGAAAGGCAAAAGGTATTGGAAATTCTGCAATAACATAATGAAAAAAATTCTCCTTTTAACGGGGCTGGTGCTTGGTTTCGCAGGTATCTGCAACGCACAGGTTAGTGTTGATCCTACGCATCGCTTTCTACAAACCAAAGACGGCAAGCCATTTTTCTGGTTGGGAGACACCGACTGGGAGTTGTTTCATCGACTCAACAGGGAAGAAGCCGAATTCTTTCTGGAAACGCGCCGTCAACAGGGTTACAATGTGATCCAGGCAGTGGCCCTGGCGGAATTCGAAGGATTGAGAAAACCCAATCGATACGGTAAGTTTCCGCTGGTCAATTTTGATCCAACCAAATTGGCCACCACGCCTGGAAGTGATCCAAAAGATACCGCGGCTTATGACTATTGGGACCATGTTGATTACATTATCGACCTCGCTGCGAAAAAGGGCCTTTATATCGGCTTATTACCAACCTGGGGCGATAAGGTGACGGTCATGTGGGGCGATGGTCCGAAAATTTTCAACGAAGCTAACGCCGAAGCATATGCGACAATTCTGGCCCGGAGATATGCGAAAAAATGGAATATCATTTGGATACTGGGTGGCGACCGGCCGGCGCTTTACAAGAGCCGGGTTGGCAATAAGGACTCGACGGTCGACGATCGCCCCATTTGGCGTGCAATGGCGAGAGGGATAGAAAATGTATTGGGCAAGGATTGCCTTATCACCTATCATCCCTCGGGCGGCAAGGAGAATCGCAGTTCTAATTACTTACAACAGGAGGAATGGCTGGATATGAATGCATTCCAAAGCGGTCATGGATCAAGAGAGGCCGACGCATGGAATTGGGTTACCGAAGACCTGGAAAAAAAACCTCAGAAGCCCGTCCTGGATATGGAGCCTTGTTACGAAGATCATCCGGTCAATCCATGGGATGGTAAATGGACAAGGGCGGGCAGGGGTTATTTCACGGCTTATGATGTAAGGGCGAGAATATACCGCGGCGTCTTTGCGGGCAGTTGCGGTGTTACTTATGGCCACCACCAAATCTGGCAGTTCCTGGACACGAACCTCAACAAACCTGTCAATGTGGGCGATACGTTGATACCATGGAAGACTGCACTGGTGTCGGAAGCGGCTGGCGAAATGCAATTCCTCAAAAAGCTCATGTTGTCCAGACCTTATTTCAGCCGGATTCCGGATCAGTCTATCGTCACGTCAAACATTGGTGAAAATTATGTTGACATGATTATGGCCACCCGGGATAAAGAGGGGACTTACGCCATGGTATACCTACCGCAAAACAAACCTGTCACGGTGGACCTTTCAAAGCTATCGGGAAAAATGAAGCGCATCAATTGGTACAATCCAAGGACAGGTCATATAGATCACTTTATAATGGATGCCGGATCGGGCCATGCAACCTATATTCCACCAGCGGATGGACGGGACTGGGTCCTGCTCATTGACGATGAATCTAAAAATTATGGAAAGCCCTAATCAGAATGGATTAATTTCTACCCCACTTGGAAATCGACGCAATTTTCTATATTTGATGTTACCAAAACTGCTTTGAGAAAAACGTTTGCCATATTACTTCTATTCGTTCACGCCTTTAACCTGGCGGGTTATCATTTCATCTATAACTATTATAAGCAGCAGGCCACCGTTCAAATCGACGGCAAAATTGATCGAGGCCAATACCAGTACAGTGATTTGGTTGAGGTGAATATCCCCTACAGCGTTCCATATGCTTCGTCAAGACTGATTGCAGATCGATTCAACGGTGAAATTGAAGTAGCCGGCGTGACATACAATTACGTGTCGCTTCAGTTGATCAATGATACTTTGCACCTCAGGTGTTTGCCTAATGCGGAAAAAACAAAGCTTGCGGCCACCAGTTATGAATTTGCAAAACAATGGTCGCAAGGTGCAAATACCAATAAGAAATCAGAGAACAATGGCTTTGGCCAGAAGAATATTTTTGCAGAATATAACGACAGCCATGCCGAATGGCAGGTAAACGTTACCGTACTGCAAGTTTCAGATTATTTATCCAGCATCAACGCGCGAACCACCGCCGGCTATCTATTCAGCGTGCTTCAACCCCCTCGCACGACTCAATTACTGACCGGCGTCTCCTGAATTTGAAAATCAAGTGAATTCTTTTTGTTCATTGACTGTCCGCGACAGTGCCTGCCGGCCTTGTCACGAGCAGGATTTCATCCGGGATCCGGAAATCTCCGCCCATATACAGTACACTAAGCTGTTAGAACCACATTTTACATTTTGAATTTTTACTTATGCCTTTTATTCCCCTTGAATCCCATTTGCCAGGCATTACTGGCCTGCTGGAGTATCGCCGGGACACCGCCGATCCCATACGCGCGCTCACGCAGGTACTCATGCGTGGGCCGTCTACACTCACTGAAGCGGAACGGGAGCTGATCGCAACGATCGTTTCCTACCGGAATGAATGCACGTTCTGTTGCAATGCGCATACTGCGGCTGCCGACATTTTAATGGGTGAGTCCGACACCAGTGAGAAAGTAAAGGCAGACTTGTTAACCGCCCCGGTCAGCGATAAGATGAAAGCACTACTGGCGATCGCTGCGCTGGTACAGCAAGGTGGTAAGGCGGTTAGTACGGGAGCCATTGAAAAAGCAAAACAGGAAGGCGCCACAGATCTTGAGATCCACGATACGGTGTTGATCGCCGCTTTGTTTTGTATGTACAACAGGTACGTTGACGGTCTTGCAACGATAGAACCAGGGGAAAGGGAATTCTATACGGGTTTGGGTGAAAGGCTGAAGAATCACGGATACAACAGGCTGCCGCAGGGTTATGATCACCTAAAAAAATCTCAGGAGCATGAATAAGGCTGACAAGATCACGCGTTACCATTGGGTGCTGTTCTTCATTTGTTTTGTCGGCACTGTACTGGCTGGTGCCATTTCGACGCTGATGGCGGTTTACCTGCCGGTAGCCGTTCGCGATTTGCTGGGAGATAAGAATCCAGATGAATTGAACTACATCAGCGCTTATATCAATTCTGTTTTTGTTTTTGGTGGCGCATTTGGTGGTGTGATTGCCGGAAGCATAGGCGACCGGGCGGGCAGAAAAACAGCCGTCGTCGTTTCGATCGCCTGCGTGGGTTTTTTTGCCATTCTTACGGGGCTCATGCCTAATTGGTGGGGAGTGGTGATCTGTCGATTTTTTACCGGATTTGGATTTGGCGGTATTCTTGTCACAACAACAACTGTGATGATGGAAGAGTGGCCGGCAAAGACGCGTGCCATTTTTGTGGGCATCCTTTCCATCTCCATCCCGGTGGGAATTTTTTCTGCCGGCGCGATCGATTACGTCGTTTCTTCTTGGCGGGATGGATTCTGGATTGGCTTGTTTCCATTGCTGGTAGCTATGCTGGCCATTTGGATGATGCGTGAGTCGAAAAGATGGCAGGAGGATCAACGAAAAGTCAAGACTTCGGGTACAATTGAAAAGCTATTTGGGCCCGGGCATAGACTAAATCTGGTGATCGGATCACTCATCTTCGGCACCATGCTCATTGGCCTTTGGGCCATCTTTTCCTGGTTGCCAACCTGGATTCAAAGTTTGCTTCCGAATTCGGATGCCCAAAAGGAAAGGGGAGTGAGCATGATGATGCTGGGCATGGGTGGACTAACCGGTGGATTTCTTTCGGGCTGGCTGGCAAATGCCATGGGTTTGAGACGAGCCTTGTTGTTATGTTTTGCTGCGTGTTCGGTGATGGCATTTGTGCTTTTCAAAACCAACACGGTATTCAGTTCAGTCATCTTTATCGAGATCGCTGTATTAGCGTTGTTCTTTGGTGCCAGCCAGGGCATCCTGTCCGTGTTTATTCCCCAGTTATTCCCTACGGCCATACGTGCCCGTGCTACGGGCATTTGCTTTAACACCGGCAGGCTGGTTACGGCCTCGGCGGTATTTTTTATCGGCGTGCTGGTGGTTGTGCTTGGCGGTTATGGGAACGCGTTATTCATCCTGTCCTGGATTTTCGTGCTGGGCCTGATCGTCACGTTATTGAGCAGGAGGCACCAGGGCGGCGAATTGGATGATGATAACGCAGGTGAAATTTTGAATCATGAAGAAGTAATCATTTAATCGATTAAAATAATGGCACATATACAAGTTCCGGAAGGCGTACCCGGTATCAGAAGCCTGGTGATGTTCAGACCTGAAACGGGACAACACCTGTACCAGTTGGCGCAGGTTCTATTGAGAGGACCTTCGACACTTTCAGAAGCCGACCGCGAATTAATTGCGGCTTATGTTTCAAATCAAAACAATTGCCATTTCTGCATGAGCAGTCACGCGGCAGCTGCGAGATGCTTATTCGGAGATCAATCAGCCGTTGTTGACCAAACATTGACAGACATTGAATCAGCCGGGCTTTCACCCAAAATGAAGGCCTTACTCCATATCGCGGGGAAAGTGCAGATCCTGGGCTCCGAGGTAAAACAAGCTGACGTGGACGTAGCAAGAATGGAAGGTGCGACAGACCGTGAAATTCATGATACGGTTTTGATTGCAGCCACCTTTTGCATGTTCAATCGCTATGTTGACGGACTGGCGAGTTTCACGCCAACCGATCCGGAAACCTATAGTGAAATGGGAAAGCGTATGGCCGGGAAAGGATATGTCATGCCAAACAATGCAACATAAAAACACCAACAAAAGCCATTTACTCAAATCACGTTCAAAATCGAACAAACATTTATGAGAAAACTGTTGACGACGATAGCAGGATGTATGATCCTGTTCCTGCTTCCCTGTTCGCTGCTAGCGCAAGACCGGGCAGTTACAGGAAGGATTACCGACGCCAAAGGCGCACCGATACAAGGTGTTAGCGTGGTAGTCAGACAAACCAATACCGGAACTTCCACTGACGCCGACGGCAAATTCAGGCTGAATGTACCTGCCAATGGCATCCTGGTGATCAGCTCCACGGGATATAAATCGCAATCCTTGAAGCCTGACGCGGGCGCTGCAGATATTCAGATCAAAATGGAAGATGATATTGCGCGCCTGGATGAGGTTGTTGTAACGGGACTAACGACCAACGTTAAACGAAGAAATCTGGCCAACTCGGTGGCCACCATTTCGTCGAAACAACTCGATGGCGTAGCCCCGGCTCAAACCTTTGACCAGGCGCTCAATGGAAAAATCCCTGGTGCCTACATCAATTCCAACACCGGTGCACCCGGTGGTGGGCTTTCGGTAAAATTGAGAGGGGTAACCTCCATATATGGAAATACCCAGCCGCTCTATGTTGTTGATGGCGTGTTTATGGATAACACGGCTACCTCAGCGGGTTTGAACGCAGTCACTTCCGCTGCAGCGGGTGGCAATGCTTCGACACAAGACAATCCCTCAAGCCGCATTGCCGATCTGCGCGCCGAGGATATTGAAAATATTGAAATCCTCAAGGGCGCTTCGGCGGCTGCGATTTATGGTTCGAAGGCTGCCGCAGGTGTTATCATCATCACCACCAAGCGGGGACGGCAGGGCAAAACAAAAGTTAGCTTCTCGCAAGACCTTGGCGTTACCACGGTGCGCAGGCTGTTGGGCACCCGTCCGCTAAACGAAGAAAATGTGCAGGCCCAGGGCTGGGATGTTAACGAATACAAGGCCGCTGTGGCAGCCGGTAAGGTCTACGACTATGAAAAGGAAATGTATGGCGAGCAGGGTTTTGCAACCAACAGCATTTTGCGGATCACCGGTGGAAGTGATAAGACCAGTTTTTATTTTTCTGCAGGGCACAAAGATGAACAGGGTATCATTAAGAGAACGGGCTATAAAAATAACAGCCTGAGGCTAAACCTGGATCATAGGATCAGCGACAATGTAAAAATTGGATTCAGTACAAACTTCATCAACTCTTCAGCCGATCGTGGTTTGACAGGGAACGATAATGCCGGGGTTACTTATGGCATAGCATTGTCCTCTACACCAGGCTTCACTGAATTGCACCCCGATGCTGCCGGCGATTATCCGAGGAACAAGTATGCGGCCTCCAATCCCATCGAGACGCGCGATAAAATGAAGAACAACGAGAGCGTAAATCGCTTCATTGTGGGTTTGAACCTGGATGCCATTCTCTTTAAGGGTTCAAAATCAACCACGCGGTTTATTGGAAGGGGAGGGATTGACTTTTACAACCTTTATACAGACGCGCAGTTCCCGAGCTCGCTGCAATTTCAAACGGTTAACAAGGGAACGACCATCCAGGGCTCAACAAGAAACCTGAACACCAACTACATTCTGTCGTTGGTGAATAATTTCAATGTTTCAGAAAAACTCACCTTTACCACTTCCGCGGGTATCACACAGGAAACGGTTGATTACAACAACCTGTTGAATGTAGCTACGCAGGTGATCTCTGGTCAAAGCAATGTTGACCAGGCGGGTGCGCTCACTGCCCAACAGTTCCGTCAAAAGGTGCAGGATAACGGCATATTTATCCAGGAAGAAGCAACCCTTTCAGACGCCCTGACGCTGACCGCTGGCGTGCGCTTCGACAGGTCAACCAACAACGGTGATCCTGATAAATATTACACTTATCCGAAAGCCGGCGTTTCCTGGAACCTGACGCGTGCAGGCATTCTCGGCAATAATATCTTCGAGAACTTCAAAGTCCGTGCAGCTTACGGCCAGGCGGGTAACTTTCCGGCCTACGGCAGTAAGTTCACGTCCATGGCCGTTTCCAACATCACCGGCTTGCCGGGTTCAGTTGTGAACACACAAAAGGGTGAACCTGATATCAAACCGGAAACACAGACGGAATTTGAAACCGGTTTCGATTTCACCGTTTTCAAGGGACGATTGAGCATGGAATTCACGTACTACAACAAAAATATCTTCGATTTTCTGTTGCAGAATACGCTGCCTTCGTCTTCGGGTTATACCACACAATGGGTCAATGCCGGCGACTTGCGTAACCAGGGTATTGAAATTGGATTGACGGCTCAGCCCATCGTTACGCGCAATATCAAATGGACCACATCGGTTGGATTTTGGTTGAACCGATCAAAGGTGACCAAACTTACGATCCCGCCGGTCGTATTGGGGTCCTTCGGCGTTGCCTTGGGTACATTCCAAATAGAGCAGGGCAAATCAGCCACACAGATTATTGGTTTGACAGATGAAGCCGGTTATCCAACACATATCAGAATTTGGGGCGACCAGGAGCCACGCTTCCAGATGAATTCATTCAACGAAATAACGTTTAAGAACAACCTGAGCCTGCGATTCCTGATCCATTGGAAGAATGGTGGTGAAAACGTGAATCTCACCAACCTGCTTAATGATTTGGGCGGTACCAGTGCAGATTTCGACGAAGACAAAAACGGCAATAAGGTACCCGATGGTGTAGACAGGATTCAAAAGATTGGATCCACCGCAGTTGAATTTGTGCAGAATTCGAGCTACCTGCGCTTCAGGGAAATCGGTTTGTATTATTCTTTCAACAGGCTGCCCGTGAATTTTGTGAAGGGATTGCGCCTGGGTGTTTCCCTCCACAATTACATCACCATCACGCCTTACCAGGGGTATGATCCGGAAGTATCCAATTTTGGAACCGGTTTTTCAACCGGCATCGATGTTGATCCTTTCCCTGCTTCCAAGCAGGCTGCTTTTCACCTGAATGTTGATTTCTAAAAATGAAAAAAAGTTTTTATGAAAATAGTGATGAAAAAATATTTAATCCTGTTTGCAGCGTCATCGCTGATTGCGACGGCTTGTAAAAAGGACTACGGCAATTTGAACAATCCTACGGAGGAAGTGTTCCTGGCCAATGCCACACGCGATCAATTGAACAACCTGGTGAGCGGAACAGAGTCAACGCTTCGCAACAACCTTGGGTTGTATCTTGACGATATCGGCGTGGTAGGAAGGGAGATGTATCGCTTTTCGGGTGCGGATCCCCGTTATGTAACGGATTTATTGGGCGGAGGTGAGTCCACGCTCAGCAATACGGGTTTCTACATCACCAATGTCTGGTCCTCCCGATACAGGGTGGTAAAGAACTGCAACCTCCTGGAAGAGGCGGCTGGAAATTCCACCTACATCAATGACGCTGAGAAGAAAGGCTATGAAGGATTCGCGAAGACGATCAAGGCCTATCAACTCTTGCTGACGCTGAACCTCACCTATACCAACGGTGTTCGCATTGATGTGGTAAACGCAGAACAGTTGGGACCCATCGTTGAATACGACCAGGCGCTGGCTGAAATCGCCTCATTGTTGGACGAAGGCAAAACGGACCTTTCGGGTGCAGAGGTAGTATTCCCATTATCCGCCGGCTTCGCAGCATTTTCAGATGCCCCGGGTTTGGCAAAATTCAATCGCGCCCTGGCTGCCCGTGTAGCCGTTTACCGTAAACAGTGGGACGCAGCGCTTACCGACCTGGATGAATCTTTCCTGGTGTTGAATGGCGCTTTCGACCTGGGTGTTTATGATGTATTTGGTACAGGATCGGGTGACCAGTTGAATCCTGCTTTTTTTCCGCAGAACCAGGCGGGTGAAGTGAGGCTGGCACATCCCAGCTATGCGACTGATATCGATGCGAATGATGACAGGATCAATAAGGCAACTTTGCGCAACGCACCTGCAACCAGCAGCGGCCTTACGAGCGACCGGGATGTTTGGGTTTACACTTCAAGCACAGCGCAGGTCCCCCTGATCAGGAATGAGGAATTGATCCTGATCTATGCGGAAGCCAAAATTCAGACCAATGCGCTTACCGAGGGTCGTGATGCCCTGAATACCATTCGCACCAGGCATGGCTTGGCGAATTATGGCGGCGCATTAACCCAGGGCGCACTGATAGACGAAATGTTGAAGCAAAGGAGATTTTCATTATTCTTCGAAGGCCACCGTTGGCTGGACCTTCGCCGTTACGACAGGCTGAATACTTTGCCTATCGATCGTCCCGATGACGATATTTGGGATAAGTTTCCACTGCCGAATACGGAACAGTAGACTGAATTTTAGATTATGGATTATGGATTTTGGATAAAGATTGTGGTCTTTGGATGTTGGATTTTGGTTAAACCAAGATCCAAAATCTATTATCTGAAAACTTTATCCAAAATCCATAATCCAAAATCCACAATCACTAATAACAAAAACTGTTTATATGGCACATATTGATTTTAAAAACGATTTCCCTGGAATTCGCGGCCCCATGGCGTTTCGGCCCGATACGGCGAAAGCATTGAATAACCTCGCGGAGATACTGCTGAGGTCGGATAACAGCCTGACGCGCGGTGAAAGGGAACTGATTGCCACCTATGTATCCTCATTGAATGATTGTTTTTATTGCCAGAATGCCCATGGTGGGCTTGCACAATACTACTTGGAATGTGATATGCAATTTGTAGATTCGGTTAAGGTCAATCCCGAACAAGTGGCATTGTCGCCGAAACTCAAGTCTCTCTTGTCCATAGCAGCGAGTGTGCAGCGCGGTGGTAAAAATGTGAGCACCGCACAAATAGAAGCGGCTCGAGCACTCGGCGCATCGGATATGGAAATCCATGACACAGTTTTGATTGCCGCAGCGTTTTGCATGTTCAACAGGTATGTGGATGGTCTTGGCACCTGGGCGCCCACCGACCGGCAGTTTTACGTAAACCGCGCTCCTCAACGCGCGGTGGAGGGCTATGCGGACTATGATCCAAGTCACTGATACCCCTGACACGCTGGCGGTGTTTTGTCGGGTTTATGAAATGTAACGATCATGATCAACCGAAGACAATTTCTCACCCTGGGGCTCATGCTTGGCTTTCCATTTCGCAAGTCGGCCCAACGCCCCGTTATGACAGTAACCGGAGAAATTGATGCGTCGGCCATGGGGCTGACATTGATTCATGAACATTTCCTGGTTGATTTTATAGGAGCGGATCAAACGAATCCTTCAAGATGGGATCGGGACGAAGTGGTGAAACGGGTTTTGCCCTTTTTACAGGAAGCAAAAAAGCACGGCGTCAAAACGATTTTGGATTGTACGCCCGCTTACCTGGGTCGTGATCCCCGCCTCCTGCAAATGATTCAAGCGGCAAGCGGTGTGCAATTGCTCACCAATACAGGCTTTTACGGCGCCGTTCAAAATAAATATCTGCCGCCAATTGCATTGGCTACGAGCCCGGAAGAACTGTCAGACATTTGGATGAAGGAAATCGTGAACGGGATCGATGGGACGGATGTTCGTCCCGGCTTTATCAAAATAAGCGTGGACAGCAACGAGGGAAATGGTCTCAGTTCCCTGCACAAAAAGCTGGTCCGCGCAGCAGCCCTCGCACATCTTAAATCGGGCCTGACCATTTGTTCTCACACAGGCATTGCAAAAGCGGCATTTGAAGAGCTTGATATCGTTCAAAGCGTTGGGGCGGCGCCGGCGTCATTTGTATGGGTTCATGCACAGGCAGAAAAAGACAAATCGCTTCATGTAAAGGCCGCGTCAATGGGATGTTGGGTAAGCCTGGATGGGATGGGTTGGGGAGATTTCGACAATTATGCAGATTCGCTCGTCAATCTTAAATCTGCAAACATGCTTCAGCGCGTATTGATTTCGCACGATGCCGGATGGTATCGCCCGGGGGAGGTGAATGGAGGCGATTTTAAAGGCTACACGAATATTTTTACGGAAGTCATTCCGCGATTGAAAAGGCTTGGATTTGTACAGGCTGATTTCGATCAACTGCTAGTCAAAAATCCAGCCGAAGCTTTTGCAATCCGGGTGAGGCAGATATAAAATAAAAAAGAGCCCGAAGGCTCTCTTTTAAATCAAGTGATCGAAAATTACCACCTGCTTCCTGAGTAAGAAGAGCGCCTGCTGTTGTTGCCGCCGCCGTTGCTCTTTTCTTCACGAGGCCTGGCTTCTGTAACATTGATGGCACGACCTTCTACAGTACCGCCATTCAATTCTTCGATGGCTTTTTTGCCTTCTTCGTCATTTGGCATTTCAACAAAACCAAATCCACGACTACGACGGGTTTCCCTGTCGGTAATAACTTTAGCAGAAGATACTTCTCCGTATTCTGCAAAAAATGCTCTTAAGTCTTCGTCTTGTACGTTGAAGCTTAAGTTAGAAACGTAAATGTTCATTACAAAATAATTAAGTTAAAAAATAATCTGAGAAAATCGCCGGAGTAAGAGATAACTATTAGCAGAAAATGCGTAGCAGAAAAATCAATTTACTAACCTGGAGCGCAAGACTCAAATTTGCTTTGCAAAACTACGATTTATTTGATTGCAAACCTAATTTATCTGCATTTAAAATCCTGGTCCCACAAATCATGCAATTTGGGCAACCGGGTCTTCTAATTGAGGAGGATTCAACCAAACGATAAAAAGTTTATATCCTATGGTCAAAACAACAGCACCTAAAAATAGACCCAGGAAACCGCTCGAGATAAAACCGCCAATGGATCCCAGGAAAACGACCAGAACAGGAGCTTCGGTACCACGACCCATCAGGAGTGGTTTTAGCACATTATCAGAAAGCAGTGTTATGACCAGCCATACAGCAAGAAGCGAAGCGTTTAATGTACTGCTTACCGAAAACATGTAAATCATCACCGGAATCACAACCGGCGACAGGCCGACCTGGATTATGGCAAATACCAGGCAGGCTACGGTCCACACACCCGCATAGGGAACACCGGCAATAAAAAAACCAAGCCCTGCCATGACCGATTGAATTACGGCAACGCCAATAATTCCCTTTACCACGCTTCGGATCGTTGTGACGGTGGTGATTGCAAATTGTTCTCCATTCTTACCAGCAAGTTTGACAAAGATCTTCGTGGCCGCGTTTCCAACGGTTGTGGAGTAAGCAAGTAGGACGCCTGCAATAATGACTGAGATCACAAATTGCAGAACGCCCAATCCGATGCCCGCGATGGAGGAAAGAAACCAGGCTCCTGCTGAACGCAGTTGATCGGAATATTTCATCATAGCGGATTGCAAATTCTTCGAAGCCAATTTCCAAAAGTCCAGAATGGGTTTGGTTACCGAAGGCCAGGATTGCGTGCTTTTACCCGGGGGCGGGATCAATAGCTGTCCTTCTTTATTTAGTACACGTAGTTGACTCACTTCGTCATAGACTGAGCGCGTAACCAACCAGCTCGGAACGATCAATACGCTCAACATCAAAACTGTTAACACAACTGCGGCCAATGTTTTGCGGTTCCGAAATATTCTAAGAAAAATTCTATAAAAAGGAAAGATGGCGATCGCGATGACGCCGGCCCAAATCAATATCAAAACGAATGGTCTAAGGATTGTGAAACACCAAGCCAAAAGAAAAAACAATACCGAAAGCCGGATAATGGTATCAACAATTTTTTCAAAGCTGGGGATGGAATTTTGCGAATGGGTTGATTCCATAATTTGATTGATTTCAATGATAGAAAGGTACAAAAGACATTTCACCTATTTCAAATCCCTCATTTCTCTTATTCGCGGAGATTGAATACCTTACATTAACCGGCTTGGACGAGTGGAAAGGCACCCAATGGACCTTATAAAAAGACTATGGAAGATTACGCTTTCGCTTCTGGTGGTATTCTCTGGAAAATTGCTGATCGTGCTAAATTTGAATCCAGGAGCTTGCGCCAACAAATCTATTTTGTTTTGGTACTGATTTTGTTTTTTTGGGTGCCACTTGCTGCCTTATCGCTCATTAAATTGGGGCCCAGTCAATTCTATTTGCTTTTTCTTCGCGATATCGCAACTCATGTCCGGTTCTTGTTCGTATTGCCTGTCTTACTCTTTTCTAGGCGAATCCTTAACACGAGTTTCAACCGCACCATAAGTTTTTTTCATGAATCTAAAATACTGGATAAGGCCAACGAGCCTGAATTTGAAAAAGTGATGAGCTGGCTGAAGAGATGGAGCAAATCACAAATTATTGATTTAATATTCATCGTTGCAGTCTATATATTTATTTATGTCCAGGTAACCGATCAAACCCATCGATCCAACACTTATGCGCCCTGGCATATTTTGGATAACAAGATCACGACTGCGGGTTGGTGGTACCTGGTGATCAGTTTGCCGATATTACAGATGTTACTTTACCGGTGGTTGTATACCATCTTGCTTTGGATTATCTTTTTAAGAAAGGTTTCCAGGCTTAACCTGCATCTTTCACCGCTGCATCCCGACGGGTCGGCTGGTCTGGGCTTTATGCAATACACCCAGCTGAGTTTTGTACCCGTAGCATTTGCTTTTTCAGCGCTCACTGCAGGGGTAATGAATAATATGATCATTTTTTCCGGCGTCTCTATTGTTGACTATAAAATGACCATCGGATCCATTCTCGTTTTTGTGTTGCTGCTTTTCCTCTTACCCCTTTTGCAGTTTGTACCGATACTGGCCAGAGTCAAAAGAAAATATTTCCTTGAGTACAGCCTACAGGCCTGGCCCATAGCCCGAAAGTTCGAAGAAGAGTTGAAAGCTTTTTATTTAGCAGAAGAAGAAAGGCCGGATACTTCCTGGCACATAGACCTGATCGGCAGCTTTGAAAAGACGAAAGACATGAAAATTATTCTTATAGACAAGACATTGTTGCTTGCATTTACTGCTGCTGTTATACTTCCCTTCCTGCCTGTGCTGGCTCAACAGGTTCCACTTAAGGAAATTTTATTCAATTTGATGGGCAAAATCTTGGGATAGCACGTTGTCAAAATTGAAGTTTTACATCTCCACCGATCGGGTATCCTACGCAGGTAAGGACCCGGCCCTTGCCGATTTCGTCATCCATTAACACTTCATTATAACTCATCCAGACTTTTCCCTCCAAACAAATTGCGGCACAAGTGCCGCATTTCCCCGCCTCGCAACTGTAAGGTATCGGTATCCCTTTCTTTTTCGCAGCAGCAAGGATGGTTTGCGGATATTGTGTTTCCAGCAGGTATGAATGTTTATCGAAGAGAATTTCAACAGCATGCTTTTTCTTATCGGGAGGCTCCGCTTTTATTTCGGTTTTAAAGGTTGAGAAATTCTCCTTGTGAATATTCGAAACTGGCACGCCCTCATTTAGCAGTTGAATGGTGGCCATTCGCATGTAATCGAATGGTCCGCACAAATAAAACAAAGTTTCAGGCATGGCAGCAACACTGTATTCCGACAACAACACGCTCAACAGCCATTTGCTAAGCCTTGCACGTGCCAGGTTACGCGAAATGCTCACGAGGTATTCAATTCTTAAGCGTTCGGGAAATTTCGCAGCCAATTCATCCAGCCTGGCGTGGAAGATGATATCTTTCTTACTGTGGTTACTATAGATCAAAACGACCTGCCACTCAGGGTGTGTGTGCAACGCAGCCTTGATGAGGCTGAATATAGGTGTAATGCCGCTGCCCGCAGCAAGGAAAAATATTTGTTTGTATTGATGATGGTCTTCGGGTAATGTGAAAAAGCCGGAAGGGCTGATGCTGGTAAATATATCGCCAACACGCGTATTGTCGATGAACATTCGGGAGTACTCTCCGTTAACGACTCGCTTGACCGTGATGGCCGCGGGCTCGCCGATTTCAGGGGACGAAGAAAAGGAATAGGACCTTCTTTCTTCCCTGTCTGGTTTTTGAAATATGAAACTGAGAAATTGACCGGCGCGATAATCAATTGGTTGGTCTGATTCCAGCACGAAGGTTTTTGCATCCTTGGTTTCGGGAATGATTGCAGCGATTTTTATTTTCTTGAAAACACTCATGAATTATTGCCGCTCAAAAAACGCTACGCTGCCACCCACCCATTCCTTGTCTTTATTGTAACGCACGCCAATCATTTTTCCTTTGCTCAGTCGGCTGAGGTTGATAGCCAGCGTGGGACGGGGATCGTCATCCTTCCAGATGTACATCATCCTGATCTCCACTTTTGCAGGGACGTCTGGTGTTTGGATAACCTCCGCGTATTTCACTTTACGCTGGAGGATCCAGTTTTCCGGATCAGTAATTTTTTCAATGTCGGCAGGAGAAATATCTATGACAACGCCCTGACCCGCGAAGGAGAACAAGGGCTTTAACACATAATTCTCCAGGTCGGCAGGCAATTCTTTTACCTCATTCAGGAAATAGGTTTTTGGAACATGAGGATGCTGAATAAAAGGTAGTGTGAACTTACTGATTCGGTAGAACCAGTTTGGATGAGTCACCCATTGTACATCCAGTTGCTGGGTGATATCTACGAAAGATCCAAGCGATTTCCGCTGCGCATGCAGGTCGTCAAAGATGATGCGGTTATAAATCCTCTTCACGGCAGTGCGTTGACCGGTCATTGCATTGATATAAAAAAGGCTTTTGTCCTGTTGAATGAGTTCAGTCAGGCAAACGGGCTGGATGCCGAGGTAATCCTGTGTGCAATAAAAATCAATCCTGGTCTTTTGTTCATGTGGTTTGATTTCAAGCAGGATCACATTTTCAACCTTACAATCGCCGATGATCGTTTTCTTCAGCTCTTCGATATACGTCTCCTTGTTGAAGGGTGGAAAATATTGATCGTAATGCTCAGGAATGTCAAAATGTTTGCGCAAAACTTCGGGATAATAAACCTGGAAGCCGTATAGGGTGGGGAACCCCTGCATTTCGATGAGTTGAGGCTCCAGCTCTCCCTTTTCATTCAGGCAAACGCCGAAGTCAAAGGCAATGAAATGCGTGTGTGCAGTCTCGTTAGGCACCCTGTCGGTCTTTGGAATGGACCTTTCCGTTATTTCTTTGAATTTGGGATCCAGGATGAGGTCGATGATATGTTCGCAGGTATCGATGATCTTTCCCCCAAAATCTTGAGGAATGAATTCGGGTGTTTCTGCAACCCTGAATTCAATGGCGCCAGGATGTTTGCTTTGAAGGTCTGCAAGGAAGGCCTCGTACTTTTCTTTCGTAAAGGCCTCATTGAATGCTTTTCTTAAGGCTGGTACCATAACTTGGCTTTGTTATGGGAAGTTACTATAAAGTTCAGAGTTCCTACGAAGCGATAGCTTCTGCCAGATGCCCGATGGCCACGTGAAGGAAATTCGGCAGAATATGCGAGTAAGTCCAGAGGATCTTGTCCGGATCATTCAAATGAGCAATCATGGATTCCCATTTTTCGTAACCATGATTCTCGATCACATTCTTTTTCTTATCCTCGCGCTGCAGGTACATGCTCATACCAACTGCATCGGCTTCGGGATGGAATTGCGTTCCAATCATGTATTCATTAAAGCGGATAGCCATAATTGCACGCTCCAGCGGTATGTGGGGCCTCTCTTTCTCAATGCAAAGCACAGTAGCGCCCATTTTCCTGAGCAGGTTGTGATTCGGCTGAATGACCTGGTAGTCCCGGCTATCCACAGCATAAAACGGATCTTCCAATCCGTCAAAAACGGGTTCAAGTTTAGCTTCCGGGAACATATGAACAGGGAATACGCCAAATGAAGTGGACTTGCGTTGGGTGACCTTTGCAATATTGTAGTGGCGGCAGGCGAGCTGAAACGAATGGCAAATAAAGAACACGTGCTTTTTGGTGACGTTTGCGATGTCCCGATTCCACTTATCTACCTGTTGTAACCAATGGAAATAAGCATTTTCCCATTCGCTGTCCACGCTGTCCAGGGGACTACCCGGGCCGCCACTGGAAATGTAAATATCATAGCTCATATCGGGTAGATTGAGCTGTTGCCTCACTTCAAATTCATCCCATTCAAGGTCGAGATGATTTGCCTCTCCAAACTTGTTTAGTATTTCACGGATACACCGCATGCCCTGGTTGGCCTGACCTTCATAGAGGTCGAGGATGGCGATGCTAATTTTACGATGGTCTGAAAACATAAATGCAAAATTAACGATTTTTCATGTCCTGAATTGTTTCAATGGCCCTGCCTGCCACAGAAAAGCTAGTCTGATACGGATTTCACGCCGCAAAATATTGCAGCAAAGGAAAGCAGCCGTTACTGATCAGACATTATTTACCCTTTGCCGGGACCCTTAAATCAATTAACTTTTCTATTCAAATGTTTAAATCGAACCATTTGATTGGCTGAAAGGCTCACAAATTTCCCGCATAGCTTGTATTATAAATTTTTCTGCCATGAGATACTTATTTGTATTTGCTTTATTTCTTTCTATTTCCATTTGCAATTCCTGCGGGGAGGCCGGACAAAAAAAATCGGCCGATTCCACAGTAACGGCAACGGATACCGCAAAATCAGGAGACCTTGCACATAGCAGTATGAATGCCTTAGATTGGGCTGGCGTGTATAGGGGAAATCTTCCCTGTGCCGATTGCGCAGGAGTTGCCGTAGCACTCACCCTGCAAAAAGATCTGAGTTTTTCAAGTACTTCCAAATATGTGGGTAAATCTACCCCTGACCTGATTGAGAAAGGAACCTTTACCTGGGATGCCAGTGGCACCAAGATCACCCTTCACCCCGAACAGGGCACGCCTTCGCAATACCTGGTTGGCGAGAATAAGATTATACAATTGGACGCGGCAGGTAACCGGCTAACGGGACCCATGGCAGATCGTTTTGTATTAGAAAGGCAAACTGCAGCTACTTCATCTGCTGATATCCTGGCCCACGGGAATGCAAAACTCTTCGAAACCTATTGGAAGTTGGTTGAGGTTCGCGGTAAACCTGTGCCGCCCCCCAGGCAGGGGAGGCGCGAGCCGCATTTAGTCCTGAAAGAAAAGGACAGCACCCTGAATGGGTTTGCGGGTTGTAATCCGCTGACTGGCAAATTTCTGTTGCAGGAGGGAAATAGAATTCGATTTTCGGGCGTGATTTCCACGCCGATAACCTGCCTGAACCAGACCGTGGAAGATGAGTTTAAAAAAGCATTGCAACAATCGGACAATTATAACATTCAAGGGGATACACTTTCAATGAACAAGTCAAAGATGGCTCCGCTTGCCCGCTTTACCGCCATTTATAAGCATTGACCGCGAATCAGTTCAGATCTAAACCCGATATTATTTATTCAAAGACAATAATATTCTACCATGATGAGATATTTTCCTGTCATTATCATATCCGGTGTTTTCCTGCTGGCGTGCAATCAATCGGCGCCTGTGTCGAATTCAGGCGGGAGTAAAGACTCGCTTCCGAATGTTGAACAATATTTTGACTATGGAGTGCAGGGTGTGCAGAGCGCGGGAATCAGGATGATCCCGATCAAAACACCTGTTGGTGAATTCAAAGTTTGGACGAAAAGGGTTGGCAACAATCCTAAGATCAAGGTGCTGCTCCTCCACGGGGGCCCTGCATTCACGCACGAATACCTTGAATCATTCGAAAGTTTTTTACCAAAAGAAGGCATAGAATTCTATGAGTACGACCAATTGGGATCTTATTATTCCGATCAGCCGCACGACAGCAGTTTGTGGACCATTCCCCGTTTCGTGGACGAAGTAGAACAGGTTAGAATTGCCCTCGGACTCAACAAGGACAATTTCTATTTGCTTGGCAATTCCTGGGGTGGCATGCTCGCCATGGAATACGCATTGAAATACCAGCAGAACCTAAAGGGTCTCGTCGTGTGCAACATGGTGGCCAGCATACCCAGGTATGAAGCGTACAACAAGACACTTCGCAGCGAATACCGAAAGTCGTTGATCGATTCCTTGCAGGCTTACGAAGCGAAAGGGCAATACCAGGACCCGGTTTACCAAAACCTGGTGATGAACGAATTTTACACCAAACATCTTTGTCGTTTTCCACTCGCGGATTGGCCCGATCCGGTGAACAGGGCGTTCAAGCACGCCAACATGGAAATTTATGTTTTAATGCAGGGCCCCAGTGAATTCAAAACCGGAGGCCGCCTGCTTCATTGGGACCGCTGGAATGATTTAAAGAATATTTCCGTGCCGACCCTGATGGTGGGTGCCAAATACGACACGATGAATCCCGAGGACATGAAGAAACAAAGCGAATTGGTGCAGAATGGAAGATACCTGTATTGCCCTGACGGAAGTCACATGAGCATGTGGGATGATCAATCGCATTTTTTTCCGGGTGTGATCAGCTTTCTGAAAGATGTGAGCAGTGGTCACTTCAAGAAATAGGGTAGGCGTTGACGTTATTTATCGAAACTATTCTTCCAGCCTTCCGATTGCAATTTCTCTGCCTTTTTTATGACTTCCGATTCCAGGTTCTTTTTGTAACCGTCCAGCGTTTTGCCGACTGACTCATCGAAGGATCCGATGATGGAAGCCGCAAGGATGGCCGCATTTTTTGCGCCATTCAATGCCACGGTTGCAACCGGAATCCCGTTAGGCATTTGCAAAATTGACAAAACGGAGTCCCATCCGTCAATGGAGTTGCTTGATTTGATCGGTACACCGATTACCGGCAATGAACATAGAGAGGCTACCATGCCAGGTAGATGCGCCGCGCCGCCCGCACCCGCAATGATCACTTTCAATCCACGCTCCCGGGCGCTTTCTGCGTATTCAACCATTCGTTTCGGCGTCCGATGAGCTGACACCACCGTTAGTTCATAGGGGATTCCAAATTCTTTCAGCACGTAAGTTGCGGCTTGCATCACAGCCAGATCGCTATCGCTTCCCATGATGATGCCAACAATAGGTTTGGGCTCCTGTTCCTTTGAACCATGGCCCCTGCCGGAATGGGAAGTGGATTTAGACATTTGAAGAGATTATTTTGGAGAAATGTAACACTAATATACAAACGCCAGTTACAAGTTATCGGGTCGGGTGCATACTTTTAGCGTATGTTTTATTTTATTCGCGCTGTGTACCAGGTCCTGCCTGTCTTTGCTCAGGATCGTAACGTGCCCCATTTTCCTGCCGGGTTTGGTTTGTTTCTTACCATACAAATGCACAAAAACATTATCCATTTTCAACACCTCATCCAGCCCTTCGTAATGACTTTCTCCCGAATAGCCTGGAGCGCCGAGAATGTTTACGATAGCCGCGGGTAGAATTGCATCCGTATTTCCCAATGGGTAGCCAAGAATGACGCGCCATAACATGTCGAATTGCGAACAGTAATTTCCTTCAATGGTATGGTGACCACTGTTGTGCACGCGCGGTGCGGTTTCATTGACGTATACCTCGCCGGCCTTGTCAACAAACAGTTCAATAGCAAATATGCCGGGACTCTTTAGATTTTTCGCCAGGCGAAGGGCAATGGCTTCAATACGCCATTTGGTTTGGTCGGGAATTTCTGCCGGACTGATCTGGTAATCGAGCAGGTTGAGATCCGGATCAAAAACCATATCTACCGGAGGGTAAACTGCAATCTCTCCTTTCTCGCTGATTGCAACGATTTGGGCGATCTCCTTTTTGATCTGAACCATTTTTTCCAATACGCCCGGCGCATCAAATCCTTTTGAAAATTCATCCCTGCCCCTGATGACCTGCACGCCTCTGCCATCGTAGCCACCCATGCCGATTTTGTGAACCGCCGGGAGGAATTGTTCGTATTGACGCAGCTCGTTCTGATTTTGCGTAATATGAAAGGCCGGTGTGGGAATCTGGTTTTCGGCGTAAAATAATTTCTGGCTGATCTTATTCTTGATGATTCTGAGGGCAGAGGGTCTGGGATATATTTTTACGCCCTCGGATTCGAGTTTCTCGAGCGCGTCTTCATTCACGGATTCGATTTCGATGGTCATGGCGTCGAGGGCTTTCCCGAACGCATAAACGTCATCAAAGTTCTTGATATCACCCTTCACAAAATGATGGCAAAGATGCGCGGCGGGACATTCAGCATCGTTTTCCATTACTGATGTTTCCACGGGATAATTCGCACCAGCCTGCAGTAGCATTCTTCCCAATTGGCCGCCACCCAGAATTCCGACTTTAAGCATTAGTTAGTGGTATTGGGCAAAGATAGTTGATCAGTTGATTCCTGCCTACCGGCAAGCAGGAGTTCTCTGGTTAACCGGTCAACTAGTCAACTAATTACTTAACTTTACAATTCATGCACCCTGATTATCCGCATAAATTGTTTGATGACAAGCGCATCGTGTACTGCCTGTTGATGAATGCGCTCGCGGAAGATTCGAGATCCTGAAATTGTCTGCTCCACTATACCTTGAGATCTTTATGACACCGGCATCACCGGTTCGGATTCACCCACATCAAATAAAGTATTATGTCATCGATTGCCGCATCTGGAACAAAACAACAAGCCGCTACAGATTTTTTGCCACTGGAAGGCACGGACTACGTTGAGTTTTACGTCGGAAATGCCAAGCAGGCCGCACACTTTTACAAAACCGCCTTCGGTTTTCAGTCACTTGCGTATGCTGGTCCGGAAACCGGCGTGATGGATCGCGCAAGTTATGCCATCCGTCAAAACAAACTCACCTTTCTGTTAACGACTCCCCTGCGAAGTGGCAACGAAATTGCAGAACATGTTTACCGTCATGGAGACGGCGTCAAAAGCCTTGCCCTTCGCGTGCAGGACGCGGCACAATCCTGGAAAGAAACCACCACCAGGGGTGCCAGGAGTTATTTGGAACCAAAGCGAATGACGGATCCCTTTGGCGAATTGATCATGAGTGGCATTCATACCTATGGTGACACCGTTCATCTCTTCATTGAACGAAAAAATTACAGTGGGCTTTTCATGCCGGGATTCGAGGAATGGAAATCCGACTACAATCCTGGCTCAACGGGTTTGCAGTATGTTGATCATTGCGTAGGGAATGTGGGCTGGAACCAGATGAACCCCTGGGTTAAATTTTATGAGGAAGTGATGGGCTTCAGAAATATTTTGAGTTTTGATGATTCGGATATTTCCACCGAATATTCTGCACTAATGAGCAAGGTCATGAGCAGCGGAAATGGATTCGTTAAATTTCCCATTAATGAACCTGCAGAAGGGAAAAAGAAATCTCAAGTAGAAGAGTATCTCGATTATTACAGTGGCGAGGGTTGCCAGCACGTTGCGCTGGCCACTAATAATATTATTGAAACCGTCAAGGAATTAAAAGCAAGGGGAGTTGAATTCCTGACCGTTCCGGGAAATTATTACGATGAACTTTTATTGCGGGTTGGTAAGATTGATGAGGAGATGAAGTTCCTCAGGGAGCTGGGCATCCTCGTGGATCGCGATGAGGAAGGTTATCTCCTTCAAATCTTTACAAAACCCGTGGAAGACAGGCCAACCTTATTTTATGAAATTATACAACGGAAAGGGGCAAAAAGCTTTGGCAAGGGGAATTTTAAGGCATTATTCGAAGCCATTGAAAGAGAGCAGGGAAAGCGAGGGAATTTATGAAATCCTTCATACGGGACGTGGATATAAATTCGTTATAATTGATGGATACTGGCCCGTTTTTGGCTAACTTTACACATCTTCGAAGCCCATGCAGAAACTAAGACGCCTCGCACTACTCCCGCTTTTGGGGTTGCTTCCCTTTTTTGTGAATGCCCAAGGCTCTTTCGTCGATGTACAGAAAGCGGTTCCCAAATTGTCAGAGGTTTATAAACGAGTTGAGGACACCCTCCAGAAACAGTTTGAAGCTAAGAAACTGGTTTGGCCGGCGCGTTATGTTTACCTGCGTTCGTTTAAGTATGATAGTCAGCTTGAAATTTGGGTGAAAAATGAATGGAAGGATCAATACAAGTTATTCAAGACATACAAAGTGTGTGCGCTTGCGGGCTCTTTAGGCCCCAAGCGCATTCAGGGTGATTACCAGGTTCCCGAGGGGTTTTACTATGTGAATGAATTTAATCCCAATAGCAATTATCACCTTGCATTAGGCTTGAACTATCCCAATGCCTCAGATAAAATTTTGAGTGATTCAGTTCAACCGGGAGGCGACATTTATATTCACGGAAGTTGCGTGACCACCGGCTGCATCCCAATTAAAGATGATCAGATTGAAGAGTTGTACGTACTCACGACTTTCGCACGAAACCTTGGACAGGACTTCATTCCCGTTCACATTTTTCCAGTTCGGTTTAACAATACCAGGAGTGCTGAATACCTAAGAAAATATCTTTCGAACTATACCGAGTATTCGAGATTTGAAAATACGCTTCAATCTGTTTACAACTATTTCGAAAAGAAGAAGCGGTTACCGGTGATCATGGTAAATAAAAAAGGTGAGTATGTGCTTGACAGTATCGCGATGGCGAACCTGGATGCAAAGCCGAAGAAAAAAACTGTTGCAAAGGCTCCCGAACAGGCGCCTTTCAACGAATCGGAGTTAGCCGTTTCGGTGAACAAATTGCCTGTGTACCCCGGAGGCAGCGGAGCCTTCCAGGAATTCCTGAACCAGATGGAAAAAGAAATGGCCCCTTATCTGGAAGAAGGTCAGACGAAGACCTATATACTCATTGAATTTATCATCGACAAAGAGGGCAATCCTTCCCATGCCAAGGTTTTAAGGGGTGGAAATGACGAATTGAATGACAAGCTCGTCGAAAGATTTAACGCCATGCCTCAATGGTCGCCCGCCATACGCCTTGAAAAGCCCACTGCCATCAGGCTCAAGCAGAATATTGTTATTGAGAGCGGATCACAGTAACCAACCCATCCCGCAATTATCCTTCATTTTTAACGTTTTATAGCAAGTCCATTGAGATCCATCCAATGCCTGTTGTATCCTTATGAAGTATTGTATTTCAATACTTTACATTGCTTTTGTGTGCCTACTCAGCCCTGCTCGCTCCCAATCCATTTCGGGGGTGGTGAACAGCTATTACCATGTCATCTCCGTGAATAATGCCAGTAATAAGGCCGGATTAACCAGTTCGGCCGGACTTTCAGTGGGCATGCGTGTACTCCTGATTCAGATGAGGGGTGCCGTAGTGGATCAAACGCAAACGGCCGCATTTGGCGGCATAACAGCCATCAATAATGCCGGCAAATACGAATTCGCAGAAATCTGCGGCATCATTGTGGACACGGTTTATTTCAAAAACGTGTTGGTCAATTCTTATGATGCCAGCGGGGCCATACAATTGGTCACCGTGCCCCAATATACAAATGTAACGGTAACGGGGACCCTAAGTGCAACACCCTGGAGTTCGGCTACCCGCACCGGTGGTGTGCTGGTATTCGAAGCCAGCGGATCCGTCACGTTAAATGCGAATATCGATGTTAGCGGACAGGGATTCGAAGGCGGCGCCAAGGTGACTTATCCCAACGCCAATTATGATTGCAACAACACCACCGATTTTAATGATTTTTATATGGCCATCCCGCCACTGATCAATCAATTTCATACAGGCGGAACGAAAGGCATGGGGATCGCTGACTCGATAGCAGGGAAAAATTATGGCCAGGGACGCCTGGCCAATGCCGGTGGCGGAGGGAACAATCACAACACCGGGGGCGGGGGAGGTTCGAACTATGGGGCCGGAGGAAAAGGTGGCAACCGAAGCAACGAATCACTTTTTACCTGTCACGGTACGCATCCGGGTTTGGGGGGAATGGCCTTGAGCGGACAGGGTTATACCATCGCCAACAACAGGATCTTCCTGGGAGGCGGCGGAGGTGTGGGACATGCCAACAATAACGAGAACCTCGATGGTGGTGATGGAGGCGGCATCGTGCTGATCAAGACAACACAAATCATTGGCAATTCATTTGCCATTCGTGCCAACGGCACCATGACGCCATCAACATTTCCAGATCCATTGTCATCTGGCGGTGATGGTGGAAGTGGTGGCGGTGGCGCAGGTGCAATTATTCTTAATACAGCAAGTTTTTCCGGAATATTAAATGTAGAAGCGATGGGAGGCAGGGGAAATAACTCTTCCTCACCCGTGAATCAGTGCCTCGGGCCGGGCGGTGGCGGCGGAGGGGGTGCACTCTGGGTCGCCGCGGGAGCGGTGCCTGTGAATGTGAATGTCAACTTAAGTGGCGGAGCCAATGGTGTAGTGAGCACCACCTCTACTATAGGATGCGGCAACCAGCCGAATGGTGCGGCAGCAGGCGTTGCAGGTAGCCAGCTTTTCAATTACGTTGCACCAGAAGGACCGCTGTTCAGCTGCGCGATTCTTCCTTCAGACAATCTTTTGCGATTTACTGCCAGGTTGGAGAATGAAAGCGCCGCATTGAATTGGATGGTCAACGATCCGAATTCGATCAGGTCTTTCGTCGTACAACGGAGTACAGACGGAATTCATTTCACAGATATGCTATCCATTCCTGCAAGTGTCCAAAAATTGTACGATTTCAATGACCCCATGGATTCTGAATTGCGCCGGTTCTACAGAATCGTACTACAAAACAAGAACGGTTCAAAAAATTACTCTTCAATCGCTGAGGTAACGAGGGGACTGAATAATCAAAGGCAGGTGCAAGTATTTCCAAATCCCGCACATGAACAAGCCGTAGTGAAAATATTGTCATCGAAAAACATTCGAGCGGAAATCATCATGATGGATGCCACTGGTAAACTGGTAAGACATCTCAATGTGATCTTACTCCGGGGCGAAAATCATTTCACATTGCCCATTGGGAGCCTGAGCGGGGGGGTATATTATGTGAGGACCAAAGGGCTGTCAAATGACCTTACTGTTAGGATAATTGTGAAGTAAATTCAAAAGTAAAAATTCAAAAGTTAAAACCTGGGACTATGATTACAACTTTTGAATTTTTACTTTTTACTTTTCAATTTTTACTTCATTAACACCTGTACCGTTTCAGGCGACTGTTGCCTCAGTACGATCATCTTTCCGGCTGTAAGCCTGTTCAATAGGTCCTCCTTATAATGCCTGATGGTGAGCAGGCTGAGGTCCTTTTCCAACTGCACATCAAATGTTTCCGAAGCAGAAATCGCAAGCTTCTCCAGTTTCTCAGTCTTATCGTCGAAGCATATCTGCAAACTTACCGCTCCAGATTGCATAAGGTTTGGCCGAATTCGGATTTCCTCGAAAAGATGATACAACGAAGCCACGGGCTTCTCGCCCACAAATGAGAAATCACGGCTGTGCAAATGCATCAACACCTGGTTTTGTTTAATGACAATAATGGGCGGCAGATTCTTTAGGCCCTGGTCGTGGATGATGGTGCCCGGGAGCGAAGGATCCAGGAAGCATTTTACGTGAAGTGGAATTCCTTTGTTCTGTAGTGGTTTAATGGTCTTGGGGTGAATCACCTGAGCACCATAATAAGCCATTTCAATCACCTCATCATAGTTCAATTCTGCAATCAATTCCGCGTCTGGAAACTGCTTCGGATCGGCATTCATGACCCCCTCGACGTCCTTCCAAATCGTTTGATCAACGGCTTCAAGCATATTCGCAAATACCGCGGCCGTATAGTCGCTGCCTTCTCTGCCCAAAGTGGTACTTTCATTCTCGTCAGTTGCTCCAATGAATCCCTGCGTAAGGACAATGGATGTCTCGTTGAAGATGGGTTTTACAATTTTGTCGACTCTCTCCTGAGTGAATTCCCAATCAATATTTGCGTCCCTGAAATTATCATCTGTTCGAAAAATATCTCTTACATCCAGCCACTGATTCTTGATTCCCGATTCTTCAAGATAGGCGCTTACGATGGCAGTACTCAGTAATTCTCCCACACAAACCACCTGGTCGTAATAGTAATCGAATTCGCGGACGGGCTTATCGTGCAGTAGCCATTCGACCTCAGTGAAGAAATTATTCAATTGCTCCTCAGCCTTTTTCCAATTTAGTGTACAGAGGTATTTAAGGGTATTTAGATGCGATTGTTTGATGGCCAAAAACAATTGAAGCGCTTCATCTTTGTTGCCCGCAAAAAAGGCCTCCACCACTTTTTCGAGGGCATTGGTGGTTTTGCCCATTGCAGAAATCACAACCAGAAGCGGTTGTTTTTGATACGAAGAAAGGATAGACTTAACATTCTGAATCCTTTCAATGGTGTTAACACTGGCGCCGCCAAATTTGAAAACCTTCATGATGTTGTTGAATAAACGTGCAGTTGATCAAGAGTGCCAGCAAATGTCTGTAAAATATTCAGATTGCGGTGCGAAAGCCGGATTCAAATCTAATTTTGAACATAAGATCAAACTTCTATTTTTGAGCAACGATTGCAAGCTAAACTTAGCCATATGATTATTAACCGGCACGTTCTCACTCTTGACGAATTCACGATTCAACAGCTTCGAAATTTTCCAAATGCCACCGGCGAACTTAGCGGATTGCTGCGCGACATGGGCCTTGCGGCCAAGCGCGTAAACGTTGAAGTAAATAAAGCCGGGCTGGTTGATATTTTGGGCGATGCCGGCAGCACCAATATCCAGGGCGAAGATGTGAAAAAACTGGACATATTTGCCAACAATCAGTTCATGGGCGTGCTTCATCATGGGATCAGTTGTGCAGGTATCGCCAGTGAAGAATTGGACGACTTCGTGGCATTTGACGACGAGGTGAGCAAACAGTCGAAATATGTTTGTCTATTCGATCCACTGGACGGAAGTGGGAATATTGATGTGAATGTTTCCATCGGTACAATCTTCAGCGTTTATCGCCGGATAACGCCAAGAGGTACCGCAGTTGCGAGGGAAGACTTTTTGCAGGCGGGAATAAACCAGGTGGCTGCCGGGTACATTGTCTATGGGTCTTCGACAATGTTGGTCTATGCTACGCGGCGGGGTGTAAACGGATTTACGCTTGACCCTTCGATTGGAGAATTTTGTTTGAGCCATCCCGATATCCGTTGCCCGGAATGGGGACGAATTTATTCCGTCAACCACGGAAATTATTATCAGTATCCGGAACCATATCGCAAATACATTGAGCTTTGTCAGCAAAAAGACAAAACTAACGGTGGCCCATACACGCAAAGATACATCGGCAGCATGGTGGCCGATGTGCATCGCAACCTGATCAAGGGTGGGATTTTCATGTATCCTCCAACGAAGGAGAAGCCCGGAGGGAAGCTGCGCCTGTTATATGAGTGTAATCCTTTCGCTTTTATCGTAGAAGTGGCCGGGGGCAAGGCATCGAATGGGGAGCAGCGGATCCTTGACGTCAAACCCACCGAGCTTCATCAACGATCTGCGCTCTTCATCGGCAGCAGGGGCATGATGGAAGAGTTGGAGTCAATCGCGCCTTTTTCGCTACCTTAGGCCCCAAAAATTCCGGCGAATGGGCAAAGCCATCATCGAAGTAAAAAACCTGGTTAAGCATTACGGCAATTTTGAAGCGGTTAAGGGCATCAGTTTTGAGGTGTACGAAGGTGAAATATTCGGGCTCCTGGGTCCAAACGGCGCTGGTAAATCCACCACACTCGAGATCATAGAAACATTGCGGGACAAAACCTCAGGAACTGTTTTCGTGGATGGTTTCAATCTTGATCAGCATCCTAATGAAATAAAAAAAATCATTGGTGTCCAGCTCCAGACTTCCGGATATTATCCCAACCTGAACCTGACAGAGCTAATCGAATTATTTGCCGGACTTTACAATGAGACGGTTGATCCCCTGGCGCTGTTAAAAACGGTAAATCTCGATGACAAGGCAAAGAATAAATTCAAAGAGTTGAGTGGTGGTCAGAAGCAACGGTTTTCAATTGCAACAACCCTCATCAATAAACCCAAGATTATATTTCTCGACGAACCCACCACCGGCCTCGATCCTCAGGCGAGGCGAAATCTCTGGGAACTGGTCCGGAATATTCAGTCGCGCGGGACCACGGTCATCATCACCACCCACTACATGGATGAAGCAGAATTTCTCTGCAACCGCGTTGCCATCATAGATTCAGGTAAGATCATTGCAATGGCAAGTCCTGACAAACTGATTGACGATCTCGTAGCCTCGGGATTCGAGAGACCCCGTGAAGTTAAGCAAGCCAATCTCGAAGACGTGTTTATTAATCTGACAGGTCACAGCATTCGGGAAGAGTAGTTCATTTTCTAATTTTTAATCGATACCATGCAAAAATTCACTTTGACTTGCCTGCTGATGATGGCGGCTTTGATGGGAATGTCCCAGGCAAAAAAATCAGCACCCGCGAAAACATCGAAACAAACTGGCAATGCACCCATTTTGAAAAATGCGCTCGACAGCATGAGTTATGCTATAGGCGTATTGGATGCCAATTTCTTCAAACAACAGGGCATGGACAAGGTCAATCCGCAATTGGTAGCCCGAGCTTACCAGGATGTGATTGATGGTAAAGCCACTTTATTAACACTTGAAACCTGTGACATGACCGTAAGAGAACAATTGCAGGCCTATGTGAGAGAGAAGGCCAAGGGAACCATAGATGAAGGAGAAAAATTCCTTGCCGAAAACAAGAAAAGATCAGGAGTCCAAACCACACCCAGCGGTGTCCAGTATGAGGTGATCACCATGGGAACCGGGGCAAGGCCTGCAGATACCAGTGTTGTAAAGGTTCATTACGATGGATTTTTCATCAATGGAAAAAAATTTGACAGTTCACGTGATCGCGGTGAGCCCATCGTATATCCGCTCAACAAATTAATTCCAGGTTGGGTAGAGGTTTTTCAACTGATGCCCGTTGGGTCCCATTTTAAGTTGTACGTCCCGTATCAGTTGGGATATGGTGAGAGGGGTTCACCTCCCACAATTCCTGGTGGTGCTGCACTTATATTTGATGTTGAATTATTAGATATTGTTAAATAGTTCAAGGTTCAAAGTTCAGAGTTCATAGTTCAGCGTTAATTGTGCTTAAAACTTTGAACCCTGAACTTTGAACTCTGAATTCTGAACTCTGAACTATGCTCGATCCCCGCTATCCCATCGGCCGTTATGAGCCGAAGCCGTTTGACCAAAAGTTGAAACAGGACTGGATCACGGATATCCAGTTTCTCCCACAGAACCTGGAAAACGCCGTGCTAAATCTTAACTCGGCGCAGCTGGATACACCTTATCGTGAAGGGGGCTGGACGGTGAAACAATTGGTTCATCACGTTGCCGATAGTCACATGAACGCTTACGTACGGTTCAAACTTGGATTAACTGAAACCACTCCTACCATCAAGCCTTACGAAGAAGCCTTATGGGCCCAGCTCAGTGACACGAAGAATCTTCCTATCAATATCTCGTTGACACTGTTGCACGCCTTGCATGCCAGATGGGTTGAAATTCTCAGGAACATCAGCGATGAAGAATGGAACCGAACTGTTTTTCACCCTGAGGCAAAAAAAGAATTGACGCTTTGGCACTTGTTGGGAACCTATGCCTGGCATAGTAAGCATCATACCAGGCATATAACGGCTTTACGAGAGGTGAAAGGATGGTGAATGATGCGGGGTACCAGGTATACGGTATTGGGTATTAGGAATTAAATTTAACATACCTCGTATACCATATACCGTATACCGTATTCCCAATACCCAATACCCAATACCATAGAATTATGCACGACCTAAAATGGGAAATATTAAGCTCCGAATACCTTTACCGTTACGATTGGTTCACGGCACGTAAGGACCGTTGCATGACGAAAGAAGGAAAGATCATCGATCCTTATTTCGTGTTAGAATATCCCGACTGGGTGAACGCGATGGCTTTGACAGAAGACAACAAGGTCATTATTGTTCGCCAGTACAGACATGCGTATGGCGAAACGATCCTGGAAATCCCGGGCGGCGTACTCGATTCAACCGACGCATCGCCGGAGGAAGGAATGAGAAGAGAATTGTTGGAAGAAACCGGATACAGTTTTAAAGAGGTGGAATACCTCGGAAAGATTTCACCCAATCCTTCCACCAATACCAATATCACGCATATGTTCCTCGCTAAAGGTGGCGTAAAAACAGCGGAGCAGCAGTTGGATCACAACGAAGAAATTGAGGTATATCTCTACAGCATCGATGAACTGAAACAATTATTGAAGGAAAACCAGATTCTTCAAAGCCTTCACGCAACCTGTCTTTTCTACGGACTGGCAAAATTGGGAGAAATGAAATATTAGAGTTGCACCCTATTTTTCCTGACGGCTTCGCGCTCAACCTCACCCACAACGAATACACTTCCGCAAACAAGTATTAAATCTTCCGGCTGTGCATTAAACAAAGCTTTGTCCAGTGCCTGGCCAACATTGACGAATGACTCGCCCTTCAGGCCCTGCTGCCGCGCCCTGGTGGCCAGTTCGTCTTCGGGCAGAGCCCGGGGAATACCGGCCCTCGTAAAATAATATTGTGCGTGTTTGGGTAATACTGCTAATACCTTTTCAATTTCCTTGTCTTTCACCATGCCGATCACAATGTGCAGGTGATGAAAATCGCTGAGTTCAAGTTGTTCAATCACCTGCCTCATGCCATCCTCGTTATGCGCCACATCCAGCACTACGGTTGGCTCCTGCCTGATCAGCTCCCAGCGTCCATGCAGTCCTGTTAGTTTCCGCACTTTTTGAAGGGCCTCTTTCACCACGGCGTCTGATATATCCCAACCTTTCTTTCTCAAGGCATCAACGCCTGCAAGAACGGTGACAAGGTTTTTGGACTGATAGATGCCAGGCAAATCAAGCACATAATTATTTTTGACATTTCCGCGCACCTCAACGACTTCGGCCGATGCGCTATTTTTTTCGTGCTTCCAATCGTCAATATATCTTACATGATCTGCAAATACGATCGGGCTTTCAGTTTCTTTTGCCTTGTTAATAAAAACATCCTTTGTCTCTCCAGCGCTTTCGCCAACAACCACGGGTACGTTGTGTTTAATGATACCGGCTTTTTCGCCCGCAATCTCGACCAGCGTATTGCCCAGGAGGTTGGTGTGATCCCAGCCGATATTAGTAACGATTGATACTTCAGGCGATACAATATTGGTGCTATCGAGTCTTCCGCCCAACCCAACCTCTACAACGGCAATGTCTACCTGCTCATCGGCAAAAAAAGAGAAAGCCATGGCCACTGTAACTTCAAAAAAAGAAGGTTCAATGGATTCAATGAGAAATTTGATTCGGTTCGCGAATTCAACGACATAAGATTCCGGCACCATCATACCATTGATCCTGATCCTTTCCCTGAAATCATGCAAGTGGGGACTGGTATACAAGCCCGTCTTGTAGCCCGCCGTTTGGAGAATGGCTGCAAGCATGTGGCTGGTTGAACCTTTACCATTTGTGCCGGCGATATGAACGGACCTGAACGCTTTTTGCGGGTTGCCCAGTGCTTGACACAGCGCGATGGTATTGGTGAGATCTTTCTTGATGGCACTGGCTCCCACACGACTGAACATCGGCAACCTGGTGTAGAGATAGTTGATCGTTTCGGCGTAGGTCATGGTGGGGTAAAGATAGAGAAGAAGGGTGGACAGTCTACTGTCTACTGCCCACTAAGACTTCAACCTGAAATTAAATATAATCGTCCCCACTTGTTCCTCGGCACCATCAGCGGTAGATGAGAATTTGATCTGCTTCGCCTTGCGCAACGCAATCTCGCGCAAGCTGGCATCAGATGTTGTAGAGCCCCTGGCTTGGTAGCTTGCGCCAATCACGGAACCGGCCTTGTCTACTCTTACATCCACGGCGATCTTTGCATTCTCATTGAAATCATCTTCAAAAGATGGCATTTTTGAGATTTTTCTTCCGCTAAGACCTTTTGAAATGAAAACGCCACTGGTTCCTGTGCCACCATTTCCATTGTAGTTTTTTGAATTGGGATTGCCATTGATCTTGCCCTGGTCGCCCGAGCCACCTGCAATTCCCTGGT
>Ga0068871_100000104_pt1 | contig 50710 bp, 34 predicted proteins | sample KBSMisM72_FD_72750 | JGI IMG/M metagenome (GOLD analysis project Ga0068871, IMG submission 72750) | Miscanthus rhizosphere microbial communities from Kellogg Biological Station, Michigan, USA - KBS Miscanthus M7-2 | ecosystem: Host-associated > Plants > Roots > Rhizosphere > Soil ...
TGCTCTTCGACTTCATTGAAGAGAAGCACGAGGAAGGCGAGCCATTGAAGGAGGCGGTGTTGGATGCCGGCATTATGCGACTGCGTCCTGTGATGATCACCGTGCTCGCGCTCGTATTTGCACTCGTGCCGCTGGCGATGCACGGCGGACCACTATGGGAGCCGATGTGTTATGCGCAGATGGGTGGGATGATGGTAGCGACCTTCATCACGTTGCTGTTAGTGCCGGTGATTTATTCGATCTTCGTGCTCGATCTCAAACTCATTAAGTGGGACACCACGCATCATGAAAAGGAGAGCGTACCGGAAGCAATAGCACCGCCGGCCGCGGGCGGAGAGGCAACAGCGTGAGGTGAAAATGGCAAGGTACCAGCGTCAAAGTGTGCGGTTCATGCTCCTAACGTTTGCGGGGCTCATCCTGGCGATGTCTACAGCAGTTGAGCCTTTGCAAGCGCAGCAGAAGCGAGACGCACAACTGGAGCGGGCAGCTACCGAGTACAAGTCGAACCTCGAACAACTGCTCAATCTCTATGAAGGCGAGTCGAAGGGAACGGAAGAGCGGCTCGGGAAATTGAGAGGGTTATTAGCGGAGGGACTCGTCACGCGGGGCGAGGTGCAGGCAGCGGAAGATGCTGCGGCCCGAACGCGAGAGAAAGTTGCCGAAGCGCAGGCGCAATTGAAGAGCGCGGACATGGCTATCGCCGAAGCTCTCGTTGAGGTGGAGGCAGAAGAGTCCAAGCCAAACCCGAGACGGAGTTCGGCGCCCCGCGCTCCGAACACGCTGGTCCGCACAACGGCTTACATCCGCTTCGGTGGTGTGGGTGTGTGGTCGCTATCCGGCGCAACCGGCATCAAGCAATTCTTCGCTCGGCGATTCGGCCGCGCACTGCCGATCGATGCGTTCGGGCAGTCAGCGCTACACGATCGCTGGGGCTACGACCATCGGAACGCCATGGACGTAGGAGTCAATCCCGACAGCAACGAAGGACAAACATTGATGGAATATCTGCGCGCCAATGGCATTCCATTCACCGCTTTCCACTTCGCAGTGCCGGGTGTAGCCACAGGACCGCACATTCACATTGGGCTGCCTTCGCACAGAATTGCACCAAGATGGATAGCGGCGAACTCTGGCCACATATCAAGTCAGTGAGTAGGAGGCTTTATGGATGCAGGCATATCAAACGGCGTGGCGGCAATCATGGGTGCATTGGTCGGAGGGCTCGCGTCACTAACGAGTACATGGGTAAGTGAACGAACTCGACATAAGCGAGATCTGTTACAACGGGAAATCACCAAGCGGGAGACTACCTATTCCGACTTCATCGACCACGCCTCGAAACTTTACGTCACGTCGGCCACCCACAACCTTAAGGATGATGATGTGAACCTGCAAAGAGAGCTGGAAGGGGCGGTGTCGCTTTACGGAATCGCCAGCCGCATTCGATTGTTTGCTTCGGACCGAGTCATCAAGGAAGCAGAAGCAGTGCTCGACCTGATTCTCATCCAGTTTGGAGCTGAAAACATCTCCGTCGAAGAGCTCCGTGAAAAGAAGCTCAATGAGAGAGATCCGCTGAAGACGTTCAGCGTTAGTTGCAGGCGCGAACTCCAGGACCTGCAAAGAGTGATATAGGTTTCCACTGATCCGAGAGGCTCAACATCATGCCGGAGAAAAAAGCACAAATCATACTTGAAGTCGCGGAAGCGATTGGCAATCAACTCGAGATGCCTGAATTACTCGCCTCTTTGAGTGAAGTGCTCAAGCCAATAGCTCATTTCGACGCGATCGCGATCGTGATACTCGAAGGCGATACGGTGACCTCTTATTGGGCCCACGTTGAAGGCGTCTCTCGGCAGCCTGGAGAGTCCGTTGAGAGCTTTGTGGATCGTTACGCATCAAGCCTGCAGGTTGATCCCCCACCAATGAAGCTGGCAGTCAGCCATCATCCGATCAGCGAGATCATGAAATCCGGTGTTCCGTATGTAGTTTCGGACCTGGAGAGCCACAGGCCTTTTAATAGTGACGAGCCTTTGTTCAAAGTGGGATTCCGCAGCTACATCGATTTGCCGCTGCGGAAACAGGATCGGCTGATTGGTACGATCAAGTTTTTGTCTAAGGAAAAAGGCAGCTACACAGATATGCAGCTCCATTTGTTGCAGGATATTGCCAACATTGTAGCTATCGCGGTCTCGAATGCATTGGCCTATGAAGAGATCAAATCCCTTAAAGAACAACTGTTACTGGAGAACCGCGTGCTTCAGGAAGAGATTGTTCAGCGATCAATTTATGAAGAGATCGTCGGGTCATCGAGCTCACTTCAGAAGGTACTTGCGGCGATCGATAAGGTTGCGCGGACTGATTCGACCGTGCTGATTACCGGTGAGACGGGAACGGGTAAAGAGCTGGTGGCGCACGCGATTCATCGCCGGTCGCCACGTTCGAATCGTGGGTTGGTGAAAGTCAATTGCGCGGCGCTGCCGGCAGAGTTGATAGCGAGCGAATTGTTCGGTCATGAGAAGGGCGCTTTCACCGGCGCAATGCAACAACGCATTGGCCGCTTCGAGGCGGCGAACGGCGGCACGATCTTTCTCGACGAAATCGCGGAACTGAGTCCGGAGATTCAAGTGTCGCTGTTGCGCGTCTTGCAGGAGAAGGAGTTTGAGCGCGTGGGCGGCAACCGCACGATCAAAACGGACGTGCGCGTGATCGCGGCTACAAACAAAGATCTGTGGCGGGAAGTAAGCGAGGGCAGGTTCCGCATGGACCTGTATTATCGGCTAAATGTTTTTCCGGTGCACGTACCATCGTTGCGTGAACGTGTGAACGACATTCCGGTGCTGGTGGATTATTTTGCGGCCCGGCTTGCCGGGCGAACTGGAAAGAAGATCACCCAGATCGAGCGGCAGTCGCTCTGTGCGATGCAGCAGTATTCGTGGCCCGGCAACATCCGCGAATTGCAGAACGTGATTGAACGCTGCGTGATTTTGGCTGACAGTGAAGTTTTGCGCGTTGAGCCCGGTATGCTGATGCCAGGAGCGCAATCGATGGCGACAGCGGCCATTGCGACCTGCTGCGGATCCGATCCGGATCGAAGAGCTCAAATCGAAGCGGTGTTGCGGGAGACGCGTGGCAAAGTCTATGGACCACGCGGTGCTGCCGCCCGGCTCGGCTTGCCTGCAACAACGCTCGACTCGCAAATCCGCGCTCTTGGTATCAACAAGCATCAATTCAAGTAAACCTCATAATCCCACGAGAACCTCGTGGAACCATGAACACACTTCGTCGGCTACGGCCGATTTTTAATGGTGTTCGCTGGCACGTTTGTTGCTCCTCACGGTATGGAAGAGGAGCGTTTAAATGGAGAGCAAAAAGATAAGAATCTTGCTGATCGCATTTGTGATCACACTCGCTGCTTCGGGTCTCGTGGTGGGCCAGGAGAGCGTTGCGATAAGTGTGTCGCCAAGCGACCTCGCAGCGCTTGAGACTGGCGGCCTTGCTGACGGACAAAAAGTGATAGTCGAAGGCATCGTCATGAGCCGGAATGACGAATCATTTACCGTCCGTGACGCAAAAGGAACCGAAACCGTTGTCGTCATGACTGGCAAAACCGTCGTTACGATAGAGCGCAGTGGGATTCAAAGTGACAGGTCATCTACGGGGGATAATATCCGTTGCGGTGTTAGATTGAAGGTGGAGGGCCGGCCTGATAGTGATGGTCAACTTGTAGCGAAGAACATCACGATTGAATCGGAGCTGCAAAGAGGTAAAGCAGTCGAATCACGCCGAGATGGATGCAACCGATAGCGAATGATCGCGACTGTTACTCACAGCTTTCGCCTTTAGGAACTGAAGAACGGTTATAAAAGACAATCGCAAATACAACCGCCACTAACAGAGAAACAAATGGATCACCATACATAGCCTTCACCCTTCGTTCGAGAAGGGCAACAAGTGTTCCAGCAAAAACTTCAGAATTTGCGCGTGCTTAAACAAGCAGGAGTTCGGGTTTCCACGAAAATGCCTCGTGAGATCGTGTTTATCTGCGGCTCATTGCTGATCACAGCCCTTCCCGAAAGAGCGTCTCTCGCAACTCCAAAGATGTAACTAACGCCGCCGATTTTGCCGAACGGCTCACACTTTCGGAATTGTCGGTAAATGAAACCAGGCGGAAAATCGCTGCCAGTTAACCGGCGGAATTGAAACCCTTTATTGATTTACAAAAGGAGAGACGTCATGGTTGCAGAAACAGGAACACAGCAAGTATCCAACAACTTCCTCGATCCGAGAGTGAAATGCGCGCAGGCTCAGGAATTTGACCTGCAACTTTCGGCGCTCATTATCGGTCAGGAGAATGCGGTCCGCAGTATGGGCAGTTTGTATCAACTGTTCCTGGCGGGAATGAATCAAAGCAACAAACCAGTCGGCGCATTGCTGTTTCTAGGCCCTACTGGCTCTGGAAAAACACGCGTCGTTGAAGCCGCTGCGCATATTCTTTTTGGTGATCCTGATGCGTTGATCAAAGTGAATTGCGCAGAGTTTCAGCATTCACACGAGATCGCCAAGCTCGTCGGCTCGCCTCCGGGGTACCTGGGCCATCGGGAAACGTCACCAATGTTGACTCAAGAGAATCTCGATCGCTTCCACACTGAAGACACCAAGCTCTCGATCGTGCTCTTTGACGAGATTGAGAAGGCATCGGATTCATTATGGAAGCTGCTGCTCGGCATCCTCGATAAAGCAACATTGACCCTGGGTGACAACCGCCGAGTCGATTTTTCCCGGTCGTTAATCATTATGACGTCGAATCTGGGCGCCCGGGAGATGTCCGAACTGATGAAACACCGCATTGGTTTTGCCGGAGCCGGCCAACTGAATAACTCAGCTGACAGCCAGGCTGATATCGACCAAAAAATCGAACGCACGGCTGTTCAAGCGGCCAGCCGGAATTTCTCCCCTGAGTTCATGAACCGGATCGATAAAGTAGTCGTCTTCCACTCATTGAACCAGAGACATCTCCGGGAAATTCTCGATCTTGAACTTCGAGCCTTACAAGGACGGATCATGCGTTCAGCTCGAACTACGTTTTTCTTTAGCTGCTCTGATTCGGTGAAGGATCTATTGCTGCGAGAGGGTATGGACAGCAGATATGGTGCACGCCACTTAAAGCGCTCGATCGAACGACTGCTCGTCATGCCGCTGTCAAATCTGGTGGCGAGCGGCCAGATATCTTTCGGTGACTCGGTTGACGTCGATATGGACCACAATGGGTCCGACGTTTCGTTCGCGAGGCGTTCGTGGCAGACTCCGATCGACGATTCGTTTCTCGCCGAACATTCGGTAGAAGAATTTGGCACGTCTTTGCAGGCCGCAGCTTAATGAGGAATTCAGTTGCTGCTGCGAGTATGGCGTCAGTTAAATTCTTCTCTTCGCCGCCCCTATGTTCTCTCTGCCTCTGTGGTAGTTCCATTAACCACGGAGGTACAGAGAACACAGGGGGGTGTAGCTTTCCGGTTCAGCTATTTCGCTAACAGTTAATGCGGCAACACGTTAGTCGTAATTGTACAGCCGTGTGCGAGCGCGACCGGCAAGAATTTAGGCTGGATGAAGGTCAAGAGCAGAAACGATTGTTTCTGAGCTGCGTTATCACAAAAAATCAGCGCATTTTGAGCGCAACGTAGAAACAGCTCAAATGGTAAGTTCTTTAGCGACGCAGTGTAGAGGTGGTTGCCCTATTCGTGAGCCAAGCGGGCAATCTTTTTTATCGGACCGCTATGATAGCGCAATCTTCTGCTTTTCCAAAGGTTTACCCTTCTCGTCCACTGTTCCCGGTGTTCCCGACATTCCCTTCGTTCGCGCAAAAGAGACCAAGAATAGGCCAACGCTCTTGATGCGCCGATCAGTACGTATACAGCCTGTGTGTTGTGGGGGGTAGATAAATCTTGAACGACCCGAGCGACTTGTGATCGCTGTGGGACATGACCATTGCCACGTTGTTCTCCTTGCTCCCCCATGTCAGGGATAAAGATGGCGCGACTGTCAAAGTGAAGACGTTGTCCGGCCATAGTTGAGCCATTAATCACTAAATGTTTGATTATTTTGTGTATGTGTAGATTGCTTTGCCGGCAGTTCTGAAGTCAACGATATTCGAAACCGTCTTTCCACGAACCACTATGTTCGTCTCCACAAGAACTTGAACTGGGCCTTCGTCGGCGGTTGGTGCGGTAACCAGCAGCACCTGGGCATCGGTTTGCATAATGGTGGCCTCCTTGCCTCCAAACAAAACGCGCACCACGTGCTGAAGATTTTTTCCGCGCAGGGTTACGACCACATTTTTGTTCGCTGGTCCTTCAGGTTTTCCGGTAGTGGCATTGATGACGCTTTCAATGGTTGGTGGTATTGGCAATCCGATGTCGAAGAATCGAGTTATTCCACCACTGGTTACAGACAACGTGGCGAGATCGTGTTTGATTGCTAGACGAACCTTGTATTTGCCGCCACCTAAGCTCTGCAGCGGAAGCGTCACCGCGCCATCCGTAGGATCCATTTGGAGGTTGGGGGCTGAAGATTGATCGGTAACTGAAATAACAATATCAAGTAGCGCTGAATTACGGCCACTGGCAGGCACATAGTTAACGATCTCGTAGTTGGAAACCAGATTTTGCTGGAAGACTACCGTTTGTTCCTGCGAGGCCTGCCGGTTTGAATTGCGGTAAGTGATCTTTGCCGGCTTTCCATCATCGGGCCGCTTAAATATCACCCGATACAAAACAGGACTGATGAAACTCACCTTCTCATTGGAATCGGATCCATTTAGCTCGCGTGCGTCGATCGAGATTCGTGCGCTCGGTCTCAGTCCAGTGCCTTTCAAATCAACTGATAGGTACTTACCATCCGCTGATTGAGTTACAAATTCAGCCCCTGTTAGAGCAAAAGGCTCCGTGAACATCGGATCCATGAGACTGACTTCGGCGAGCGACTTATTGCGATAATGTCTGTTCTCATTGATGTTCTTGAGACTGAAGTAATTGATTGTTGCAGTCTTTTCCGGCGTGACCAGGGTGATAAGCGGCGTGCCGACATATTGCGCGCCCATCTTCAAGCTCAAGACAAGTGTTTGTGGGTTCAGGTATTCATACTCACCAGCAGCATCGATTGCATTCGGAAGAGAACTGGATGCGCCCTCATTCTTCGCGATTGAAACAGCCCGTTTCAATGGGACGCCGTTCACCATAATTCCGGTAAGTGGCGAAAAATATTTTCCCTCGATGAGCATTGTTGCCTGCTGGCCCTTTTCGACGGGTGTGTAATGGACTTTCTCCACCCAGAATCCTTCTGTATCTTCGCCGGGAATCAGCAGATCAAACGTGCGGCTGTCCGCAGTTCCTTGCTTCAGAGGTATCACATTATCGCCATTTGGCGCTTTGTCGCGTTTATGAGCTTTGGCTTCGACTTTGATTTTGAGTGCAAGCGCATCTTGCGGGACGGCCACGATTGCATAGGTCGAGCGAACACCAGGCGCAATTCGTCGGGTACCCGGCAATGGACCGAACGTCCATCCAAAACTATTCAGACCTTTACCGAAACCGGAAGCATAAACTTCCTGCTGCATGAATTGTTCGTAGACCGCGCGCTGTCGTTGATAGCCGACCTCTGCTCCCAATCCGAAGACAGACAGGAACTTGGCCGTTAAAGCGAGACCATTTTGAGTACCATGAAAGTCATTTACATTTAGCGCGCTTTGTCTGGGAATCACATCGACAACGCGAAACTTGTCTGGATCAGCGCAAATCCAACTCCCATTTTCAACCTTCTCGGCGGCGCTTGCGCTCGTATGTCTTGTCTTGAGCTGTTCGTTCTTCTCCCGAGTTCGATTAAGCATGTCCAGGGTTATTGGTACGTCCGCGGGTATACCCTCTCCCGCCTGCAGGATGTGAAGTGCGTCACCATCTGCTTCAAGTTTCAAACCGAGCGAATCGACTATAAGCTTTAGACTTTTATTCCACGGTTGGTCTTTGGTGCTCACTGTAATTCGCGAATCACCTGCCGAACCGTGAATAACGAAGCTCACGCCGTAGAGTCTTGTAATTTCCCTGGTTACTTCGAACAGAGTGGCATCCTTTAGTTCGACATTCAGCAGCTCCCCCGTGTAATCGCGCGACAGATAGAGTTCTGGCCCTGTCTTCTGTTCTTTACTGTCACTTTTCTTTGGTTGGTCTTCTTTAACGGTTGATTGCGGCTGCTGTCCGGGCTGTGGTTGCGATGGTGCAGCCGCCGGCCCTTGCTGCGTGCGACACTTTCCTTCTTGTTCCGGGTTTGGTTTCTGATCCTTCATGAAGAAATCCGTGATACCCCATTCCAGACGCACCATGTAGTCGTCGTCCACCTTGGGAACTGAATAAAGCGACATCGGCAACTCGAGGAAGACCAGGCGTTGATCTGGTCCAATTTCGTCACGTAAGAGCGTCAGTTGTTTCGCAATCACTTCGTATTGCATCTCAACGTAATTATCCAATGCGGTGCTCGCGTCCAGTTTGGGAACGGTTGACCCCTTGACAACGGCTTCAAAAACAGACTTTAGATCGTCGGGCAGAGAGCCGCCTCCGCTACTCTCAGCAGTCTGTGCAGGAACGAGATTGCCCGCGGCCGAGTTTGCTTCGGTCCGTAGCTGGTCAAGCTCAGCTTTAAGCTTGTCACGCTCACCTGCCTTTTCCGCTAACTGGGCTGTTAGCTGTTTACGCTGATCCGCGTTCTCCTTGGTATCTGCCAGTCCTGCAAGTTGCACAGCAAGGCTCGATGCGGCGCTGACGGCATCAGTGTAGGGCGTCATGATCTCGTCTATCCGGCTGCGCGCTTTTGAAAAGCGACTCATATCAGCTTCAAACTTTCGCTGAATCATGTCGTTCTGTGAACCCGCAACACCATTGAAACCGCCGCCGGCACTCAACATTGTCCGCAACACATTGAGCCGGGCGCCGTTTGCGGAATATGGATCTAGGTCGGATGCCGCAGGGACTTTGACCCCCAGGCCGCGACTGTTTTCGCGCATCATGGAGAGCAGATAATGCGCCTGACCCAGCGACCAGATGTTCGGATAACCTACTTGAACCGTAAGCTGAGAGTTCTTAGCGAGTGCTAACGGAGCCGGCGTATGGAGTAGGAGGATAACGGCTATCGCAACAGCAGTTTTGTTGCGGAGGCGTATCAAGGTTTTCATGATGGCAGCTCCTGTGAATGATTTAAGAATTAACCACCAGTCTGAGTCTCGTAACTGATGGCAGTTAGCTCGTTCATGGAAGGTTTTCCATCGAGAGATGTTTCCCAAAAGTATATGGCAACCGAAAGAGAAATATTTCCGTTACAGTTATTGGTCTGGAATGGCTGAATTGCGCGAAGCTCGTTTAATCCCAAAAATTCAGCGTGAGAACCGCCGAGACACTATTCCTGTGAGCAGAATAAAGTCAACGTTGTGCCTCGAATTCTCCTGTTTTTTCTGAGGCATGGTCCTATTACAGCTGCGGTATTCCTCGCGCCGAATGCCAAACCGCGCAATCTCACAGAGCTTTGCATCATGATTGACTCGGTACACGATTCGGTACGGGCGAAAATGATCTCGCGAATACATTTTTCCTATATTTGGGCACGATGCGACCCAACTCTGGAATTCATGTCGTCTCGTACAGCGGGGGACCAGATCAGTTTGTAAGCCATGAGGCTATTATTCGCGCCTTGCCGGACGACTGCTCACTCGAAGAGATAGCCGAGCATGTTTTTCGTAAATGCTACACCGCAACCTTGTTTGGCAACGGATTAACAATTCGGATTCCAACCCGCTCAACGCTTCCCGTTAACATTTCGCGCGCGTGAGGTCACGCAGTCGGTCAGTCCGGGGTGGAGATTATGTATTCAAGATCGGCCAGATTCTTTTGGAAAAGACACGAGTAAGGATTAATGGCCAGGGCAGCGCGAAAATCGCGAATCGCCAGGTCTCGTTCGTTTTTCTTTGAGTGAGCTTCACCTCTTTTGTTGTACGCGTCGGCGTTTTTGGAATCTATTTCTATTGCTTTGGTGTAATCGTTGATCGCTTCATCGTATTTTTGTTGCGCGAGATAGATCAGGCCACGCTTAAAGTAAGCGTTGAATGATTTGGCCTTTAATCTGATGGCTTCGGTATAGTCCTCGATCGCATGAGAATAATCGTCATCTTTGTAAGTCTCGTTGTCGCCCTTTGCGTGAAAATCCATCCCCCGTTTATAGAAAGCATCGCTGTAGTTGTCGTTCGCTCCTGATTCAAGACTGCTGTCTAACTTGATGGCCTCTTCATAGTCTTTGGTGGCCTGGCCGTAATCCCCTTTCTGGTAGTGCGCAAGTCCTCGGTTGTAAAAGGCTATACCGTAGTCAGATCGAAGTTTGATTGCCCTGTCATAATCCTGGATGGCTTCATAGTTTTTGTTGTTAACACGATACGTATCACCTCGCTTGAAGTAAGCTTCTACGAAGTCAGGTTTAACCTGTATTGCTCGCTCAAAATCATCGATTGCCTGTTGGTATCCACTATCACCGACGTAGGCATTTTCACGAAGGTGCGCATTGGCCCGTTTAAAATATGCTTCGCTAAGATCAGACTTGAATTCGATCGCTTTGTCATAATCCCGAACAGCTTGCTGATGATTGCCGCTTAGCAGATATGCATCCCCACGCTTTATATACGCTGAACCGTTTTTAGGTCTTAGTCTAATTGCGTCATTCAAATCTTTAATAGCCTGGTCGTGATTTCCTATCAGAGAATAGGCAGACCCACGGCCTTCGTATGCTTCTGCTCGCTCCGGCTCAAGCGAGAGTGCCTTGCTAAAATCCTTGATGGCCTGTGCGCTCTTTCCGGTCTCCGCATAAGCACGTCCACGCGTCAGATATGCCAGAGTAAGATCCGGCTTTAGTAGGATAGCCTGTTCACAATCTTTGAAAGTGTCTGGATATTTTTTCAACCCCAAGCGTGCGCTAGCGCGACAAACGAAACCTTCTGCGTATTCAGGTGTCAAAGTGATCGCATTGTTGCAATCGGCAAGTGCCCGCTCGAAATCCTGGCGTGCAGCATAGGACAAACCACGGCAGGCCAACGCCTCGGCTAAGTCCTCCTGGAGTCTGACTGCTATATCGCAGTCTTCCAATGCCTTTTGGTAATTGCCTTGATTGAAGTAAGCCCAACCGCGTCCGCTATAGGCAGCAGCATAAGCGGGGCTGCCCCTGATTGAATCGCTGTAGCTCTCAATTGCGCACTGGAAGTTTTTTTGTTCCTGACACACGACCGCCCGGCGAAAGTCTGTGTTGTAGAATCCGTAAAAATAAACACCCGTGACCAGCCCAAGCAGAGTCACCACTCCCATGAGCATTCCGACTTTTTCTTTCCATTGTTCCCACCACGGCTTTACGGGTATCTGTTCCTTCTTACGTTGGAATGATTTCGCCAAAACATAAAGCAAAGGATCGGCGACGCCGCGAGGCGACATCTTGACCTTTAACTTCTTTTCGCCGTTACTTTCCTCAGGCGCCGCACCAAGGCTCGAAACGGCAGTAAAGCTCACGCTACGGAACCAATCATTAGCCGCATTAAGAAATCTCACCGCCCCAAGCTCATTCTTCGTAAACTCCTGAAGCAAACTCGAAACCTTCTGAATATGTTCCAGGTGACGCCCCGGATCGGAGAGAGTTGGCGGTCGTTGTTCATTTAGATAGTCTCTTAGATCCGGGTGCTTCTCAAGAAAGGTTCTAAACTCCGGCACGGAGACTTTCATGTCATCCGATTTTGTGTACACCACGATCAGGTGCTGTGACTGACGCTCTACCTTCAAGTGATCCATCCCCAGTAAATAGGTATCGAGCAACTCCGTCATTTTGTCGGGAATTGAGTCGCCTAAACTGCCAAGATCGATCAGAAAAAGCACACAGCTTCCGCCTCTGACGAAACTGGCCAGCTTCGAGATGTTTTCATCAGTTACAAAGGCCTCGCCTGGTGGATCGTAAATGAGCACCGTAGTGTCATCGAGCCGTAAGCCGCTACCATCAGCCGACTGAGGTATCTTTTTAAGTCTAAAGATTCCGGGACGCGGAAAGCTTTGTTGTGTGGGTGGGGGCAGCTCCCCTTTGCGTAGTCGATTGCGATTCTCAGTGAGGCGGGTGAGCGAGCGTTGATCGAGGACCTGACTAAAAAACCCGGGCCAAATGTCTGTTAAGTGGTTATCCAGAAAATCAAACAGCGCGCACAGGAAAACCGTTTTGCCCTGTCCAACCGAGCCGACGACGCTGAACACGACTGGATCATCGGCATCTTCACGACCATGGGATCTGATATATGCCGGTGGAAATGCCGTGCCGGGTTCGATCTTGCAGTCTATGTGCGCTGGAGAATTTGCGGACACATCATCGAGACAGTATGGACAAATCACAAAACCCTCCTTCTTGCGTCAACATTTTGCGCTCTCATTGTTTTCGATGTGATGGTGCATCTGTTTTTACGGTGAACTGTGTTCCCGTTTTGAATTCCAGGTTGGGCCCTTCCATGGCGAGTGTGCTGGTAACACCAACACCTGCGCCAATCGCAGCACCTGTAACTGCTCCTTGTCCTCCGCCTATGAGCGCGCCGATACCGGCGCCAATCAGCGCTCCTGTTACCGCACGCTTTACCCCAATCTTGACTCTGGACTTTCCTTTTACAGTGCCCTCGTTATCGGCCACTCCGTTCTGGCCGGCATGGGCCACATCGTTTACTTCCAACACCGTAGCGTTGAATCCACCGATACGGCCGTCGGGCAACGTAATGGTGTCGAAAGCCAGGTCCATTTCCGACTTTCCCTTACCCTTTCCCGCATTCTTCACTTTGCGGATATGACCGCTCACAATGCTCCCGGCAAGGTGTGCCGGGCTAATCACTTTGCATTCAAACCGATCGCCCTTTTTGCTGACCTCAGTGCTCAACGGTGACAGCAGTTGCAGTGCAAAGGTTACGTTCTTGTCGACGAGCAGTTCGCCATCCGGATTGCTCCGTACGTCCGCAGATGAGAAAAGCAAAAAGAAAAATGCGAGGGCAATAGTTACAGGCGTGGTGTTCCGCATAGTGAGACTCCTTAGTTGAAGGTTGGACCAGAGACCGACGTTTGCATCAATAGAGAGCGATCGCTCTCAGAATGGAGTGACGTTTTTGAAGCGCGAACGCTGTTCAGGTTTTTCCAGGTTATGGCGAAGTGTATTGGACGTTTCGAAGACTTAGGACGAATCCGAACCACGATACGAGCCCATTGATTAGCAACGCCGGGCGGCTCAATAAAGGAGTATTCGGCTACATTCTCAAGCCTTGCGAGATCCACCTGGCATGGATATCCGGTGAGCATGCCTGAAACATAAGTGACCACACCGTCACCGGTACTAAGCCTTACGTCGATGGTTCCCACCGTATTCGTTGTGTCACCCGAGCGTCCGTTCATAACGACAACGGTAAACTTGCCATCCACTGAAGTTTGTACTTGTGTTACTGCGTCGGGCCTAAAGCGCGGTTCCTCTTTTTTGCGCGCAATGGATGGAGGCGGCTTTGGTAGTTGCTCGAGTGTTGGCTCGATGTTGGTCGTCGAAGCCGGCTTCACTGAAACATCACGAACCACCGCGCGATATCCTTCCTTCGAAACAAGAATCTGATAACGACCCGGCGGAAGTTCCAGGTTTCGCACCTGTCCGGAGTAAGTTCCAACGAGTGCATTTGTTTCGGCGTCGAGCACACGGATTTGGCAGCCACTGACCGAGGGTTCGATATTTAGATCGCCCGTTATGAGTTTAAGGACAACGTTGAACGGTGTATTAGTGTCCGGAGTGAGACTGATTTGCAGAGCTTGAGACTCGTATCCCTCTCGCTGAACAACCAGGCGGTAAATCCCGGGTGCGAGACCAGTGCGATCAAGAGTTCCGTTCTCACCGCGCTGGATTTCGTCGTTTAGAATGATGGTGCTGTCGGACGGAGTGACATTGACCAGAAGGCTGGCCTTAGGTTTCGGCTTCGGAGTTCGGCTTACGCTGTGGCCGGGTCCACTTCCTTTTGGTGTTGTCTCGCGTCCTCCCTTATCCTGAAAGCCACTTCCCGATACACACAGTAATAAGAGAGGTGTGATTAGTCTCAAACTTACTCTAATCATCCTTCCTCTCCTCCAGTGTGCTTTCCGAAATTGTCGTAGACTCATTAATTTGAAATGGCTTGAGTCACATCTTTCACACAACGAAACCCAGTCGCTGAATAATCCTTGCTGGTGCGTGCGAACAGGTATCCTCGATACGTTGTGGTAGCTTGCTCCGGACCTTCTTTCCATGAACCGCCGCGTATCACCTTCAACTCGCCACTCGGTGCTCCTTGAAGTTGTCCGCCTGGGTAAGGTTTGAGGTCGCTGTTGGTCCATTCCCACACGTTGCCGACCATGTCATATGCACCGGCCGGCGATGCACCTTTGAACGTTCCCACGTTTGCAAGGCCGCGGGTTGAACCACCGCCGGCATTCGCCATCCGCTCGTTCCATTGTTCTCCCCACGGATAGGCGCGACCGTCAGTTCCACGCGCGGCAAATTCCCACTCCTCTTCAGTCGGTAGCCGTTTGCCGGCCCATCCCGCGTAAGCCATCGCGTCGTACCACGTAACGTTGCAAACCGGTTTCAGCGCCATGCCTGGTGGACATTTCTCGTTCTTCCAGCTTGGCGGCGGCGGGTGAGGCGCTGAATTGACGAACCGTTCATACTCGGCGCAACTCACTTCGTAGACGTCGATAAAGAATGGCTTGACAGTGACCGGGTGAGCCGGTTCTTCGTAGGCATCACCGTTATTAGTTCCCATCATGAAATTACCCCCACGCACATAGACCATTCCCGAGGGTGGCGAGGGATCCGCCTTCGCTCGGTTTACATTTTCTTTTATAGGGGTCGCGAGATTGGCTGGTGCGCTTGAGGTGTTGCTCGCCGTAGCTTGTGAGCCGACCCACCCTACAACCAGCAAGAACAAAATGATCACAATCAGAGCAGCGGCAATCAATAGCGCTATCAGCAAGTACGGCGTTTCTGGTGGAGACTCGACGACTGGCGGCGGAGGTTTTGGTGTCGGTTGCCTGATCGATTTGGCCAGCACGTATAACAAGGGATCGGCAACGCCACGAGGAGACATTTTTACTGTTAGCTTCTCGGTTTCAACTCCGGTTTCAGTCAGGAACTTCTCAGGCGCTGCACCCAAACTTGAAACAACCGTGTAACTGACACTCGCGAACCAATCCTCAGCCTCGTGAATGAACCGACCGGCGTTTAAATCTTCCCGCGTAAACTCCTCGAGCAACTTCGATATGCCCTCGAGTCGCTCGAGATGTTCATCGGGATTCGCAAGACTCAGTGGCAGGCGCTCGTTAAGATAATCATTGAGGTTCGGATTTTTCTCCAGAAACCCTCTGAACTCAGGCACTGAAACTCTCAAGTCGTCTGATTTTGTGTAGACGACAATCATGTGCTGCGAGCCCTTCTTGATCCCCAGTCGCCTCATCCCCAGCAAGTAAGTATCAAGCAGTTTCGCCATTCCTCTGGGAACCGAGTCTGTCAGCGCGAGGATATCGATCAGAAAGAGAACGCAATCGCTTCGTTTCACGAAGCTCGCAAACTCTACGATCTCGCGCTCTGTTGAGAATGCCTCCCCGGGCGGATCGTAGATAAGGATCGTCGTGTCCTCGAGTGGAGGCATCTGGCTTGCGCCGTTTGTTTTGGGCAGGTGAGTGGGACGGAAAATACCAGGTCGAGGAAAGTTCTTGGCGGTGCGTGGCGGTAGCCCACCTTTACTTAGCTCGCCGAGATTAGTATCGACCGTAGTTAATGATTCCTGATCCAGTCGCTGGTTAAAAAACTTCGGCCAGACTCGAATGAGATAATGATCGAGATAATCGAACAGGGCGCAGAGAAATACTGTCTTGCCGTGCCCTGAAAATCCGACCACGCTGAGGACGATAGGATCCCTGGAGTACTCCTCGGCGTGAAAATCAAGATAGAAAGGTGGAAACTCCCTGTCCTTGAGCTTTGTGCACGCCTCATGTTTTGTAGACTGAGGCGGAATGTCTTCGACACAGTATGGACAGATCATTGCGGAGATTCTCCTGTTTCAACAATTTGCGTCATCACCGGGTCTCTTTGCGTGCGAAGAGCAGCATGCGTCTAAAGAGGGAATTCTTAGTTTCCGTGCTTTCGCTAGCAGGCTTATCGAGCCCGGCTTGCAGGCGAGGGAAGTCATACGGCGACGACTTTAGCCATGCCGAGAGTGACTTCTTTTCATCTGAGTCGAGATGCTCATGAAGATTCTCCGTATATTCCCGATCAGCTTTGGTGCCGTACTTAGCCACGGCCTCGATCGCCGCACCGATGTCTTCAATGCTGTACTTACCGAGAAACAGATCACGCCAGGTAGACATGAAAACCGGAGACAATCCGTGCCATGGCTTGAAAATAGCGGAAGTCTGCAGCTCAATTAGGTGTTGCACATACGACTGCCGATCCATTGCCGCCAAAGTTTGCAGTCTTTGACTTTCGTTTCCCGTTTTTAATGAAAGTAATAAAGCCAGACCAGGGTGTGCCTGCTGAAATTGGCTAAGAAATTCCAGTTCGCTCTCGGAGAGTGGCAAATCACTCTCCTGCATCAACGCCCGATAGATTGGTTCGGCAATAAAGGCTGCATAGCGACGATTGAGGAGCGACGCCAGCATTAGTTCCGACGGCCTTTTAAGTCGTTCAACTATTGCTCGACCCAGTGCTGGCGGTACCTTATCCAAAGAAAAGCCGCCGGCAAGCACTGGCGAATCAGGCCGGATCCGAACTTCCCGCTTTGCGCCATCAACAAGATAGTCAGCTCTTTCTGCGGCTTGAACTCCACGCCCCCAAAACGCGACATTTGATTGCTCGAGGTTCGCCGGAGCTCGCGTATCGAACGAACAGAGTTTTCGTGCGCTCGCAGGAGCCAAAAGAAAGGCGACTTTCAGGGCGGCGATGATCTCACTCTCGTTTCCAACTAAAACTACGTGCTGTTTCCGATCAAGCAACTGTTGCGGATCGCACATCAACAGGTAGAGCTGATCTAACTGGTCGCCACTCCAATCTCGCAGACAGTTCCGAGCGTCCTTCGCCCCCTTCTCTGTGCAGTCAATCGCAACCGCGGGAATGTTGCCGCTACTCATCGCGTCAGACGCGAGAACCTTATCGAGGGATACAAAAAATCTCGCGGGCTGCAATAAATCGAAGAGCGTCTCGTCGACTTGCACTCCATTGGTGGCGTCAAAAACGAGGCTATGAGCGAAGAAGCGTCCCCGCCGTCCAAACTCGTCAGGTTCGTTTATAGGAACGATCCGCGTTATGACATGTCGATCTGAACTCAATCGGTAAGATTGCCATTTCGCCTGGCCGTCTCCAGCAAAACTAAGCTGAGCCTGACGCTCAATGATGCGGATCTCGTCGGGTGCGAGCAGATCACGGGTGTAGAAAAGTGTTTGATAGCCGGCCTGGCCCGTGAGCGACTGCTTGCTAGTAAGCACTCCCGAAACGTGTTGCGCTGCTCTTATCTTCATCAGCTAAAACCTCGCACACAATCTAAATCCCAGATTCTTCAAGCGGCCCAGTGGACGTACCGGATCACCGGCGTTGCGTTGCAACTTGGACGAAGCCGGTTCTCCGACACCGCAGTACCGGCCTGGTCGTTCGACAACCCATTCAAGTATTCCCCGGTTCATTAGCGACAAATCCTGGAGAGTCGGATGTCCATACAGCCACTGCGTTTCTACGAGGTCCCAAATCGCCGCGGCATCCGGCGATAGACAATTTCTGAGATCATCCGGCAATGAGACCGCGTCCTGAGCTGCGAACCAGTTCGAACAAATGGACCAGTCATCTGCGGTCAAGAAGCGATAGTTCCGTCCCAACCACCGGCTGAAGTCGTATGCTTCGTTTATCGTCACCGCAGTCATGAAGAGACCATCAGGTGACGAGATGTCCGCGCTCCGATATGAAACCCGCGGATTCAGTTCAAGCAGTTCCGTGTACCACTCGTCGCCGAAGCCGGGCTTGCGACCCGAAACGATAAATTTTTCAAACTGCGGTTTGGTAATCGGAAAGAGATGGACGTAGGCATTGAGCGGTTCAACAAGGATGAGGGGATAGCCGGACGCATCAACTTGCCATTGATACTTACTAGTGCCATTAGAGTTGAAATTTGGTTTGGCTGGTTGCTGGGCAGAGCGGCTGAAATAGCTCAGTAGAGTGTCGATGTCATCCCAGGGGAGCTGGTCCAACTTGACTTCGGCAACTCTACCAAACGATGCCTGCAGCGATTCGTCACCGGTACCTATAAGCAGCCAGCCATCGATTTGCGGGTTATCGGTCCAGTCATCCAGATCGAAGATTTCACCATTTCCAATTATGATTACGGAGTGCTTTACCTCTTCCTCCACTAAGGTCCCCATAATTGGCGCAATCAAACTGCACGGTTGAGTCTGGGGATTGACACCAGGCGGCAGGACTTGCTTCAAACTCGTCTGCGAGATCGGGGTCGAACTGCCGAGCATGAAGAGTTTGAGTTGATCCGATCCGATCATGAAACAAATCCGCTGTGCCGCTTGCCGCGCCTCCATGAGCGTAGGAGAGGCGCTGTGGCTGTTGTCGATAATTACTGCAATTGACTCACTCTCGAATGGGGGCGTTTGCGACATTCGTACTTACCTCCGTCTACAACTTGGAAAGAATTCGTTCCACTACCTGTTTCCTGCCACAGTCGCGCAGAAGGAGCATCAACTTGCCTCGCATCCTGCCGCTCGTGTCAGCGGCAATGATCTCCTCACAGAGCGTACGGAGGCGTGACTCGTACGATGGCGAATCGTCCTGAAGCCCTTCTATCCAACGTACCCACACATATAGCAAGTCCCTGGCGTCCGTGATGGTGACTCCGTTTCGCATTAACACCTCGAGTATCGCGCCGAGCTGTGAGCGATATGCGGCCTCATCCGCGGTTGTTCCATCCGAGACCAATTGCAGCAGCACCGGCGCACCATCTGACTCACCATCACCACCGCCAATCAGCCGACCCAACGTGGTGAACATGAAGAGTCCGAGTCCGGCATCACCTTCGGTATCCGCAACCCATGTCTTGAGGCCCGCGAGGATGTCGGCGAAGAGCGGTCGCTTTTTTTCCTCGGAGAACTGCGAAATGCTCTCAAAGAACCGGACCATCGCCTCGATCAGGCTCATGTGCATCGGGTTTCTCAACTGCAACGCCTTGTCTTCAGAAACCTGAATTAGGACCGCCGCATATTCAGAGGCGGCGATGGCACGCCAGCGTCCGATCACTTCGCTGACCGGCTGGCAGTAGGCACCCACGTAGATGTAGGCTCGCAGTGCCGCCCATCGCTCGGCCTGCTCGGGTGACTCAGACCACTTACGCAACAAACTCTGCACTTCTGTCGCCCATGCCGATTCGCGGACGAGAACGCCGAGAGCCATGCCGATCGCCGTTCTGTATTTCGCGTCATCGCGCTCTACCCAAAGCTCCAACAGGTTCTCGCGCACGAAGCGGTAGTCTTTAACTGCAAGGATTCCCGCCGCGACTGCGGCGCGGGATCGGACATCGGCAGGGCGTTCGCTGGCGTGAGTTGTTAACCACCCGATCAGCTTCTGGCGCCACTTGGTCTCGTGATTGAGATGCCACACATGGACGAGCGCTTCACTGGCGATCTCCGGTTCCTTCAGTGTGATGACTTTTTTCCAGTCAGGCGCCTCGCCCTCTGTTTCGTAAGCGCCAGCCGCTTTGAGACGTTTCATGAGTGGAACATGTGGGGATGGAGGCGCAGCTGCAGGCACCGGAGCATCTGGAGGCGGCGGTGGCGGTGGAGGAACGAGTTCCTTAAACTTCTCCAGAAGATCGTTCTTGGCGCGCTCTATCGTCTCGAAGGTGGTTCCGTGAAAGACCGCCAGACTGATGCGAAGCGCCAGTTCATCGAGGTCATCACGCGCCTCATCGATCCATTGCTCCGCTCGTTTTTCTCCGTCCTTCGTATCACTCGAGCTACTGATCGTAACCAACTGTTGAAGATAATCTTTTTCCCGCTCCTCACCATTCACTAGCGCCTTTTTAATCTTCTCCTTTAGTTGATTACATCTATCCCCTTTGTCTTGGCCCTTGTAGCGACGCGCTAGAGCGTCAAGGAGGTCGAACATTGCTGGCTTCAGTGGGGGTTTCCCAGCCACCAGCAGCTTGGTGATGAATACATCGAACACGACTTCGCCGGTGTCGGGGAGACACGTCTTTACGACTTGCAGCTCCGCCACTCCAACATAGCCCGTGAGCCGGTCACGGCTGCTTAACTCCTCGAACTTCGCGAATAGGTCTTTGCACTGGTCGCGGAGATCGTCAGAAATTTCCATGATTTCAAATCCTGAAAATGGGTGAATGCACCCCCTGAAGGTGCGCGTCCGTTTCCTATTTGCCTGCCGTAGAATTCTGTTTCAACAGGCGCTTCAAGTTCCTGTTCAGCCGCTCGCATTCTTGCCCCCGGTGATCGTCAATGTAGCGAGCAGCGAGCACAGACAGAACGTCGCTCAACGCCTGCCCCGGGTAACTGCCCGATCGATAGAGACAGTTGAGCAGTTGGTCGAATTCAAGGCGACCGGACGGAGCGACACATTTCTGAGCGACTCGCAGTTGGGAGATGGAGAAGAAGGCGTTTAGACTGTCTGGATTACGAAATTCCTCGAGGTAAGTGAACAAGTCCTGACAGTGCCGGAGCAGTTCCGGTACGGTCTCCGAACTTGGCGGCACAGGGTCGGGCGTAGGCTCGGAAATTGTCGGGTCGTCTTCGACAACGGCCTGCAGAAATTCCTGGCCCATTTCGTGCGCGTGCGCATAACGATGATCCGGGTCGTAGCTGAGTGCCTTGATGATTACCGACTGCGCGGCTTTCGATAGTTCGGGACACGAAGCCTTCGACTCGATGAAAGACTCGGTCGGTGGCGCATCCTTCAACTCGATCACGTCGGCCGCCGAGAAGGGCCTTCGCCCGGTCACCAACTCATAGGCGACGACCCCGAGTGCCCACACATCGCTTGCCGGGACAGGATATCCACGCAATTGCTCTGGCGCCATGTAGACAAGTGTTCCTTTCAAGGTCTCCTGATGGGACTGCCTCGCTCGCGAGTCTTCTACCTTGGCGATGCCGAAGTCGATTAGGATGGCGAACTCTTCACCGTAATCTTCGCCGTAAGAAGACTGGAGCATGACGTTTTCCGGCTTGAGGTCCCGGTGGACGACCCCTGCACGATGCACGGCACTGAGTGCGGAACCGAGTTGACTGACGATATTCGCGGCGCGTTTCGGCTCTATCGCCCGTCCCCTCATCGCGGCACGCAGAGTCTTGCCTTCGACGTACTGCATAACAATGAAAGGTTGGCCCTCCGGCGACCAGCCGTACTCGTAGATGTCGACCACGAACGGATGTTCGATCCGGGCGAGAGCCTTGGTCTCTCTTTCGAACATTGACCTGAACGAGGGGTCGTCCAAGCTCCGCCCATCTGGTTCGCGCAGAAACTTGACGACTACGCGACGCGAGTGAATTTTTCTGTCGCGAGCAAGGTAGGTGACACCGAACGCGCCGCGGCCCAGCTCTCTTTCGAACTCATAACCTTCGTTAAGTCTCTTGTTAATCAGTTTTTCTTGGGTCACGACTCCGGCGGTAGCCGCCGCGCCTTCTCTTGCTTCAAGCAATGGCGAAGCATTTTCTCCGACGGCCTCATTGAACAGAGCGCGGTGGGCTGGGTTGTCGCCTAGCCGCGATCGTGCATCCGCGATGATGCTGCTGATTCGGACGCCCTCGTTCGACAGCCAGTTGACCTTAGCCGCCATCCGCAGTTGCTCCGCATGGGGAAGCGGTTGTCGCGGGTCCCACTCGTCACCGTTCCGGAGCCGATAGATGCCGGGCCGTACTTGGTCAGGCACTCCGGCGTGGTGAAGTGCAGCGAGCTGCCATTGGTCGTTGAAGACTGGCGAGCCAGACGAGCCTGGCTGCGTATCCGCCTCGTAATGGATGAAGTGGTCCAAAGACTGAACTACCTTGTTGTCGCGCAACGCGACCTGCTGTGGTTCGCCGCCAGGGTGCTGGATGATGTTGGCCAACTCCGACACCGTCAGATCACCCAGGGTTGAAACCAGCGGGATGGATCCACGTCCGGCGAGTTTTTCACCCTGCGAGTTGATGGGTTCGACGGCAACGATCGTGTAGTCAAGGTTAAGATCGCCGCGGGTGACGGAGGTGAGGAAGAACTCGTCGGGGAGCAAGCGGAAGAGTTGCGTGGGGCCGAATCCCTTATCGAAGCGACGCACGTAGTCGAACTCGATCCGGCAATGCGTTGCGCGTTTATCATTCTCAATAACGTGGTTGTTCGTCATCAATAGACGCATCGAGATGAGGAAGCCCGTGCCGACGCCCACCCCGGTCTGCGTCACGATGCGCCCGACGGCGCGTGCGCGCTCGGCTCCAAGCGGTAGGAAAAAGCTGCTCACGAGTTGGTTCTGCCCGATGATGCATTCGAGCGGGTTGAAGCCGACAGGGCTGTTGCCATTCGACATGCTCTGGGCCAGGATCGATGCCTCTTGCAGTCCTAATTGTTCCAAGCGATGCAACACGCGCAGTGGCTGCTCAACGGTGCGCCAGTCCTTAGTGGCCAGTTCGAACGCCTCGGTATCACGCTGGCGGGTTTGGTTTCCGCCCGCGCGCTGTGTTGTCTGCTTAATTGCGTCCAGAATGTTCATCGTCGCCTTTCTAAGAAACACCGCTGTCTCTCGAATCGTTCCGGGGGCGGAGCCAAAACCAACTGTGGTGGGGTCGTTGGTTTTGGCGCGCCTCTGGGGTGAGAACTCCCGGCCGAGCGGCGGACAAGACTGCTAGTAACGATCGATGTCTGTTGCACGCGACGCGTGGGGGACATAAAATGCACGCCCGTCGGACTGTGCGCCAAGGTGACTCTGTTTGTTGAGTTTCATTCAGTGGCATCCGTCGAGCGTTTCTCGGCTCGTGCTGCGGTTTCCCGCTCACTTCAAATCGCGCTGAAACAGGCAGGTGACTATCACCCTCAATCAAAATTTTTCTTGTCGACTAAGCTGGAGATTTAGTCCGCACGTGCGTACGGGACTCCGCCTAATCGCCACTCACTCCCACTTATAGGGGCTCGAAGCGTTACCGATGCATACCGAGAGCGTGACCGATCTCCTCATCGCCTGGAACGACGGCGACCATTCCGCCCTTGACCGGCTGATCCCGCTTGTCGAAATCGAATTGCGCCGCCGCGCCAAGTACGAAAGGCGGCGTGAAGGTCCTGGGCATACGCTCCAAACCACCGCACTCGTCAATGAGGTCTACCTGAAGCTGGTCGATCAGACTCACGCTCACTGGCACAACCGCGCACACTTCTTCTCCATTGCCTCCACGATCATGCGCCGCATCCTTATCGACTACGCGCGACGCAACCTGCGCGGCAAGAGGGGTGGTGGTGCGACCGATCTGCCGCTCGATGAAACCGCCGTCCTAACGCCTGAGAAGTCAGCCGAGTTGCTGGCTCTAAACGAAGCTCTCGACCAGTTGGCAGTGATCGATCCATTGAAGGCCCGCATTGTTGAGTTGCGGCATTTCGGTGGGCTGAGCGTTAAAGAGACGGCCGAGGTCCTGAAAATTGCCGAGATCACAGTGATGAGGCACTGGGGTCTGGCGAAGTCCTGGCTCCGTAGGCAAGTGCGCGGAAGTTAGGCCACTGATAGTTTTTAACTACATCTGTCGCGATCTGGATAAGGGGTCGCTCTATTTGTGAGTCAACCCCTACGCTTCTGACGTCATTCGCGGCCCCTTCACTCTTCGCTCATGGATTCTGAGCAATGGAAACAAGTAGAGGCGCTTTACAACGCAGCCCTCGAAATCGATGCCGGGGAGCGCGAGAACTTCCTCGCCGCTGCCTGCGCCGGCGACGAAGAGTTGCGGCGCGAGGTAGTTTCACTCCTCTCATCTGCGGATCGCACCGACAGTTTCATGGAAACCTCGTTGGTGAGTGTAGGGATGATGCTGATAGACACGGAGCACGAGTCTCTAAAGGGCCAGACCATCGGCCCCTATCATCTCCTCGACCTACTCGGCCGCGGCGGCATGGGCGAGGTGTACCTTGCTCACGACCCGCGCCTGAACCGCCGCGTCGCGCTGAAGCTTCTGCCTGCCGCTATCGTCGACGACATGGAGCGTGTCCGTCGCTTCGAGCAGGAGGCGCGGGCCGCGTCGGCCATCTCACATCCTAACGTTGCACACATCTATGAGATCGGTGAGGCGCAAGGACGACACTACATTGCGATGGAGTACGTCCGAGGGAGAACTCTGCGTCAGGGATTACGTGACGGGCCGTTCGAAATCAGTGAAGCGCTTGATATAACCATCCAGATTGCACTCGCACTCGTGGCCGCACACGAAGCTGGGGTCTTCCACCGTGACATTAAACCTGAGAATGTTGTGCTTCATGGCGATGGATACGTGAAAGTCCTGGACTTCGGTCTCGCCAAACTCGTCGAAAACAGATTTTACGCTGGTACTCCGGAAGCGACACCACTTCCCTCAGTGCACACTGAGCCCGAACTATTGATGGGTACGTCGGACTACATGTCGCCCGAACAAGTGCGGCGCCAGCCCACAGACCATCGCACAGACTTGTGGAGTCTTGGCGTGGTGCTTTACGAAATGCTCGCCGGCCGGCGCCCATTCCCAGGGCGCGAATATCGTGAAGTTATTGTTTCAATCCTCGAGTGTGAGCCCGAGGCCATCGGGTGCGTGAGAGAAGGACTGTCCCCGGCACTCCAGGAAGTTGTGGCGAAGGCGCTCCGCAAGCGTCGGGAAGAAAGATTTCAATCCGCTCGCGAAATGGTTGACGAATTGCGCCGCGTCCGCCGCCAGGTTGTAGATGGACCAGGCTCACCCGGCACTCCTTACGACGGCGGATCTTCGTACCCGCCCCACGACGGAACTGATCCGTCCAAGCCACAAGCCGCGACCAGCGTCGAATCCAATCGCCCTTATGGTGCGTTGCGATGGATGACGGGTTATAAGCCGACCTCGCTCATCAGCGAACGTGCTTCGCAGTTGACCCACAAGTGGCGTCCAGTCTACTGGCTGGTCCTACTCTCTTTGCTGGCCGCCGGCAGCTACTTTTACCTGAGCTTCGCTCGACGAAGCCGCCAGCCTCTTCTCGGTAAGACACTCAACTTAAAATTCCAGCGCTTGAACTTATCCGGAGATATCAGCGATATCACCGTCACTCCTGACGGAAAGTACATCGCCCGAGTTGTCGCCGAAGAAGGTAAAAACACGATCCGCATCACAGAGATTGCAACTGCCAGCGACCTGCGCGTCGTGCAGCCCTCGGCAGCCGATTACAGCGGGCTCTCTTTTTCGCCCGACGGAACTTACCTTTATTACCTCGAGAATCAGGCCGAAACGGCCGCTCTTTATCGCGTCTCGAAGCTGGGCGGCGGCCGGCGCAAGATTCTCGACGACGTTAATACCGGAGTCACCTTCTCACCTGACGGCGCATGGTTGGCATTTGTCCGAACCAATCGCACTCTGGATACTCCCGAACTGATCGTCACGCAGAGTAACGGGACGTCGGAACGCATTATTGCGCGGCGCACTCGTGCCGACGCTGACACTTTTATGTCTGACATGAAGCGGGCCAGTCCCGCATGGTCGCCTGACGGAAAGGTGCTGGTCTGTCCGACTCTAAAGTTGTCTCCAGAACAAGAGATGAATCTTGAAGTGATCGACGTCGAGACGGGTACCGGCCGTCGTCTCAACACCAAATCATGGTATGACATCTCGCGCGTAGCCTGGCTCGCTGACGGGAGCGGGCTTGTGGTATCAGCCGCCGAAGCAGCGGGAACACCCTGGCAGCTTTATTTACTCGCCTATCCTGGCGGAGACGTTCGGAAAGTTACAAACGACCCGCACAACTACACACTCATCAGCGGAGCGCGCGATTCGAGTCTCTTTCTCACACTGAATATCGAAGACGACTCCAGTGTTTGGCAAGTTTCCGCAACAGGCGGAGCGCGGCCCGATGTGAGGAGAGTGATCCAACGGAAAGGCGTATCGGAAATTCTTTGGGACGGGGCGGAAAAATTTCTTTACACCGTCAGCGACGGCACTCATACGAATCTGTGGGTGCAAGAGCCAGGTGCGCCGCTGAGACAGTTGACTTTTGACGCAGACAATTTCAAGCCTGTGCTGTCGGTCGATGGAAGCCACGTTGTATTCGTTTCCACACGATCCGGCGCGATGAACATCTGGGTCATGAATCTAGACGGCACGCAGTTGAAACAACTCACCAGTGGTTCATATGAGGATGTGCCGTCAGTAACGCCGGACGGCAAGTGGGTGATTTACCGTACTGGAAACAGCATCAGGAAGGTCTCAATTGAGGGCGGAGATGCGATCAAGTTATTCGATAAGAGCGCGCTCTGCCCCGCGCTTTCCCCTGATGGGCAACGGCTCGCATTCTTCACCACCGATCAGTCTGAGAGTCAAAAGTGGCACATCGAAGTATATGACGTCGGCTCGCTCGCAATGGTCAAACGTTTCGAACTCCCAGCATCGACCACGCCCTTCAATGGTCTGCGCCTTACTCCGGACAACCGGTTGCACTGGACCGCAGATGGCTCGGGGCTCGCCTACGTCAGCCGCGCCGATGGTGCGTCAAACGTCTGGTTGCAACCGATCGAAGGTTCAGCACCCCAGCAACTGACTTATTTCAAGGACGCCAACATGCTTTCCTTCGCGTGGTCGCCCGACGGGAAACAGCTCGCTTGCGTACGTATGACCAAAGCATACGTGCCGGTGCTCGTTAAGCTCTTCGATTAATTCCTTGCGCTATCACACATCGCCAGTCAGCGACGCGGCGGGGAGATCCCGCCGCACGCCGTCGGGCGAAGACGCACAGGTCATCCCTCCTGTTTGTTGCCCTCGCCGGGGGAAGATTCGTCGTCTTCCGGTTCGTTGTTAGGGCACGGGCTTACCCACACGCCGTTAACCCAGCACTCATCTCCGCCTTCATATCCGCTCACGTATCCCTCCCTTTCTTTTCTAAGCATCAGGCTGCCGATGTAGGACTGCCCATCGTAAGCACCGGTGGAAGTCCCGGTAATAGTGAGATCAGCGTTGTCTCCCAACTCAATTCTGATCCTCATTCCTGCGGGCTCACCATAACGGTTCTCCCGAACGCTGGTTTCGAACTCCAAGACTTGTGTTGCTGACATCTTGCTTCTCCTCTCTCAACCAAGATGGATAAACTCTCGTACGCTTCTCTGGCGTCTAGCTTTCCCTGTCCCCAGTTCGTGTTGGGCGTTACCCCTGTGAATGAATCATTTCTTGCCGTGGATAAAAGCGCGTCGCGTATCTGATCTGCCGCCAGCTCGGGCCACAGTGACCACAACAGGGCGACGACGCCCGTCACGTGTGGCGCGGCCATGCTTGTTCCGCTCATAGGGTCGTAATGGATGGAGTGGCCATTTCTGTATATCCTCGGCGCCATGACGAGTGTGCCGGGTGCGGTCAGGTCGGGCTTAATGCGGCCGTCTCGCGTTGGGCCAATACTTGAGCCAGAGGCAAAATTTCCCTTCACCTCATAATTCTCGTCACCTGGAGAAGGTCGCGAAATAAACGCCCCTACCGTGATGGCACGTCGGGAATTGCCGGGGAGCGTAATCGTCGAGGCATCACACTGATGACTTCTGAAGTCAATGACCGTAACTGCATTGGGGCGGTCGGCCCAGGCGTCGAAGTCGCCGTGCTTGACCTTGTCGCCGCGTAAAATTATTTGCCAAAGGCCGGTGTCCCATTTCTCGCCGCGCTCCAGGACAATGCGGATGCAATTGTCGCCGTTTGTTGGGTGGCTGGTCTGCGAATGGACGTGTGCTCGGTTTCCAGCAGGGAATTCAAGTAAGACGCCTTCGTTCGGTTCGATGAAGTCGCTTCTCATACCGCCGGGTGTTTGCAGTGCGATTGCGAAGCGATCGCTGCCGCTATACCAGAGTTCAATTGCGTCGCCATTTACGGCGTGGTCCGCGCTCTCCGCGAGCGCGAACGTCAGGACGAGTTCGCTTCCTTGCTCGACTTTCCCTTGTGCGTGGTGACTGGCTGGCCCACCTCGTTCGTTGCCCGCCGAGACGACCACCAGCACACGCCCTTCTTCGATCACTTGATCGATTGCGCGTTCTAACCGGCTCATGCCGTCATGCGAGCCTAGGTTGTCGCCCTGACTCAGATTGATCACTACGGGCCGTCCCAAAGCTCGAGAGAGTTTGCGGATGTACTCTATTGCGTCACATACGTAGGGTGATCCGCCTATGGGCACGTCGTTCCGGTAGGTAACAAGAATGAGGTCTGCCCCTGGTGCGATGCCCTTATAAAGGCCGTCCGGTGTGCCATTGCCGGCAGCGATTCCCGCCACGTACGTGCCGTGCGCTCCGGCGCGCTCATGATTCTTGACGATTATGGTGCGCTGAGCAGCGACGTGCTCATCGATCATTGCACCTGTGTATTCAACGCCGTAACCGAATGCGGACGGGGGTGGGCCAGCCGAGCTGCCGAGATTGACCTGATCCCACGCGGCGAGAATCCGAGTCTTGCCTTGCGCATCCAGAAATCCCGGGTGTGTTAGGTCGAAGCCAGAATCGATGATGCCGATTAGAGCTCCACTCCCTTCGCTCGGCACAAGGCGGGAACAGGTAATGACGTCTACCAAATTGATTTCTGTAACGGTGATGTCCATCTCGTCCCTACACGCAATTGCCCTACAGTTACTATTCGCGTCGAACCATGACGTGAACTATCAGGGTTGAACTTCCACGTCTCTCAATTTGTTAATAGGGGACGCAGCAGCGCAGCGGGGTCGTAGTTATTGAATCGTCACTTCCCGAATTCAGTTAGCCGGAACTCCACATGGAGTTCGTATTGTGATAAATAATTGACTGCTCGCGTCTTCATCGACCCTGCTCAAGTCTTCACAGCATGCTAATTGACCATCGTGACTACATCGCGGAGATAGAAGACGGAACACAGAACGTGGGTCCACCGTTTTGCCGAAGCTTGATCGGGGAGGATCAAATTTGGCTTAACGCCTGCCGTCAGGCTGTCCAACAGAACCGTCGTGAGTGGCTTAGCAAGGCTGCCACGGAGACTGCGAGTTCTTCGTCGGGGATTCGATCGATCGAAAAATACTGCTCTAGTCTCTCATGCCGAGAAGATGCGCCTTCGATTGCGCGGAAGCTTGCCAGCGTGGCTTGTTTCACCGCAGATCTGAACGAAGCGATATCCGTTCACCAGTCCTTTGGTGAACCAATTGAAACCGATAGGGCGGCGGCTCTCGCGACCGATCTTTATAACCTGGCCCGCTACATCAACCAGTTGGAATCGTGCGGACAAGTGTCAGACGTCTCGCGTGTTGACGAGTTTGCGTTAAAGGCCAAACGCATCCGGCGTTGGTGGAAAAAGGCGTCGGATCATATGGTGGCGATGTTGAGCGAGTTGCAGTTACTCGAGCCTGGATGGCAATTGGCACGATTGCGCGATCTGATTCTATGGTTCCTTGATGAAGATCCGAATGAAGATTCGCGCGTCGTAAGAGTCAATGCTCTGCTTGACAGGCTGGTATCCGGCGGACAAGTGGTTACGTTGCGCTTCCAGTTGTGCCAGCCGGGCGATGGGATTATCTATCCGGACCCGCGACAGATGATGTTTTTTACGGTCGACGAAGATTTTCACGATTCAGTGAAGAACGCTTGGGCCTATACAAAAAAGACTTTCGGCAAAACCGGCGACGTGCGCTGGTCCCTGAGTCGTCATTTCAAAGATCGCAATAAAGACCTTCCTTTCACAATTGAAGGCGGTTCTTTCGGGGCCGCATTTGCGCTGGGTCTTACTCATTTGTTTGACAGTACTCGTAACTCAATCGACGGCGACTGGGCCATAACCGGAGAGATAACAACTGAGGGAGAGATCACGCCGGTAAACGGACTAGTGGCGAAGCTTATAGCGGTGACGGACGCAAAACTGAAGGTCATCATTCCTGGCAAAGTAAAATCGCAATCGCGAGAAAAACACCCTAAAGACCAGCTTTCCGATGAAGAGCTTGAAAACTGGCAGAAACAAACCACCGTCTCGGAGGCTTACACTATCGATCAGGCGTCTGAGATTGCAACCGATAGCGTCCAACACTTAACTGATTATTTGGAATCTCTCGAGCGCTACCTCGCAGAATCGCCGCGGTACTACCCCGGGAACTTCAAATTTGACTTCGCGCGTATTAGACAAAAAGTGCGAGTCAGAACGCAGCGTGGTGACGACACCAACTATCTGGAAAACCCGGAAAACGAAACTGAAGAAACTGATCCGGAACAAGTCCTCGATTGGGACGACGTGAAGGGCTTACAACGTGGAGTGATTTTGGGTGATGCCGGGTTTGGTAAGACCTGGCTTTTGAAATATGAAGGCTGGCGTTTGGCTCGCGACCAGCGTGCACTACTCGATAAGGGAAAAATCGGTATTAATGAAGTCAAACTACCAATGTTTATTTGGTTGAGAGACTTGGCCCACGAGCTGAACGGCGCCCGAAACCCCGTTCGCGTGCATGCTGCGATTATTCATTGTCTGAGCAATAGCAGCCAAAAGGTAGATAAGATTCAAAACATTTTGAACCAGAGTCTCACAAACAACACTGCCTGTTTGCTCCTTGACGGGTTGGATGAGGTACCCGTCTCTTTACGCACGGCACTGGTAGATGGTCTCGAGAACCTTCACTGCCGAGTATTGATCAGTTCCAGAATAACTGGTTATCAATCTTTATTCCGGTCGCGAGATGATGCATCCGATCGCGAGCTGGAGGTTATTGCTTTCGAAGATCTCCAAATCGGTCTTTTTATCAAAGCATGGTTTGAAAGTCTGGCAAAACAAATTGGCCCAGGTCGTAGTTCGACCTCACCGTTGCTTTCCGCGGACGATCGTGCCCGCCGGTTATATGATTTTTTGATTAATAACCCTGACTTACTTGCGCTGGCAAGAATCCCGCTGTTGATAACGTTTATATGCCTTCTGGAACGTGAGCCGGATGAACTGCCATCCAGACGAATCACGCTTTATCGACAGATCTTGCGCAGTTTGTTGGACGGACGCTGGCGGCCCCGGAACGAGCGCAGAGGAGTCGGTGAAACACTCAGGAAACTTGAAATTCTGAAAGAGGTGGCGTGGCACTTCGCCAGGAACGAAAGAGGGGAAACCTGGATTGATCCTATGCCGGCAGTGGAACTGGCTGCAGTGATAAAGAGCAAATCACGCAAAGATGATCCGCCGGACTTATTGGAAACTCTCAGCGAACGAGACGGCATACTTACGAGGGATGTAGAGCCGCCATACCCGGCAGAATTAGACGTACCCTATCGATTTTTGCACCCTACGTTTCGTGAGTTTCTGGTCGCGGAGTATCTTGCCGCTCGTTCTGTCGAAGAGTGGCAGAAGGTTGTTCTTCAGCACTGTTGGGACTCTGACTGGGAGAATGTGATTGTATTGCTTGCAGGAATATTGAATCCGAAGGGTGTAACTCATTTGTTGCAAACTCTCTTGGATCAGCACGATCCATTCAACGCAATGTTATTCCTTGCCGGCGATTGTTTAGGAGAAGTGACACCGTCTGACCGCGAAAAAATCAGTCTTGCAGGCGAGATAAACAGAAGACTCGAAGATTTGCTGTTGTCGCCGAATAAAAAAGATCGAGAGCAGTCATTAAGAGTGTTGACCAGAACGGGGGTATTAAGTAGTCCCGCTGTAACGCAAGTAGGGTTCGATGATTTACCGAGCACGGAAAGTGATTTAGGGCAGGTAAGGAATGCTGAAGAGACGGCGAAAGCTCGACAGAGTCTTGACGATTTGCTGGCTGGTTTGAAACGGGCCGATAAGCAAACGCGCCTTAACATTGTCCAGGAGCTATCTCAAAGAACAGAAACACAAGCCCTGGTTGCTCTGCGGTTAATCTTGAATGACGAAGATCGAGGGGTTCGAAAGCGCGCCTGTGAAGCCTTAGGTCGCAGAAGAGACTCACAGGCGGTTCCCGCGTTATTAGAGCTTCTTCTCCGTGAGCGTGATAACAATGTCCTGACTGAGGCCGCACTTGCACTCGGTAAGATAGGGGATCCTCGCGCCACTGAGGTTCTGATTGGCTTGCTTTCGCAAGATAACTCTGTCGTTCAGTTGCACGCCATCAGTGCTTTAAGAATGCTCCGCGACCCGCGCGCAGAACCGTTTCTCGTTGAGGTTTTGCTTGATACGAAAGAGAACCCAGGTGTACGTGCCGAAGCCGCGAGCGCGCTTGGGTTGTTGGACCAGGCTAGTGCTGCTGAAGCATTGTTCCAGGGTATTAAGGAAAACGACGCGGGTATTAGGAAGGCATCAATTAAGTCACTGGGCAATCTCAGGGAAGAGCGTGCGATTGACGACCTGGTAAGACTACTCTGCGACAATAATTCCGCCGTTGCCGTTGCGGCAGCAGAAGCTCTTAAGTCTATAGCAGGCGAGTTAACAAAAGCGGAGATGGTTTATGATGCGGCGGTAAATCGTTTGCATGAAGCTCAGATTATTTACTTCAAGGACCAACGATGTCGCCGGAATGTTCATAACCTGCTTGCCGGAATAGCTCCTCATGTATCTGCGGCGAACAAAGCCGAGTGGCCCGCGCGACGAGCGCGCTACGCCAGACAGATAGACCCCCGGTAGTTCATTTCCGATCAGAAGCTGCCATTCGCATTTTTTCGATGATCGGTTCTACCCGGATCACGATTCGACGGTTGAGACTCTTTTCGTCATCTGTCGTGTTTGGACCTACCTGGTCTGTGTCAGCCAGGCCCAGGGCTACGATGTTGTACTCTTTGGCGTTCAAACCACCCTCTTCGAAAAATCTCAACACACCGGTGGCCCGGCGGCTGGATAGTTCCCAGTTTGTTGGGATCGCCTCTGTCGCATTCTTTTCCCCTATCGGATCGCTGTCGGTATGACCCTCGATGACTATGCGGAAAAACTTCCGTTCGTCTCCGGCCTCATCGATGGTCTGTTTGACGGCGCTCCTGATGTCAGTGAGTAACTGGTTTTTTGCGGGATCTCTTAAATAGTCGTCGTATTTCAACTTCTTAAAGAGCGCTCCGGCTGGGATCACGACTTCGGTTTCGGAATGCGGTGTTTGACTCGTCAACCCGGGCCGGATGGCATTTAGCTTCTCCTGCATCTTTTTGGTCAACGATGCGGCCTGGGTCATCGCTTTTCCGAGTTCGTCGCTGATTTTAATCTCTTCACTATTGCGGCCATGAAGGGCGGCAACGAGGCCGATAATCATGATTAGCAGCAACCCTGCGAAAAGATCAGCGATGCTAATCCACACGTTCAAATCTCTTGAAGACTCGTTATCTGTGTCCAGCATTGTTTCCTCCACCGGTCTTACTTTTGTTTTCGCCGGAAAAGTCCTTTGAACTTTTTCCAAAGGGAACGTTTAGGAGGGGCCGGGTCTTCCGTGATCACGATATTGGGGGCAGGTTGAGGAAGCTTCGGCGGTGGCAGTGGTGGCGGCGAATAAGGTCGTGACGCCGGAATGTTCGTCGAGATTTTGGCCGACAGTGCTTGCAGTTCTCGAAGAATCGATTCGATCGATTCTGAATCGGGAAACAACACGGAAACGGTGGAGGGACCATCCTTGCCATTGGAGTTTAAGCGTTGACCTAAATCACTAATCGTGGTTTGCAGTTTTGTGATTGCTGAGCCCAGCAGTGTTTCTTTGGAAACGTTTTGCGAGAAGGTTTTAAGGTCGTCCAGTGCATTTTTCAGGTCTTTGGCAGCGGCAGTTTGCGTTGTTGCCAAACTTGCGATGGCGCTTTCGAGTTTGTCTAATTCAGTTCGAACCTCGGAAATGTTAGCGCCTGCCTTCGTCGCTGATTGTCCGAGTTGGTTCTGCCAGTCCTCTAGTAAGCGATCGATTTGTGTCCCGAGGTTTTGGCGTTCGTCGCGCCAATTCTCGAATGATTTCTCAAGAGTTGAAGAGAGGCTTTTGATGGTCTCTGCATTCTTTTCCTGCCAATCGTTGGCGCTCTTGTCAAACTTAGATAGGCCGGTGGCGTAAACGGCGCCGATGTTTTCGGCGTGTGTTTCGATCGACTTCGAAAGATCCGCGCGCCACTGTTCAACGAACTTGAAAGTCCACTGCGTCATCTGTGCCTGAAGATTTGCACTCTCGGCACGAATTTCTACCAGCAGCTTGCTCAGGTCCTGCGTCTGTGCCAGCAGCGAGGAGGCGGAGCTCAAAGCCTTTTGGGCGTCGTTTGTAGCACCACTTAGCTTGTCAGCCGCACCGCTAATCCTGATACCAAACTCCTCAGTTGTGGTGGTGGCATTTTCAACAAGCTCACCCCAACGGCCGCTGATTGCTGTCATCGTGCCGTTCAGCTTGTCAGAGGAAGTTTCGATCTGATTGATGAAAGCGCGTGAGAGTTGAACATGCTGGTTCCTGAATTGTTCAAGTAGACCTGTCGAGCCGGCATAGAACTTCTCGAGAGCCTCAGCAACTGCAGCGCGTTCTGTCGGCGGGATAAATTTCGCGGCGTCATCGAAGAGAGCGGCGCTCGCTTTTTGCACGAACAGCTCGCGAATGAACCTTACGAGCAGACTGTCGAGCAGAGAAAACACCAGTGCCAGTAACAGTCCGAAGAAACTTGCCGAAAACGCGATACCAATAGCCTGTTGGCCATCGACTTTTTCCGCCTTGATGATATCGTTCCAAAAACCCGGACCGAGGTTCCAGAGATTGTAGAGCGTACCCAGCAGTCCGGAGACAATAAAAGCGTTCAGGCAGAAGCGAATTATGATGTCGCATTGCGACACGTGCCGAAGCAACCGCATCCTGATAGCCTCGAGATTCGGGATCTCTCCCTTGGTCGTCATGGCCAGTGTTAACCGGGCCACTCGCGAGAACTCGCTCGTGCCCGGAGTGTCTAATACACCTGGCTTCCGCTTTTTATAGGCCGCATTCTCTTTTCCTAATTGAATCCGTTGAATAACCAGGCAAACAATACAGCCTAGTGCGAGCACGCCATGAAAGATCGCGATCGGGCGAGCGTTATGTATGTAGGCGTTGAAGATATCCATTGTCGGGTTCGTGAGGCACCGGGTCGTGACACGATGAGATTAAACACTTCTAAGTCGCGACTGTTTCCCAGGCACCCTGTGAGACGGAGTGAACTCGCTGCGGTTCCACCCTGTCTTTCGCCTCCTCAAAATTTTCATAACTCAAATCAGGAAAAACATATTTCATTGCCTCGGTGAAAGAGAATATGGGATTAGGAAATATCCAGCCTTCCTTTTCACCTTCCGGAAAAATCACAAAAGCGCTCTGCTTACTTTCAGATTGGTTGAAGTGTCGGTTCGTTTCGCCGATGCCTGATCCACGCGCGCTGGAGTCAAGGTCGAGGACGACAAAAAGCGGTTCCACCGGCAGATCACGAAGACCGTCGCGGGATAACTTCCGATATGCGGCAACAGCGTTGGCCAGTCCCTGGGAGTGAACCACTTTTGCCGTGCCTACTCTCGGCGTTTTGTCGGGCGCGATTGTTGGATTCTGACGTCCCTGTGTGAATGGTTCTGAATTCGGGCGAAGGGCATCGATGGAGTCGGCTATCTTCGTTAGTTCACCTTGTAATGTCCCAACTGTCTGCTGCAGATTGGAAATCATAGTTTCAAGTTTTTCGAAGTCCGATTTCGATTGTTGACTTCCATCGGCGTTTGGATTCTGTGGTGGAGAATTTGTCGGGCCCGAAGGCGAGTAAGCCCCCGCCGGGTAATTACCGGGTTGGCGCGAGTGGCCCATTGGATTCTGTTGTTGGGGCATCATTTCACGAGTTTTTATTCGGAACCAGATGTATATGGTAAGTGCCCCTACGACGAGGCCAAGCAAGAACCACAAGATTTCCATAAACATTTACCTTCATTCAAATGTGAAAGACTCTTGCTCAATTACTCTTCGAGTTGGCCTAATCAAAGAGATGACTCTGATTGGTCATCCGCTCAATCAGGATTTTAGTTTCGGTGATGAATAGAGGCTCTATTAATGCGCCGCCTTCACCGTGGCGCAAATTGTCGGATAACCGTTGCCTCAGGTAATCCTTGAATTGCGGATCGGAGCTGAATTCTTTCATGTCGTAGTCCTGGGCGATACGCTTTGTTAACTCAAGTGATGCAAAAGCATCTACAAAGCGGTTCAGTTGGCCCAACTTATCCGGCGAAGGGATCTGATCTATGAGTTGAGTGAGTTTTTCAAAAGTGAGCCTATCGCTCCAACTTAAACCCGGAAAACCATCCTCCGCCGCTGTGACCTTTACTTGTGGTTCCCCGAACATCTCGACTGCCTCATGAATCTGGTTGGCGTCCAGCTCCCTCTCAATTAACAAACCGCGGCCAACTTCCTGCTTGGGATACTTCGAAATTTCGATTGTCACGCCGGGGCGCTGGTTCTCCGATGCCGGGATAAAGAGCCCTGCTCTGAACATCTCACTCACGAGTGTTTCGCCGTAGGGCATCCATCTGATTAACTGTCCGCCTTTGCCGCAAAAGTAGAGATAGAAATGACCACTTTGGGTCAAGCCTGCTTTGCGTGTTAACTGGCCGGCAAAGTACGACACGGCGGCAAAGAGCAAAACTATTGGAGAAAGAAAATCCCGGACCTCGCGCGACGTGCTTGCAGCAGCCTTGATGGTCTGGATAAAACTGTCCATCTTGCCGTCTTCCGACAGTCGCTTCAGAGCAGCCTGATAGAGCCTGGGATTCCATGTTTTGGGCGGTTGAAGGTTGATACGCGAGCTGATGAAAGGCTCTTCGTTACTCATCACCTCAGAGAACCACTCGCCATATTCAGGTGCGCCCTCGATGAACTTAATCGCGAGGCCCGCGGCCATCTTCACAGACTCCTGTATTTGCAACTTCCCATCAGACCAGACGGCGATGTCCGTTGTGCTGCCGCCGATATCAAGCGCAACCACATTTGCCATCGGCTTCGCATGCTGCGCCGACCAGAGATGACGACAAACCGCCAACGCCTCACTAAGCGGCTCACGATCGACGGGCACATTCACGCATCTTTGCACTGCCTGCCAGCCCTCAACCTGTTTGTTTTTCAATGCTGCTGGAAAAGCCGTGGGGTAAGCATGAGATACATGTACGATCTTTGCTCCGCTGTGAATCGCTTCCGCTTCCACCATTACCAACAAGGAGCGAAGAAAACTGCTGGTGGTGAAGTTGCTCCGGTCTGAGTTCCACTTCAGATCGGTATGCAGATTGTTGGGGATCGTATCGAGTAGAGATCCAAGAAACACTTGTCCTTCGCGCGGCAGCCAGTTGTCGGCAATGTATTCGGCGTCGCTGATTGGCATGGATAATTGGGTCGTGATGGCATGCTCTGCGACGCCTTCTCTTTCACTGGCCCGGTAGAGGAAGAACATTTCCTGAATCTGAGCCGCGTCACCCACGGTGAGTATTTTGACTCGCGGTCGCAGAGTGACCTGCTCGATAGTGCTGTCCTTTAATCCAAACCACTTGCCATCGCGTTGTTCGACCTCACGTCGAAAAACGCTCGAATGAGTGCTGCCGAAGTCGACGCCGATTTTCCAGTTGGTGGTTGGAGGCGCTTCTATCACAGGCTTGATCAAAAGAAGTCCCTGTTTGTCGTTTACCTTACCTACAAATCCTGGCAACGGCTTCTTGCTCATGTACCAGGTTTTTCCCTTGCCGGTTCGCTTTAACAGATCCTGTCCGAGTGGAGTGAACTCAACCTGCACACGTTTGGAGGCGGTTGTTCGATCATTGGTGTAATAGAAATAGTGTTCAAAATGTGGCTTGCCATTCTTGTCTTCACCCGGGCAGATGAAATCAGGCCACATCGCGAGTTGCTGTGTGGGTAGATCGAGATTGTCGTTGGCGATGTTCTCCTGCCGGTAGTCTTTATGCGCTCGAATGCTGCGCCCTTTAACCAGCGGGATCGTCAACTCAACTCGAATGGTGGTTCCATCGGGCTGAGAAACGTGGATGTTCCGAATTATTTCGGCAGCTTCTTCAGCGGTGAAGAATTCACTAAACGATTCCTTGAATGGTAAGAGATAGTTCTTCTTCCCCACAGACAAACAAAAGACGGCGCGGCTATCAATCACATCGATTTCTATCATCGTGTCTTCAAACAGATCGAGCGGATCCTTGATGACTTTCAAGTGAGGCGGCAAAAAATCCAAATTCACAGGCGGTACTTGATTTGGCTGCACCAGATGAAGGCCGAAAATTCTCAGGGCCTGACCGGTCACTCGATTGCCATAGGCATCTACGATGACTGAGTCATTATGTGGCCGGTAACAGACAATGAGATTGTTATTGGTGCGCAGGAAGAGATCACCGCCTGCGCCATTTCCGTTTTCGATATGATCGATGTGCTTAACGAAATCGTAAGGAGCCGGCAATCGTGAAAATCCCGCCGGTACCATTACCGCCTCCGAAGTCTCACCTGCCAGGTCGTTTTTCCACTCGACCAGGGCAGCAAGTAGTTGACGGTGCCTGGATTCAGTTTGAGCGTTTGGATCAGAAGGTTGTTCACCGAGAAAGTCAGCCAGACTGTGGTTTGCGGTGACAGTAGCTATCAGATGGTCCACCCACTGAAGAATCACGTGCAAAAACTGGGTGTCGTGCTGCTTGTAATACGCGCTCGGATCCGAGAGCCGGCCCTGCTCAGATCTAAACGGAATGTTCGGCGGGCATTGATGAGAGATGCCGGTAAAAACGATAGTTCGCGGAGACGTACCACCCAGCAAGGCGCCATCAAAATAGATAAGTCCAAAGTCATTCCATTTATTCTGCTCCAGATCTCTTCCGTCCATTACATGCTGAGGCCTGAGTACGTCGAAGGCATTCTTAAGATCTCCGGGCGCTTCCCCGGGCAGACTAAACGTCGGCACATCTAACTTGTGTTCGAGTCCCAGAACCTTTGCGAGACCGATTAGGCCCAGCAAACCTCGCCACTGATTCGTTACTTCCTCGTGCGCAGGATGATCTTTATCGTAAAGCGCGCTTTCGAAGAGTAATAACCTGGCCCACGGGGTCGGAATGCTATGGAGCTTGTCCGGGTGATTCTTGGACCGCGACGTGTCGAGATTTTTGGCGAGTGTCGCGAGCTTGTTGAAGCTGACGTTCCGCATCCACGAACCTGATCTTGGATAGTTTAGTCCGTCGCGAGTTATTAGCGGCGGCAAAAACTTGGATTTCTTATCCGTTTCCATTTGCATTTCCTCTGCTAGTCAATCCTCATTAATTTGCGGCGCTTAAATAATAGTTTTCAATCGTGAATTCCCTGGACGCCTCGTAAAGCAAATACATCAGCAGTCCGACGGGGTGGACGTTGTTGCTGTAGCGTGGCCGCATGTAGCTAAGCTTTTCGACGATTCTTCCGTAAGGATTAGCGGTGTATCTGGGAGTCTCTTCAGACTCCTGAGTAGACAGTTTCCCGAGTTCTCGTTCGGCCGCAGCACCGGTGAGTGCCATCGCTTCCCAATTAAAAGGACGAAGCTGTTCGCCGCGAATCGGTTGACCGACCGAGTCGAGCCATTTCAGATACTCACCAAGAAACTCATTAAGCAGATCCAACTCTTTCCCGTAGTTCTCGAGGTTCAGATTTTGTTTGAGGAAGTTGTCTTTGTACCAGGCCTGTTTGGAGCGCCAGTTTCCGTCTTTCAGGTCCGCGTACAGAATGTTTCGATAAAGATATGCGAAGGTAGTAAAGGCGAGCAGACGCTGCTTAATTGCCAGTTGATCAGTTGGACTTCCATCCACCGCAGGTATTGATTTCCAATCGAAGTGAGTGGCGTCCGCGTAATGGAGCTGACGCTCCTCCGGATCGATCTGTGGCAACGAAAAAAAGTCTCTGGCGCCGAAAGCGGCGATGATTTCTGCAAAGTGTGGATCATTTTCCTGTGCTCCTCCGCCGGCCTGGTGCCCGACTTTGGAAGAGGCTAGCTCGGGAGCACCAACAACGTACACGTGTTGATAACCTGGCGGGACATGAGCGTAGTGAAGCAGTGCCGCCTGTGTGGCTACCTGGTGGATATTAGGATCGGGCGCTGGGCCCTCCCGGTTACTGGTATCTGCTTTAGGAAATGTGAAGTACGGCGTCATCATGGTGCAGCCGAGGCGTAACTTATTGTTGGCGCCATTCTCCTCAAAAAACTCACGCAAGAGTTCGGGGATCGTAGGAATGCCTGCCGCGCCGGTTCCGCCAAACACGGAACCAAAAACAAACACGCGCACAATGTCTGACTTGAGATCCGCCTTCATTGACTCAATGAGCTCCGAGAGACCGTTACCTTTCCTTCCGATGGTGCGCTTCAAATCGGAAATCAGTACCACTGAGCCGACGTTAGGTCTTCCCCGATAACCCTTCCCCAGCCTCATTCCCAGATCGGAGTGTTCGTAAAAAAGTTGAACGAAGTCCTGAAAGTTTGCGGAGAGTCCTGAGTAACCGATGGCCTCGCGAAATTCTCGATCAGGCTTGTTGGGATCCTGCCAGAAGGCTGGATACTGTTCCGCCGGGTTGTGAGTGTTGAGGTTGATTGCCGGGCCAAATACGGTCTGCTGTTGCGGACCCTTTCCTCTGGTCAGGAGTTTTCTTTGCTTGATATCACGAGGTTGGTCGCAACGGTGCAGAGCGTGATACATGGGTAGAAGGTTTTTGGTGCGGACGCTGTTACCGTTGTTTTGGTCCGGATCGATCATCAGCAGATGCAGCGGCCGCGAGAACATTCCGGCAGCAGCCAGGTGAATGGTTGCTTCCATGCAACGAGCACCGGTGCCTCCAATTGCGATGACATAGTCTTTAGGCATTTTTTATCTCCAGCCTGATTGCATTTTTCATTTGGGAATAATCATGTACCGGTAAAACTTATCGCTGAGGCGCGTAAGTAACGTGACTATGATCCCAAACGCTACAGCCGCCAGTCCCAACATTATGAAAGTCTGTCGCGACAGGAAGGCATCGAAGAACAGCTCCTTGAACTGGTAAGTCTGACGCCCAAACTGCGCCACCATGTTGAGGTCAAGGAGTAACAATCCTGCTATGACCAGCACGGCAACCACGAGGGCCATAAAGGCATGTCGTCTGGCTCGACGATTGTCATCTTGGTGAGGTCTTGCCAGAAGTCTCGGCAGCCACAGTATTGACGCTATGAAACCGAGCACCGCGCCTAAGCCAACAACCATCATCATCCTGCTGTCATACCACTCGTCGATATATCTCAGCGGGATCCGGTTCGCTTGCCCGAGAGCCTGTTGGGCGCACATAAGCGGGATCAGGATCAGTAAAATAGAATTCCTGAATTTGAGCCTGAGTAGCCTCATAAAAAGCCTCCACTCAACTAATAGGGGTGTCACCTAATTTTTGGCCACGGTGATGTAGAGACGTGGCGACATGCGTGATAAAAGACGGTCTTTCAGGTGGACATCCATGAGAGCGTAAATCAGCTCCTGGAAACGGTAGGTCCGGCCACCCGTGTTTGCCTCGCCGTCGTCTGGTGTCGACAGTTCGACAATGTCGCGATCAATTTCTTTTATGTAAACCGACTGCTCGATCGAATAAAACCTGTAATCATCCTGAGCTGCCTGTTGGAAAATCGGCTGCGGTCGCAGGTCGAAAATTTGGGTCCTGTTGTCGTCTCGATTTGCAGACTCCACGGCGGGTTGAGTCTGGGAAGCAGTTCCTTCGGCGTCGAATTGTCCTGAGGGATTCCAGCGGTAGAGTTTCGACTGCGTTCGAATACCCAAAAGTCCCGCGGGATAAGTTGATTTGATCTTGTAAGAAAAGTGATACGAGATCGGATCCTCGGCGCCACTTGGAAAATTCTTGGCCGTGAGCATCTGCCAGTAATATGGCTTATCAGGTGGTGATTCCTGGGCGTAGCCGGCCGCACTATCGACGGGTATTTCCGCTTGGCAGGTAATTGCGTCATCGGAAAACAGCAGCGATTTCAATTCGGGAAAACGTCGCCTCAGCTTGTCCTGCAGGTCCTCAAAGTCACGCATGCTGGGACTGAAAACCATCGCGTAAAACGGACGAGCCGGAATTTCTGCTTTCTCGTCGATTATGCGACGTTGTCTTTCGGAGTAAAACTTTCCGGAGAACTTACTCTTCATAACCAGGATTGCAAAAATCCCGCGACGGTTCATCCAACTCCGTATTGAGTTGACGACCGCCGTATTCACTTGACCCTGCGCATCTGACTCGACTCCATCGGTAATCACAATAGATAACGCGGGCTCCTGATCTTCCACGAGACCATTAATCAAAGCAGCGTCAGGATTAAATTTACGAGTGTAGAGACTTCGATTATGAAGTTGTTGATCAAACTGAACCTTGGTGGTTATCTGATCTATTTTCAGAGCCTCTGATTCCGGGGATGCAGACTCGCCGTATCTGAACACCTCACAACCCGGCATCACATCGGGCATCGCATCGAGGAACTCATCGAATACCGATCTTCCCGACTCGCCGATAAACCCCTGCATTGAAAGCGAAGAATCCACGTAAGCGCGTTGTCGCGTGGCTGTAACTCCATCCTCGGAATTCTGCGCCTGAGGTGTCAGCCGATCTGCGAGTTCGATCGAGCGTTTCGCAACTTTACTCTTGGGATTTTGCCAACAACTTAGAGTTAGCAGTGTGGTTGACAACGCCAGAATCGCGACCATCGTCATGGGGAAATATTTCTTGTCGGGTTTTCTAAACATAATAAGTAGAACGTCGAGTTGCTTAACGTCGTTCGGACCATAAAGCCGGATCAGTTTGCTCTTCAATCAGATCTCTAATTCTGTGATGAACGTGCGGGTGTTCAAGCACCTGACGCCAGGCCCGCAAATCGTGACTCTCCGTTAGAGCACATTTGATTGATTTCTGGATTATTGGGCCCATGCTTGGAGAGAGAGCCTCCGGATCGAATGCTTTCTCAGGTAGATTCAATTCGTGTTGCCAGAGACTAGGACCGAGGTTGACCTCAGACATGTAGTTCCCGGACAAACTATCCCAGGCGAGAACAGTGAAGAACCGGGTTCTGATTTCGAAAGTTCTTAAGGCACGTTTCGCGGCTTCTCGCACATCGCTGTCTATGTCCTTACAGGCATTATTCAGAGCCACGAAAGCTCCTTCATCTCCGATTCTACCTAGTTCCAGTGCCGCATTTATCCTGTCTTTAGCGTCGACGCGTTGATTGGCCAATACATCAATTAGGGAAGGGACCTGCTCGCTCTCAGGTGTAAGCGCAATCCATGTGAAGGGCACAATCTTTCCACTCCAGGCTGCATCATCAGTTTGAAATCGGATCAGCATGTTGCCTGCATCCGATTGCAACGTTGCCTTGAGTGACATGTCGCGATTTGTGCGCGTCTGCTCAGCTTTTGTTGCGGCAAATGCCAAGCCTGTGGATCGGTGCCAGGAGAGACTCTCTCCAAAGGCGCGTTGCAAATCAGCCACGAGCTCCAATGTCTGGTCGTGTACCCATGAGGCTACTGATCCGCGTGGTTTGAGGGCCGGCTGATAGGTTCCTTTTTTGACTCCACGGAAGACTGCAAGACCATGCTTGTTCAAGCGTTCTCGATAGCTTTTTGTCTCTCCACTGGGACCACGACTGGTCAAGATTAATGAAGCGCCTTCAAGACTCCTTGCACCTCCCTCCAGAGCACGCAGTGTGACCGAGACATCGAACTGATCGTCATGCTCAGTTGCCTGCGGGTTTAGAAAGATGACAACGATCTTACCTTGAACCCAAAGAGCGCGATCTACGTCCCACAAACGACCATCCAATAATTGCTGTGCTTCGGCCAACGGCTGGACGATATTGTTGTCATGCTGCTCTTGATTCATTTTCTTACCTCTCACACTCGCCAATTCTTACCGTTTAGCCCTGGAGACTTGCTCTTCCAGCCTGGCTTCTATCCGACTTTTAAGTTCCGATAATGTCCGGTTATTGATCAATTGAATATCGGCATCATCTTGAATAGACCATGCTTCTGATTTTTCGATCACGCCAAGACGTCGTCCTAAATTGGCGAGGATATACGCTTCAATCGCCACCGAATTGTCCTGGATTTCGTCAGGGCTGTCGTACCCGCGCAATGCCTGATTTAGACACTGATTCGCGTGAGCACTGCTTAATAATGAAAAATCTTTGGCTTTCATTACGAGTTGCGCCGCTTCGACTACATCCGCCAAGCCCGCCCAGTGTTCTAACGATTCAAGTCCCCGGGATCGCATCGCCGAAGTGAGAAACTGCTGTTCCATAGCAGGTGTCATCACACCTGCTGCACGGGCTCGCTCTGCCAAAAATTTTGCCTTAGCGGCTACGATCTTGGCTTCCAATTCGACATGAGCGCCATTCTTTTGGAATACCAAATCTTCGATTTCGGCACTGAGACCAGAGCTGATACCAGCAAAACTCTGTGCGGCTTCGTATAATGTTCCTAACGCAGTTCGCGCAGCCAGGTTCTGTATTTCTGCAAGCTCAAAAGTCCCAGCCTGTACTCGACGATTAATTTCGCTTACTTCGGAATCAGTAAGGAAGTGCGACTTCTGGCCGGCAGTTACCAAACGATGTACCAGATCGGGGAGTGGGTCCTCATGCTCAAAGACATCGGGATCGTCGGAGGCCAATGAGTCACGGGTTTTCTCGGACGTGATGCGCGGTCCATTACTATCTACGTCTGAAGCGCTGCCGATATCATCGATTTGTGACTCGTTTGCGGAAAAGTCTGGCTGTAGCACTGCCCGCGGATCGAGTCGCTGCTCCAGTACATAGGGTTGGGATTCCCTACTTTGTTTTGGTGATGCACCGCATAGGGGACAAGCATTGAATTGCTTGAGCGAGTAAAGATTTTCGCATTCGGCACATTTTTGTCTGCGTCTCCTACGGTACAACTTATGATGCTTAATCCAAAAAGCATTCTCAAAGATAAAGTGTTTTGTTTTCGTAGGATCGACGGCGGTGCCACACGAACACTTATCTCCCTCGTATTGGCGCTCGCACTCATGGCATCTTTTGAATTCGACCCTGTCAAAACACAGGCCATACTCGTCTCGTAAGATGGGATAAAGGGCGCTGTTTTGGAACTCTTTATTTAGAAACCTTGGACCAGCATTACCGCGCGCCATTTGGGTGGCGAATGCTCTCAGCAGGAAAGGCTTGCCGTCAGGAGTTTGGGTCGACCAGTTTGAAAGTCGATGCTTGACATCGCACTTATTTGATTCACAACCACAACAACCTGCTGCTGCACTGAGTGTCAGCATAGAGGCATATGCCTGAATCATGTTGTCGCTTCCAGGGCTGTCACGGTCTGTCGTCTCCGGGGTGAACATCTTGTCAACGCAGTTTGACAGCAACCTAAAGGTGCTCCTGACAGCTCCTTCCATTAGATTTGTGAGCGCCAGCACGGCTTTGATCCATCTTCCGTCAGGGCCATCCGATCGGTCGTCAAAGTTGGCGCGATGCCAGCCATTTCCCCATGCGATCACCACATCGCGGCTAAGCAGGAGTTGGTCGCCCAATCCCTTATCGAGTACTTCACTCTCGACAACCGAATACACCTCCTGAAAGTCGACGAAAGTGTCTCTACACTGAGGACTTCTGTCTTCGGGTCTCAGTGAGAGAACGGCAATGGCCACGGTCAATTGTGCATCGTCAATAGCAGGATCCGTGGCTTCGGGAATGTTTTTGATCTGCTGGAATAGTTCCTGAAAATCAGACTCATCTGCAATTAGCCTGGCAGCCTGGTGGTCTTTCAATACTGAGCCAGGAAAGCGTTCGGCTCCCCAGGCAGTAATTTCACTACTGATTTTCAGCAGCTTTTCCGGTGTCAGTGAAATTGCCACCGTTAAAAACCTCCTGACCCATTAATAGGGGACTGAGTATTCGCTATTGCTCAGGGTTCATAGCGACCGCTGATGGGACGCCTGTCGGTGCGAGGCCTCCGCTCTGTATGGAATCTGCAAGGTCTTGACTTGGTCGTTAATCCTAAGCGTTCGAAGGAACTCTTCGTTCCACGTGAAGTTCTAATTGCTTAATAGAGTAATCCTTGCGGGTTTTTAATGAGACATACTCCCCTAAAGCTGAGGTCTGAGACATTTGCAAGGAAATTACGGCGAGGCTTATACACCCTATGCTGGTAAAGAAGCAATCAATCTTGAATGCCAGCCGTTAAATTTTCAAACTCCCGCACAAATGGCGCGTCTTCACGTAGTGGTGAAATTTGGGAGCCGTGCCGAAAGACTCCCGAGCCCGTTCTCCACGCTCAGTGATTGAGCAAAAGACTTCACGTTGTCCGATTCCTCGTCCTTCAATCCCGTGAGACCTTCTGCGATGAACCGGTGGCCGTTTATAACCAAATCAGAAGCGGCTTTGTAAGACTGGGCAGCCGCGGCGCCGGTCATAATCAGCGTGCGTCTATCGTAGGCGCGCAAGCGCAGCAGCACGGGCGTGAAGTCGGAATCTCCGGAGAAAATAATGAACTCATCAAATCTTGTGGGATGCTCTAGTGTATCGAGGATGTCGAGTGCCATGTGAATGTCGGTGCTGTTTTTGCCTTGCTGGGTTAACGGCGGGCAGTCGCTGATGCTGAAAGCATTCTGGGTAAAATAACGGCGGTATTTTCCAAAGGCGATTGGATTCAGATAACACCGTCGAATCAGTACGCTCCGTTCGTGAAATGTGTCCGGCGAGCTTGTTTCCTTTCGCAAACCCCGCTCGAGCCAGGCCAACCACCGTCCCGGATTAGTGGCAAAATGTTTGGCCGCGTCTTCATCGAGCTTCCGTAATCCTGAGAAAACGTTATCAAAATCGACAAACAAAGCGCTCTTGATTGTCTCGTGTCCGTTAGGTTTGTATTCCATGAAGCTCCTCCGTTGATTTGAGTTGCCAAGTTTTATTTGGTTTATCGACCATTGCACCTTCCTGCAAGTTAATAGGGATGTGACTATAACGGCGGACTATGTCATGAACACTGCCCCTAGACAGTCTGGGTAGTCCGTGGTATGCTGGCCCTAGATCATCTAGGAGGTTACCCATTGCCCAAAGCTAAAGGCAGCCTACTTCAGGGGACGCTGGACATGTTGATCCTCAAAGCTCTCTCGCTTGGGGCTCTGCATGGTTACGGAGTCGGTCAACGCATCGCACAGATTTCGGGGGAAGCGCTAAAGGTCGAGGAAGGATCGCTATACCCCGGATTGTACCGGCTCGAACAACGCGGATGGATCGAATCCGAATGGGACGTTTCGGAAAATAACCAGCGCGCGAAGTTCTACAAGCTCACGCGCGCGGGTCGGAAACAGCTAATCATCGAAGAGCAGAATTGGGAGCGCCTTGCGGGCGCAACGATCAAGGCGCTGCGCGCGGTCTAAAAGAGGTCTAATCATGTTCTGGATCAAAGCCACGACGAGGTTCATTTGTGCCCGGCGGCGCCCCGACGAGATGATGCGCGAGGTTGAAACTGAATTGCGCTTCCATATTGAAATGCGAACACGAGCCAACATTGAGAAGGGAATGAGGCCGGACGACGCGCAACGTGCGGCCCTGCAAAGCTTCGGTGACTTCGAGCGGGTCAGAAATAACTGTTGTGAAATACGACGCCGGCTTCCGTTCGATTCCACGCCTTTGAAAATGGGATTGCACATTACCATCGCGGTTGTGGCGGGTTTGGCTGCGCTGTGGGCGGTGAACGTCCCACATCACAACTTGACAGGCGTCATGCGCCAGTTAATCGCCATTTCTGTTTTGGCTTGTCTATTTATCGTCGTCCGCCGCGCCAGATCAGCACGGCGTTGCGACAGCGAACACGTGTGCGCAGCGCCAGGCGAGACGTCCCCCGCCAATCAGAGTTTGATGAGTGACATGTCGGACGCCCCCTCCGCAAAAATCACGGCTTATGATGAACTTGGACGCACGCCGGTTGAGCGAGTGTTCAAGTCTTAATTGATTTCCCCTCTAACTAAATACTGAAAGGGCCGACTAATGCGAGTTACCTTTGCATCTCGGATCGTCACACGTGTGTTTACGCTGCTTATTATCACCGCGACTCTGGTGACAAACGTACCCGTATCTGCAAAATTGGTCGATCAGGAAAAATCGGGAACACTCATTGACCAGCCATCGAGCCCGCGTTTGCTGGGGCTAAGGGATCGGCTTATCTCAGGTGATCGGACCGCGCTTGATAAGTTCTGGAAGGAAATCAGCGAACAAGGTGCGCCGATAATTGAGGCGGCTGAGGACAGCGATCACGAGCTGCTCGTCACTATGCTTTGGCGAGGTAGCGAAGAAACGAAAAACGTTTTCGTCTTTCGCCTCGGGGATGTCAGTAAGCCGATGACGCGGCTGCTCGACACGGACTTGTGGTACAAGACATTCCGACTTCAGAAGGGCGCGCGCTTCATTTATCAATTCGCAACCAACCTACCCGATCCAAAAGAGTGGGGCGGCGTCACCCGCTTCGCCGCCGCCATGCGGAACGACCCGTTGAATCCGTTCCAGTTTGCCGAGCACTATAACGAGTTCAACCCGTACGAAGGGAATTCCTTTTCGGCAGTCGAACTGCCCACCGCCGAACCGCAACGTTGGAGCGTCGTCCGTCCGAACGTTCCTGCTGGACGAATGCAGCGCGACAAATTCCGGAGCAAACTCCTCGGCAACGAACGACCAATTTGGATCTACACTCCACACGGCTATGCGACGGGAAAAAAGCCTTACGGTTTGCTGGTGCTTACCGATGGTGGTATCTGGGTAAACACGGGGCGGGTAGCAACCACTCTCGATAACTTGATCGCAGCGGGTTTGATACCGCCGCTCGTCGCGGTGATGGTAGAGAATCCCCAACGCTGGCGTGAGTTGTCCTGCAATTCAACGTATGCCGACTTTTTGGCTCAGGAGATTGTCCCCTGGGCGCGCGCTAACTATCACGCGACCGACCGTCCTGAGCAGACGATCATCGGCGGCACGAGCTTGGGTGGATTGCAGGCGGCTTGCGTAGGGCTGAAGCATTCAGAGGTTTTCGGGAACGTGCTTTCCCACTCGGGTGCCTTCTCGTGGAAGCCCGATGGCGAAAAGGAGTGGGAATGGCTCACCCGCCAATTCGCCGCAAGCCCGCGTTTGCCTTTGCGTTTCTCGTTTGAAGCCGGACTGTTGGAAGGAATTCAGTGGTGGCGTTCCCTTGTGCCCACACCTCTGGTAGATCCTACGACGCTCGCATCTAACATCAATTTGAGAGACACGCTGCAGAGCAAAGGATACTCGGTCCACTACACAGAATATAATGGAAACCACGGCATGTTGAATTGGCGTGGAACGCTGGCGAGTCACTTGATAGCGCTCGTCGGTATCAAAACCGCGCCGAAGATTTCTACCAGGAACAAAGACGCGGTTGCGCCATCATCACTTACTCGGAAAGCGATCGCGACAGCGCACATCAAGGTAGCTCCCGCGCTGTTGCAACAGTACACCGGCAGATATGAAATTGATCCGAAGTTCGCGCCCAATTTCGTTCTTGACGTCAGCGTTAAAGATGGCTCTTTGTGGGTTAAGCCTTCAGACCTCATGCTGCGCCAGCTAATACCCGAATCTGAGTCGAGGTTCTATGACAGCGAGCTTCCAGATCTGCGCCTCGACTTCATCAAGGACGATAAGGGCAATGTTACTGGTCTCACTCTAAACACGGGTCAGGCAGACATTCTGGTGAGAAAGCTGCCGCCGCCGCCAGTGCCATAGTCTTCCCTGCGGCGAAATTCGAACAATTAGAGCAAAGGAAACTCATCCATGCTAATCACAAAAAGTACTCTCTTGATCGCTTTGACAATAGTTGCCGTACCAGGGGGCACTCTCTGCCAGACGTTGAGTAGTCAGACGGCTGCGCAGGACACGGCGGCGCAAGAAGTTCTTAAAGCGGAGCGAGAACAACGTGAGGCGTACCTGCAAAGGGATATCGCGAAGACCGAACGCCTCGTCGCCGATGAGTTCATTCTCACGAATGGCCGGGACATCGGGAGCAAGAAGACTCTTATTGGCTTTCTCATATCCAGTGAGCCTGATCCAACTCTTAGTCTGACGTCCGAAGACACGCGCGTTACCGTCAATGGCGATACTGCGATTGTGATTGGCCGTCGCGTTGAACGACGCCGGCGCGAAGATAACAACCGCGAAGGTGTCGCTTACGCACGCTACGTGCGGACCTACATTAAGCGGCAAGAGCACTGGCAACTGCTTGCCGAACATTTAGAGACGATTCCAGCTGAACGCACTGCCGTTAAGATCGACACAAAGATTTACGACGATTACGTCGGCCAGTATGAGAGTGCGATCTTCGACTTTGCAGTAGTGAAAGACGGAGAGCGTTTGATGGCGGTGCCCAAGGAAAGAACGACGACGCGCACCAGTCAAGGGCGGCCGCCGGCTGAGCTCTTTCCCGAGTCAGACGCTGAGTTCTTCCTCAAAGGCAGAGATGCGCAGGTCATATTCATGAGGAATCGAAAAGGA
>Ga0068871_100000105_pt1 | contig 50666 bp, 50 predicted proteins | sample KBSMisM72_FD_72750 | JGI IMG/M metagenome (GOLD analysis project Ga0068871, IMG submission 72750) | Miscanthus rhizosphere microbial communities from Kellogg Biological Station, Michigan, USA - KBS Miscanthus M7-2 | ecosystem: Host-associated > Plants > Roots > Rhizosphere > Soil ...
CTCCCGCCGGGTGCGACTAGGCTGCGGCTTGCGCAGCCCCTACCGGTTGCCCGCAATGGGCGCAGCGGCGGGCATCGATCGGGATTTCGCTCAAGCACTCGGGACACTTCTTGGTTGTCGGATCCGCGGGTGCCGGCGCCTTGCGCATGCGAGCCACCAACATATTCACGGGGGTCACGACAAAGAAGTAAACCGCCGCGGCGACCAGCAGGAACGAAACCAAGGCATTGATGAAGTCCCCCAGCGCGAACACACTGCCGTGAACCGAAAAGCGGATGGCCGAAAAGTCCGGCTGACCCACAATCGCCGCAATCAGAGGAGTCAAGAGATCTTTCGTGAACGCGCCAACGACGCCTGCAAAAGCGGCGCCGACGACAACGCCGACAGCCATGTCGACGACATTGCCGCGAAGGATGAACTGCTTGAATCCGCTGAGCATCGGAGCCTCCAGGATCGGTCAGGCGGATACTCTATGCCGGCCGCAGCGAAGACGTCAAGAGGCGGGTAGCTCGGTGTCAAAGCCATTGATGGGTACTTTAACGACCGGTGCGGTAATCGTCTGGTCGAAACGGAAAGAACGGGTGGCGCTTCCTGCCGCAGAGGCGGCGGAACGTCACCCGTGTCATCGAAGAGGGTTTGTGGTTCTGAGTTACTGCTGGTCGAGCTCGACGCGATCGCCGAGACGTACCGGCTCAAGTGCGAACACGATCATCCCGGTCGCAGTGCTCGGGGTCGTTCCCAGAATGACGATCTCCCCTACCGCCCGTCGCGGCATTTCTGCGATCTGAATTTGTGGACCACTGGTTTTATTCAGGAAACTCGGGTTCATGGAAGCCTGTTCCCTCTGGGTCGGCTCCATCGGAGGAGCAGAGAAGGAAGCCGAGTCAATCGGATCATGCGCCGCCGCGTTGTAGGTGCGGACTGCCTTCACGTAATCCCCAACCTTGAGTCCTTGATTGGCTCCGATGTTCAAATACACCTTACCGCCAGTCCCAAGTTCCGAATCGAAATCCTTGGCCAAGATGATGCGGCCGCTAACCTGCCCGTTTGCCGGGGCAAAGCGGTCAAGGCGCATGGGCGGATGGAAATCGATCTGGCTCTTCTCGACGAACGGAATCGCATAGTCCCCAGGCAACACCGTGTCACAGCTGAACTCTATCCGAGCAACCGCCATCTTGTTCCGCGTGTCCACAACCTTCACGGTGGCAAGTTCCTCGTAAGGCTGTCCGGCGGCCTTCAAAGTCGCCCATTGGCCGGGGAAAAGCTCATAGCGGTTGGGATCTCTCAATTCGCGTACGATGGTGAATTCCTTGCCCAGCTCGTAGCTGCCTTTCAGGTAGACGACTTCTCCACCTGCAAACTGCGTCGTGAACGGCGAGTCCAGACCGCCGGCAACAAAATTCGAATGGGAAACATTCTTCCCCACGAATCCGGCACAGTAAAGGTCAGCATGCGTGGGCTTCTTCACACGCTCGACCGGAAAGGTAACGGAAGTTGCAATCGTGCCCGACGGAGTCGGATCTCCCGCATCGCTCTGCTGCGCCGACAGGCACAGCGGCAGGATCATCACCCCAATTAGGACAGCTCGTTTCATGACTCCTCCCTCGGACCTCTTTCGCTTTTGGAATCCCTAAGTTGCTAAAAACAAACAAGGTTCCAGTCCCGAAAGTAACAAGCCCCCGGGAGAGGGTCAAGGTTACGCAGGTCCCATACGGAATATGCTTCAAAGTTTATTGCCCCGAAATAGTTGCATCTGCGGCTTTGTCCCTGTAATATCGCGCCGTTAATGGCGGAAAATAACCACTACGCGTCGCGGTTGCTCCACCTGCGCTTGTCGCGGGTTTCAGTAGCCGTCACTGCCTCCGAGGCCAACGAATTGGTCGAGAAAGCGGAGAGCCTGGCGCGAGATAACTCCTTTCTTGAGTTTAGGTTGGATTACATTCCCCGACCCGCGCTGGCTCTTGCGAAGGTTCGCCAGTTCACCGAAAGCCATCCCCACATCACCGTGATTGCCACCTGCCGCCGTACCGGAGCGGGAGGAAAATTTCAGGGCTCCATTCAAGCGCAACTGGAAATCCTTGCCAAAGCCGCGATGGCGGGGTGCCAGTTAGTAGACCTGGAGTTGCAGACTGCTGTCCGCTTAAAACCCGCGCAACTTGAAAAGCTCGGATCAAAGGCGGCTATCATCTTGTCTTTCCATGACTTTGGCTCGACCACGAAGCTAGAGGAGACGCTCGAGAAGATGACGGCCTATCCTGCCGACTTTTACAAAGTGGTCGGAACCGCGCGCTCCCTCTATGACAACGTGACCATGATGCGGTTTCTTGAAAAGCATCGGGACGATCACGCCCTGGTGGGTCTATGCATGGGCGAGCAAGGGATTATCAGTCGAGTGCTGGGCGTGCGCGCGGGCAGCCGGTTCACCTTTGCCGCCGTCACCGCGGGAGAGAAAACTGCTCCCGGACAGGTGACTGCGCAAGAACTTCGCAGCATCTACCGCATTGATCAGGTGGATGCGGCCACCAAAGTATTTGGCGTGGTAGGCGACCCGATTTCGCACTCCCTTTCCCCCGCCATCATGAACGCAGCCTTGCGCCGCGAGAATGTGAATGGCGTCTTTCTCCCGCTGCACGCGAAATCCATTGAAGACGTGATGGCCTGTGTCCGCGAGATCCCGATTCACGGATTGTCCGTGACCATGCCGTACAAGGAACAGATTCTTCCTTTCTTGGACAACACGGACCCGTTCACCGCGAAGATCGGTGCCTGCAATACGGTCGTGCGCTCTCAGGATGGGAAGCTTTACGGTTTCAACACCGACACTTCAGGGGTGGTGCGCCCGCTCGAACAGCGCATGACTCTGAACGATGCTCGCATTCTTGTTCTCGGAGCAGGAGGAGCGGCACGGGCTGCCGTCTTCGGCTTGAGAGAGCGCGGCGCGCAGGTATTCATTCTGAATCGTAGCCTCCCCGCGGCTCAAAAACTCGCCCGCCAAGCGAAAGCCCGCACCCTGAAGCGAGCCGACCTCAAGCGGCTGGATTTCGACGTCATTCTCAATGCCACGCCGGTGGGTATGGGCAACAGCCGCGAAACCCCGCTCGAGGGGGACGAGATCAAGGCGCAATACGTATTCGATATGGTCTACGATCCGCTTGAAACCAAGCTCTTGCAGCTGGCAAAACTTAACGGAGCGCAGGTGATTCCCGGACGCGAGATGTTCGTGCACCAAGCTGCACGGCAGTTTGAGATATGGACTGGGAAGCCGGCTCCCCGCGAGGACATGCTGCGCATCGTGCAACTCGCACTCGAGGATCGGGCTGCGGCTCGGGAGATCGCAAAGCCAGCCAAGAAACCAACCGCCATCGTGGCGTAAGGTTCTTATTCCCGAAAACTTCGTCTACGCTTCCCGCCCCGCCTCGCTCACGGGTGTGCATTTTGGGTGCAAGCCACTCAGTGTTGTTATCATGGCGAGTCCCGGAGGGATGCTCCATTGAATGCTTCACGCGGCCCGCTCCTTTCACTCATCGCACTCATCTTTGCCCTTTGCTTGCTTGCTGCCACCCATGCTCATGCCGAGAACCAGATCATCCTCACCCGCGGGAACAGCACCATCGTTCTTGAACCCTATGCCCCCAACATCATTCGCGTGAATCTGAGCTTGTTGCGCGATAAAGCTACATCCGCGCCGGGCTTCGGGTTCATGGCCTCGCCAGCTGCTCTGGGGTGGAATACGGTGCACACCACCGAACGAGACACATTCCGCTCCTCGCGGCTCGAGGTCACTGTCGATGCCAACCAGCCGGGCCAACCAAGCCAGACCGAGCGAGACATTGCGCGCTACTTCGACGGCTCTGCGCCTCCGGCCCACATTACCTTCTCTACCTCTGGGGGAAAGAAGTTACTCGAACTCACCGGCTGGTCGATGTCGGTTCCTAACTACAAGGACGGGAACGCTTCAATACGACAGGACAAGCGGCCATCCGATGACGACTTCTATCAGATAGGCGCGAGTTTCGCCTCGCCCGAGGATGAGCACTACTACGGCCTCGGACAAAATCAAGAAGGCTATCTCGACCATCGCGGACGTCGAGTCGAGTGTTGGCACAACTACACGGCGACAGCTGCGCCAAGCATCTGTGTGCCGTTTATGGTGACGAACTACGGCTATGGCATCGTTTGGGACAATCCGTCGAAAACCGTGATCGAACCAGGCTTTAACGAACAGACCCGCTGGACGTCGGAAGTAGGCGATCGCGTGTCTTTTTTCATCATTGCCGGGAGAGACTACGACGAGATCTACTCCGGCTACCGCCTGCTCACAGGCGCTACTCCGATGCTCCCCAAAGCGGCTTACGGTTTCGTGCAATGCAAGCAGCGCTACCTCACCCAGGAAGAAATGCTGAATGTGGCCAAAGGATACCGCGAGCGCCATCTGCCGCTCGACGTTCTCGTGCTCGATTGGTTCTATTTCTCGAAGATGGGCCAGTTCGATTTCGTGCCTGAGCGCTTTCCTAACCCGGCCGCGATGAACCGCCAGTTGCATGAGCAGGGCATTCAGACCATGATCAGCGTCTGGCCGAGGTTCGAACCCGGAACGCGGTTTTACGACTTCGTTCTGAAAAAAGGTTGGTTGGAGCACCTGGCCGACGGCACACCGACCAATGGCCTGCCATACGATCGAGCTGGCTCCGACATCGACACCAGCAATCCCGAGGCCGCCCATTGGTATTGGGATACGATCCGCGACAACATTCTGAGCAAGGGATTCGATTCCCTCTGGATGGATGAGACCGAACCTGACCTCCCGCCGAATGGCAGTTACTTCCATGCCGGACCGGGGACGCGCTATTTCAACATCTATCCCCTGGTTCACACTGCCGCCATTTACGACGGATTCCGCAAAGATGTGAAGCACCGTGCCTTGATTCTCTCTCGCGACGCCTATCTCGGATCGCAACGCAATGGAACTATGGTTTGGTCGTCGGATATTTATCCGACATGGGATGCGTACCGGCGCCAGATCTCAACCGGTCTCAACTTCACCGCTTCCGGCATGGCGTACTGGACCAATGATGTTGGTGGCTGGCAGTATCTTCCAACCGAACACAAGCCTCTCCGTCCGCCTCTACTCGATCCCTCCGACGCTCGCGACAATGTTGGCGGATACGACGATTATCCCGAGCTATTCACGCGCTGGTTCGAATACGGCAGCTTTCTGCCGGTCATGCGAACGCACGGCAGCCGCAAGTACAACGAGGTGTGGTCCTATGGCAAACAGGCGGAGCCGATCTTGGAGAAGTATCTGAAGCTTCGCTATCAGCTGATGCCCTACATCTATTCGCTCGCCTATAAGACGTACGAGACCGGTGCTCCCTTCATGCGGGGGCTCTTTATGGACTTTCCCAACGATCCTAAGGCGGGGGATGTGACGGACGAGTATATGTTTGGTCCTGCCTTCCTGGTTGCCCCGGTTACCGGGCAGGGCTCGACCAGTCGCGAAGTGTACCTTCCCGAGGGAGCTGACTGGTACAACTACTGGACTAAGGAACGCTTGCGCGGCGGGCAACTTGTCAAAGTGGATGCGCCTATCGATACGATTCCACTGTTTGTCCGGGCCGGCTCAATCGTTGTTTTTGGGAGTACGATCGAAAGCACGTCCCAGCAACAGAAGATTGCCCGCATCCGTGTTTACCCGGGCGCAAACGCGGACTTTGCGCTCTATTCCGACGACGGCACAACCTACGGCTACGAAAAAGGTGACTTCAAGGTCACCAAACTTCACTGGGACGACACGGCGAAGAGGTTCTCCCATGAAGGCGCGGCAGCATGGTCGGAGGCGGATAGCGCCCTGGTGGAAGTGATTCAACCCCGATAGGCTGTTACTCGGTCGGCTTTTGGTTATGGTCGCTCTCCTCACACTTGAGTTGCGCATCGAACACGCGCAATCTCTCAAAGATAAGCGCCAGGTGGTTCGCAGCCTGAAAGACCGCTTGCGTGTGCACTTCAACGTTGCCACGGCTGAGCTGAATCCTTCTAATATTTGGAACTCCGCGACTATTGGCGTTGTCAGCGTCTCGGATTCGCGGGATTACCTGGATGGCCTCATGAACAACGTGGAGCGCGAGGCCATGAGGCTCGCCAACAACGCGGGAGCCGAAGTTGTAGATTCGTGGAAGGACTTCCTCTAGCTGTAAGTAAGTCACTGGCTCCACCTGGCCCATGCGCAATCTCGATCTGTAGCATCATTCCTTTCGCACTCCGCTGCTCTCAATTTCTGATATCCTCATTCGTTTTCCTCCGAGGTGAGAGGTGGAGAAGCGCGGAGCTAAATACCATCGGGAACGCCTGGGGGAGGCCCTGCGCGAGGAGATCGAAACTATCGTCGAGGGCGAACTTGCCGACCCTCGCATCGGTCTCGTGAACGTGAGCAGCGTGGAACTTGCCGAGGACTCGCGCTCGGCAAGGATCATGGTGGTCGTCGAAGGGGATGACGCCGAAGCCGAACGCACAATGGAAGGATTATCGGCGGCCGTGGGATACATTCGGCGCGAAATTATCGAAAGACTGCATCTCCGCCGTGCCCCGGAGCTGGTGTTCTGTCTGGATCGCTCGGAAAAGTATCAGGCGCGGGTGGACGAGCTGCTGAAGAGGACAAGGAAGAAGTGAAGTAGGAACGCCGGGGTGCGCTGTTGCAAGCAGCGTCAGGAAACATGCTAGATAAGGTACTCAGGGAGATCGAAAGACGTGAGCGGTTCGTGCTCACCTCGCACGCGCGTCCGGATGGTGACGCGGTCAGTTCCACGCTCGCCTGCAGCGAGATCCTTCGCCAAATGGGCAAGAAGACGGACATTGTCCTGCATGACGGCGTACCACGCGTCTACCAGCATCTGCCCTTTACCGAGAGAGTCACCAAGTCAGGCCATATCAACGGGAGCTATGATGCCGCAATTCTTCTCGAGTGCGACAGCATTCAGCGCACGCGGCTTGATGGCTTGGAAAATCAGTTCCTGGTCAACATAGACCATCACAAAAGCGGCCATGAGTTTGCCCACGTGAATTGGATCGACCCGAGCGCCGTGGCTACCGGGGAGCTGGTCTACAAGCTTGCGCGCGCTGCCGGCGTAAAAATTACTCCTGAACTCGCCACCTGCCTGTACACCGCGGTGATCACCGATACCGGCTCTTTCATGTTTGCAGGAACGAACGCGCACACCTTCGAACTTGCTCGTGAACTGGCGCTCGCCGGGGCGGAACCCGCCAAATGCGCACGCCCGATCTATTTCGGGCATTCCACGGCAAAGCTTCGTTTGCTGGGTGCAGCGCTTTCGGCGTTGCAGCGAGAGGGGCCGCTCGTCTGGATATGGGTTACGCAGGAGCAGATGGACCGGACAGGCGCGATAGAGGAAGACTGCGAAGGCATCGTGAATTACGCGCTCTCGATCGGCGATGCTGAGGTTGCGGTCTTTTTCCGCGAATTACCCGATGGCCGATTCCGCGTAAGCCTGCGCAGCAAGGGAGGCATGGACGTCTCCCAAATTGCCGAAGAGTTCGGTGGCGGCGGGCACGCTTGCGCCAGCGGCCTTTCGGTGGAAGGCCCGTTGCATGCTGCCGTCGAAAGCGTCTTGGGAAGAATAAGAAAAAGCTTGAGTCGCAATTGAATCGGGATTCGTGAATCGTTTGCTCCGAGGACAAATCCTCGCTGATTGGAGAGTTCGGGTACTATCCAATAGTCATTAGCCACCATCGCACCATGCGACTCCGCATCCCCGAATCAGTTCTGATCTTCGCCTTCTGTGGGTTCTTCTTCTTTTGGGGCATCTCTGGGTTCGGATTGATTGGCGCCGATGAACCCCGATACGCACAGGTCGCACGGGAGATGCTGGCTCGGCACGACTGGATCACGCCGACTCTCGGCGGCATTCCATGGCTGGAGAAGCCCCCACTTTACTACTGGCAGGCGATGCTTGCCCTGCGGATGTTTGGAGTCAGCGACTGGGCAGCACGCCTGCCAGGGGCAATGGACGCGACCATTCTTGTATATGCGGTCTATTGGTTCTTGCGAAGGTTCCGCTCCGGCTGTGCCTTCGACGGAGCCCTGATGCTTGCTACCTGTGCGGGAATTGTCGGATTCGCGCGCGCCGCTTCGACCGACATGCCGCTAGCAGCGGCTTTTGGAGTTGCGATGCTCGCATGGTTCGCCTGGCTCGAAACCGGCAAACCTTGGCTGATCGTCACGTTTTACGTTGCTCTCGGACTGGGCACGTTGGCCAAAGGGCCAGTAGCACCGCTGCTTGCGGGAATCCTCATTCTGCTGTTCGCTGCCAGCCAGCGAAGTTGGAAGCTTGCCCTCAAGACTTTTTCTCTGCCGGGCCTGGCCGCTTTTCTCATCGTCGTAGCCCCCTGGTACGTGCTTGTGCAGGCCAGGAACCCGGAGTTCTTCCGCGTGTTTTTGCTGGAGCACAATCTCGCCCGATTCGGCAGCAACATGTTTCATCACCCGGAACCCTTCTGGTACTACCTCCCGGTGATGTTGCTCGGATGGGTGCCCTGGGTGGTCTTCATGGTATTTGCTCTCGCGTTGGCCCTGCGAAAGCTACGAAGCCCGGGCGGAGATTCGCTCAACACTTTCCTGCTGATTTGGATCGGCGTGTTCGTCGTTTTCTTTTCTATTTCCCAATCCAAGCTACCTGGCTACATCTTGCCGGCGATTCCAGCAGGCGCCTTATTGCTGGCAAATTATCTGCGGGAACCACGATTCCGCAAGCTTCATCCCGCCCTGATCGGGCTGCATGCCGCTATCATCGCCGGGCTGCTGTTTTCTGCACTGCTGCTTCCTTCCATCCTGCGTTTGCACAAGCAGGTTTGGAGCCATCCGGCCATTGTGCCGCTCACGGTCGCCGTGATCGGGGGGACATGCGTGGCGCTGATCCTTCTTAAGACGGGATGGTCTGGCCTGCACCTGGCGGCGGTTGCGCCCGCAATTGTCGTTTTCGGGCTGGCTCTCCGTTTCAGCGCTCCCGTCCTTGACCAAACGCTCTCCGCACGCCCGGTTTCTGAAGAGCTGGCGCGTTTCTCGAACAAGCCGCTGCCGGTAGCCGTAGCCAAGGTTCCCCGGGAGCTCGAATTCGGGCTGCAGTTTTACCGCGATCAGACCATCCCCCGCTATGAAGTGGGTCCGGTTCCTGCCGGCGAACACCTCCTGGTCATGCAAATGGGATCGCGGCAACTTGTGGAAACCAAGCTGCTCGGCCGCCGCTTCTCTTACCTCGGCGAGTTCCCGGCGCAAAACCTGAAATTCTTCTACGTCGGTCAGTAGGAGGAAAGCCAATTGGCTCTGATTTTGCTGCCAAAAATCCACTGCCCCGTCGAGTTCTGCCGCCGCATCCCACAGGGTATAATTTTCCGAGCATGACTGAGCAGATTAGGAGAAAGCTGCAGGACGAAATCAATGCGTTGGAGCATGAACTCGTCCATGAGCTCCCCAAGGAAATCAAGAAAGCGGCTGCGCTCGGCGATCTCAGTGAGAATGCCGAATACCACATGGCCAAACAGCGGCAGGAGTTTGTGAAGGCCAGGGTGCGGCAGCTGGGGCAGCGGCTGGCGCAGCTCTCCATGGTTAACATGAACAACATTCCCAAGGACAAAGTTGGCTTGGGATCGACCGTCAAAGTCTTTGACAACGATAAGAACGAAGAAGTGCAGTACAACCTCGTTACCAGTGAAGAGTCGGATGTTGCGGCAGGGAAGATCTCAACCACGTCCCCAATAGGGCGTGCCCTGCTGAATAAGAAGGTTGGCGACACCGCCACGGTGGTTACGCCTACCGGCAAGCGCGAGTTGGAAATCCTGAAGCTGACGACGATTCACGACGAAGCGTAGGGATTGAGACATGGAATCATCGGGCGCAGCATAGGGTAAGCGGCTCCGATGATGAATGCTTGAGGCTTCCATGGGTCAATCACTCAATGGTTCCATGATTCAACTATTATGACCTGGACGAGCGCTTTTGGACGGGCATGCGCTGTTTTGCTGCGCGCAATCGTGCGCTGGCTGGCGCTTACCAAAATCAATCCCAATGTGCTGACCTTCATGGGCCTGCTGGTGAATGCCTGGGCCGCTTTCTTTTTCGGCTACGCCACTGCCGAGAATCAGCGCAAGATGTTCTTCTACGCCGGGCTCATCATCATTGGATCGGGATTCTTCGATCTGGTGGATGGCGAGGTGGCTCGCGCTCAAAACCGTGTCACCCGGTTCGGCGCGTTCTTCGACTCCGTGGTGGATCGCTATAGCGATGCTTCGCAATTCTTCGGCCTGCTGGTCTTTTACGCGCGCGGAGACCGTTTTTTCTACGTGGTGCTCACGGCCTATGTCATCGTCAGCGCCATCATGGTGAGCTACAGCCGCGCCAGGGCGGAATCATTGATCGGTTCCTGCCGGGTTGGGTTCATGGAACGCCCGGAACGATTGGTGCTTGTGATTCTCGGGGCACTGTTCAATCGGATGGCTCCGGCGCTCTGGGTGATTGCAGTGTTGTCTACTATCACGGTGATTCACCGCATCCAGTACACCTGGGCGCGGACCAATGGTCCTGAGTCGGTCAAGGAGCCGCAGGCAGCCTAGAAGTCCCGTCTTAACCAAACCGCAAGCGGTGCATCCTCCATCATCCAGCCAATTGCCAGTCGATGGCCAATGTTGTCCATGGCTTTCAGGGGCTCGGTTTCGCAGGTGGCATGGCTCGTGGCGAGAATCGCTGCGCTAAAGCCGCCCATCGCTGCCCCATGAACCCCACCGGAGGAACGTAGCCGCGTCCACTACACCTGAAGCACATCTCCCTCGCGCGCAACCAATTCGTATAGCACGGGATTCACGAAGAAACCGATAAACAGGCGCGAGATCAGGCCTGCAACGATCACAATTGCGAAGGGTCTCTGCGTGTCGGATCCAATACCGGTGGACAGGGCTGCCGGCAATAAGCCTAAGCACGCGACCAGAGCCGTCATCATAATCGGACGCAACCGGAGCAGCGAGGCCTCGCGGGTGGCGCTGTGAATGTCCATCCCCTCCAGTCGCAGCTTGTTGATGTAGGAAACAAGAATGACACCCGTTTCTACCGACACCCCAAGCAAGGCCATCAATCCCAGCACGGAAGAGACGCTGAAGGGCGTGTGCGTGAGTTTCAAAGCAACCAGAGCTCCTACCGGCTCTGTCATTACTACAGCAAGTGCAATGGTCACCGGGAATTTAAAGTTTCCGTACAGCGCGAACAGGATCATGAAGATGAGTACGAGGGAGAGCGGGCCGATAACGTACATCTGCGATTCCGCCGACAGAAGCTGGCTGTATTCCCCGCCCCAGCTCATGCGGTAGCCTTGCGGCAGCTTCACGGCTTTATCCACCGCCTCTTGGCCTTCGTGCACTGCGTGCTGCAAGTCGCGGCCTTCAATGCTGTACTGCACGCCGATGTACCGTGAATTGTTCTCCCGGTAAATAAAGGACGCGCCATTTCCCTGATGAATAGTCGCGAGCTGACTGAGCGGAATCTGCTGGCCGGCCGGCGTTCCGACCAGCAAGTTGCCGATATCGTGGGCGCTGCTGCGGAATTGTGGCTGCATGCGCACGACTAGGTCGAACAGTTTCTCGCCCTGAATCACCTGGGTTACTGCCGCCCCTCCAACCGCAGCTGAAACCACAGCTTCCACGTCCGAGACGTTTACTCCATAGCGAGCGATCTTTTCGCGATCTACATCCACCAGCAGGCTGGGTTGCCCAAGTTCGCGAACCACAGTCAGATCGGCGAATCCGGGTATTTGTTCCAGTGTTTTCTTGATTTCGAGTGCCTTAGTTTGCAGAACGTTCAAATCGTCACCGTAAATCTTCACCGCCAACGAACTCTTCAGCCCCGTAAGGGCCTCGTCCACAGCGTCTTCTGCCGGCTGTGTGTAGTTGAAGATGATTCCAGGAAACGCGCTCAGCTTCTTGTCGATGGATTCAATCAGTTGCTTCTTTTCGCGAATGTCGCCCTGCCATGCTTTGTCTTTGTAGGGCTTCAACCCAACGTAAAACTCGCAGTTAAAGAATCCCGTCGGGTCGGTCCCATCATCGGGCCGGCCCAACTCCGATCCGACTACCGTGATTTGTGGGTATGACAGCAGGATGTCACGAATCTGCGGCGCGACCTTGCTGGCCTCTTCGAAGGAAATTGTGTAGGGCATCGTGGCCCGCACCCATATCGCGCCCTCATCAAGGTGCGGCATGAATTCGCCCCCGATGAACGGAATCAAGGACAAGCTCGCGAGAAAGATCAACGTAGTGAGCAGGACTGTCAGCTTCGGACGTTTCAGTGCCCAGTCCAATTGCTTTGCGTATTGCCGGTTCATCCATCCATACGCGCGGTTTGGTTTCTCGCGAATCGGTCCTTTAAACCAGTACCAGGACAGCACGGGGACGAGTGTCAGCGTAAGTATCAGCGCGCCGATCAACGCGAACGCCATGGTTTCAGCCATGGGATGAAAGAGTTTCCCCGAAGGGCCCGTGAGGGCGTAAATGGGGAGATATCCGGCAAGGATGACAGCGGCAGCGTAGAAAATTGGGCGATCGACGTCCTTCGCCGCTGCCAGAATAACCTCGGTCAGGTTGTACTCTTGCCCTTCGCGCAGCGCCAGCTCGCGGTAGATGTTCTCCACCATGACGACCGTGCCGTTGATGATGATGCCAAAGTCAATCGCACCGATGGAAAGTAGATTTGCCGCAACATCGTGGGCGTGCAGCACAATAAATGCAAACAGCAGGGACAATGGGATGGTTACCGCGACGATGATCGCCGCCCGGATGCTGACCAGAAAGAAGATCAGAACGATGACGACCAGCACCATTCCCCGCAGAAGATTATTCACGACCGTATCTTTGGTCAGCTGCACCAACTCGCTTCGGTCGTAATAAGGATGGATCTTGACGTCCGCCGGCAATACCTGCCGATTCAGTTCATCGGTTTTGGCCTGGACGTCTTTCAGAACGTTCTGCGTCTGCTCGCCGCGGAGCATCAGAATCACGCCTTCAACTGCATCATCATTCTTCGATACTGCCGAGCCCTTACGCTCGGCGAATCCAAATTGTCCCAGTCGCGGCGCGTGGCCAATCGTGACCTCACCGACATCCTTCACGCGAATCGGCACACCTTTGTTTGCGCCTACAACAATGTTCCCGATGTCTTCGGTGTTTTTTACCAGGCCGATGCCGCGCACGTAGTAAAACTGGCCGCCCTGGGAATAGAATCCGCCACCGGCGTTTGCATTATTGGCCCCGAGCGCTGCCGTGACTTGGGGAACGGTAAGGTGGTAACCATAGATCCGCGCGGGATCGAGCAGTACCTGATACTGCATGGTGGTGCCGCCAAAGCTCGAGTCGTCGGCCACGCCCGGAACCGACCGATAGGCGCGCTCCACCACCCAATCCTCAATGGTCTTTAATTCTTGCGGACTCCGGTCTGGACTCTGGAGAACATAGCGATATACCAAACCGCTGGGGCTGAACAGGGGCGCTAGCGAAGGGGTGACGCCGGCCGGCAAGGTCGCGCCGGCGAGCCGTTCAAAAACTACCTGTCGTGCAAAATAGTCGTCCGTATTGTCTTCAAAGGTTAGGCGGAGGTCCGAGAGTCCATAGAGCGAGATGGACCGCATCACCACCACGTGTGGCACGCCATTCATTTCCAATTCGAGGGGGAGCGTTACCAGACGCTCAACCTCTTCGGCGGCGTGGTCGGGCCACTGGGTAATGATCTCAACCTCCGGAGGGGAAAGGTCCGGATATGCGTCCACTGGCATGCGTTGAAAGGACAACACGCCGCCCACCGTGATGAACGCGGTGAACATCAATACCAGAAAACGTTGACGCAGTGCCGCTCGGACTATCTTGTGAATCATTCAGGTAAATGAAAAATGCTGAAATCTTTCAATTCCGTGCTAAAACCACACGGTCAACGTTGAAGCGAATTCGCGAACTGCAAGAACAAACTGCCATTGCCAATAACGTGATCGCCAGGCTTCAACCCTCCGGTAATCTCAGTCTGGCCATTCGCGCTTTGTGTCGCGATCACCGCGCGCCTGCCGAACTGGTTCTGCGAAGCTTCGGCATAAACGAAAGGCTGGTTCTCGTTATCACGCAATACCGCGGCGTCAGGCAGCACGATGGCTTTCGAAATCTTTCCCGCGTTTACGGTAGCGGTGACATACATATCCTTCTTCAACTTCTCTCCCGGATTCGTGGTCGCGATGCGAGCCTGCAAGGTCCGCGTATTGGGATCGAGCGAAGCCGCAACATACGAAATGACTCCATGAAACACTTGCGGATACGCGTCGGTCTGAATGCTGACCGCATCCCCAACCCGCACGTAGGGCAAGTCATTCTGATAAACGTTGACCAGCACCCAGACGTTGCTGGTATCGGAAATCATGAAGCATTGCGTGGATCCGGGCTGAATTAATTGCCCCACTGCCACGTCCTGTTCGACGACTTCGCCCCCGATGGGAGCTTTCACCGGAACTTCGAACGAAGGAGGCGCCTGCACCAGCGCATCCGGGTCGGTGATCCCCAAGACTTTTAACGCAGCCTGCGCAGAAACCAGGTCACCGCCCGCCTGCACTTCGGCTGATTCCGCCTGCTCCAATGCTTGTTCGGCAATCGCGCGATGCTGATACAAATCTTTGGCTCGCGCCTCAGCCTTTTGTGCCAGGGCGTATGCGTCCCTCGCTTTCAGATAGTTCGCGCGCAGTTGCGAATAGTCCGGGCTGGCGACATAGAGCATCGGCTCGCCCTGTTTTACCCGCTGACCAGGAACAACCACGACCCGGCTGACAGGGCCGCTGACCTGCGTGATGACCGGCGTAGTGCGAAATGCGTTGTACGCTACCGCACCGGTCAAACGGAGAGTTCTGGTCAGAGTTGTGGGCTGAACCTCCAGCACCTGGACGTGCGACATCTGTTCCTGCGGAATGGTAAACAACTCAGGGTCGCTCGAATTTTTCGCATAGGAGGTCGAGTTCGGCCTGGACGACTCGCAGCCGGCCAGGGCGAGCAGCAGTACGACCGACCCAACGACGCTCGGCAATCGTCTTGCGTTCCGAATCATGGCAGGTTCCTCGTTCCAACGGCCTCTTTCAATTGTTCGATGGAAGTCATATACGAAGCCAGGGCCTGGCGATACGCAAGTTGGATCGCCCGATAACTGCGCTCGGCGTCCAGAAAATCCAGAAGGCTGGCGGCGCCGCGCTTGTAAGCGTACTGACTAATGTCGCGCGAATCCTGTGCCTGTTTCAGGTATCCCGACGTGTAAAGCTGTACGACCTCGTCATTGCTTTTTAGTGCTGCAAAAGCGTTGGAAACGTCAGACATCACCGCGTCGCTCTGCGACTGCTCTTGCTGCTGGGCCTGGGTGAAGGCGAAACCAGTGCGCGCGATCTCTCCCTGGTTACGGTTGAAGATTGGCAACTCAAAGCTGGCGAAAACAGAAGCGGTACTTTCTCCTGCCACATGATTGAAGCTGGAGGTCCCGGTCACGTCAACCTTTGCATTTGCCTTAGCCAACAAAATTTGGCTCTCGGCCGCGGTCACTCCCAACTCGGCGGCCTTTAAATCTGGACGTTCACGCAATGCCAGCAGCTGAAAATCCTCAAGCCGGCCGTTGACGGGCTGATAGGAGAGGTCGCCCACCACATCAAAATTCTCCGGTACTGCGTCGTATCCCAGCAATTCTCGTAGGCCAACCAGCGCCTGGACCTTCGCCAACTTCGCCGAGGAGACGTCGGTCTGAAACTGAAGAAGCTGCAGCTTGATCTTGAGGTAATCGCCTTCGCCTATGTAGCCGGCCTTGAATTGCTGTTCGCCAATGTCCACCGTTTGTTGAAAGCTCTTAAGGTTGTCAAGAGCCAGCTGCAGCGTTGACTCCGCCAGCAATACGCTGATGAACTGCTGCCCGACGTTGAAGGTCAGGGTACGCTCAGCATCCGCCACCTGTGCCCGGGTGACCGCCGTCTGATCGCGCGCCGCCTGGAAGCGGTGTTGTCGCTTCTTGCCTCGCTCAAATAGATAACTAAGGCCGATATCAAATTGCTGGGTTTGGTCTAGGTTCGTCGTCGAAAAATCCTGTGGGGTGAACAATGGGATGAACTGGGCGTCAGCGCCTAGTACCGGGTTGGGCCGAAGGTTGGCGGTCGTTTCCTGCGCCTGATTCTGAAGAATTTGAGTCCGGGTGGCTTTTAATGAATGGTTATGAGCCAGTGCTAATTGGATAGACGTGTCCAAATTAATGAAGGTCGTACCTTGCCCCAGTCCACTCCTTGACAAAAGAAGGCAAATCACGCCGGTGAGTGCCCAAGCCGGAGCGCGCCTCGGTGAGACGACACAAGTGCGCCGATAGCTCGGCACAATGCCGGCGGCCCGCCGCATCCCTCGTGTCTTCAAGTATTTGCCAAGTTCTAAAATCTGCGCGTTCCCCCGGCCGCTGAAGAGGTTCTCTGTCCTTTTGGACTTATTTTAAGTCGGGCTGCAGTCCGCGAAGGCTATTCAGCTGGATGCAACCTCTTGCTTATGACCGTCCATACCCGGGGGCCTGATCCCAAAGATCAGGTCTCGCGGGGGTACTTTGCCAATGATTGCGGACGGATCAGCCGAGCGGCGGAGGGCGAATGAACTGAGTAGAACTTAGAAGGAGAGACGGTGGCGTTTGCGGCAGCGCCTGCAGGAGACAGGAATGGGCGACTGCGGGTACGAAAGCCCCGGGCACTGCCGGAGCCACTCCCGAGTGGGCCAACGCACAAATTGAACAAGAATGGCTAGCGGTCCGGGACGTGCCAGGATGAGCGTGAACTACTGCGACAAAGCCAGCCAGGGCAATCAACACCGCGCAGCACACCGCGACTACGGCGTGGGCTCGCCTTGCGGGGCGCGACTCATGGTACCAATTCATGCTGACGTTCAACTCAATACGATGCTAATACAACATGCTTTCGTTGTGCATAGATTACCAAAGGGGTCAGCCTTTAGCGGCACCGGCCATTATAGTGCTAAAGGCATTCTTTGCAGCATCGATGGTTTGCTGCACATCTTCTTCCGTATGAGTTGCGCCAAGGAATGCCGCTTCGTATTGCGAAGGGGGCAAGTAAACGCCCGCTTCGAGCATTGAGCGGAAAAAGCGCCCGAACGCAGCGGTATCTGACTTAGACGCCGATGGCCAGTCGGTGACCGGGCCCGGGTTGAAGAACCACGTAAACATCGATCCCACGCGATTAGCCGTTACCGCAACCCCGCCTTGTTTCGCCACTGCAGCGACGCCCTCGACGAGTTTGGCGCTGAGAGAGTCCAGTTTGGAATATATCTCTGCCTTTTTATCCCGAAGTTGCTTCACCGTCGCGATGCCCGCGGCCATCGCCAGCGGATTTCCCGAGAGTGTTCCCGCCTGATACATCGCTCCGAGGGGTGCGACCATATTCATGATCTCGGCTGGGCCCCCGTATGCGCCCACGGGCAGGCCGCCGCCAATGATTTTGCCTAAGGTAGTAAGGTCGGGAGTGATTCCGTACAGTTCTTGAGCACCGCCGTATGCAATTCGAAATCCGGTCATCACCTCGTCGAAGATGAGGAGTGTTTTTTCTCTTTGAGTACTCGTGCGCAAGTTGGCCAGATAGCCGCCACTCGCCGGCACGCAACCCATGTTGCCCACCACCGGCTCAACGATCACGCACGCGATCTGATGACGATACTTGCTGAACGCCTGCTCCAAAGCTTCAGTGTCGTTGAAAGGAAGTGCGATGGTGAATTGGCTGATCTCTTCAAGAACTCCGGCAGACCCGGGAATGCCGAGCGTGGCCACACCCGACCCGGCTTTCACCAGCAGTGAGTCGGCGTGCCCGTGATAACAACCTTCAAACTTGATGACGTACTTCCGCTTCGTGTAGGCACGAGCCAGCCGGATCGCCGACATGGTCGCTTCTGTACCAGAACTCACGAAACGAATTCTTTGCATGTGCGGGAAGGCTTGCGAGACCAGTTCGGCAAGGTCCGCTTCAGAGGGGGTTGATGCCCCAAAGCTTGTGCCATTGACCGCTGCCGAGAGAATCGCTTCGACGGTATTTGGCTCTGCATGGCCTAGGATGAGTGGTCCCCACGAGCCCACATAGTCCACATAGTCATTGTCGTCTGCATCCCAAACGTGCGAACCTTGTCCGCGCACGATGAACGGAGCATCGCACTCGACGGCCTTGAAAGCTCGCACCGGAGAGTTGACGCCCCCAGGAATCAATTGCTCGGCGCGCTCGCGCAGCCGCCGGCTTTCAGTAAGCTTACGAGGCATGTTCCTCCTCTGAGCGGGGGTAGGCGTGAATCCATAAATATAGCAGTGGAGGCAGGAATGCCATGTCTCGGAAGAACACCTTTACCCGGGGTAAGGCAGATGCTGTGAAAGCGCTTTTTCAAACATCGCGGGCAGCTTTGATAACTCCTGTCTTTCCAATGGCAACGAACCATTTAGTAACGGTAACGTATGACCGCTGTTACAGGTGAAAACTCGATATCCCTAGCATTCGCAGAGGTTCTACCGAAAGATATTGGTTGATGGCACACCGTACCAGTGCGGGCGACCGCCTTCGCGTCAGCCGCGAAGAACTCGGCATGAGCTTGCGCGACGTGCACCGAGCGAGCCATCAGGTTGCCCGCGAACTCAGAAACCCAAGCTTCGCCGTGCCCAGCAGCCGGCTGCATTTTTACGAGACTCACCGGGTCACACCGAGCGTCTACCGGCTCTACACGCTGGCCAGACTCTACCGTCGAAAGCTAACGGAAGTCTTGACATGGTACGGCATTCCCGTCCGCTGACCTAAGACGCTGGCCATGGAACGATGACCGCTGCTCCAGTGATCGAATCCGACTTCACGGCCTGAAGCGCCTGGTTTGCCCTCTCGAGCGGGAATGAGGTTACCAGCGGGCTTAGGCTAATCTCGGCGGCGAGAGCAAGAAAATCGCGGGCGTCTTCTCGAGTCATGTTGGTAACGCTGCGGATTTGGCGCTCGCCCCATAGTAAGCGGTCGTAGTCAAACTGCGGTATGCGATCGAGATGGATCGCGTTGATCGCAAGCACGCCCCCCTTACGCAAGCTGGAGAGGGCCGCCAAAACTACATCGCCGCTAGGCGCGAATGTGACCGCGCGATCCAGCTCGACCGGCGGTTTATCTCTTTCATTTCCCACCCACTTGGCCCCGAGCGACTCGGCCAGCTGGCGATGAGCTTCACCGCGCGTGGAAACATATACCTCGCAATTCCAGGCATGGAGTACATGAATGACGAGGTGGGCCGAAGCCCCGAAACCGAACAGTCCGACGCGTTCGCCTTTTTCAACTTCGGCCACTTGGAGAGCCCGAAACCCGATAATTCCAGCGCACAATAATGGCGCAGCATGCAGGTCATCGAGTTGCTCCGGAATCGGGAAGCAAAAATCTTTTCGAGCCAAAGCATATTGAGCATATCCGCCGTTCACTGAATAACCAGTGAAGGTTGGCGAGTCGCATAAGTTTTCTAGACCGCGACGGCAGTAAGGGCAGGTTCCATCCGTTCCCCCAATCCAGGAAACACCCACTCGGGTACCGGCTTGGACATCCTCTCCTGCCTGTATCTCTCCCACGATTTGGTGCCCGGGAATGATGCGCGGATGCAAAGGTGTTAGCTCTCCCTCAACGATGTGCAGGTCGGTGCGGCACACACCGCAGGCTCGCACACGCAAGAGCACTTGTCCGGGCATCGGCTCTGGAACCGGGACCTCTTCGATTGCAAGAGGAAAACTGGTTACGGAAGCTGGAGTGGTAAGTACGGCGGCCTTCATGCGACTCACAAGCGATATTCTAGATTGAGTTCATGGTTGGAACCTGTGGAACTCGCAACTCCTGGGTTCCGTGCGACGTGGTCTCTTTTACTCAGGTAAGGAGCTTAGGTGGAAGATGCGGGAGTAGGGCAGACGCCCAAAGATATTTCTCCGATTCAAAAAGTCAGCCGGCGAAAGTTGTCCCAGATCCTCGCCCGGAATCTTCTCCGCGAGGAACGCTTTTTCCTGTTCCTTTCAATCATCATTGGGATTGTTTCCGGGCTTGCAGTCGTCGCATTTCGTTACGCAATCGAATGGATCCGGGTTCATTTGCTGGGCTCGGAACTGACGGCTTCCCACGCTCGACTGCTGGTCGTGCCCAGCCTGACGGGAATCGTGATCGCCACGCTCGTCATTCATTTGTTTCCGCGGGCACGAGGAAGCGGCGTAAATCAGACCAAAGCAGCGGTTTATATCTATAACGGGTATATCCCGTTTCGTACGGCCATTGGAAAATTCATTACTGCCGCGCTCGCCATAGGATCAGGCCAGTCGCTCGGACCGGAAGACCCCTCCCTCCAGATCGGTGCGGCGATTGCATCGACTCTGGGACGGAGACTGAGGCTTTCGCGCGACCGCATGAGGTTGCTGGCTCCGGTGGGTGCCGCGGCGGGATTGGCGGCGGCGTTCAATGCTCCGATCTCAGCCGTGCTGTTCGTGATTGAGGAAGTGGTCGGCCGGTGGAGCGTCGGCGTCCTTGGATCGATCGTACTCTCTGCTGTTTCTAGCGTGGTGGTAATGCGCGGTTTTCTCGGGTCGGAACCGTTGTTTCGCATTCCTGCAGTCGAACTCCGCCATGCCTGGGAATTGATAGCGTATGGGGCGCTCGGTGTCGCCGGCGGGCTTGCCTCCCTGGTGCTGGCCGGTGGTATCGCCGTCCTTCGGCCGAAGTTGAAAGCGCTACCGAGATGGACGCAATACCTTCAGCCGGCACTTGCGGGCCTCGTGATCGGATTGATTGCGCTCCTCGGGGCGCCTCAGGTCATGGGTGCGGGCTACGGCTTCATCGACAATGCAATGCAGGGTAAATACACTTGGGAGTTCCTCGGCATTCTGGCCGGGTTGAAGATTCTCTCTACGACCGTCTCCTTCACCAGCGGAACTCCCGGTGGGATGTTCGCCCCGACGCTGTTCATCGGAGCGATGCTGGGGGCGTCAGTAGCCGGCATCGAGCATGCCTCTCTTCCTCATCTTCCGGCATCTGCGGCGACGTACGCAATGGTAGGCATGGGAGTCTTGTTTGCAGGATTTCTCCGGGCACCCATGACATCGGTGTTTATGGTGCTCGAGGTCAGCGGAAACTACTCCATCATTTTGCCGGTGATTGTCGCCAATTCGATCGCTTATGTGATCTCGCGGGCATTTTGGAAGACGCCCATCTTCGACCTACTGACTCGCCAAGACGGCCTTGAACTTCCATCCATGGAGGAGCAACGCGAGCAGACTGTATTGCGGGTGGAAGACGCGGTTCGACCTTTCTCCGGTGCCGTCCTGGATGCAGATCTCACAGTTCGGCAAGCTGCAGAACAGGCTAAGAGCTTTGCCGAGGAGTATGCCCTTGTTCACGTTAACCCAGGCGGATGGCACATTCTGACCACTGCCGAGCTTAATGCTTGGATTTGCGGCGACGCCGAAAGTCGCCTTCGCACACTGATACCGGCGCTGCGAATGCCCTACCTTCATCCCGACCATTCCCTTGAGGCCGCGCTGCGCTATGTGGATCGCTGGCCGCTGATACCTGTGGTGAACCGAGCAAACTTCAGTCAGCTAGAAGGCGTGGTCTCAAAGGAAGACGTGCTGATGCGATACCAGGAACTCCGCGATGACGACTAGCTGGGCCAGAGCCAATTGGGCTGGCAAAGTGTTACCCTGTCTCACTTACTCACGGGAGCGTGCATGAGCAATTCATCCGCTGCGCAGGTTGATCTTCAGACAATGGCCAAGCAAATCATGCTGGAGCATGGCTTTGAACCCGATTTTCCGGATGCTGTCGTCAAGCAGATGGCTTCGATTCAGTCGCGACCGCCCGTCGCCTCCAGCGGACTGCGCGATCTCCGGGGATTGCTGTGGTCCTCTATCGATAACGATACGTCGCGCGATCTCGATCAAATTGAAGTTGTCGAGCAACTCTCGAATGGTCATGTGAAGGTCATGATCGGCATCGCGGATGTGGACGCTTTTGTTCCTAAGTCATGCCCCATAGATGATCATGCCGCGAAGGAGACAACAACCGTATATACCGGGGTGAGGGACTTCCCCATGCTGCCGGAGGCGCTTTCGACCGGCGCGTCGTCGCTCCTTGAAAGTCAGGATCGGTTGGCCATGGTGATTGAGTTCACCGCCGCCGGCGACGGAACGGTGTCATCCGGAACGGTGTATCCGGCGCTGGTTCAAAACAAAGCCCAGCTAACGTACGGTGCCGTGGGAGCGTGGCTCGAAGGTGCGGCTCCGCCTCCGCCGAAGGTAGAGGCCTCGGGCGATCTGCAGGGGCAGCTCAAGACCCAAAATCAAGTCGCAGGGGCGCTCAAAAAGGAGCGCTATTCGCACGGAGCTTTGAACATCGATACCAACGAAGTTCGCCCAATTCTGGTGAGCGGAAAAGTGGTAGACGTTGCCAAACAGCAGAAGAATCCTGCCACCGAGCTGATCGAAGATTTCATGGTGGCAGCAAACGGCGTGGTGGCTCGACTTCTACTCAATGTTTCATCGCTCCGGCGCGTCGTGAAGACTCCTGAGCGCTGGGACCGCATCGTTCAACTTGCAGCGATCCACGGCGGCTCTCTTCCGGCTAGCCCGGACTCGAAGGCGTTGAATGATTTCCTCTTGCTCCGCAAGCAGGCAGATCCCGATCACTTTGCTGATCTTTCACTCGCGGTGATTAAGTTGATTGGTCCCGGCGAGTACGTGCTCGAGCGTCCCGGCGATCCAGAAATGGGCCACTTTGGACTGGCCGTCCAAGACTACACTCACTCTACCGCGCCAAACCGCCGTTTTGCCGACGTGGTTACGCAGCGGTTGTTGAAGGCCCACATCGCCGGCGCCCCCAACCCTTATTCAGACGACGAACTTGCATCGATTGCCCGCAACTGTACCGAGAAAGAAAATGCCGCGCGCAAGGTTGAACGAGAAATGTCGAAGCGCCTGGCGGCGTCGGTGATGAGCGACCGCATTGGAGCGACCTTCGATGCCATCGTTACGGGTGTGACCCCCCATGGAACGTTTGTTCGCGTATTAACACCCCATGTCGAAGGCTTGCTGACGCAGGGACAAAAGGGACTGGATGTTGGCGACAAGCTGCGCGTGAGACTCATGCGTACAGATGTTCAGCGCGGATACGTGGACTTTGCGAGGGCGTGAAATCGGTGAGCTTTGAGCGCTCCTTAATTTCGTGGGGTAAAATAATCCAGAACTACCTGTCGGGGCGTAGCGCAGCCTGGTAGCGCACCTGCCTTGGGCGCAGGGGGTCGTAGGTTCAAATCCTATCGCCCCGACCATTTACCTTTCAACAACTTACCAACAACTCGCTCCAAGCCCAGATCATAGGCGAGTACTCAATCGAAGGCAAGCCAAAGTGCTCCCTTTCCCATCGCCCTCGCCGACATCCCTTGGCGTGGTGGGATCGTTTCCTTTATCGAAACTCGAATGTGATGAATGTGGCTGGTGAGTTGCCCGTGTTCGTTGTCGCGTGATTTGTTCCCCTTGGGAACCATTTGATTTCCCCAGCCTTCATAACAATCTCAGAAGAAGGCTGTTCGGCAACGTCCTCGCGGAGTTTCAAGTCAGATAGAGCTACCAGGAGCCTATCGAAACGTTCTTCGTGCTTTTCTGTGTGGCCGCCCGCCGCAATTACCATTGAGTATGCACGCATCTGAGGTAATTGGAATAATTCACCAAAAGCCGCATCGTGATAGCGAAACCCCCCGAGCGGCGTTGCAAAATCGCCTGTATCAGCTTTCTGCGCCTCGATCACTATGACGTCGGCAGGTGCAGGTGACTTATTCCTTTCCGCGAGAGTGAACCCGCCCTTGGAGGTGTGAACATCGCCGGCTTCAAGTGCAACAACGACGGGTGGCCGACCTCGGACTTCATTTGAAATCGTCAGAGTTTGCAAACTGAGATAAGCGTAAGGTCGTTCATGGCGGTGCGGTAAGGTTCCTTCGCCGGGTTGAAGTTCGAGGCGGAAGGCTCTGACCTGCGGGTTCTCAAATACAACCTTGTGGTGGGGTTCCTTCGAGACATCAAGAACCAATGCAGAGGGGCTTTCCTGCGCTGATATCCCGGTACACACCAGCAAGGCAGCGATCCAAAGGCGCACTTTCATTCAGTGATTATATTCAGTCGATAAGCTGGTTCGAGTGGGCCACTCTGATAACATCACGCTGATGAGGCTCGGATGGCAGTCGGTAGTTGCTGTTTTGTCTTTATCTGCGGTGGCATTTGGTGGCACCGATCCAGAGAACCCAAAGACAGCACGCATTCTTATTCATGAACACCTTAATCAGTCGTGTGAACTTGTCCGGAGCGGACAGTTGCTCCAATACCGCGATTATTCGGCTATCGTTGTTGACGGCATTCCCGACGAGTTGTACTCGCTGGAATTGACTCCCGGCAGCTTCATAGAACCCGCTAGCGGCGTGGGGATAGAAATCAAAAGCACTAGTAAGGCTGGTTTCGTTGTCAAAGACACGGGCGTGAGCATCCCATCCGATGTGCCACGTGTTGTGGCAATTGTCACGGGCGCAGAGTGTCCCGCGCTTCAAGATGCCGTCACATTGGCGGCGAAACAGCGCGGCAGCAGAAGAGAATCCATTCAACGGAAGCTGTATCGTCCCGATTTTGACGACGTAACCCGACCGATGTGGGAATCCCCCCCGAAAATCAGAAACCGATCCCTCTATGAACGCTAACGCACCGCCACCGCCCGGCAAACCCACGGTTAAGCATGGAACCGTGCAAGGAACTGCTCCTGCTCCGCAGCACGGTGCTCTTCGAGAAGTTTCTGGACTAGTTCCGCCAGCTCAGGTTTTTGCGTCCGAAACGATTCCAGCCAGGTTCTCCTATCCTCTATGGAGAGAGAGAGGGCCTGGTCCAGGTACGGGCTGATCTCGTGCCACGCTCTGGGGGAAGGGCAGGCATTCGTGTCACGCCTCCAGAATCTGTCAGACGAGAATGGTAGCTCAGAACTGAGGAAAATGGCTGCCGTTGAGTGTCGCACCTGTGAGGATTCTTGCCGCGCCTCGGCGTTGTCTAGAACAATGCTCGGGTCACAACTGAGAAGCATATGGATGAAAAATTGAGCGGCAGACCTCCAAGCCGTCCATTAGAGAGTGAATTCGCTGGCGACCTGACTCCGGTGGCATGCATATATTGCGTGCTTAGCCCTGAAGATACTACACATAGGAAATCCAAACTCGTACTTTAGATTACTCAATGCTGCATTTTAGTGCTCCTTTCTCTGCTCACTAAGGATGCGATTAGCAGTGTTCGTCAGTCCTTCGCGTTTTCGGGATCGGTGAGGCACCCCAGTTTGAGCTGACGGACGCGCTCTGGATCACCGAAGATGTCGATTTCCACGATTCGTCCGTCAGCCACTGTAAACGCCATGACACAAAACGGGTTGCCATGCGCGTCGAACGACAGGATTCCCGGAGAGCTATTCACCAGTGCGGGTCGCGCAAATCGAGCCAGCTTGGAGAACGTCAAGGCACCTTCGGCCACCGCGCGCGCACCGCGGAGTTCGGTCAACACCCCTGAAACCGCCGCGCCGCGATCGGCACGTACGACGACGTCCGGGTGGAGTACTTCGATGAGCGCAACCAAGTCACCGTTCCGTGTTGCCATCAGAAAGGCGTCGACGACTTTTCGCTGGCGTTCCAGATTGCGCTCCGGGACCTTGCCGAATCCCTGTACCCGTCGGCGGGCGCGACTGGCAAGTTGCCGGGTGGTCGTCGGTGAGCGCCCGACGATGGGCGCGATTTCGTCGAACGCCATGCCGAACATGTCGTGCAGCACGAATGCGAGCCGCTCGTCAGGGCCGAGAGCCTCGAGGACCACCAGCAACGCGAGACTCACGGAGTCGACCAGCAGGGCCGCGTTCTCCGGGTCAGCGCGATCGTCCGGATAGATCACGATCGGGTCTGGCAGGCGCAAACCCAACGGATCCTCACGCCGAGTCTGCCGCGACCGAAGCATATTGAGAGAGACCCTTGCTACGACTGTAGTCAACCACGCGGTGAGGTTCTCGATTTGACCGGAGTCTGATCGGGCGAGCCGCAGCCACGATTCCTGGACCGCATCATCTGCTTCACTCAGGGATCCAAGCATTCGATAGGCAACCGCTCGCATACGGGCCCGGTTGGACTCGAACTGCTCGGCCAGCCAATGTTGATCATCCATAGGTGCAGCTCTCCAAGTTTCATGCACACCGCCACCGCCCGAGCCGGCAGGCGGCAGGCGGCAGCGAGAGCAGCGAATCTCTCACAGTAATGACCGATGAAAATCGCCGAATGTGACAGACCACGCGCGCCCGTAGGGCGTTCAGCGAAGTGCCCAGCTCAGAGCCGGATCCAAGCCGAGCACAACGACCTCAATTGAGCATACGCGTTCACCGCGCTCCGAACGACTCAGCCGGTCACACTTACTTTGTGCCACGGGTCATGTCTGTGAGGGGGCTGCCGTGGCCGCGCTCCGCAATTCACACGAAACCGCCGGCTCCTCGACCGGAGAGCCTTGGGAGGATCAATGTCGGAACGAACAAGCAATGTTTTGAAGACATCAATGGCCGGCATCACGCAAGATCAAATCTTCTGTCGCTTGGGACTGCGGACGACCGCGTACTGGGTGTTCACGCTGCTGGTTGTGTTTGAAAACGCTTCGGGATTCGTGTGGGGCATTTTTCACATCCAGTATTTGCGCGTCATGCTCAATCACCTGGGTTACCCGCAATATTTCGGCAACATCCTCGGGTTTTGGCAATTGGGCGCCGCCGCTGCTCTAATTGCACCCGGCCTGCCGCTGCTGAAAGAATGGGCCTACGCGGGTACGTTCTTTAACTACTCCGCTGCGCTCGCTTCCCACCTCGCAGTCGGGGACGAGCCGAGGGCGTGGATGGCTGCGGTGGTGTTCGCGGTTTTCACGGTCTGCTCGTGGGCCTTGCGGCCGGCGGATCGACGATTACCGCGTCCAACTGCGACCACTCGGACCACGATCTGGTCGTGGATTGGGCCGGTCGTTATCATTGGGCTGATGATGGCCCTGGCGCGTTTCACCCTGCCCAAGGCGCCGACGTTCTGAAGCACGCTTGTGAAGCTATGTCGGACAATACAACGTTGCCGCATCCCTTTCTACGAGCGTATATGGCGGGCGTCGCGGTGCCGTCGCTGGTTGTCTCCGCGGCCGCGGTCGTGGTCGCTCTCCGATTCTCCGCGATTCCGAGCTCCGTCGAACGGGCGATGATTTTCCCGACAGCGCTCAATCCCTTCATTTGGGGGGCGTGGAACGCCCTTTATATCGCGCTGCGACGGCGCTGGCGTATTCCGATCGGCTGGTTCGGAGCGTCGCTGGCGATCCTTTTGATTGTTTCGGGTGTCGTTCTCGCGCATATGCTCGGACTGACGTTTGTGACCATACGAGGCGCAGCATTGGTTGTGGTGCCGATCGCGGCCACTTATTTCGTGCTCTGGAAATACGTGGTTGCGATGCTCAACCGTCTCCTCGGTGCATCAGCCTAGAAGGGATCATGCGAAACAAGACGCGTTCACTCATTGGTGTCGTGACGTTCATCATCTCCGTCTACATCGTTTTCCGCCTACTCGCCTTTCCCGCTGGACTCTTTTCTGCAACATTCATCGGCGGCCTCGTCGTCTGGATGTTGACGACGTATCGCGTGTCGGTCGATCCCGGGGTGATCGTGGTTCCACACCTCGTGACAGTCATATTGTTCATTGTCCACGTGTACGAAGAGTTCGTGGCTCACATTGAAGTGGTGATGACGAGACTGACAGGAGTTCAAGTATCCCAAGCAATATTCTTGACCGTCGCGGCTTTCATTGCGCCAATCATCTGGATCGCCGGCCTGGTCATGGTCCAGAAGCGGTGGGCATTCGGATATTTCTTGGTGAGTGTCTTTTACTTTGGGATGATGTTTGGCGAGCTGACCCACTTCATCTTCCCGGTCATTCTGGACGGGCGGTTTCACTATATGGCGGGAATGTACACTGCGTTATTGCCCTCCCTTGCCGCCTGGTACACGTGCGCCCTCGTGTGGCGCAACGTCAGGGAGGCGAGACGACAGTTGAGATCGGCAGGGTAATTGCTCCGCGGCGGACGCCTCGCCCATCAACATCCCGACGCTATGGTCGCGAAAGTAACGATAGCCATGACACTGGAAATCGTATTGAGGTCAGCCGTGGCGATCGACGTGGTGCTTCTTGGCCGTTGCAAGAGCATCTTTTTAGGATAAGACCCCGCAACCAGTGAATTGTTTCAACTTGGGTTGCATGACTATTGAGCAAGCGAGAGGTGTGCCTGCCGCGCCAACCCTGCGACTCTTCAGGGCAAGTTCCTGGTTGCCCAATATTAGGAGGGAAGTTGTTCTGGACGTAGTGGGCGTACCCAAGTTGGACGGTTGTTGCTCGGGCCAGCTGTAGTGCCATCGACGCCTGCGGCGACAAGGGATGATCCGGATAGCGCTCAGACTGGTCGTAGCGAAGGCTGCCGAGCAGGTGCAACTTGCCCTCAAAGAAGCTGGATGCCTGCTGGAGGTAGCCAAGGCCGGGAAGCGTTCGTGGATTCACCTCGGCGGTTATCACGTTTCCGTTCGATTGGATTCCTCCTGCCAAATAGGGATAGCTCATGCGACGCAATGTCCAGCCGCCATCCAAAACGTGCTGCTTCGACAGGTTCCAAACCAGGTCGCTGCCCCCAGTCCACTCCTGATAATCCTCATGAGAATCAGGTTATTCCAAAATAGTGTTCCACGAGAGGCTGCCGTATGTATGCTGCGCGGCTCGTCAGGACCAGATGTTCGTTAATCGTGGACCGCCATCCCAAGCGGCTGAAATAGAAATCGCCAGCCCCGCCAATGAAATCGGTGGTCGTTGGCCGGGTAGTGGTTGCGTTTGTGTGTCCGCCCAGCGTGTAAAGGCTCAGGTTCTGACCAGGGGCTACGTCGTAACTGAGTTTTACATCTGCATCGTAAAAAGAGATATCGGAGAAATTCGGCCCAACCCGGCTGCGAACCAGCCAGCCGATATAGCTCTTCCGAAACGATGCACTCCAGTCTGGGGAAGACACGAGCTGGCCAGTGTACTTGAATCCATTCAGGTTGCAAATCGGATGCGGGGCCTCAGCTAGGGCATAAACCTTGAACCATGCCAGCGCCCCAGCAGCAGCTCGCAAAACCGTGTTCAGGCCGACCTGTTTTCCGCTACACTCCGGACCGATGAGAATTTCTACCTCTCAAGTGATCGGAACGCTTGCGCTGATGATCTGCTTGGTGTGCCCGATTCTTGAACTCATCGACACCTGGGATCCGCCAATTCAGTCTGGGAATGACACAGAATACAGCCTAGCGATTGCTGCTGTGTGCGCAGGTGCGGCTTACCTGTTTGCATGCGCAATCTTGGCGTTTCACTGTCAGAATTTTGTCGAAGGAAGAAAACTCCCATTCGGTTCGCTCGGCGTTTTCATCTCAGCACGATACTTTGACTTCTCTTGTACTGATACCAGCCCTCCATCCGTTCCGTTGCGAATCTAGACGGTCTTCACCCCTCGCACTCGCGCCGAGGGGATGCTTCTGGCTGTCTCATTGGCGGACAGGCACACCTTTACCTCGTCTTGAAAGCCGCAGTACCCTAAGAGAGAACCTTGTGAAAACACCGGTGAGAGTTGTTTTGGTTGATGATTATGAGCCCTGGCGGAGTTTTGAGCGCCTCACACTTCTAGCGCAAGAGAATCTGCATGTTGTTGGCGAGGCTGCCGATGGCGAGGAAGCGATTCAGAGAGCTCAGGAACTACAACCCGACGTGATTCTTCTGGACATAAGCCTGCCCGGCCTCAATGGAATTGTTGCCGCTCGAGGAATCCGTCAGGTTGCGCCAGATTCCAAGATTCTGTTCGTCAGCGAGAACCGCTCCCCGGATATCGCGAAAGAAGCCCTGAGCACCGGGGCTACGGGCTTCGTCATAAAATCGGATGCCGCTCATGAGCTCCTGCCCGCGATAAGAACTGTCCTCGAAGGCAAGCGATTTATCAGTGCCAGCCTGGCATGTCACTTCCTCGTAGGGGCCTTGGCTGGTCAGACCATTTCCTAGATCGTCACATTGATCGCTCGAATATCGTAAGCCGGAAGGATTCCCGAAGAACCATCGACTAGGCTGAGAGACGTTCGGCATTGCTGCCTTGCCCTAGCGGGATGCGCACCTGGATGTTCGTTCCGCCCATCGGTCGTGACTCAATACCAATCGTTCCATTTACCAGCCGAACACGCTCCATCATGCTGATGAGACCAAGGCCTTTCCCTCGGAGTGCTGAATCGACATCGAAGCCCTTGCCTGAATCACTAATGCTCAGGTGAATTCCACCGGAATCTTCGCGCAATTCGACTTCAATTCGTGTTTCTCCGCTGTGCTTAATGGCGTTGTTTACGGCTTCCTGAAGAACTCGAAACAGGGGAAGCCCAAGCTCGAGTGGCAGACTGCCGGTAGCATCGCTTCTGAACCCGATCTCGATCTTGTGCCGGTCGGCGACCTCCTTACACCAGCTCCTCATGCCCGCCACGGCGCCTAAATATTCCAATTTTGAGGAGTGTAAATCGTGCGCTATAGCCTGTACATCGTCGGATATCTGGCGCAATTCATTTCTGAGATCTTGCACACGGCTCTGAACCGTGGTAGGACTCTGCTGAATCTGGTCGAGTTCTACGGATACCATGGCGAGGCGCTGGTTGACGTCATCGTGAAGCTCTCTGCCGATGCGAGCGCGTTCTTGCTCCTGTGCATCCACTAGCTTTCGGGTCATGCATAACAGAGCCTCTTCTGCGCGTTTCCAATCTGAAATGTCAATCATGGTGCTTTGGATTAGGGGTACGTTGTGTCCGGAATGAAGTGCTGCTGCGTTGAACAGCACCCAGACCGGAGTCCCGTCTTTCCGCCTCAGTTGCAGCTCACGACTGAACACGGCTTGATTCTCGAATAATTCGTCTACGAGCCGTTGGCGATCCTCTGGATGGAAATAAAACTCTGCCGCTTGGCGTCCGACCAATTCGTCTTTCGACGCATAGCCAAGAATGCGGGCCCAACCGTCGTTGCATTCCAACATCCGTCCATCCAGACTGATGCCAACACCCGCGACATTCCGCTCAAAAAGCAACCGATATCGTTGCTCAGAACTCAACACGGCCTCTTCGGCCTGCTTTCTTTGGGTAATGTCTCGTTCTATGCCGGCATAGCCCACTGTTTTGCCGGTTGAGTTCTTAATCGGGGAGATGCTCAGGGATACGTCGATTCGTTCGCCCGTTTTCGAGACACGAACCGTTTCAAACTGCTCGATGCGACCACCTGCTCTCAAAGTCTCAAGAATCTTGTCTTCCTCATCGAGACGTTCCGGCGGGACGATGAGGGTAACAACCGTTCCGACCGCCTCATTTTCGGTGTACCCGAACATGCGCTCGGCACCTGGATTCCAGGTTACGATAACGCCCTCGAGCGTTACTGAAAGGATTGCATCCTCAGAGGATTCGACAATAGCGGCAAGCCGGAATCGCGCCTCGTCCCTCAGTTTGCGGTCAGTGGTGTCGCGAATCGCGCTCGTGACCAAGACGCCCGTGTCGGTTTCAATCGGGCTCAGGTTGATTTCAATCGGAAACTCTGTACCATCTTTCCGCAAACCGAATAGTTCCAGCTTGGCACCCATTGGGCGGACACCCGGCTCTTGGAAGAGACTCGCCCGGTTTGTCTGGTGTCTTCTGCGGAAACGTTCTGGGATGAGCCCCTCAACCTCACGCCCAACCAACTCGTCTCGCCGATAGCCGAATAGACGCTCAGTTTGGCGGTTGACAAGAACAATCTTACCCAGTTCATCTGCCACAACCATGGCATCTGGAGCTGCGTCTAGAAGGCTTTGCGCTCGCAGTTCTTCTCCCGGATCCCTCAATTTCTTATGTCCAAGCATCGGGTCGCAATTATACGCGCCGCGAAAAACGGCGCGCCCTCACCATGGAAACACCCTGATGAGGGCGTGTCTCCACATGGTTCTTTGTCTAGGTCAATCCCGCCAGCTAAGAGAGTTCTAAACGCGTTCCAGTTTTCTTAAAGACACTGGTTGATCCACCCGGGACAAGTCTCCACGATGAAAGGGCGCTCCTCAATGCTTGGATTACACCGGCAGAGGCCTAACCTATTGGGCATGTGTTTCTTAATCTGCCCACGCGAGATAACCCGGCACCACAAGATTGGCGAGGGGAACGATCATCAGAATGCCCCACCAACTGGGTTTCTTTACTGCCTCGGCTACGCCCATCCAGGTCATGATCGCAATGGCAATGTTTACCAGCGGGATCAGAAACAGGATGAACCACCACATAGGCTTCTTGGCCACGCTTAACATCAAGAAGATGTTCGCGATCGGAATCCAAGCCAGCCACCCATTTGCCGTAGCGGTTTTCGTCGCGATGGTCTGCAGCGCCAGTGCCACATAGATATACATCGCAATCCCGATCACCACGAACACCAGCATCATTGTGCCGGCAAATGCCATCGCCGCCGGCGAGTTGTCCGACGACTGCGCATTCGCCATTCCCGCAGCCAGCAAGGTCCCCAACAACGCACTTCCCAACAGAGCCACGCGACGTGCGTTCATCCGAACCTCCTCTTAAGCATTCAATCAATCACCGCGAGCAGGCGCCCGCAGTTGCGCGGAAGTATATACCGGGACTTGCCCAGTCCAGCCCACAATATTTATGGCTGGTATCTGACTTCAAACGAATAAGGTCGAGGCGTACACCGTGGCGGAGACCTTAGGGCAAGCAGGATGACATCGAGAGCCCTTCCAGAACCAGGGACAGTAATGAGGCTAGGTTTTGACCGGCCGTGCTAACAGACCCTAAGGCGCAGATTGCGCGATTTGAATCGCGCAACCGCTGTTCCCACCCGATGTCGTGCAGGTCTGGTTCGCAAGAGCTGAAAAATAGATGTTCGATTCGCCGACACCGGAACCCGCGTTATCAACAATGATCCCGCTGGCACCTCCAGCGGCGGGAGAGGATCCAGTCGGTAGCGTGGAAGGTGATATCGAACCGGTGGTCACATCGAACCCCACCACACAACCGATGTTAATGCTCGGCGTCGTACCACAACCCGAATAGTTGCTGAACGCGATGGTGCTCAAAAAGACATAGTCTTTGGCGCCGTTGAAAAACTCGGTGACGCTCAGTCCCGCCGCGAAAAAGCCGTTGGTGAAATTCTGAGCAACCACCGGGCCGGCGGCGGATGTCGTGCTCATCACATTCGCGCTGATCGAGATTTGGTACAAGGTGTTGTTGGCCGCCCCGGTATTTCCCACCACATACATGTGGCCGGTCGGACTGGAAGCGTTTGCCGAAGTCAAATACTGGTTATCGAAGGCGCCGATGAGCAGAAAACTGAAGCCAGGACCAACGGCTGATTCAACACCATTTGCTCCGTTTGAAAAAGTCGTCGGCAGTTGGAAAACGGCTGCGCAGGGCGTCGAATTTCCGCAGCGTGTCGAAGCACCCGTTTCGCCATCGGAACCTACCGGCACGTAGAGCCTTCCCGCAGATTGATCAAGCATCGGCGTGCCTACCAGTCCAAAGTTGAAATCGAGTTGGGCGGATTTGGCGATCAAAGCCCCGCTTGAAGAATTGTAGGAATAGAGAAATCCGCAAGGCGAATTGGTGTTGGAAGACGATGGCGTGCATGCCGAGTCGACCGAAAGGTTGTAGTCCCCGACAAACAGGTTGCTCGTGACGGAATCGAGAATCGGGGTGTTGAGCGGCGATGCGCTGACCGTCACTGGCCAGCCGGCGGTCGTGACCTCCGTCGGCGAACCTGCGAAAACCCCAGTGAACTTGTGCAGCATACCGCTGTCGTCGCCCACCCATGCAGCATCCGTGCCATAGTCGTACCAAGCGGCGGACCCGCTGTCGCTAACAGCGCCACTGAAATTGATGCGGAGCATGCAGGGTGCGGTGCAGGCGCGGTAGGCGCTTCCGGAAGCCTGGGTCGCTGGTGTGGCGGGAGCGGTGAGCGTGCCGCCTGCCGCCCATTTCAAAATGACGAGGCTCGCGCCGGTCGAACCGTTTTGCACGAAGGCAATTTGTGACCCATCGAGCGAAAGAACCGGCGAGGTCAGGACCGAACTGCCGGTCCCGGTATTGTAGGCCCAACCCACAGTTGGGACGCTGCCGCCGCATGTCGTTGTATAGAGGTTCGTGTATGCCAGGATCGTGGCTTGAGTGGAACTTCCAGGCAGGCCTGTCGGGTACACGACCCAGTCCGTGCAGCTTGCAGCTGAGGTTGAGAAGGAAAACTTGGCGGGATAGTTCCCGAGGCCCAAGCTCCCTCCACTTCCTAGCGTTTCGCTCCAATCGACCTTTTCTCCGTTGTGGCGCCGGCGTCCTCGTTGGGGAGGAAATCTGAACCGGTTGGGTTCTCTGCCGCGCTGGTTCGCCTCGACCCGGGGCAAGGACGACGCGCCGGTGGCTTTAGTCAGACCTCGGGGAAGTTGAAGAAGCGCGGCTTGGTTAGGGGGAGCATCGGCCTCGCCTGAGTTGACGTCCAGGCCAGTATTGGAGCCCGGATCGTGGGAGGATGCCGGCAAGCGACGCACGGCAAGGCGCTTTGCTCGCTGCAATTGGTATCGAGGGTCGTTGACGATCCTCACCCAACGATCGAAATCCCCACTCTGAAGAGCCTGCTCCGCCGTGCCCGGTTCCGTGAACACGACGTGATGGTGAGTCCAATCCTCGGGGATGCCGATGCGATCTAACGGGCTATCCTGGGCGTGGATGGAAGTCGCAAGCAGAGTGAGCCCGCCCATCATCGCGAATATTCGACACCGCAGCGCGCCTGCATTGAATGTGAGTTTTTTCATCGCATCAGCCTAAAACGCCAAGGACTCTCCCCCTGAGTTTGCGCGTGTGACCTATGCGCGACCCTACCAAGCACTGTTAAAAACCAAGTTGTACGCGTTGACGCTCCCGATTCCGGTTGCAAAGTCCCATCCGGACGTAGCCCCATATGCTGGCTGGTACGCTGATGCAATCGTGCCCATGACTGGCGACACCGAGCAAGTCGCCCCTGTTCCCCCACCCCCGGTCAAAGTGCAAGACGCGCCGCCGACGTACCCTGACCCGCCAGCACTGATAGTTACCCCGGTGACGACATGGGTGATGGTATTGATTGTGGCGGTACAGGTGGCTTGGGTTCCGCCGGCCCAAAGGACGGTGCCGTTCGGCGCCAGATATTTACCCAGATTACTCGGTGCGCTGATTGTGCACTTAGGAGCGCTGGTATAGCCGGAGCCGCCGGCTGTGACCGTGCCGGTGTTCAGCGCCTGGGTGCTCAGGGCGCCGTAGGTGCCGGATGGTCGGAAGCATCCAACGCCATCGGAATTATTGTTATTGGTTGGGTAGTATCGGCAATCTACGTCGGTATCGCCTTGGGTAATGTCGTAGAACACGCAAGTAGAACTCAATCCCCTTGGAGCTGGCTGATTGATCGAATAGCACCCAGAATTGCCCGAGGATCCAAATTCTGTCTTAGCGATTGAATAATATGTGGGATTCGGATTGCCCACACGGATGCCCCACTCTTCATTCACCAAAGCCTGGATGGAGGCCATCACTGGCGCGGCTACCGAGGTTCCTCCGAAACCGCTCCAGGTGCTGGGTGCACCGGCACACGACGTTCCGCCATTCGCCGTATCCGAGTAACAGACAATAACGTAGTGTCCCCAAAGGCCGTTGGCCGCAAACAGAGAAACATCGGGAACATCCCGCACCCCATCGGCAGGATTTCCAAAAATTCCAGATTGCCACGAGGGCTTCTGGTATCCCGTACAGGTACCGTCGACGACCGCGAAACCCGTTTGATCCAGGCCGCCACCCCCGGTGGCACAACTGCTCGGGCCTCCCCCTCCCGCGGCAATGCTGCGATTGGAGCTAGCGCACAGCCCGCTCGATCCGTACCCGGTAGCACGACCAGCGAAGTTGTAGAGCAGATAGCCTGCGCAGGAATCGTTCCAGGGAATCTCAGGAATGTAGGACTTGACCGAGCTAGCGGTGCTGGTATTCGTCGAATACCAATACGTACTCACCGGAATTGCGGGTGAGCCCTTGAGCGCGTTGTAAGTGTCCTCGAAATCTGTGCCACCGACCGAAACGTTATAGATGGTCTCACCCCAACCGGTTACTCCAACGCCTGGACGAGCGTGGTCGATTGTTGCTCCGTAGAGAGGCGCACAGGTTGAGGCGCCTGAGTCACCCGCGGAAACGAAGATGGAAACGCCCGCTGCAGCTCCGGTTTGAAACGCAGCGTTGAACGCCGCGTTCGAGGTTGCGCCGTTGAAGGCCTCGCATTCGCCATAGCTCATGCTGATAATGGCAGGAGGCGTTCCTGTGGCAAGAAGATTCTCGATGGCGATCAAGCCCCCAAACGTGGCTGTGTTACTGCAACTGGCAATCTCGATGGTGGCATTGGGTGCGATCGCGCTAGCCACTTCCGCGTCTAGATCGGCCTCCCCGTCGTCCGCATTGGTACCCGGATCCAGGCAGGCGTTACTTCCCGACGGGTGGATGGTCGTCACCGTGCCCGTATATTTGCTCAGAAACTTGTTGCGATAGGTAGCGACATCCGTGCCGTAGGTGTTGCTGTCCTCGACCAGCACGATGGTTTGTCCCGAGCCGTTGATCCCCAAGCGGAAGAGCGGATTCACGTTGTAAATTACCTCGAATTCGGCAGGCGAAAGGGCATAACACGATCCTCCGCAACCTGCGAACGTGTAATCCAGCCTGGGTTTATTCATTGCCTGGGGCTTGAAATCGTGCATGGACACGACGCCCACGACCAAGGGTGCGAGCGCCGCTGGGATCGATGGGTCCGTCATGTTCGCGTAATGCGCTTGGCCCCGAACGTCGAGATGATGGATTTCGGTGTGAAACGCTGCATTGATTGTCCCCGCGGTCCCGGAAATGTCCATCACCATACCGGTCGGATAGATGTAGTTCACGGTAAAGCCATGCGATTCGAGCCAGGTCTGGAGCGTGTCCAGATCGGCCTGCGATGGGCCGTAGAGTTGGCCCTGTTCCGGCGGCATCAGCCAGGCCCGGAAGTTCGGCGAACTCTTATCGGTGAGCTGCTCGATGAAGTCTTCGAATTCCTGCTCCAGTTCTGCCGGACGTCGCAGCTGAAGAAGCATATGCTCCATGGGAAAGTCGTCGTCCACGCGGCCTCGGTCATTTCTTCGATCCCGCGCTTCTGGGCGAGTATTTCCATGAAGGGTTACGAGCTTGTCGTCATCGATTCCCTTTGTGAGGAGAATCCGGGCGCGCTGTCCGATATCGGCCGTGCGAGGGTGAATCGTAAATCTGTCGGCCGCCACAAACGTAAGCGCAGCAAACGCTATGCCGGCGACCCCAAGGGTTCGCAGGATAGAACTAGGATTGCGAAACAAGCTGTCCTCCCCAACTGCCCAGCCTCGTCCATTTGCCCGCACCTAATGAGAACCGCGTCGAAGTCCCGCTAGTTGCTTCTCAATCGTTGAGTCTGCAATTCAGCAGCCCTGTCTGAGAACCGGTCCCTGCCCGAGGACTCAAGATTGTTCTCATCTTAATGAAGAAACACTCACCAGCCGTAAGCAAAACCGGAAACGAATATTTACTCCTCGGACACGTTGGAGTGAATGGAGCACGGGTTTGGCGAGGGTTGCTCGACAGACCCGAAATCCGGCATTAATCGACTGGAAGGCAGGGCTCTACGATTGAAATCTGTACTAGCCGGCTGGCGGCCACGGAATTCCTATCCCTTGACCTCTTGATCATTTGGGCAGAGGGTATCCCAGTCCTCACGTAAGCCTTGTCGCAGTCAGCCCGGGATGGCCCTCGCATGTCCCCTTCCATGTAAGCCAAACCCGGGCAACGTGAACAGGTTCCCACGTGCGTGCATCCCGAGCAGGTATGCAACTCGCGCGCCCGAATTGACCTGACTTCCTTGAACTGAGGCGATCCTCTCCAGATTTCCCAGAAGCTTTGTTTGCGCAGGTTTCCGCACGTAAGCGGAAACTGCACGCACGGATACACATCTCCATACGGGGAAATGTAGCAAGAGGTGTGTCCGGCGCTGCACGGTATGCCATCGAGAATGTCATCGTCGACTGGTCCAGGGGGTGCACAGAACTCATCGACATTGCCCACCAGGGAGGGATCGTGAAACACAGGCGCCAAGCGATCTCCGGAGATCCGCATGGCAAGAATATCGGTATTGCCATCCATCTTCGGCGTAATCGTAGGATCGAGTGTGCAATGAACCCCCAGTTCGCGCGCGAGGGCCTGCACTTCAGCGTAGTCCTGGATATTTTCCTTCATCAGGACGTTGGCAATCGTCACCCTCAAGCCTTGCGACTTCAGCCTCCGGATCGCCTCCAAAGTTCGCAACCAGGATCCCCGAATCTTCGTAATGGAATCATGAACGCTAGAGCGGTGCGAATACACGCTGATTTGAACTTGTTCGATTCCGAGTTCGCAAAGCTGTGCGGCCTGCTGCTCGCCGATCAGCAGCCCATTGGTTTTCAGTTTTACGTTGAAGGACAACTTTCGCGCGTAAGCTAAGATTTCCAGGCAATCGCGCCTCAGCAGAGGTTCCCCTCCGCTGATGGTCAGAAAAAAAGCTCCTGCTTGCGCTAATTGGCGTAAGCCGTCCTTGACCTCGTCGGTAGACATCTCGCCGGCATCCTCGTGATCCAAGTAGCAATGCTGGCAGCGCTCGTTGCAGCGATAGGTAATGTCCACATGAACGTTGAGCGGAATGCCCAGGCGGAGCGCTTTCGAATGGACCTCAGCGATCAGACTCATGCGGAAGTCCCGCCCTTCTGCGTGGGAAATGCAGATTCCGAGCGCTCAAGTATGCCATTCCTCGCCAGCTTGTCGGCCAAATCGGTGGCATCCTGGAGTGCAGTCTCCCGATCCACGTCGTATTCCCTGCAGATTCTGTCCACGATCTCATCGAGCGGAGTCTGTCCATCGGCTAGTTCCCAAATGAAGGTGGCCATTTCATTCAACGAGAACAAAGTGGAGGTTCTGAACGATGCCACCAGCATCTCACCATCGAGCTTTCGAGAAGCGGTATCCTCGCTGTGGCTGATGAAGAGCGGCAAGTAACAACCTCCTACGCGATCAGATTCCATATTGCGGGTTCGGGAGAGAATAGGAGGTTCTTCGCAGGAACACAAGATGCAAAATCAACCGCCGTTTTAAACATCCGCTCAATCAAGCTGGTTTCGATTGAAAAGAAGAGGATGTTTTTCAGCAACTTGCCAACTGCCTCGCTCCGCCCTACACAGGCTTCTCCATTGCTCGAAGCTTGCACCAAGAAAAACAACTTTTCCACCGGCGCAGAAACGTTCTCGCCATTGCGTCCCAGTTCCCCGGTGAACGGCGTCCCATACGCTCGATAGGTATTGCCCTCGCGCCGGATATAAGAAATCTCATCGCTCAATAGCACCACGTCAGACGGGGCCAAGCTGGAGATCGTGGTTTTACCAGCCCCTGAGGCCCCCGCAAATAGGAAGGCCCTGCCGTTGCGAATTGCGCTCGCGGCATGAAGAAGGAACCCGCCCTCGGACGCGAGGACCAGCGAATGAACAATCCTTAACGCTGAGTCAGTGGCAAATGGGCTGGCCGCTTGTCGAATTGTTCCCGCTCGCCGTCGTGGAGACCAGCGCACCCGAAAATCACCCCGTTCAATAATCCACTGATCGTTCTTCCATCGGACCGATACCTCCTGCTCACTGCTGATCGGTCCTCCATCATGACTCTCGATTTCGAATTCAGCTGCGACGTTCTCGGCGGGAGTGACGAATCCGTTGTAACGGTCGAGCAGCATCTTTGCCAGCTTGTGGTCGGAGGTGCGAAGCAACACAGCCGTCCTACCGATCTCGATGACAATCCTTTCTATAGGAGTGCCGGCCAACGTCATGGCGTCGCTCTCGTGAAGCTTAAGAGAAACAGAAATAGCTTCTTCACCAACTCTGAACGCCGGATGCATAAGGAGAGAAGAGCTCTACGCCGGAGTCTTGCGCCTTTTCGTTCGATTGCTAAAATCCGCCCGACACATTCCGAAGCTGGAATTGCAACGTCAAAGTGCGAATTAGCATCTCCGCGCGTAACGATGAGGGGCCAATCTCGCTTTACGACGCGATGACTGCACAACCTTCCGTTTTGGACCCAAACCGCAATATCTCCCTCGTTGATCATGGATGACGGCAAAGCTTCTACCACCACAGTATCCCCGGGATAGAACGTAGGAAGCATGCTGGTTCCCACAACTCGCAGGCGAGCCCGGTTGGCCCGCTGAAGGACCCTCAGAAATAAGTCCAGCCTCGCTTCTTCAGGGGAGGTTGTGTCCAAATTGGCGAACATAGGAGCTACGAGTGCTTCGTGTTGAACTTACACTGCAACTGGGTAGGGTGGACTTTCCCGCAGCTCAAGGCCATGGTTTCAAACATGTGCTCCGAGCGCACCTCGGGTTTTACGTAAGGCTTCTTGGGCACAGGTTGCTTTTGGTCCGGCTGCGGCTCCCTCATTAGGGGGAAGTAGAACACAAAGCGGTTTGGAGCGAAACAACTTTCTTGGTCCAGCCCGCCAAGACTTCAACGCTCTTCATATCAAGACTGGGCTCGCCGCATCTTGCCTATCATCAACCCTGAACTCGCGACGAACGTCGTTCTCCGAACAGGATGCCAGAAGCATTAATCAAATACTGTTCATCGCTAAGCCTCTCCACTAATTCGTCCGGGAATGGAGAGATTTCGCTCTGTAAATACTTGGCCATCTCGCGATAGATTTCTCGCCGTGCATAAGGCGCCAGTTCGTTTCGACGGCGCAGCGCATCTTCAATCAAACTAGCGATCTCCGGGGTTGCAGATCGTCGAAGATGCACCGCGATCGCGGGATACTCCATGAATGAGTTGTATTTTTGCCGTGTCCAGGATTCCTCTCCCGGCACTGCCAGCGGTGTTTGCCGTACGACGAGCGTCCCTGCCACCCGGTCGCCGAAGCGTTGCATCAGAGGACTGCTTAGTGCGGAAATTCCTCCCACCAGGTACGCGAAGGGCAGCGCATCGAAAACACGCATCAGATTCCGCACCCACGCCTGTTCAATCCGCAAAGGAAGGCCGGTCTGGTCAATGACGCGCAAATGGAAGAGGCGTTTTCCGATTGTCTGCCCGTTCCAAAAACCTTCCATCAAGGCGCCATAAGCGAACCCGATGGCAAATTCCCCCAGGGTGATGACCATGACCCCAAATCCCGGGACTTTCGCGAAAACCAGGTAAACGAGCATTCCGATTGCGTTCACCGTCCCCAGAACGATCACCATGTCGAGCAACACCGCATAGAGGCGGGACGCGGGACTGGCTAGCGGCAATCGAAACAGTACACCCTCCGGCGTCGCAATGGTCAATTCGACCGCTGTGGATGCACGAGTCGAGTCAGTCGCAATCATCTGCTCTCCGAAGGGACGCCCAGGCGCGCCTGGGCCCCCGTCTCCCCTCGCCCGACCAGCAGTAAATAGATCGTCAGTAATGACAATTCTGCGGCGGCAACCGTGACCTTAAATCCATACGGCAGAACGGGCGCGTGATGCTGAGAGAAAAACGCTTCCATGATTCCGGCCCACACCAGCATCATCGCCAATCCGGCCACCAGCACCAACCATTCGCGCATCGATTGACGAAGATTGCGATCCTCGCGCCGGCGAAGCAGCAAGCGCGCCAGGTAAAACCCTGCTTGCCCGGCAATTAGGATCGATGGAATCTCAAAAGCGCCATGTGGCAACAGCCACGCCGTCATGAACAGCCCAAAACCCCGCTGCGTGTAATGAACCGCAACGGCCCCGAGCAGAACGCCATTTTCGAAGAGCAGGAGCGCCGTCCCAATGCCAAACGTTACGCCCATGGCCGCAGCAAGCAAAGCTACCTCAATGTTGTGCCTGATCAGTTGCGCCGAAAATGCTGCTTCCGTCTGGGTGGACCCGAAGTGCCGGCCTTGCCCTTGCTCCTCCTGATGCACGCGCTCGTCCGGATTGCGCAGGTAATCTGCCGGAAGCAGCACGTCCACGGAGGCGGGATCGTAGTACACCGCGATTCCGCCCAGCGTACAACCCAACACCGTGACCAGCACGGCCAGGGCAAAATAGCGGGACTGCCTCCGAAACGATTCCGGGAACGCCCTGAAGATTCTTAGCCAGCGGCGCGGCTGCCAAACTTCTGACCGCGTTGGGGGCGCGTAATATAGCTCGGCATATGCACGTGCCACCAGCCGTTCGAGATACTGTCTTAGCTCGGGCGCCAATGCGCCGTGGGTAACGCGATTCAAATCCGTGGCAGCCCGGGCGTAAAGGTCTTGCAGCTGTTGCGCTTCTGCTGGATTCAGTCGCCGGTCCGGTCGGCCTTCGAGCCCGACCAGCAGTGATTCAAGGGCGTTCCAGCGCGGCCGTGCCTGTGCCTGAAATCGTTCGAGATTCAAAATCACAGCCGTTGCTCCCGTTTGCTCTCGAGGTATCCTTCAACAGCTGTCCGCAGGAACATTTCCGCAGGAATATACCGGAGCTGCACGCCCAGTTGGCGCATTTGCCGTGCTAACGCGCCAAGACGCTGGTTTTCTTTCTCGCCAGCGAGCGCCGCATACACATCCTGATCGGTGTGCAATTCCTCGCCTGGAGAAAACGAGGGCCGGGCGTGACTGGGCAAGATGCTCGTCATCAACAGGGCATGAGCCGAGCGGACCAGGCCAACTCCGCGGCGCACGGAGTCCCAAACCGAGCGCTCCGTCAAATCAGTCAGCAATAGCAGGTAGGCGCGTCGCCGCAGTCGTACGCGAATTTCGCTGAACAGCGCTTCGTAATCGGCAGTAGTGGGCAAAGGCTCAGTGTTCAACAGGCGCTCGCGGAATTGATGAAAGTGGGATTGCCCGCTCCCTGCGCGTAACCACGACTTCGGTTCATCCGCATAGGTGACCAGCCCAAAATCATCGCCGAGTTCAAGCGCGACGGTCGCACCCACCAGTGCCGTCTCCACCGAAAGATCCAGCAAGCGCCGCGACGCGCTCCCTTGTGGCGCATCACTCTCGGGGACTGGGGTTGGGTCGAGCCCCAGGGCAGAGGCGCGCGATTGGTCCACGACGAAATACACTTCCTGCTTCTGTTCCCACTGAAAAAGCCGAGTAACCGGCGCGGCACGGCGCGCCGTCGACTTCCATGCGATCTCCGAGTAGTTATCTCCGGGCTGGTATTCCCGCAGGCGCTCGAAATCACGCCCGTGCCCGGTCCACGGGGTCTGTTGAGAGGCTACTAGCAGGCGATAAACCGGGCTTCGCAGAATCTCCCGTCGCCCGGATCGCAAGTCCGCCTGGATTCGCAAAGGCTCAGGCAAATCAAACCATTGCCGCAAGCGCCAGATCCGGAGGCGCGACGGCCGCTCGATTCCAATCCGCGGCCCAGGCCACACCCCTCGCCGAAGCAAAGTAATCTCCGGCATCCATGGCCAGAGCTGGACTTGCTCCGGGTTGGCTGGGGTTGACCCGCTTGAGGCGGAAACCGACTGCTCAAGCTTCAGTCGCTGAGGCTCTCTCGTCGCTCCAATCGCCGCTTCGCTCTCTTGTGTTGCCGGCATGATTCCCACGCGCACTTCCCTGCACGGGGGGCGTCGTGCGGAACCAGTGAGTGCGAGCGGAATCTGGATGGTCTGCCCTACACGTCCGCGAAGCCCTTTTTCTGAAGGCAACAGGATTGGTGCACCATCGTTGCGGGTGAGCCACAGCGCGATGGCGTCATAGCAGACCAGAATCGTCAGAGCCGTCACGAACCACTCGAACCACAGCCATCCGTGGCGGGGCCATGGCGCGATCGACGCCCCCAAGGCCAGCAATCCCACTCCGAGCGCGAGCAAGAGCTCTGGGCCAAGGCTTGTTCCTGCCGGCCGAAGCGCGATCCGACGGCCAAAGCTGTTGCCGACAGACGGGTCCAGATGTTTCGGCGCGGCTGCAGGGTCAACCCCGGCAGCCATCACCGCACTCTCTGCACCAGTGCCTGCTCGCTTCCGATCTCCAGCCGAGATTTCGCTCACTTCGACGCCATCCTCTGCCGAGCCTGATACGAATATTACCGAGGCACTTCTACCGCCTCGAGCATCGCGTTGATTATCTCGCGAATCTCAATGCCTTCCATTTCAAAGTCTGGTCGCAACAGGATGCGGTGTTCAAGAACCGGGGCGGCCAGCGTCTTTACATCCTCCGGCAGCACGAAATCTCGCTCCTCAAGCGCAGCGAGCGCCTTCGATGCCGCGATCAATGCCAGCGTCGCTCGCGGTCCTGCCCCAACCCATACAGCCGGATGCTGCCGTGTTTGCCGAACCAGATTGACGATGTAGGTGCTTACCGCCTCGCTAACGCGCACGCCGTCCGTGGCTCTCCGCAATTGCTCGAGTTCGTCAGGTTGCAAGACGGGTGTGCGCAGCCCTTCCGCGAGCCGGTGCTCAGGCGCTTCCCCTTCCGCAACCAACCGCGCCAGTTCATTCTCTTCTTCGGCCACCGGATAGCCCATGCGGATCTTTACGAGAAAACGGTCCTTCTGCGCCTCAGGCAGCGGATAAGTTCCCTGATGCTCGATGGGGTTTTGCGTGGCGAAGACCACGAAGACTGGGGGGAGCAGGCAAGTTTCGCGATCAATCGTCACCTGTCGCTCTTGCATGGATTCAAGCAGGGCGGATTGTGTCTTTGCGGGGGCGCGGTTGATTTCGTCCGCCAGCAGGAAATTGGTGAAAATCGGCCCGCGCACCAGCCGGAATTGCTGCGTCTTCAGGTCGAAAATGCTCGTGCCGGTGATATCGGCCGGCATCAGGTCCGGTGTGAATTGAATCCTCTGAAATTCGCCGGCAACCGCCCGCGCCAACGCCTTTACCAGCAGCGTCTTCCCCACGCCGGGGACGCCCTCGATGAGCGCATGCCCGCGGGCGAGCAAGGTTACCAGGGCGAGGTCGATGGCTTGATTTTGGCCGACAATCACACGGCTCAACGCTTCTCGAACACGGCTTGCGCAGTTCGTGATTGCCGCGAACCCTGCCGACGGTGGCATTTCTGCGGGCGCAGGCTGTGCCTGCGTGTCCGCACCCAGTAAAGGTTTCTCGTTCATGTGAGCCGTGCCTCCTCGGGACCTTTGTTTTGTGAAGATGTGGAACTGCCAGGCGTGCCGCGGTTAGGGCGAGCCAGACCTCTTGCGGATGCGCGGCGCTCGGCGACCAGCTGGCTCAACTGCTTGTAGCCCGGCAGAGGTGGCTGACAGAGCGCCGCTTGCAGCCGGGGGCCGAAATGGGGATCCCTAGAAATGGCCTGGGCATCCTGCGGCGAGCGACGGCGGAATTCTTCCCAGCAATCCGCCACCACTTGTTCGGGTGCAATGCTTCGCTGTAGCAGACGCCGTCCGGCTACTCCGGCACCTTCGCTGTGACGCATGACCTGCGTGCTCTGGTCGCTCATCGGGCGTCGCACTAAATCTCCGCTCAAGCTCCAAAGCAGTACCAGCAAAGTCGCCCAGAACAGCAGCAGAGCAGCCTGCAGCCGGTATCGCCGGACCAGCCAAAGCACGCCCTCATCCTGATGTAGTCCATGCAAAGTTTCATCGACCCAAACCATGGGCCTCCCGCCTGCAAGAAAATCCAACAGCGCCGGATTCGGACGCGTCTTGATCGCTTCATTCAGCAGGAATGATTCTTGGCTCGCGGCGATCAGTTCGCCATGTCCGGCGCTCCGCATTGCCATATACACGTGCACAGGGGAGTCGGCGTTTGCATCGGCCTCTACGGGCCGCGCATAGAGGGTGACCCAGGCCGGATCTGTCTTGAGCCACGGGGTATCGCCGGTGAGATACATTTTCTCGCTGCCCTCTGGCATCGTGCGGGAATCGGCAGAGATCCAAGCAGGCCCGGCGCCCTCGGGAGACGGCTCCCACTTGTTTTCTACCTGCCAACCTTGAGACTCGGACTTTAACTTCTGGGCGGGAGCGACGAGCACGGCTCGCCCGCCGCGCGCCAGAAAATCTTCCAGACGTGCGCGCAACTTCTCGTTACTGGGAGAGATTCTCTTTTCTATGCTCCAATCATCGGCGGAGTAGCCGCCGATAAAGAAGGCTGTGGTCCGCAACGCGTTCTGATCGGACAAGGAGTCCTCATCCTGGCTGCGCATGACTTGGTAGCCGGCGCGCCGATAGGAATCGAACAAGAGACTGGTGCCGTAGGGGTCCTCGCGCAAGCTGGATCCCATATCGCTCGTATTCGACTGGTTCTGATGCGCCATGAGCAACAGAACCGCGAATACCGTGGCGAAGATCCCAGCCGCCAGAACCGGACCTCGCCAATTGAACACCATGCCTTTGCCCGTCCTATTGTCAAACATGTTTGAGGAACTCACGCTGATCCTGGCGGTAAGCCGTGACCGCCTCGGGGGTCAGCACATGAAACCCATACCAAACGCGATCGAACTGCCGGAAACTGCCGCGCAGTTTCTCAGGAATTTCGATCCGCGCATCAAGAACCGCCTGTGGCCGGCGACGCCACCGGCGAGTGAACTCATGGAGATATTCTCGGTTGGTGCGATCGCGGCGAATCGTCAGCCAATCGCGCTGACCGAGTCCCGCAAGCAAACCAAAGTACGCCGCACGCAGAGCGAACCGCAGTTCGCCCTCCCCCTCCAGCCGGCTTGCCAGCACAAACCATTCATCCTCGGAGCGCTCCGCCGCTGCCGCAGGATCGCTCAGATCGGGAATCGGCTCGACGGCTAAAGCGATCGAGGGGGATGCCGTTCCCCTTCGTCGCCGCAACCACAGGAGCGCCCCAGCCGCCGCGAGAGACAAAATTATGATTAGCGCAAGCCAGAATCGAAAGTCCTTAAGGTGCCAGTTGCTGCTCGGTTGGTTTCCGAGCGACGGGCTCAACCCGCGGGGCCACAACTTGCGGAGAAGATTGCGCAAGGTATTCCAAGCATGCTCGATTCCGTGCTTGATCTTTACCAGCAGCTTGTCAAACCAGGTTGGTGGATCGGGATGCTCGTCATCGTGCCATCGATAAATCGCGCGCTGTGATTCTTGATCCAGGGCTTGGCGCAGTCTTTCGATCCGCGCCTGGGGGCCGGAATTGCCTGGCTGCTCCATGGTTCGCGCTGCCGAGACTTGCGCGGCATGCGCGATCTCCTGCAGGGCAAGGCCGGAGAGAATCGTAGCCAGCACGAACAACGCACCGGTCACCACTCTAGTGGCAGTCGGGCTGGGTGCAATCATCTGGGCCTTCTTTTGCTGCTCGTGTGGAAGCCTTGCCAGTAACCCACGCAGGTCATCTCCTTCGCCCCTGGATCGCAAATGCTGATAAACGACGACGAAAGCGCATTTGACGATGGGATCAAGCGCCAACCATGCGCCCGCGAACAAGGAGAGCCAGAACGCGGAGCTTTGGATCAGCGCGAACAATCCCATTTGTGTAGATAGCAGCGTGTTGACCCCAAAAATGGAGTGTAGGAGCTGGGGGAGAATCATCGCCAACATCAGGCCATTCAGCCAGACGGCGCTCCAGAGAGGAATCATCGCCAAGAAGAGAAGCAAGCCTCCACCGAACCATTGACTCGAAAGTGCTAGGCAGCCGGTAAAGGAATGCCTTTCCGCGCTATCCTGCGCCTCAAGGCTGGCGAATTGGCACGCGCTGTAGAACCAGGACGCCCCGGCGACACTGGGCAGCGTGGTCAAGGCGGCGGCGCTCAGCAGCATTTTCCACGCAAGCAGGCGGCTCACAGCCGCCGCTTGTGCGATTGCACCCTTAGGTCTCGATGTCGGCGTGCTAAACGCCCGCTCGCGAACGCGTCCCATGTAGTTAGAGACCATCCACACGCGCAAGAGGTATCCTCCGGCTAACACGATGGCTTCCACCAACATCGCTCCAGCGGATATCCGAATCTGTCCGTTGATGACCCATATGGGGATGAAACAGAGGACGAGCGGAGCAGTGCCGGTGTAATAGCGCCACGCGTCCCGTCCAAAAGTTGACCGAAACAGCGCAAATCCGCGTTCCAGTGCTTCGAGCGAACTGAGCCGGCTGCGGCGCGCGCGCGCGGACGAGAGGTGGGGACGTTGCGAAGCGGACGGAGCAAGCGCAGCTTCACTCATGGGTTTGCCCGGGGAGGTGGTCTTCGACAAGGAAGTTCAAATGCTGTTCCGGCGTATTCGTTCGCCAAGAAAGCACGGCGAAGAAAAGCGCCACCAGACAAACAAAAGCGGTCAGTCCAGCCAGGATTTGGCGAAAGAAACGTGTGGAAGATGCCTTCGGCGGTCCCGGACGCGCCAACCGGCGCAGACATGGAGGGCAAGCCATCTTTCCATCCTCGTCCGTTACGCATTCGCGGCAGAACGTTCCTCCGCAGTGTGGGCACCGTGCGGCCGCTTCCCGCAGAGGATGAAACAGGCAGCGCGCATGGCGCAAACCCATGGCGGAGGCTTTGTGGAAGGAGGCGGCAGGTTTCTCAGAAGCCATTCGTCTGTGTCGCGGCCGCGACGGATTCAGTCGCGGCTGCCTCGGACCTCGTTTGAACTAGGCGTTCTGCCGGTGAGGCAATGGCTCCCGGCGCAGCCGGCTGCTCGATGGCACCGCGAGTGTCGCGAACTGCGGCATCAATCTTGGCCAGGACCTTCCCTGCGCCGCGGGTTCGCTTCACCAGCGGCAGGTCAACGCTCGCCCCCGTCGTGCGGATCCGTGACCTGGCCGTCGGCCCCCGCGCTAGTTCCACCGCCACCCACCCGAGAGCCAGGGTAGCGAAGACTGCGCCAGTTGCGGCATTTATCCACTGCCAGAAGGAGATTCCAAGGGTTCCAAGCAGCAGCGCGGGCACGATTAGGCGCCACAGCCACGAACGGCTGGGCCAAACCATAATGGATTCCAAATCGTGCAAGTAGAACCGCCGGTACTCGACCACGTACATCGTGCGCTTCGCGGATATCAAACAGTCTGGGCTCAGGTACCACTTTGTGCCGCCGCGCAAATTGCCAACGCGCGATATCTTGCGGAATGCACTCTTCACCTAGCGCCCTCCCGCCATCCAGATTCCAAAAAGCGTAGTGGCGATCGCGAGCGGAACCCAGGCGAATCCCACATATGCCACCCAGAAACGCCACCCCGACCGGGAAATCAAGTACGAACGCGGCGCTTTTCGATACTTTACGTGCAAGATGATCGTGGCCGGAATCGCGGCTATAAGTGTGGGCCAAAAAAGAATCCACCCCCACCCAACTGTCACCGCGATCGAATCATAGAGCACGTCGCGATATCGCCATTCCCCCTTTTCAGCCCCCGCGCTCGAATCGTCCCGCCCGCGGTCGAAGCATGTAGGACAAACATGCTCGGCTCCCAACTGCAAATCACAGAGCGCGCAGACGAATCGACCGCATCGTTGACAGCAGGTCTGAAACGCCTTCTCCGGATGAAAAAAACATGTCGCTTGGTCCAAAAGAGCCGTTGCTGCCTGGGTGTTACGGCGAATTATCGGCCAGAAGCGGATCTGCAACTGCTTCCCGCAGTAAGGGCAGGTCTGCGATTCAGGGCTGGTCTCTGCCGCTGCTATATCCGCCGTGCAATGGGGACAAGCAACCGCTGCACGAGGTTCAGCCGACGACGCCCGAACCTCGCTTGGGGAGGAGTCCGTCGAGCCAAAATCGGGAATGAGGGGACGAATGCTCACGCTACGCCTTGTTCGTATAGATCACTCTTGTGTCACACACCCGGTCATGCAAGGCCCGCTTCTGGTCATCCACCCCCACCATAATTGCCGTCACCAGCATGAGGACAGAATTTAAATATGGAATGCCGCTGGTCACGACGTTCCACATCAAAAAGCGCCCAAAGCATACGCCCCAGCTCAAGCTTCGGCCGTCGGGTCGGATGACTTTCAATCCACAGGCCATCTTTCCAAGAGTTGCACTGCGATACTTCAGCATCAGAATCTCGTAGCAAGCCCCCGCAAAGAAAGTGAGAAGAAAGAAACCAATGAGGGTGACGGGCGCGATCACGCCATTGAATGGGTTGGCCGGGTTACTCGGTTGACGCGCCGAGCGGATCAGATCTGGGATAAACACAATGAAGAAGATCATGACGGGCACCATGAAAATAAGACCGTCAATGAAGCGCGCGCCGAAACGGATCCAAAATCCGCCGTAGCGCCAGGCCAGGCGCGATGCCCCAGCCGCGCCGCTTGCCATGACCCGGCTCAGAAACGCCGGTTTGCATTCCGCGCACACCCAATTCCCGGCGATCTGGACTAAGTCCGACTGCCCGAGTGCCCGCCCACATTGGGTACACGCGATGACCGATTGGACCGGAGCTTCCTGGTTCATTGGATAGCCTCCCTAAGTTGTGCAAAGTCGCATTAAGCCTAGCGCAAGCGGTTCTTCACGCCAAGTACTTAGTATCTAGCCGGAAGACCATGCCCTCGTGTACCGACGGG